>Ga0160422_10002915_pt1 | contig 10624 bp, 7 predicted proteins | sample Fk160mmetaG_FD_108192 | JGI IMG/M metagenome (GOLD analysis project Ga0160422, IMG submission 108192) | Marine microbial communities from the Central Pacific Ocean - Fk160115 60m metaG | ecosystem: Environmental > Aquatic > Marine > Oceanic > Photic zone | place: The Central Pacific Ocean... | reverse complement strand
AGGTTTCCCTTGCCAAGATTGATATGCGGCTCGAGAAACTGCTCGAAACTGTCATGGAGCGCTACCAAGTTGATCTCCAGTCGTTTGAACCGGATTCTCACGCTCTTCTTGCCTGCGTGACGGAACAGAGGAAGGTCATGCGGGCTCTTGAAAAACGTCGGGCTACTCTTGCCGCGAAGGTCTCCGTGAGCGAGGAGGAGGTGGCCGGGGAGGCGGAATCCGAGGCGGACGGTGAGCACGAGCGAGGGGAACCGCGAGAGGTCGCAGGTAAAGAGGCAGAGACGCTAGCGGAACGAGTCGAGGAAGAGTTGCAGAAGGTCGAACTTGAGGATGGCCCTGACTGGAAATTCATCGAGGTGGCTGTCGAGGAACTCAGGGGGAGACTGGATAGCATGGGGCCGGTCAACATTGACTCAATTGATGAGTTTGAGGAGTTGGAGGAGCGTCATGATTTCGTGAAAGGTCAGCATGACGATCTCATTGTCTCGAAGGAGGAGCTTCTCAACGTTATCGAGAAGATCAACAGAGAGACAACGGTTCTCTTTGCGGAGACCTTCAAGCAGGTTCAGACCAATTTCCGTGAGATGTTTAAGGAGTTGTTTGGGTCTACTGCCAAGGCGGACCTGATCCTGCTGGATGAGGGAGATCCGCTGGAATGTGGTATCGAGGTAATAGCTAAACCCCCCGGGAAGAAGTTGCAGTCGATCACTCTGCTATCTGGTGGTGAGCGGTCAATGACGGCAGTTGCACTTCTGTTCTCAATTTACATGGTCAAGCCGAGCCCGTTCTGCGTTCTCGATGAGCTGGACGCGCCGTTGGACGAATCAAATATCGGACGCTTTCTCAAGGTGCTTGATCGCTTCGTGGATCAGAGCCAGTTTATTATCGTCACTCACAACAAGAGAACGATGAACCGGGCTGATGTGATGTATGGAGTGACGATGGAGGAATTCGGGGTATCCAAGCCGATTGGAATGCGCCTGACTTCAGCGGACTTCAGCAAGGGGAGAGCGCAGGGGTAAAGCCCCCGTCCTTCCAGGAAGATGAGCAAGGGAGGGAGATCGTAATCCGCGAGGGGCCGCGTGGGGTCAGAAGGGAAGTTTAGGCCCACCTTTGCCGTCCATACCACCCATCAGGTCCTTCATGGAGTTGAGGTCACCGGGAGCTCCTCCACCGAGAGCCCCGAGCTGGTTCATCATGTTCTTCATCTTTCCCTTCGATTTCATCATCTTACGCATCATTCCGAATTGCTTCAGGAGTTGATTAACCTCGAGAAGGCTGCGACCGGATCCTCCAGCAATGCGCTTGCGGCGGGTTCCCTTGATAATCTCGGGGCGGCTACGCTCTTTTGGAGTCATGGAGAGGACAATCGCCTCCATATGCTTGATACGGCTCGAATCGAGAGCTCCGGATGGAAGTTGCTTCTTGATCTTGTTGAATCCCGGCATCATTCCGAGCAGGCCCTCAAGAGGGCCGAGATTCTGGAGCATCTTCATCTGCTCCAGAAAATCGTTGAAGTCAAAACGGCCCTTTTCAAGTCGTCGCGCCGCCTTGGCTGCTTTTTCCTCATCGAGGTGTTCTGCGACCTGCTCGACCATCGTGACGGTGTCTCCCATGTCGAGGACACGCCCTGCCATGCGCTCTGGATGAAATTCGTTGAGTTGCTCCAGCTTTTCTCCCTCACCCACATATTTGATCGGGCGCCCGGTGATCGCTCTCATTGAGAGTGCGGCGCCACCCCGGGCATCACCATCAAGTTTGGTAAGGACAATCCCAGTGAGGCCAACCGTCCTGTCAAAGGTTTGAGCGACCTTTACTGCCTGCTGTCCCGTAGCGGCATCAGCAACCAGGAGAGTCTCCCCGGGGTTGAGGAAGGAATGGAGGTCCTTAAGCTCTTTCACAAGCTGTTCATCGACTTCCTGCCGCCCGGCGGTGTCAAAGATGATGCAGGATCCCGATTGCTGTTCCGCCCATTTCAAGGAATCCCTTGCGACCTTTAGGACGTCTTTTTCTCCGGCCTCAGGGGTGTAACATGGCACCCCTATCTGCTCCGCCAGAGTTGCCAGTTGATCGATCGCGGCTGGCCTATAAAGGTCGCAGGCTACCAGAAGAGGTCGCCGACCCTCTTTTTTCAACCGCAGAGCAAGTTTGCCTGCCGTGGTGGTTTTTCCCGCGCCATTCAGTCCACAGAGCAGGATCCGGGCCGGGGGATTCAAGTTCAGAGGCGATTGGTTGCCACCGAGAAGAGAGGTGAGTTCGTCATGAAATATTTTGACGATCTGCTCCCCCGGTTTGATGGACTTTAGTACGTCCTCGCCAACCGCTCTCGCCTTCACTCCCTCGATGAAGGTCTGGGCCACCTTGTATTCGACATCCGCTTCAAGGAGAGCGAGGCGAATCTGGCGCAGGGAATCAGAAATGTTCTTTTCCGAAATACGTCCAACGCCCCTGAGGTTCCGGAAGGTCTTGTCTAAGGTGTCAGAAAGCGAAGAGAACATATTATATGGCTACGAGATTGATTTCAGGGGAGCGAGTAGCGTTGCAACTGGGTTGTGTCCTCTGAGAGCTAAGAACTCAACAATTAAGATACAGTTCTCTATTCTCCTGCTCCTACCTGGTAGGCCGCTTCCCGCTCGATAAGAAAGCTCCAGCGCATCGGGGATTCATATTTGGTGCGCCCTTCGAGTCGCCACTGAACGTTGACTTCGCAAACGCGATGGCGGAGCCGGCGGTTGACGGTCCACTTCAGCTGTGATGAGTCAGGGTCATAGTGGTGATCGACCTTTCCGAATCCGGACACTCTCATGACAATTGAATCCGGGTCGAGGCTTTCCACCCCGGACAGGTCGACGTTGATCACCGGGAGACGTGATTCGATTCTGCTTCCCGGTTCCGGTTGAACAGGGTGGGGGGTTGTCTGGACGACCACTCCGGTCAGCGCTTCCGCACCGCGAAGAGCCTTGAAGGTCGTTGCCTGTTCAAAATGGAGATCTGAATTCCCATGAATAATGTAGCGGGGCAGACGCCGGTTATCCAGACCACGGCGAATTTTACCCGGAAGGACCGTGAACAGGTATCTGTAATCGTATTCTGCTGCCACCGGATACATGGCTTCATTGAAGTACCCTCCCGGGTAGGCGTAGGTGGTGACTTTCTGACCGAACCGTTCCTCAAGAAACCGTTTGGACTCTCCGAACTCCTTCTGGAGAAAAGTGAGATAGGCCGCCTCCCCCTTTCGGGCATGATACTTGACCGTTCCCGGGAAGGGATGAGAGACCGAGTGGCTGCCAATCGTGCAGCCATGCTGCTGCATCTCCCTGATCATCGAAGTTGTCAGGGCACGGCCCCCTCCGTCGACGTAGTTTTTGTACAGGTAAACAGTGAAGGGAAAATTGAATTCCTTGAGGATCGGAAAAGCATCGGTGTAGACGGATTTCCAGCCGTCGTCGATGGTGATCATCACGGAGCGAGGAGCAATGAATTTGGTTCCTCGCTTCCATGCTAGAAAGTCATTGAGGGAAATCACCGGCAGGCGCAGGGATTTCAGGGACTCCATCTGTTTCCGGAAAGTGGAAGTTCTGATGCGCATCTGGGAGGGTGCGAGAGAAGCGGAGAATTCATGGTAACCAAGGACGGAGACCCTTGTTCCGTCGTCCTTGGGATGGGGATTGCCTGTGTTCTCCGATTCCCTGCCATCTGCGGGGAGACCCTTTTTCTCCTGAGCGAAGCCTGGGAACCAGGCCAGAAGAAGCGTTGCGGCGAGAAAAACGACAGGGAAGCGATGCCTCATCACGGGTGATGTGACGATAGCAAAGGAAGAAGAGCTACACCAGATTTTTGGACCCGGCCCGGGCCCCGTCTGGTCGCAGGTTATCCACGGGAGAGGAGCCTCGGGAGGATCCTATCCTCGTGCCGGATTCACCTGCGCCTCAAGGTTGGCATCAAGTAGTTCCCGCCTGAGGTTGACTCCCCGTTTGCGGCTCCAGATGAGCACGATGGGAGAGGCCACGAAAATGGAGGAGTAGGTTCCTACAACCACGCCCACGATGATCGCAAGTGAGAAGGACTTGAGGGCTGGTCCGCCGAAGATAAAGAGCACCAGCACGGTGACGAAGGTGGTGACTGAGGTAAGGATGGTGCGTGAAAGAGTTGCGTTGATAGCACTATTCATAACCTCCTCGACCTCGCCTCTCTTCATCCTGAGTGCTTCACGGATCCTGTCAAAGACCACGATGGTATCGTTGATGGAGTATCCTGCGATTGTCAGGAATGCCCCGACATGAATCAGAGTGAGTTCCTGGCCCAGAAGCACCACGATTCCGATACAGATCAGGATATCATGAAACAGAGCCGCGAAAGCACCCATGGCAAAGGAGAACTCAAATCTGATCGTAATGTAGAGAAGGATGGCGATCAGGCCCAGCCCAAGCGCGACCAGGGAATTTATGAGAAAGTCAGAACCCAGACTCGCTTGGACAGTATCACGGGATGAATCGTAGAGCCAGCCGGTTTGATTCGCGGCAGTGTCTTCCTCGCCGGAGGAGGAAGGCTCTTCCTCGAGAGAGGTCGCCTTGAGTCCTAGCAGCGGAACGTTTTCGCGTAGGGTCGTAACGATGGTATCAGCGTCCTCATCGGCACACCGAATAGAAAGAATGTGCGGCTTGTCCGTGGCGGGGAGCGTTTCATTCTGAATAATAGGGTCTTTTTTCAGATCGAGGCCGGTCAGCGCTTCTCTAACCACCTCCTCATCTACGATCTTATCTTGGGTCTGGAACTGAATTAGGGCGCCCCCTGCAAAATCAATCCCAAGGGCACTTTCTCGTTTCCACCCGACCATGACCAGGCTCCCCACAAGGAAGGTAATCGAGATCGCGAAGGCGCCTCTGCGCATTCCCATGAAGTTTAGGGTCCGCCGGGGGACAAGACTCCTCACAAACTTCAACTTGCGACTGTCGACACGGGAGTCTTTCTCGGAGTTTCGGGATGTCCACCAGAAAACAACCCTGGTGACCACGAGGGCTGCAAACATGGAGGCCAGAATCCCAATCGTGAGAGTGATAGCAAATCCCTTCACAGTCCCGGAGGCCCGCCAGAAGAGAATGATAGCCGTGATCAAGGTCGTGATGTTTGCATCAAAGATGGCGGTGAATGCTTTCTCGTAAGCAGCCTGAATTGCCGCTACCAGAGATTTTCCTGCGGCCCGCTCCTCGCGGAGGCGTTCGTAGATCAGAACGTTGGCATCCACGGCTACACCAATGGTGAGAATAATCCCAGCAATGCCGGGCAGGGTAAACGTGAATTCAAACATCGCCATGGCCCCGAAGAGAATCAGGACATTGACTGTAAGTCCGATGAAGGCGATGGCGCCGGCGAAGCGATAATAAAAACCGAGAAAAAGAATGGTTAGGGAAATGCCAGCGATTCCGGCAAGAATTCCCTGGCTTACCGTCGCAGCACCAAGACGTGCCGTCACGGTAGACTCCTTCAGAATCTTGAGAGGATTTTCGAGAGGGTTCATCAAGGTGGCAGAGAGATTGCGGCACTCCTCTGCATCGCCGACACCTTGAATAATGAAGTTCTTATCGAGGGTGGCCTGGACAACCGGAGCGCTATCAACTTCCCCATCAAGAACAACGGCGAGACGATCGACGCCTTTGCGCATCTGGGTCGTAAGATCCCGCATCAGTTTCCCTCCGGCCCCGGTGAGGGTCACTCTGACGACCCCAGAGGTCCCGAGATCAGGAGAGGCACTCTTCACATGCTTACCTTCGATCTTGTTGCGGTTCTCAAGAAGTAGTGGTTCGGTCCGCGGTTCTCCCTGGTTATCCGTGTAGGAGCGTGTAAAAAGTTTGTAGCCTGGGATTACTTCTTCCTGGGCTGCAACCTTTGGGGCCAGGTCATCATTTTGGGGGTGGACGGCGCGCAGTTCTAGAACGGACTGTTTCTGGATGATTTCCCGGACCCAGGCAGCTTCTTCTTCTGAGACCCCTGGCATCTCAATGATAATCATATCCTGGCCCTGAGGCTGGATGAGCATGTCCTTGGTTCCATCCGGGTTGAGGCGTCCCCGGAGTGTTTTGATTGCCTGCTGGATGGAATCCGGAGTGACCCGGTAGGCTTCAGAGTCTTCATCGCCGGTCCCTTCTGATTCCTCAGGAGCCTTGGGCTGAACCTGAAGAGTAAAGGAGGCTCCCCCCGCGAGGTCTATGCCGGGCTTGAGGGCCGTGACTGGCTGAGCTTCGGTAACCTTAGAGGCAACTGCCTCGGCCTCTTCCTTCGAGGACCCGGGCATGGTGATTGTGATAAGGTTCGGCAGAGAGGAGGAGAAGAGGGCGCTCTCATCAAGGTCCAATCTCGACTGAAGGGTTCGCACCTTCGTGTCCAAGGTGTCCTGCTCCATCTCAATGTCTTCACCTTTTCTGTCGGTCGCGGGGATGGCCTCGACAGAGAGTTGGTATCCATCTTTGTCGGTGAGTTCGGTCAGTTCACCGATTCGAAATTCGGAATTTTCCGTTCGTGGTGAGAGAGACCACCCACAGAGGACGATTATTCCGAGAATCAGGACAGTACCCACCTTGCGTTTACGACTGATATCGTCGCTGGCAAGATACCAGAACAGGAGAGCCAGAATGATCAGGCCGGAGAGGAAAACGATCGTAGGTTGCATTGGGTAAGAGCGGATGGGGTGAACGCCACCAAGGTTACCTGGCCTGGGGCGCAAGTGGTTTGAGTGATTCGATCAGGAGCTTCGCAGAAAGGGGCTTGTTAAGCGAGGTCGCCAGGCTTTCAGCGTGCTCAAAGGAGTTAAATCCCTCGAGCGTTACTGGAGTCCACAGTTCTTCAGCGACCACCGGGGCGCTGATAATCCGTTCATCGTAGATGATGGCAAGTCGGGAGCGGCCTTTTTGCATTTTTTTGGTGGCGGACCTAATTCTATGTAATCCACTATCTGTTAATGATATGTGCACCATATTGTCGCCATTCGGTGTCGCTTGGGCACTCTCCACATGCGAATTATTGAGGATTTGGGTCCTGTTCACAGCTAGTTTCTGGCTTTTTTCCTGCCCTGCGCCATCGGGGTCGAAGAGAAGAATTTCGTAGTCTGGGGGAAGTTGGGAGGGCTCTTTCGAGGCAATATCAGTGAGGTATGCACTGCGGTCGTGGATGGCCCTGATGCTGATTGTGCCATTCACGCAGAGACGGTCGAGGCGGGAAAGGGCGTCCTCCTTGTCCGAGGCATAAAACCGGATCGTGAGACGGCCCACGGAGTTCTCACTGGGATTAATCTTAATCGGAATCTCAAGCAACGCGGCCCGGTTCTTCAACTCCGTGGTCAGGGTGGCCGCTGCAAGGTTTGGGCTGTCCGGAGGTAGAGAGAGCGTGGCCTCCCAATTAGGATCGTGCCGAGGTTTGCAGGCGGTCAGCGCCAGAGACGCGCAGATAAGAAGGGTGCCACCCAATGAAGAGAAATTTGACATCTCTGAAGGAAAGGCGGACCGCTGTTTCGAGGTCTCAACGGTATCTGTTCTCAGCCGTGATCTCCTTATCGTCACTGCTCTCCACCTCTTCTGATTCTTTCTTCTGCTTGCCCTTGCTGACTTTGGTAACCGTTGTGATGGCGTTCTTCTCAAAGGGAACGAAGACATTTTCGGAAAGCTTCACGGTGATGGTGGTTTTTCCTACATGGTGAATGGTTCCATGAAGTCCTCCGATGGAGACAATCTTATCGCCCTTGACCGCAGACGCCACTCGTGCCTCCTGCTCCTTCTGCTTTTTTCTCTGAGGACGAATCATCAAAATATACATGAGTGCAAACATGATGATCAGCAGAATAATGGGGCTGCCCAATGGGCTTGTAGTCTGACCGTTCGGTGTTGAAGGCGGAGCAGCGGCGATGGTGGGATAACAGTTCATTTTCTTTGTCGATTGTAGCGTTCGCTGAAGGAGGAGCGGAACTCCTCGAAGTGGCCCTCTTTGATCGCTTCTCGCGCTTTGCGCATGAGGGTGAGGTAGAAATCAAGATTGTGGAAAGAAAGCAACCGCAAAGCCAGCATTTCTCCAGCCTTGAAGAGATGGCGGAGGTAAGCTCGTGAAAAGCCGGCGAGGTGACAATGGCAATCCTCGGTCAGCGGAGAGGGGTCGCGCTCGAATTGGGCGTTCTTGATGTGAATCGAACCATCGTTGGTGAAAGCCAGTCCGTGACGGGCTGAGCGGGTCGGGTGAACGCAGTCAAACATGTCTACGCCCCGGGCGATCATTTCAAGCATCTGAGGAGGAGTGCCAAGCCCCATAGCGTAACGGGGTTTGTGGGGCGGAAGGAATGGTTCGCTGTGCTCAACCGCGCGAAGCATCTCCTCCTCGGGTTCGCCCACAGAGACCCCCCCGACGGCATACCCGTCAAAGTCCAGCTGGGACAGGTCCCGGGCAGAAGTGGCCCTTAGGTCCGCGTAGGAGGATCCCTGGACAATTCCAAAGCAAAGCTGACGCTTCACGGATGCCATGGATGAGTCTTCTCCGAGCCCGGGAGGGACGGTCTCTGGAAAATAGAGGGAGGATTTCTCCGAATGCCAGGTGCGGCATCTTTCTGCCCACCGGCTTGTGAGAGCGGTTGATTCCTCCGCGTAGGAACGCTCGCACGGATAGGGCGGACACTCGTCGAAGACCATCGCAATGTCGGAGCCAAGTAATGCCTGAATCTCCATGCTTTTCTCAGGGGTGAGGAGGGCAGGAGAGCCATCAAGATGATTCTGGAAATGCACTCCTTCCTCGGTAATCTTGCGGGTCTTGGCGAGGGACCAGACCTGAAAACCACCGGAGTCCGTAAGAATAGGGCGATCCCAGTTGGTGAAATGGTGAAGTCCTCCGAGGTCCCTGATGACGTTGTGCCCCGGCCTGAGCCACAGGTGATAGGTATTGCCGAGGATAATCTCTGACCCGAGAAGCTTGAGCTCGTCGGGATGCAGGGTTTTCACGGATCCCTGAGTGCCGACGGGCATGAAGATGGGAGTCTCAATAGGGCCATGAGCTGTGGTGAGACGGCCGCATCGGGCCTTTGAGAAAGAGTCGGTTGCTAGAAGCTCAAACACTGTCGGGTTCAGTTAGCATGTTCCTGAAGAGAGACCACGCACGAAAAATTAATGATGGTGGGGTCTTATCGGCCAGTATGGAAAGTTCCTGATGGTCCCAGCAATCGTTTTACCCTTGGATGAGGCGTGGATCGTCAATACTGGGACTCTCTGGCTGACCATTATCAGGATGACCTGTTAGAAATCTCCCGGGAAGACCGTTCTGGGGTTCTGACTAAGGAGTTGAAGGTCCTGGGAGGGGAGGGTATTCGCGTTGCTGACCTTGGATGTGGGCCGGGGAGTCTGCTTCCGGTTCTGGTCGGAAATTTTGAGGAGGTAATTGCAGTTGACTATGCTGAAAAGTTGCTGGGTCAGGCCCGGCAGCGTTGCCGGAGCAGGAAGGTCAGGTTTGTCCGCCGGGACCTGAGCCGGGGTCAGCCCTTGTCGTTTAAGGTTGAGGTAGTCTGCTGCATAAATGCCCTTATTGACCCAGATCGTGACAAGCGACAAGGGATGTTAAGGTCCTTGCGCTCGGCGATGAGCAAAAAGGGGCTTGCGGTTATCGTGGTGCCAGCCCTTGAGTCTGTCTTTCACGTTTATCATACCCTCCGGATGATAAGGGAACGAGAGGGAGCTCCAGATGGGATTGATTCCAAAGAAGCCGAGCTGATGATGGGGGAAGAGGTCGATTCATTTCCGAGTGGGATTATCCAAGTGGGGGGTACAGCCACCAAGTATTGGATGCGGGAAGAGTTGATATCGACTCTGATGGAGCTGGATCTCAAGGTCCACAGGGTGCGCAAAGTGGAATATCCATGGACCGAAGAAATCGAGAATCCTCCGGAGTGGCTGGACGGGGTGGGGCCATGGGACTGGTTGGTGATTTGTGGAGGAGATGACCATAGTTTGCAGGCGGTTGACTTGGCGGCGAAAGAAACTTGAATGAAATGGTGTGAATCTTTCTGATAATAGTGATCTTCATGGAGAGTATTTCCCTGGCATCCGGTAAGGAAATGGAGGGGGCCAAGGCAGATTTTACATGGTAGGACAAGTTGCTGAATGAGGTCTATTAGGGCCTGAGGAAGACTTTTCCGAAGGATCTTGAATTTCAGTCTCAAGGTCGCAAGGGAACCCTTCTTTCATGCCGAGGCCTGTGATGGGCAGGCTGATGAGAACGGTCTAATGGCGCGATTCTCGGTCAAGTATTCACCTGACGAGGCGCCGGCTGGGCTGACTTTCCTGAATAACCATCGGCAGGATGGGCGATTTGAGGCCGTCGGGTAGAACACACGGTTCTTGCCCGGGTCCCGTGCTTATTTTGAAGGGCGCTAGCTCCGTGTGTGGACGCTCAAACCCAAGGATATCAAGGAATTGCTCAAAGGGAGCCCCGGAGCCAAACCACTGGAGAATAGGGGTCGACGGGGCCTCTGGTCACCGTCCGGGGCTAAGAAGAAGGGATAATGCGCTTGCGGTCTTGGAGGTGGAGAGCTACGCACCGGCTAATGGCAATTCAGCGTGCGCTCTTATCGGTGTCAGACAAGGCAGGGTTGGAAGACTTT
>Ga0160422_10002913_pt1 | contig 10628 bp, 11 predicted proteins | sample Fk160mmetaG_FD_108192 | JGI IMG/M metagenome (GOLD analysis project Ga0160422, IMG submission 108192) | Marine microbial communities from the Central Pacific Ocean - Fk160115 60m metaG | ecosystem: Environmental > Aquatic > Marine > Oceanic > Photic zone | place: The Central Pacific Ocean... | reverse complement strand
TGCTTTCTATACTGGTGCAACTTGGTACAGAGGTGGTGCAGTAACTAGAACTAGTGCTGGTGAGGCAATGTCTTATTTTTATGGAAGAAAAGTTAAAGGACTAGACTCAAATGGTAGGTTTGAATATGAAGATATAAATGGTGATGGACAAATAAATGATGATGACAGAACGAATATAGGTTCTCCTCATCCAGACTTTATTTTTGGTTTAAGTTTAAACTTGGCTTACAAAAATTTTGATTTGTTTGCTACTTTGAATGGATCAATTGGTAATGAAGTTTATCATTATAACAAAATCTATTCCCATTTTCCAACCTTCTTTAATGGTAACAGACATACTGACGTATTAAATGCTTGGACTCCAACGAATACGGATACAGATATACCTGCACTAAGTGAAACAATTTCAAATTCTGAAACTCAACCTAACTCATGGTTTGTTGAGGATGCTTCTTATGTAAAAGTAAGAACTATTCAGCTTGGTTACACTTTGCCTAGTAAAGCTGCAAGTAAATTAGGAATCTCTAATGCGAGAATATACGTATCAGGAAATAACTTATTTACTTTTAGTGGTTATTCAGGTATGGATCCTGAAATTGGAGGTTACGCATTAAACCTTGGTGTTGATGCTGCTGAATATCCTATTGCGGTTATGACCACTATAGGACTTAATGTTACATTTTAAAAATTATAATAAAAGATGAAAAATTTAAAGTCATTTATTTTAAGTATTTCATTAGTCATGTTTATGACTAATGCTTGTAATGAATCATTCACTGATGTTCCTGCTTATGGTTCTCTTAGTGATGCTAATTTAGCAAACGCTACTGGTATAGACCTGCTTCTAACCGGTGTCTACTCTGTCCTTGATGGTCAGACTAACACAACAGGTGGTTGGGGAAGTAGTGGAGATAACTGGTGGATGGATGTTATTTCAGATGATGCTCACAAAGGAAGTACTGATGGTGATCAGGCAGACCTTTATGACATTGAAGTATTTAATTGGGCAACCGGTAATGGTTATTGGTTAGGATTATGGAAAGCTCCTTTTTCAGGTGTTAACAGAGCAAACTCTGTGATCAATTTGATTAATGGTAGTGATAACCCTGATGATTTCAAGGTTCAGATGGCTCAGGCTAGATTTTTAAGAGCACACTTTAATATGCAATTAAAATTGAAATTTGGTAATGTACCAAATATTACTCCTGAGACAGCTGCTGCGCTTGAGTATAACCTAGCAAATACCGGAGAGACTGCTTTAACATGGGCTCATGTTGAGGAAGACTTTACATATGCTGTTAATAATTTGCCAAGTACAAGATCTGGTGATTATACAGAGCCTGGTAGACCATTATCCCATGCTGCAAAAGCTTTTCTTGGGAAAGTATATCTTCACCAAGGTAAATGGGCTGATGCATTAGCGCAACTTGATGCTGTTGTTAATTCAGGTGCATATTCTCTAAATACTGAATATGTTGAGAATTTCAAATCAACTGGTGAGAATAGTAGTGAATCAATTTTTGCAATTCAGTTTGCTGCTGATGGTGGTGTATCTAACCAAGGTAATAAAGGTGGTACGCTTAACTTCCCAGGTGGAGGACCGTTAGGCACATGTTGTGGTTTTTATCAACCATCACAAGACCTTGTAAACTCATTTCAAACTGATGCTGATGGATTGCCATTGCTTGATACATGGCAAAACAGTAATGTTGGAAATGATTATGGTCTAAACGATGATGATGCATTCACTCCACATACTGGTAACTTAGATCCAAGGCTAGACTATACTGTTGGAAGAAGAGGAATTGATTTTAATGGTTATGGTGCGATGCCTGGTAAAAGTTGGATTAGAGCTAGTTTTGATGATATCTCTGGTCCTTATCTTGCAAAGAAAAATCATTATCATAAAGGTGATGATAGCAATAAAGGTACTGGTGGTTGGGGAGAACAAAGGTCAGGTGTAAATTATCATTTTATGAGATATGCTGATGTTCTTCTTATGGCTGCTGAAGCAGCTATTGAAACTGGAAACCTAGCTAAAGGTTTAGACTATGTTAATCAGGTCAGAAACAGAGCAAAGAATATGACTGTTGCTGATGCTGGTCCAACATATAAGGTTGAACCATATCCTTCATTTGCAAGTGCTGATTATGCAAGAAAAGCAGTAAGGCATGAAAGGAGAATTGAGCTAGGAATGGAAGGTCATCGACTGTTTGACTTGAGAAGATGGGGTAATGCAAAGAGCGTTATGAATACATATTTCGCTAAGGAATCTACTGTGATAACTTCATTTGCAAGAGGTCAATCTTATCAAGATAAGCACGATCTTTTCCCTATTCCGATTGTTGCAATTGATGAAAGTCAAGGTGTATTAGTCCAGAATTCTGGTTTTTAATACTTTTTTACTTAAATAATAAAAGCAGGGTTTTAACCCTGCTTTTTTTTTAAACTTTTTCTTAAGCAATAAGTATATAGTTAGATACTATTCTTTAAATAAAATTATATTTGAATTATCAAATCGTAGATATTAAGAAAATGAAATTTAATAATATTAGATTCCTTATACTTATATTATTTTTTACCTCTTGTAATTCATACAATGAGTACAAAAAAAATCTTTATAATTATAACGATCCAAATCTTTTCCATGACTCAATGCAAAAACTCACAGACTTAATAGTCTATGATATTTTCTCACCCCCTGTTGCATCAAGAATATATGTATATCCATCCATTGCCGCTTATGAAGTTTTACTAAATGATTATCCGGAATATAAAAGTTTTTCTAATCAGTTAAATGGTCTAGGGTCAATACCAAAACCCAATCCAGATAAAGAGTACTCTTTTCCTCTAGCTAGTATTCATGCTTTTTTAACTGTTGGCAAAGATTTGATTTTTTCAAAAGATAAAATGTCAGAATTTCAAAAAAATCTTTTCAATGACTTAAAGTCAAAGGGTATGCCTAAAGACATATATAAAAGATCAATTCAATATGGAGATCAAGTTGCTAGTCATATCAAAGATTGGTATTCTAGTGACAATTATAAAGAAACAAGGTCATACCCTAAATTCACCGTTCAGAGAGATAAAGAAGATACTTGGAAGCCTACACCCCCTGATTATATGGATGGTATTGAGCCTCATTGGAGTAAGATAAGAACACTAGCTATTGATTCTTCTAATCAATTTATTATTCCTCCTCCTCCTGAATTCAATTTAGATAAAAATTCAAAGTTCTTTAAAGATCTTTATGAGGTATATAAAATTGGTAATAATCTTACTGAAGAACAAACTAATATTGCAAACTTCTGGGATTGTAATCCATACGTTTCTAATCACATCGGCCATGCCATGTTTGCTACAAAAAAAATAACACCAGGTGGACATTGGATTGGAATAACTCAAATAGCTTCTAAAAAAGCAGAGTTAAATCTTATGGAATCAATATATGCCTATGCTTTAGTATCAATTGGCCTTTTTGATTCATTTATTGTATGTTGGGATGAAAAATATAGAAGTATTCTTGTAAGGCCTGAAACTTTGATAAATCAGTATATTGATGAGGACTGGATACCAGTTCTTCAGACACCTCCCTTTCCAGAATATACATCTGGTCACTCTGTTATATCAAGGTCTGCTGCAAATATTCTTACATTTATTTTGGGTGATAATTTTAATTTTTTAGATACCACAGAAGAAATCTATGGTTTACCTGCAAGGAATTATGATTCATTTTTACAGGCATCTGATGAGGCAGCAATTAGTCGTTTGTGGGGAGGTATTCATTATATGCCAGCCATTACTAATGGTATTGATCAAGGAGATAGGGTAAGTAAATTTATTATTAAAAATTTAGACGTTAAGAGTAATATTATTTCAAAGAATTAAATAATGAAATATATTGTTGCACTAGACCAAGGTACTACAAGCTCAAGAGCAATATTGATAGATACAAATGGTAATCTTCTAGATATTAAACAACAAGAGTTTAATCAAATATTTCCTAAACAAGGTTGGGTTGAACATGACCCTAATGAAATTCTTAATTCTCAATTAAATGTTTTTGATAGCCTTATTAATTCTAATAGTATTGATCCAAAAAATATAATATCTATAGGAATTACTAATCAGAGAGAAACAACAGTTCTCTGGGATAAGAATACAGGAAAGCCGTTATATAATGCTATTGTTTGGCAAGATACAAGGACATCTGACATATGTGAAAAAATTAAATTAGATGGATTAGAAGAATACATAAAAGAAAATACTGGGTTAGTTGTTGACTCATATTTTTCTGCTACAAAAATAAAATGGATCCTAGATAATATTGAAGGAGTAAAAAGAAAAGTCAGTTTGAATCAAGTGATGGCTGGTACTATGGATTCCTGGTTAATCTATAATTTTTCAAATTTTAAAAGCCACGTAACTGATCATACTAATGCATCTAGAACAATGCTTTATAATATCAGAGATCTAAGCTGGGATAAAAAAATATTAGATTATTTAGAAATTCCAGAATCGATATTGCCTAAAGTTAAAACTTCTGCATCTTCTTTTGGTAATCTAAACTATGAAGGAGTAAATATTCCAATTACAGGAGTTGCAGGTGATCAACAATCTGCGCTATTTGGTCAAGCTTGTTTTGATGTAGGTTCAATGAAAAACACATATGGTACAGGATGCTTTTTATTGATGAATATAGGAAATGAATTTAAATTATCTAAAAGTGGATTATTAACTACAATTACATGTACTACAAAAAATTCTATTAATTATGCCTTTGAGGGGAGTGTATTTATTGGAGGAGCTGCTATACAGTGGTTGAGAGATTCATTGAAAATAATAAAAAAAGCATCTGAAACAGAGGATATTTCAAAAGAGATTGATGAATTAAATAATTTATATATGGTACCATCTTTTTCAGGTCTTGGAGCACCTTATTGGGATATGTATTCAAGAGGGGCAATTTTTGGATTAACAAGAGATACTGGTAACAAGGAAATAATCAAAGCAACATTAGAATCACTTGCATATCAATCTAAAGACGTCATAGATGTTATGATCAAAGACTCAAATGTAAACTTGAATGGTTTGAGAGTTGATGGGGGAGCCTCTATGAATAATTATCTTATGCAATTTCAATCAAATTTATTAAACTGTAACGTTATTAGACCTAAAATTATTGAAACTACAGCTATGGGTGTTGGTTATTTAGCAGGTATAAAAAGTTCTTTATGGGATAAAGATAAAATTATTTCCAATCAGAAAATCGATCAAGTTTTTAATTCAAAAATAAATCAAGAGAAAAGAAAAAAAATGTATAGTGGTTGGCTTAAAGCAATAGAAAGAACAAAAAATTGGTTGAATTAGAAAAAATAAAGACTAGCGAATTATATCTCCAAAGTTATTAATTTCATAATTTATGTCAATTACATCTTTAATTCCATAAGCTTTGACTTCAATGGCTCCTTTAAATTTTAAACTTATGTTTTCATTTCTTAGGAGAATAGCTATACCTCTTTGATTGAGAAATTTTTCAAGATTTTTTACATCAATATCCCCTTTAATATTAATTGTAGTATTCGATGAATTAGATAATTCTAACTTATTATTTTCATCTATCTTGACAAGTAATATATCTTCGGCAAAAATACCAATATCAATTTGAGAGATAGTGATTTTTACTTTATTAGGATTATTTAAAATTAAGTCTGCAGATATTTTTATTTCATTATCAGCTAGATTATTAATTTTTACATCTTTGATTTCAATAAATTCAACTGGTTCAATAGGCTTACAACTAAAGAAAACTAAGAGTAAAAGGGTATAATATTTGATCAATTTCATAGATTTACAGCAATTATATATAAAAATTAATTATGAGTGAATTTTTAGCTGAGGCAATAGGTACTTTTATTCTTATATTATTTGGTTGTGGAGTTAATGCAGGTACTTCTTTATCCAAAAGTTTATCAAATAAATCAAGTAATAGCTGGGTTGTAGGGACTTTAGGGTGGGGGCTGGCTGTTACAATGGGAGTTTATGCTAGTGGAAAGGTAAGTGGAGGTCACATTAATCCTGCGGTTACAATTGGTCTTTTAACAAATGGTGAGATAAATACGATTTCAGCTATAAAATATATATCTGGTCAATTTATAGGTGCTTTTATTGCTTGTATTTTTATATATTTCCATTATTTACCGAATTGGTATAAAACAGAAAGTCAAGATGTAAAATTGGGTGTTTTTGCTACTTCTCCATCAATAAATTCTAGGTGGTCCAATCTTTTAAGTGAAATTATAGGAACATTTGTATTATTATTTGGATTAAAATTTATTGGGACAAATGAATTTGCTGAAGGGTTAAATCCATTAATAGTAGGTGGATTAGTATGTGCCATTGGTATTTCTTTAGGTGGTACAACTGGATATGCAATAAATCCCGTTAGAGATTTTATTCCAAGATTAGCTCATTTTATCTTACCAATACCTGGGAAGGGTTCTTCTAATTGGAATTATTCATGGATTCCAGTTTTAGGCCCAATTATTGGTGGTGTAATGGGTGTTTCTTTTTTTTCTTATTTATTTGAAGGTTTGGTAACACCATATTTTATTATTTCTTTATCTATATTCTTATTAATTTCAATATTATCATATTTTGAAATCAAGACTTAGTCTAATTTTAATTTTTTTCTTATCATGTTCTTTCAGAGATGATTTTGACCTCCAAGGCCATAGAGGTGCAGTAGGTTTATTTCCAGAAAATTCAATAATTGGTTTTATTGAAACAGTTAAGTTAGGAGTTACAACTCTGGAGATGGATGTTGTAATAACAAAAGATAATAAAGTTCTTGTTTCTCATGAACCTTGGATATCTAATAAGAAATGTATAGACATTCGAGGTAACGATATATCAGATGATATATCAACTACGAATATCTTTTTAATGACTTACGATGAAATAAAAAATTTTGATTGTGGAAGTTTACCTAACCCTAATCATCCCGGTCAAAAAAAAATATCAGCTATAAAACCATTACTCAGGGAGGTAATTTCAAGAGTTGAGGAAGTTAGTCAGTCTAAAATTAGATACAATATTGAAATTAAGTCTCAAATAGATAGTGATCAAATTTTTCATCCTAAATTTAATGAATTTGTTGATCTTGTAGTTCATGATATAAAATCAAAAAATATAGAGGACAGGGTTACTATTCAAAGTTTTGATTTTAGAGTATTAAAATATTTAAAAAATCAGTATCCTTCATTTAAAATTTCTATGTTAGTTAATGAAAGTTATGATTATAGTAATATTTTAGATGACCTTGGTTTTTATCCTGACATATATTCACCAAATTTTAACAATCTAACATACGACATAGTAAAAAAAATCCATGAAAAAAAAATTCAGATTATTCCTTGGACTGTAAACTCTTATGATGATATTACAATGATTTTGGAATGGGATGTAGATGGCATAATATCTGACTACCCTGACAGAGTAAAATATCTTTTGGATGAAAAAATATGATGTTTTTGGTTTAGGAAATGCTCTTGTTGATTGTGTTTGTCTTGTAGATGATAAATTTTTAATTGATAATAATATAGAAAAAGGGACTATGACTCTTGTTGATGAAAAAAAACAAAAATTAATTATTGATAAAATTATAAATTCAAATCCTTTTATCCAATCTGGTGGTTCGGTCATTAATTCAATATATACATTGTCCCAACTTGGTGGTTTGGGATATGCCTCATTTTTAGTATCTGATGACAAGTTTGGTAAGATTTATTTAAATGATTTAAAAGAAGGTGGAGTTAAAATTGCTGAAAAAAAATATACAGTGGGTGTTGGTATGACAGGATCTTGCTTAGTGTTAACAACACCTGATGCTGAGAGAACAATGAATACATGTCTATCGATATCCTCTAAATTTTCAATTAAAAATATTAATCTTAATGATTTAAAATATTCTAAGTACTTATATATTGAAGGTTATCTTGTCACCTCAGAAATGGCAATGACAGCTGTTGATAAAGTAATTGATTTTTCTAAAAAAAATAATGTTAAGATTGCACTAACACTATCAGATGTGAATATGGTTAAATACTTTAGGGATAGTTTCGAATCAATTCTCAAAAAAGGAATTGATATATTATTTTGTAATGAGGAGGAGGCACTTTTATATTCTGGGTCTAATGAAATCGATCAAGCATTAAATTATTTGTTAGAGCTATCTTCTTTAGTTATTGTTACAAGAGGAAAAAAAGGATCATTAATTTTTAGTGATGACGGAGAGAAAATAGAAATAGATCCATACCCTGTCGATGCTCTTGATACTGTTGGTGCTGGGGATACTTTTGCTGGTTCTTTTTTATATGGTATAAATAATAACCTTAGTCTAAAAAAGTCAGGGGATCTTGCATCAGCAATGTCATCAAAAGTAGTTAGTAAATTAGGTCCACGACTTGAAAAAAAAGATGTGAGATTAATCAAACAATCAATCGGTTAATATTTTTTTAAAATGAAAAGTATTTATCTTTACTTATAAATAAACTATTAAGCTATGAAAAGAACTTTCCAACCCTCAAAAAGAAAAAGATCAAATAAACATGGATTTAGAAAAAGAATGCAATCTGCTAATGGAAAAGATGTAATAGCAAGAAGAAGAGCTAAAGGTAGAAAAAAGCTTACTGTATCTGACGAAAAAAAACATAAGAAGTAATTTCAGTTAATAATTTATTTAATGGATAATAGGTCAAATCAGGGCCAGTTGACATTTTCCAAAGAGGAAAGGATAACACATAAGGGAGATATTGAAAAACTCTTTATTTCTGGAAAGAAATTGAATTTATTTCCTTTTGATATAAGGTATTATTCTGGTAATATGGGATCTTTAAATAAGGTTCTTATTTCCGTGTCAAAAAAAAATATAAAAAGTGCTGTAAAAAGAAATCTTCTTAAAAGAAGAATTAGAGAGTCATATAGACTTAATAAAAAACAATTATCTAACTCAGGGTATTCTATAGCAATTATTTACGTTGATAATAAAATCCTAAAGTTCAAACAAATTGATGATTTTATTAAAAAAGTACTAAAAAATATATCGAAAAATGGCTAAAATTTTATGTGCTGATACTAGCTCTCAGCTTTGTTCCGTTTCAATATTTAATAATGATGATTTAGTTGATAGTATAAATTCCAATATTGAAAGATCACATTCCAAGATTTTATTGAAACAGATTGATGATTTATTAAATAAAAATAATTTATCAGTAAAAGATTTAGATGCCCTCTCTATAGCAAAAGGACCAGGTTCTTACACAGGTCTAAGAATTGGAGTATCCACGTTTAAAGGATTATGTTACTCTTTAGAAAAACCTTTAATTGCAATTAATACACTTGAGATTCTTTCTATGTTAGCAAAAGAAAAAATTAGTGATATTAAATATAATTTATGTCCTATGATTGATGCAAGAAGAATGGAGGTTTTTACTAAATTATTAAATCAAGATTTAGAAGAGGTTGATGGGGATAAGGCTCTAATTTTAGAAGAAGATTCATTTAAAAATTTTAAAAATAATAAAATATATTTTTTTGGTGATGGATCTAATAAATTTCAAAAAATTACAATAGATAAAAATCATAAATTTTTAAAAAATATTGAATCTAATTCACAATACATGGGTAATTTATCCTATAAAAAGTTTTTAGATAAAGATTTTGAAGACATATCTTTGTTCGAACCTTTTTATATAAAAGACTTTCATTTAGTAAAAAAGAAAAAAAAATGGATCAGATTATAAATAAAGTTGAGAAATTACCTCTTTATACCATTGATATTAAAGAATTATATCAAAACGGTGTAAGAGTTCAGCTTAAGTTTAGTGATTTAATTAATGATGGTGTTTTAATTGAAAAACAATATAGAAAACGATTAAAGGAATTTAATTGGGATCAGTTTAATAATTCATTTGTATATGTGACTTTTGATAAAGACCAGATAATCCCGTCTTGGGCTTATTTGTTATTATCTCATTATCTATCTAAAGTATGCAAAGATTTTGTAATCGGTTCAATTAGAAATTTGGAAGAAAAGTTATATACGCAGGAAATCTCTAATTTAGATCTTGATCTTTATATTGATAAAAAGGTTATAATAAAGGGATGTTCAGAAATACCATTTTCAGAATTTGTTTATTTTGAATTAACCAGAAAACTATCGGGTATTGTCTACAGCCTAATGTATGGGGAACCATGCAGTAGAGTTCCTATTTTTAAAAGACCAAAAAAGGTTTAATTTTCATATTTTATTAATAATTTTAAGCTTTAAATCGAGTCAAAAAAGTAGGATATAAATATATTTTTATTTCTTGGTCGTTATATAAATTATATCTAATTTTGCGAGCGCTTCGTTTAGAAGCTTTTTTATTTTAGGTATTTATACCTCAATTCAGAGCAATCTGAAAACGTTCTTTGAACTATTGTAATGACAACATACCACTTGAAAAGAACTTTTGTTTTTTCCAAGAGCAGCCAGTTTTAAACACATTTAAGATTATATTACTATGGAGAGTTTGATCCTGGCTCAGGAAGAACGCTAGCGGCAGGCCTTATACATGCAAGTCGAG
>Ga0160422_10002912_pt1 | contig 10629 bp, 6 predicted proteins | sample Fk160mmetaG_FD_108192 | JGI IMG/M metagenome (GOLD analysis project Ga0160422, IMG submission 108192) | Marine microbial communities from the Central Pacific Ocean - Fk160115 60m metaG | ecosystem: Environmental > Aquatic > Marine > Oceanic > Photic zone | place: The Central Pacific Ocean... | reverse complement strand
TCATTGACTCTCGGTGGTGCCCCACCCCCACCATGCATTGAGATCCACAGAGACCGCCCCGTTTCCGGAGCCTTCCCAAAGGTCTGTTCAAGAAATTTCATTTCCTTTCCGGCCGCCTTCGCGACCTTCCTTCCCATCTCTGCTTCGCGATCCTCTGCAAGCTCCTTTCTTACTGTCTCCCAGATGAGACCTCGCGCACGCTCCACATCCTTTCGGGAAAGCGCTCCTTGCGGAACAGAAAGATGCCGCTCTTCTGGAAGTAGAGCGAGCCACTGGCTGATCGCCTTGAGCTCAACACTGCCCTTTCCCAGCTCCGACCACACCAAATCCATCGTCCCCTCTCCCTCACCAACTGCCTTGAAATTCTCCCACCTCGCCTCTTCCTCATACCTGACTCTCCGGCGATACTCTTCTCCTGTCGTGACCTTGAATGCAGGCATATCATTGAGATCAGTTGTTCCAGCCCGGGTAGTAACCTCTGCCAAAACCTTCCCCTCCCCATCGAGCAGTTCAACTGCCGAGGCTAAACGATCGCCTCCCTGCTTGTCCCATAGTCGTAGATATACCGTGGACTCCTTGATTCTCCGCTCCTGATTCTTGGCGTAACGCCCGGTCACATTAACTGCTGGGACTTCCCGATTCTCGAGATCCCAGACCATGGGAAAATGATGTTCTGTCCTTTTCCAAGACGTGGCCCAGATCGCATGCCTCCAGTCATTGGCAATAGCCTTGGACGCATCCCCAACGAACCAAGCCCGGTTCAGGCCCGCCTTGTTGTACTCGTCAGCTCCGGTAAAGAACCACTCCCCAGAATCATAAATCTCGGTCCAGGTATGGTTTCCCCGTTTATTACTCCAGAGAGGCGTTCCGGCTACGCGGGCAGGCACGCCCACTGAACGACAGGCATCAACAAGAATGATCGAAAGGCCCGTACAAGTTGCTTTTCCAAGTTCAATAGACTCCGATGGACTCTGGTTGGGTGCCTTTCTTCCCGTGTTATAGTGGACCTTGATCAGGTTGAAGAAATCCTTGTTGATGGCCTGTACCGCTTCCGTGGTCGTCCGGCAATCCTTCACCATGTCCCGGCACTGCTCGTAGAACCCTGCCCTCCATGGCTCGCGCGTTTCATCCAGCGAAGCGTAGGGAAGAACATCATTAAAGAAGACTGCCTCAGGTAATTCCTTGCACCACGGGAACTCTTCCCGGGCTTTCAGGGCAAGGGCAAGATTCTCCATGAGGAATCCACTTTCCAAGGTCTTCAGGTCGACCTCCGGCATGCCGCCGACAAGAAAAACGGCTGCTCTCCGGCCAAGATCACCATGCTGCTCACTTGCCTTCCTGATGAAACTGGAGATTTCCTCCGAATTTTTCCCGGCTGCTTCCAGACGTTGTTCCCACTCAGCCATCACCTGTCCCCCGGCAAGCACAAACGTTCCAACCGAGGCTGCCAATGCCATGCTTTTCATGACCTGAAAATAGCTATTCCATCCTTCCGGGCAAGACTCTAAGAAATGGCTGGGCCGCCTACTTCTCTTCGCCGTTCCCCCTCTGCCGAAGGAGAAATTCCATCCTGCGGTACTCCTCCGACACCTCACGCAAATCGGCAGAAGCGCGGTCGTAGGACACCTTCGCCGATTTGAGATTCTCTTCAGCCTCCCGATGGGTCCGGTCGTCTTTTTCCTTCTGCTCCCTCGCCTTGACAACTCGTTCCCGCGCCATGTCCACCAGCCTCTGGCTTGACTTGACGCGCGCCTCGTATCGTCGCTGGACGGCTCGCGCCTGATTAGCGATCCGCTCCGCAGTCTGCTTCTGCCGCTCCGCATTGCGAAGCTGCAGCTCCCAGTTCCGTAACCGGACAGAATCCTCACGCGGGATGGCATTTAAATCCCGCTTGATTTCCTCGAATCGCGTATTCGCCCGCTCCACCATTTCCATTTTCCTCGAGATGTCTTCGACCGCCTGCAGAACCATCGCCTCGTCCTGCCCCACCCGCCGGACCTTGTCCTCTACCTGTCCCTGCATACGCCCGATATTGGAAGCACCCCTAGAGGCAATAGCCTTTACCCGGCTCACAATCTGCTGGCACCGAATCCATTCGGCCTTCGCAGCATTCCATTCAGCCTCCTGCCGGGATCGTTCCTCACCGATCGCTACGAAGGATTCGGCAAGCTCTGCCGCAGTGACGTCCTCTCCAAGAGCTGCCGCTGCAAGTGGCCGCTCCGGCTCAAGAGCCAACCACCGCGCCCGGAACATCTCCAGAAGAGGCCGAGCCCGCTCACGACGAATCACTCTTAACTGATTCTTCGCCACCAGATGATTGTGATAAGGCGACTGGTTCAGAAGAACCCCGTCATCAGTCAGGAGAATATCTCTGCTGCGCAGTCTGGAACCATCTTCCAGAAAGAGAGACCAGCCTTCCTGCGCAACCGCCACGGGCTCCTGCAAGATTACTGCGATTGCCTCGGTTTCAACCGAGAAGGTCCTCCGCCCAAGCAGGAGCGAATCGATGATGACCCGGCCCTCTTCCAAGCCAACCAGCCCGCCGCCCATGAAATCGCCCCCGCGGAGAAACACTCCCTCCCTGCCAAAACGCAGAGCCTCCGCGTCCCACGATCGAAGCGATTGGAAGAAAAGAGCCGCCGTATTCTGCCTGGTCAGCAAAAGAGATTTAGGGTGATCGTCAAAGGTTACCACCCTCTCATCCACCTTCGCTACCGGCCCGGCCAGAAAACTACCATTGGTAACGAGAACCCCGGTCCCACCGATAAGCCAAGGCTGGTCAGCAGACGTGAAATCCATGGAGGCGAGATCCGTAAGAGAAATCCGCACCTTCTCACCGGACTCACGCACCATCTCCAAGACGTCACCGTCCCGGAATGTCACCTTCCCCTGCAAGGATTCGCCTCCAACAGTAGTCACCACATCGGCTTCTGCCCTCATCAGGCCCAGCCCCCCCACCAGCAGCAAGGCAAGGAATATTTTGGGCGTCCCAAGGGCGATCTGCTTCCTGATCATTTCCGCGTTTCCTCGAACGAGACGATATACTTGTGACCCTCTTCCTCAAGCTGTTCGGCGGATTTTACCTTCTGGCGCCGGGCCCAGAACAACCAGAGAGTCATGTAGTAGAGCTTCATGAACCCGATCAATCCGAAAAAAGCAGCGAACCCCAGGCAGCCTGCCACGTAATCCTCGTAGTCGCGCCAAAGTGCGAGGGCGAAGAGTAATGCCACCAGAGTAATCCCCAGAAAGACATACATCACCGGCTTGACCTTGGCTGGATTGAACATGGAGGCCTGGCAACGCACGCAACTCATTTTTTCATACGTATCATTCATTATTTCATACGTATCATTACTTCGGGCTCTCGAGGTCCTCTTGATTATGTGGTCAAAGCCATTATGGGCTTTGCACCGGTAGCACCAGTATCTCCCATAGTCCGGCACAAGCGGGTTTTTCTGGAGTGGCGCCTCTGCGGTCATTTCAACCCACTCTACGGAACCACCTCCCGCAGGGCAACTCCCAGCCTCCATTCCCATCAGCAGATCGCCGGAGACCGCTACCTGCCTTCCTTCTGCAGCTTCTCGACCATTTCGAGGGCCCTGCGGGCGGGTTTCAGGTCCGGCTCCAGCTCCAAGGCCTCCCCCAGCAGTCCTGCCGCCGCACCGAGGTTCCCGTAACTAGCCAACATCGTACCATAATCCAGGAGGAACTCCGCCCGTGGATCGAGGGCGAGAGCCCGCTCAAAATGCAGCGAAGCTTGCTCCGGTTGCTGCTGCTTTCTGAACTCCCTGGCGAGTTCGTGGTGCCGGCGCGCGATCCCGGAGGCGAGAGCCAATACCTTTGCACCGGTCGCATGTTCCTGGGCGTTCTCAAGGTAGGAAAGGGCCACCTCGGGAAACCGGCTGTCAAACTGGCGTGCCATGAACTCCATGGCGTAGACCGGATTTACCGCCTTGGTGAACCAGCGTCCCGCAATGGGCGGTGCCCAAGCGTGCCACCCCTCTCGATCCACCGTGGAGAGTGCCTTTAAATCCTCTCCGATGACAGATGCGTCGAACGCCCCCCGGTAAATCCCCATCACTTCCCCGCCGGTTCCACAAAGGAATGCAAGGGGCACGGTCAGGGGCACCGTCACATCAAACAGTCCTTTTTGAAACGCGCTCAGGACATCCAGAGAAATGTCATCGATAATCCCCCATTCAAAAGGCCACCGTAATTGCTCCATCACCTCAGCCGCTTCAGCATGACCTTCTTCGCCGTCGACGTTGAGGGCAATAACGAGCGGCACCCCCGCCACTCGGTAGGCACGGGACTTCTCTGCCATCTGCTTCAGTTGCATCCGTGAGACCGGACACTCAGCCGACCAGAGCATTATCAACTGCGGAGACCCTTCCCCGGGAAGTATTCCCCTGTCACCAAGGGGATTCCTGAATCCCAGTGGAGGCAGACGAAAGGCAACCGGGAGATTGATATGAGTCGTGGCATCCCGCACCAGCGGGGCAGACGATTCGGTATTATGCGCGATAGCCCTTGGAGAACGTTTTACCGAAATAGCAGAGCTACTTCCCTGTTTGAGGAGAAAGCTTCCGCCCGCCTTGAGACCCTCGAACAATTCCTCCTGACCCCCGGGCCAGATCACCCTCACCTTTCCCACCTCCCCATTCTGTCCCAGCCCGAAATGCAGCCAACGGCTTGACTGGGAGAGAAAGAGGTCTCCTGCTCGAACTGACCTCACCAAGCGCTCCTTTCCCGCTCCTGATTCGTCAACCAGTTCAGCAACCGCCCCAATCGCGCTCCGGTTACACGTGTGACCCTCCAGCAGCAGAGACACGAAATCCCCTTTACGGGATCCTCGGTGTCGGTTCAGCATCAGTCGCAAACGAGGTGCCGTGCGGTCACGATACCAGAGATCCAGGTCCCCATCATGATCCCAGTCCACCAAAGCATGCGCCCGGCCATCGGCCTTCTGGTCAAGTCCCATCACCGATGAAACGTCCGCAAAACCTCCGAACCTATCGTTGAGCAGACAACGGTTACTCTCCCGCCCGCTCCACGAGAGGCCATCCCTCACTTGCTGAAGAAGATCACTCCAGGCATTCCCATAAACATCAGGATCGGCCTGCTGCTTTGGCGACACGACCTGCCGCCAGAAGAAACTTCACAAGTCATCAGGATCCCGGCCGGTCAGGAATCCATTGGAGATCACGAGATCCTCCCATCCATCGTTATTGAGGTCCCCGAACCCCGAACTCCAGGCCCATTTCCCCAAATGACTCCGACTTGCTTCACTCACATCGCGAAACCCGGCTCCCTCCTTTCCCTGTCCTGACGCAAAAAGCGAATTTCCCCGGGCCATCCTCCGTAACTTCCCTACCAGCGCCGGGTCAGAATCCGCGGCGAAGAGTTTCTGTCGACTGATCCGGCTCCCTGCAGCGGAAAACATGTTGCCCACATAAAGATCTGGATCCCCGTCCCGATTGTAATCGCCCCACGCTACTGACATCCCGGAGGCCATGTCCTCAACCCCCAATTCATCAGCAACCTGCTGGAACCGTCCGCTTTCGTTCCGGTAAAGGCAGTTCCTGCCAAAATCATTGGCCACGTAGAGATCAGGATCCCCATCCCGATCAAAATCCTCCCAGGCTGCAGCAAAACTCCACCGCGAATTGTCAACGTCCAGACCCACCGCCGCAGTAGCGTCGGAAAATCCAAACTCCCCGAGGTTTTTGAGCAGAACGTTCCGCCCCCCATTAGCAGCATCGTTAAATGGACGTGGAGCGTTCACCTCAAACCCTCGGCCTTCGACATTATCCCCCGCACTGTAGACGCAGACATAAATATCCAGAAGCCCGTCATTATCAAAATCGGCTGCACTCAGGGAAAAGGGATAAGGAGCCCCCGGATGACCCCCACGCAGACTGAAGATCCCCATCCCGTCATTCTCTAGAAAAATGACCATCGCTATGGTCGCTACGACCAGATCCTCGTCCCCGTCATTATCGAGATCAACCAGCAGAGCGCTCCGTGAGTCCTCCAACCAGTCCACTCCGGCCTCAGCTGATCCATCCACTACTGTGCCATCATCCTGCTGAAGGTAGAGACGGTTCGGCAGGCTTCCTCCATCGCAGACGTAGATATCCTCCAGTCCGTCCCCATTGACATCTCCCACTGCAAGCCCGTGATGACCCGTCAGGGAAAAATCCCCCAGCCGGGTGAGCCTCGTTGCCCAGTCCCCGACTCCACGGAGAATTTGCTGAGGGTAATGCGGCACCTCTCCCAATACCACGGCGCCCACGTCCATGAATTGGTTCCGGTGGTCTCCCTGAACCTCCTCGTAATGCTTCAACCCGAGAACAGTGAGTCGCGGAGGATCTTCCCCAGTCCAGCGCGTCTCCCATGTGCTGTTGACTTGGCGGTGGTCACCATCAACACCCGCTTCGCCCCGAAGCTCCACAATCACCCCTGCAGAAAAACCCGTATCAAGTTCCGCCACCGAAACGACCTTGAAGGTCATCTGAGAAGCCGCCTCTCCGGAGTCTTCTCCAAGCAGACTGGCGCGCACCTTGGTGAATCCCTCCCAGTCTTCATACTCTCTTTCCTGAATCCTTCCATTCTTCGCGCGAAGAACCCGAAAACCCCCGTAATACTCTACCGCCTCGAGGACGTGCGGACGAAGCTCCGAGCAAACGAAGTCTCCAGCCAGGATTCCGGGTTCATTCGAGGAAAACAGCTTTTGCAGCGCATCCACTACTTCCCGACTCCGCCTCTCAGAACTCCATTCCCGCGAATCTTCAATCTCACGCGGATTCAGCCTTTCCAGCGGGGTCGTTTCCAACCCCCGGAGAATCTCGGTGTCTACCCTCCCCGGACTTTCGCTACGGACCTTGAGGGCGACCAGTTGGTCCGCGAGATTCAAAGGAAGAGAATCAGGATCACTCCTCGCCGAATTCTCTGCTGTAGCCTCAGCTTCCCTCGACTTGTCGCTGCACCCCGCCACAAGCAGCCATCCCAATGGGACGATAACTGACAAACACAAAAACCTGATCTGCATTACGCGGAGCGGTCGTTTTTCTCCTAGAGAGCAAGCGCTTCATCCGCTTCCGCGAATTCCTTGGCCGGCAGCCCCATCCTCTGCATCAACGCCAGATGAAGGCGGGACATCGACGTGCTCCGACGGAAATTGAGATATCGTCCCGACCTGATTTCTCCATCCCCACCTCCCGCAAGAAGAATGGGAAGGTCCCTCTCGCCATGCTCATGCCCGTCCGAAATACTGGATCCATACACAACCATCGAACGATCCAGGACACTGACACCATCGCCATCCTTGAGCTCCCTGAGCCGTCCGAGAAACCACGCTAACTGAGCATGATGCCACCTCGTTACCTCGTTGTACTGGTCCTTCTTACTTCGCACGCTGTCCCACTTGGTGAGCCCGTCATCATCTTCCGTCCGGCCGCTGGCATTCTTCCAATGAGATAACGCATGCCAGGTTCCTTCCACCCCGGGGAGAAAGTTGAAGTAGCGATTACTCTGCCCGTGATCCAGCATGAAGGTTGAAACCCGGGTTGCGCCAGACCAGAAGGCCAGAGCCATCAGGTCGAGCAACTGCCGCACGTAGTCCTCATGACTTGCAGGAATTCCCGGCTTGGGACGACTGAGGGTATCGGTTAGGGCCTTGTCTTCCCCCAGACGAAGACTCTGATCCTCCGCAAAGGCGAGACGCTTTTCAATTGAACGCACAGCCTCAAGATACTCGTCGATCTTACGCTGATCGGCACCACTCGCGCGACGCTTGAGATCCTTGGATTGCGCAAGAACAAGATCCAGAACGCTTCGGTTGACAAGGCCCTCACTGGAACGGCGGAAAAGTTTGTCGAAAATAGCCCGGGGTATCGTTTCCCGCACAGCCGGGGTATCCCGTCCCGTCCACGACAGACAGTTACGGGGAAGGCTTCCCGAAAAACTTCCCTCACCCGCAGTGCTGAGCTCCAGCGAAGGCAGGGGCGATCGTTCCGCGAGATGCCGCCCCACCAGTTGGTCTACCGATGCGCCTCCGACATCATTACTTCTCCCATCATAGCTACCCCCGGTGAGCCATGTCGCTGTCCCTGCCGCGTGACCATTCCCTCTAGGGGTCCAGAGGTTGCGAGTTACAATAAGATCTTCACGGTAATCCTCGAGTGGTGACATCCACTCATTGAGCTGTTTAAGAGTTCCATCAGGACCTGTCTCGCGGGGAACCCATGCCCCTTCCGCAGAGCCATTGGGAAAGTAGAGATATGCCAGTCGGGTCGCTGAACCGCTCACACCACCTTTAGCCGTCGGCGCCGGAGCTCCAACACTTTCTAGGGTGGGCAGGAACAGGCATGCTCCTACCCCCCTGAGAAAGGCTCGACGATTGGGGGAAAGATTCATTCTTACGGGGAGGGCAGGACCTCGATTGATTCCTGGGGCAAGCGTCGCATCATGAAAGGTCTGCTGCTCACGATCTCTCTTAACATCTTACCCATCGGATAACCAGCGGGTTTCAATGTCGCGGCGATCCGGCGGACCGTCGCTTCATCGTAGAACTCCAGTTGCCTTCCGAGTGCATAGGAAAGCATTTTGCGGATAGCCTGCGTGCCGAGATCATCAAGGCGCCATTCCCGTAAGGCGATCTTCAGCCCTTCGGGACCGCGAAAGCGGGCTCCATTCGGTAACATTCCGCGATTATCAACACCCCCGCGCCACTGGCCGAACTCCGCATAATTCTCAAGGGCAAAGCCCAGTGGATCTATCCGGGAATGACACCCTGCACATTGGGCGGAACGACGATGCTGCTCAAGCTGTCCACGCAGATTACGAACACCCTCTCTTCCCCGCTCCTCAACCTCGATCTCAGGCACATTTGGAGGAGGCGGAGGAGGAGGGGTCCCCAGAAGTGTGGTGAGAATCCAGGTTCCCCTTACCACAGGACTGGTCCGATCCGGAAAAGATGTTGCGGCCAGAACACTGGCATGCCCGAGAACTCCTCCCCGGCGGGAGGTTTCCAGTGGCACTTTTCTCATGTGTTCCCCTTTCACCCCCGGGATCCGGTAAAAACGGGCCAGTTCCTCGTTGAGGAAGGTATACCTTGCATCAATGAGCCGGGCCACTGGAGCGTTTTCCGCGATAAGGGAATGAACAAACCGGGCAGTCTCTTCGCGCATGGCCTTCATGAGGGACTCTGTGCACCACGGATTATCGATGGGATCCTTCCGGATTCGCGGACCTACGTTGTGCGTACCCAGCCATTCACCAGCAAATATTTCACCGAGAGCGATACTCCGGGGATCAGAAAGCAACCGAGCCACCTGCTTTTCCCGCTCTGTCTGGCTTCCCAGCTCGCCTGATTCTGCTGCCGAAAGGAGAAGATCGTCCGGACCAGAGGCCCACAAAAAATACGACATCCTCGAGGCCAGATCCGGAAGACTGACACTCTCATCCTTTCCCGGCTCACCAGACTCTTCAACCCGAAGAAGAAAATGAGGAGAGATCAGGACCGTCTTGAAGGCCGCAGCAAGGGCATCATCCTCAGTCCGGCCCTGAACCCGGGCTTCCGCGAGCTGACCCATCCCTGCAGCCACCTCCTCCTCGCTCACCGGTCTCCGATAGGCCAGACGAATAAACCTGCGTAGGCTCTCCTCGCTTCCCTCTTTTCCCTTTAGCGCCTCCCATGCGACTGAGTCGTTCCGCACGGAATCAATAACCAGTTCCGCCGAGGTAAGGTAGCGATCAAGGTGAGCCGTCGCAAGAAACAGAGTGTTCGTACTGTTGGAGAATCCGCTTGTGCCGCTGAAGTCGACTGGAAACTCATCCGCTGGTCGAAGGTCGAGGCCAACCAGATCACGAATCGTCCGATTGTATTCCTCCCGGGTGAGCCTTCGGGCCTGAAGATACCCCGGATGACGCAGCGTTTCATAGGGAAAGTGGTCCACTTCCTGACGCACCCAGGCCCGGATCCGAAGTTTTTCCAGCTCTGCCGGTTGTGGCTTTTTGCGCGGCGGCATGTCACCACTTCGAATACGCTCTGCCACGTTTTCCCAAAGGAGCCGGTTTCTGACGAAAGGCTTCTCGAAAAGGGCCTTCTCAAGGTCAAGGTCTCCCTTAGCACTCGAAGAATCGTGGCAATCAAAACAGTAGGTCTCCAACGCCACAAGGACATGTGCTTCATATTGAAAGGAGACCCCTTTCAGTTCGTCCTCCATGTCCTCTCGATCACCCGGAGGAGGAGTGTAGATCTCTCCCTCAATGTCTACCTCACCCGCTTCGCCAGACTCCTCAAGTTCCCCCAGAAACTCCGCGATCATTTCATCTACCGCTTTGCGCGGATTTTCCTTCCGCCATTTCAACTCCTCGGCCAGTTCGCCTGCGAGATCGTGATCCTCCTCCCGGGTGGCCATTGCCATCTCCCTCTCGGTAATTCCATTGTCGATCTTCCAACGCTCTTCCATTAACTCCCGCAGAACCTCCTCGGCCTTACCTTCCTCAATCTCACCCTCCTCAAACTTCCATACCAGATAATCGAGGGCCGCTTCGTTTGCCATCTCGCCGACCATGAGTCCCGCCCACTCCTCACCATCCCCACGGGCCTCTCTCCATTCTTCC
>Ga0160422_10002911_pt1 | contig 10630 bp, 6 predicted proteins | sample Fk160mmetaG_FD_108192 | JGI IMG/M metagenome (GOLD analysis project Ga0160422, IMG submission 108192) | Marine microbial communities from the Central Pacific Ocean - Fk160115 60m metaG | ecosystem: Environmental > Aquatic > Marine > Oceanic > Photic zone | place: The Central Pacific Ocean... | reverse complement strand
TAAATACTCATCTGGTTAATCTTGTGACAGTATTGTTCAAATCCCTCTCACAGATGCATTAACCATGAGCGAGCAGCCCGCAGGTAGTCAGGGAGCGCTCAATTCTGCAAAACAAAAATATCTGTCATTAAAGAAAATTACTGCTGATAAAACAAAACAATCACTAGACAACATGTATGGAAATGTTTTGACTTCCCCTGCCACTGTTGTAATATTGCTGATAATAATCGCCGCATTCTTTGCTCAACAGGGCATGGACTTTCAATCACAGATAGATGATGATGTTGAAATATTTCTCCCAGATGGAGCGCCATCAACAGAACTCCTACTGGAGGTGAGGGAAGAATGGTCAACCGATATCACAGTCATCTATATCAGAACTAACAATGCCTTTGACATGTCAAGTGATGCAAATATAACTGACAAGGAAATACTTGATGTAATAAGTTGGGTTGAAGGTGACGCTAACAATGTCAACGGTGATTCAATCAGCAGAGGAATTGATTATGACAAGAACGACAACGGCGAAAATGATGGTGTGTTATGGATTCTATCTCCCGCTCAAGTAATCAAAGAAATCAACTCTGCTGATGGACGATTTAACAATTCTCTGTGTGAACACGGTGTTGACACTAGAATCCCAATTATCGACATTGACTGTGATTTATTGCCTGGTGGTGGTGATTATGTTATACCTGAACAAGAGCGGGTGGATGCCATCATCGAACAGTCTAATGGCAGTTTTGAACCATTGATAAAAGACACCAATGGTGACGGTATTTGGGATACAACGGCAATAGTGGTAGGCATGAATCAGAATTTCGAAAAAATCGATGATTTTGATAATTTCGAGGAACTTCTAGCCCATTTTGAGAGAGTTGTTGACAATCGTCCAAACTCTGAAATCGAAGTTATGACGGTAACTGGCCTAACCAAAGTTCTTGAGGATATATCTGACGCTATCTATGAAGATTTATTGATGATATTACCGTGGTCAATATTGTTTACTATCGTAATAATTACGACTCTCCATAGGTCGCTCAAAGTGGTGGCAATTACTGGCACACCTATCGTAATGGCTCTGGCATTTACCTTTGGCTCATCGGTGCTGTTGGACATCACGCTAACCCCAATGATTGTTGCTACCTTTCCGATCTTGATTGGTTTAGGGGTAGATTATGCACTGCATATGGTAAATCGCATCGAGGAAGTTAGACGTAAGGAATTGCAAAGAATGCAAGATGAAAATATTCGCCGAAAGAAACGCGGGGAAAAAGAACTGAAAGTGCCGGATTTATGGGACATGGATTTCTACAAAAAGTGCGTTATGGAAATGGCCAGTTCAACAGGAGTGGCAGTTTTACTTTCAGCAATAACTACTGTAATCGGATTTTCCGTTCTCATAGCGCCACAGATTGTCACCGTAGCGCCAATAAGGTCTGTTGGTATTACTTTAGTACTCGGGATTGCTTCTACCCTCGTATTTAGCATTATTTTAGTCCCGACAATAGCTTGGATGCTACGGTATAACAAACGGACAAATCCTACAATGTGGAAAAATATTGGTAAATTTCCGGTCAAGGCATTTTTACCAATAGTAATAATATTCGGTTCGATAACCTTCTATGGAATTGTTAATTTAGATTCGATGAATGAACCCATCACGGGGTCATCAGAAGCACCTGACGGCATAGACTCGTTGAATTCACTTGCAGAATATTCTGAATATTTCAGCGGTGGACAAACCTCCTTGTTTATTTTCAGTGCAGAGGATAGACCAAATGACAACAATACAGATCGGATTAGAGATTTACCGGTTCTTGATGTCATCGATGGCTTGGAACAAAGGATAAGCGAAGTTGAAAGAACCAATACAACCAGTATCATTACGTTTTTGCGCGCAATACCTGTCACTATTGGCCTCAATGATGATGTTGCGTTGTACCAAGGAAGTCTGTGGGATCTACTTCATGAACCCTGCTGGGAATCAAATGACCCAATTGAGTGCCATGCTTGGTTACTGTTAGACGCCAGTGGCGAAGGAGGAAGAGAACAGTTGAGAAAAGACATGGTAAACATCGTTTTTGACACACTGAGCAATGAAGTCAAATCAATGCTGCTCAACAAGGAAGGAACTAAAGGTATTGTCTATGTTACACAGCCGTACATGAACTTGAATGAAGCTGCAGTACTTAGAGACCAGATTGATGAGATGCTCATCGAGGATACTGGCCTGGAGGGAACCGATTCCTCTAAACTCACGGGCGGTCTACCCGTATCCCTCGACATAAATGAGGGGATTCACAACTCCCAAAACCTGACGACGATTGTTACAATGCTAATCTTAACAATTGTCTTGTCAATCGTATTCAGGTCAGTCAGGCTGGGCGTCATTACTATGGTTCCGGTAGCGGTAGTAATCTTATGGCAACCACTGCTGATGAATAGTCCAGATGTCAACGTTAATATTTTCACCGCGATGATCGGTACTATCGTCTTCGGTATTGGTGTTGACGATGCTATACATGTCATGCACAGGATACAGGAGGAAGGCGAATCTCCAATCGGTATTGCCAACTCTATCGAGGAAACTGGCCAGACTATTTTTGAGACCACAATAACGACTGTAAGTGGTATTGGAGCCGGCTTTTTGGTTACATTCCCCGGTCTAGAAAATTTCTTTATGATAATGTGCCTTTTGATTATTTTCGCATTCATTACTAGTACATTCCTGATGCCTGCAGTGATTACCTCTGAGAAAGTAGCAAAATCAGCCATCAAGGGTGAACCATACTGGGTAGATTACGGAGAGGGAATAGCCCTTGCGTCACCAATATCCATGAAACCGCTAGAAGCTGTCTTGGAGAATAAATGAGGGAGTAGGGAGTAAGCCCCTTTCTGTTACCTTTCGGCGACTGCATTCAACTTAGCATCCTACCTGTTCCTAGACGCGCAATCTCTCTGGAACTGCTTGGACTTGCTCCTGTGCGGTTGCTCGTTTCATCGATTTTAAGGAAACCTCCGTTTTTCAACATCATCGTTCAACCCTTATTTCGTTCGTTTCTATTGCATTAACCAAACCATCTCTAGTTTCTCGCTTTTGTGAGGCACATGCACTGTGGAGAGGGGACTTTCCTCAGAGTCGAACTCTGTCAGCAGTCCTCCTACTCCCTCAGTTGCCTGTTAATTATCAGTCATTTAGAGTCTTCGACTCTTATTGATACGGATTATCTCCGGGAGATGTGAGGGTTTGCTGTTGCTCATAGTAGTGTTGTTGTTGTGGCGTAATTTGCTGATTAACGACCTGATAATTTTTGCCTGCTGGTAGATGTTGGACCGGTGGCTTTGGTGAACGCAAACCGAATATCAATAGAGCAATAAGGGACGCAATTAGGATAAAAATAACAATTAGCAAAACTGGATTTATTTCAGCAATCCCGCCTAACAAGCCGTCGGATTCTCCACTGTCCACGTAGAATGTCTCCGTCTGCATGGTCGGTCCGCCAACAATGATGAACTCAATCCACATTGAACCGTCACGATCCGCAGTCCAACGGTGATTGATTTGTCCACTACCTCCTGAGTTTACCTTTATTTGTTGATTATGGATTGTAGTTCGTGCACCGTTACTTTCCACACGTTCAATGCGTAGTGTGGTATTCCCATCGGATTTACCCACATTTTGAATTACCACCGAGAGATCTACTGAATCACCTACTTCAAGCGAACCACCATAGGAAACTCTAGGTTGGGCTAGTGAATACTCTGGCAACTGTTGCTCTAATAACCAAACTGCGAATGGTGTGTAAATTTCATCTGACACAGAGCCGAATGAGTTACCAGCCATGTCATTACCACCTAGCCAAATCCTGAGTTCCAATGGCTCGGTGCGCATTTCTTCTGGGATTGTCGTATCTAAGTCTATATTGAAAGTCCCAGCAATCAACTCACCATACGGCATCCCGCCAAGTATAGAGATCAAACCAGTACCATTGGCAATGCTAGAAGAGGAAAAACCAAAGCCAGACGGATGCACTTCCCATTTCAAAATCATTGAATCTAAATCAATGAAATTATCCTCTGAGAACCTCATTAGAACCTCTAACGACTGCCATTCCTCTTCTGCAATAATTTGCCCAGGCAAGGGGTATTCAATGCTCTTGATTGTAGGTGGTTCATCATCGACTATAAACCATAAAAGAGGAGATGACGGCTGAACGATTGTTGCCCCGTTTGGTGCATTTCTCAGCGTGATATCCATGGCGTAATTACCTGGTGTAGCTGGAGATGTTATTGTGCCGTTGAATAATCCTGCTTCGTATTCAAGAATACCTTGATTTAGGCCTAACGTAACTAGTAATCCTAGTTCTTGATTGACTACTCTTTTTGTCTTGAGCCAGTTTAGAGAACCGGATATCAAAATTTCTTCTTGAGCTTTCACCCACGAACCGCTATTAGATCGGTTGTTACCTGAAGTAGAGTAATCTAAACTTTCTCGATTAATTTCCATCTCACCAGAGTATCGCCAACTCAAATCGGCCAACTCTATGGTGGTGGATTGTCTATTCAAATCGGTTAATCGTAATACTGGTGTTCTAATTACACTGTCATCAGGATCAAAACCCCACTGAAGTTGGAAATTAATTCTGAACTTGCCAGAATTGGTAAATAATCCGGAGTCGCTATCTCCAATCATGTCACATGATTCGACCTTGATGTATAGGGTTGAACTGGTGCATACACCCGTCTGCCGATTCCATGTTATCGACGACGAATCTGGTTGATTTCCTGATAAATCAAATTCTATATCGGTTATGTCTGTGACACCGTTTTTATCCCAAACTGGTATATTCAATTCAACTGCCTCGCCAGGGTGTAGCCACGGCATTATACCATATTCCCAGGATAAATCGGCATAACCCAATTGAGGTGAACCGTCGCTGCTAATGAGTAGATTAAACAGTGGCGTTGAGAGATTACCAGACTCAAACATCTCATTACCAGCAGAATCTGCAACTTCAAGCCAACCCTGAACATAACTACCATCCGGGGCCGATGAGGTGTCCAGTGGGAAACTGTAGGTGCCCTCCAACTGGGTTAAGTCACTGGGATAAAGAAGGTCGTGGTAAACTACCTCAGTTGAGTCGATTTGGCCGTTTTGATTGAAGTCATTCTCCCATGAGTGCCACAAAGCAATTTTAGCCTGTGTTGGTAAAAACGGACGGTCGGTTATGACAAATTCCAACCGGTTGTCAGGTGAACTTTGGAAATGGTCGAATTGATCGACATTCATCGATAGCAATTGTGGATTGACTGAATCATAGCGGAATGTAATACTATTTTCAACCTCATATACTACGGACTGACCACGTAGTGGTTGGATGTCAATCTCCAAATCAACACTCTCACCGGCTGTAGGTATCACCCAAGGTATTGAGACAACACCATCATTTATTATCGAACTCGATCCATATTCGTTACCGTTAACCAACAGACGAACTAAAGCATGACCTGTTCGAGGCGCAGTTCCCTCATCACCTTCAAAGCCTAGTTGAGCCTGAACAACGACCGGCTCCCCCCTTTGATTTTGTAAATATGGGAATTGATTATCCGATGGCACCCCATTTGAGCCAACAACTGACCAACCTTTGAGCGATACATCATTTTCCACGCCTTGCGAGTTACCTAGGCCAAATGATTTGCTAACTGATAACATCGGTCCATTTTGTGAGACCATATTCACCGATGCTAACAGAAACTCCTCATCATCCCATTCGACGGGGAATTTAAATCGATGATGAAATTCTAATGTTGTTGATGTCCCTGACATTTGAACGCCACCATTTGTTCCAAGGTCAGACCAAATTAACTGAACACCATTCTGGATACAGTTACTGATACTGCTCCCGACTACTGGCATAGCAGTTGTGCTACATCGTAATTGAGCTAGATTAGTTTCGCCAACAAGATTGAAGTCGACCAACCACGAGCCACCACGGACAAAATTTTCTGGATTTGTAACACCAACACTGGTGAAATCAAATGAACTTGTAACATCTATCCAATTCATAGATGGAGTGAAGGTATCGGTCACATTACTTACTGTCATGCTGATTGGGGTGATAGAAGGTGCCGTAGATATTGAATTGACCGTTAATCGTATTGCACCAGTACTTTTCATTCTAACTGGTAGTGATATCTCTCTAAACCCATTCACTAATTTTGAATTTGGAATTACACTATTCAACCCGATTATCAATCCATCATTGCCAACAAAATCTAAATTTATCGAGGTGTCATATGTAATCATCAAGCCCCCTAAACCAATCGTCGAGATTGTTGAGGATGAGCCAACTTTAATTTCGACCTCGGCAAATTGAAGACCATTGATATTTACATCGCCTATTGATTGAGCAATGGCGTTATTTATACTGCTGATTTGAGATGCCGTTAATCTGATAGTAGTCAATTGTGAAAAGTCATCTATCGAACTGGTAATCACATCTTGATTGTTGTAAGATATAGTCAGATATGGATTGACAAAGTTGGTGCTTGGACTTGCTAGCGCAAACTCAAATTCCTCTATTCCGAGAGTCGGCAAATAAACTGAAAATTGGGCAGGAGAGGATGGGCTACTTTGAGTTGCGGACCACAAATTATCGTTAGTATGGATATCTTGTATCCCAAGACGACCAATACCACTGCGTTCCATGGTCCAATCAGCGATGCCGTCTAGGCCAATGTCTAGCTCCAAACCATCAACTACGCTGGTCCTTACCATCTCGACGGTTAATCTATCAAATGTCCAACTGCCGCCTGTGCTGACTACTCTGAACATCACAGTAAATTCTGGCTGAGACATTGTGCGTAAGTTATCCCGTGGTAAATTATTCCACGACTGTCCAGAATCTAATGAATACTCCAACCTTCCTGAACCGTTGAGATAACTATCAGATTTCAAACCAACAAATCCACTGCGGATGTAGTAATCCGGACTAATCATAGTCCCAGTTCCGGATATCGAACCAGAATTCCATCCGGCGCTACTGATGGTCCAACCACTGGTGACTGGATTTGAGTCAAAGTCATCCTCGATCAAGCCATCAAAGTGGATTCCATGAACTACTGGTAGCGAGCCAGTGGTTGTTGCCATATCGATTCGCATCTTTACCAGAGGATATGTTTTCCAATCAATGACGCCAAAATCCATAGATATGTCTGATAGTCCTTCAAAGCCAGATATTATTGTATCAGTCGAGGCATCAAGTAAAGACCACTCAAAATCTGCATCTTGAGGAATGTAGGCGTCCATGTACATGTAGCCATAAGTCCGTGGCTCCCCTTGACCAGAATACTGCGGTCCGAATGCTGGGGAAATCCATGTGCCTTCGCCATTGCCAGCACCACCTGTTGGAGTGATAACGATATCATCAATCCAAGCCGTATCCTGACCAGAATTTACACTACCATCCTTCGCATACTTCCATGTAAGGCTTTGAGCGTTTGCTGGGACTGTAAAACTGTGAGTTCCGCTTGTTACACCTGCCCATCGCTGATTATACCCCGAAGACCTCGAGCAACCAGTATTATCAATGCAAAACACGAGATAATCAAATCCAGATTCCGACGACACCTGATACTTGAAAGTTCCAGAGCCAGCTGGAATCGAGGAAATGTCTAGCGTAATCGACGATTCCTGATTACTGCTGATTGTGCCAGCCTTTGCTGTTTGGCTACCCGCTATCACCGTATTAGTTTGTATATTCCAATTACTTGTACCACCTAATCTCCACTCCGGACCGAAGGAACCAGACTCAAAGTCCCATGCCCATTCTTGTGGTAGCAATGATAGCGATGAAGAGTTTACATCCATTCCTTCATAAAAATTGGAATTGGCAAAGTCTGTGCTATCAGTGAATGAATATGCAGTCGATGTCGCTAAATCAGCAGCCTCTATATCGACATTCATCGATTGAACTACTTGGCCATCAGGTACTGATATTGACACTTTTTCAACTGCACCGTCCGGAAATGACCCAATGGCTATTGTTTCTTGTTGCCCGATTACTTGCGTTACTTTTGCTTGCTCATTATCCAAAGACGACTCAACGCCTGTAAAGTAGTGGCTTTGTGTGGAGAGTCCGAATAATATCAACAAAAGCATAGCAATCGCTTGCCGGCTTCGCCTCTCCCCCATGGATACCCACAGCATACCAAAGGTCAAAACCTTTCGCCATGGGTCAAATCTCGACGACTTACAAAATACTCAATAGCCTTACTAGATGTGTCATAATCATGGACCGGGTCGAATTACTAAAGCAGCAAGCGGGTGTTGACGCCTGTAAATTTGTTACTAACGGTATGAAAGTTGGTTTGGGAACAGGCTCGACTGTTAGATACACCGTTATGGAATTAGGTAGAAGAATTGCAGAAGAAGGTTTAGGGATTGTCGGAGTTCCAACATCTTTGGCAACTGAACAGTTAGCTAACAAAGTTGGAATACCATTGGTTGAGTTATCTGACTGCAGTCATCTTGACATCGTAATTGATGGTGCTGATGAATTTGATGAGAATTTTAACCTGATAAAAGGGGGTGGCGCTGCTTTACTGCGGGAGAAAATCGTTGCCCAGGAATCGAATTCAATGGTAGTTGTTGCCGATGAAAGAAAAATGGTCAAAACTTTGGGTGCGTTTCCTTTACCAATAGAAATAACACCTTTTTCATATCAGGCAACTATACGTCAATTGACTAAGTTGCTCGACTGCCGTGTCAATTGTCGAATGTCTGGGGACAATCCGGTAGTTACAGATAATGGCAACTACATCGCAGATGCACACTGTGGCCCTACCCTGACTGAACCGGTAGAGTTGGAATCCAGAATCTTGGCAATAGCAGGGGTGGTCCAAGTAGGGCTTTTCAATAACATGTGCGATGTCGTGATACTAGCCAAAGATTCTGGTGTTGAAACAATGGTTAACCCCAATGGACGATTGATAACATAATATTTCTGCAATCAATAATTAAATACGACGTGTGGCAGGCGAACTTGGGCCTGTAGCTTAGTCAGGTAGAGCGACGGCCTCTTAATCCGTCGGTCGCGGGTTCGAACCCCGTCAGGCCCGCTACATACCTAAAGCGATTACAGATGCTAACTTTATCAGACCGAAATTGTGAGAATCATCAGACGCAGTTGGATCAGGGTTGTCACCCTCCACAAAAAGACCACCCGATTCACAATACTTGACGCGTTTTACCGCTATAATGTCCTTGTTAAATGGGTGGTAGAAGACTACCAACTGACCCTTGTGGATTGATTGTCCGACATAAGTCTCGCAGAATATTTCTTGGCCGTCATCAAGTGTTGGCCACATACTATTGCCGCGTATTACAACTTGTAATTTTTCCATGTAATCAGCTGGCTCTAATCCATGGAACTTCTCTGCCCTTGGTAGCCCAAAATAAATTATGGATTTTTTCTATCGCATCCATAAGTTCTTGAGCGTGTTCTGCAGAAACTTCTACCTTGCATGCGCTACAGAGTTTAGCAGCCTGCCAAAAAGTTTCATGCAAGTCTGGGTAGGCTTCAAGGTGAATTGGTTTAAAGTAATCTGTCCACAATACTAGCAATTCTTTTTTGCATTTTTGCGCTTCCTCTTCCTTGATTGCCGCATATCTACTCATGGTATTGATGTAAGCTGCGGTTCCACAATCACCGGAATGATTGGTGGCTAATGTAAGCATCTTCTTTGTCATTGACTGCACTGCTTCTCCAGCAACTCTTGCACTGGCTGGGTCGTATACTCCGCATGGTCCGTCACAATGGGCACTCGCTTCTATTCTGTTCATGTTGCATTCGAGCACGCTTTAACTTAAGAATATGTGGTATTATTTAACCACAATTTTGGTACCTGCCTCACTCCTCAGCGCTTTCAAAGCATCCCCTGGCTGACACAGTATTGCTTGACATGATGGATTGTGTAGTGCCGCTTCCATTAAACTGCCAATTTTAGGACCCATAGACCCCTCGGGGAATTCACCTTGCTCAATATATGCATCACACTCATCTAATGTTAAAACGCGATGTGAAACTTGATTAGGAGTGTTAAATCCAGTTTTGACAGAATCTACAGCGGTTGAGATGATTAATGCGTCAGCATTCAATTTTATGGCAATCAAAGCCGATAGTCTGTCTTTGTCTATTACTGCAGGAACCCCAATGTAGTGATTACTCTTCCTGACTACTGGAATTCCACCACCACCACCACATATTACTACAGCACGTAACTCTACTAGCTTTTTTATCACCTCGATGTCTAATACCCCCATCGGCATAGGACTAGCTACTACTCTCCTTGCACCGTTAACTGTCTCTGCAATATCCCAGTCTGCGGTCATCACAACTTTATCACTCAATATCGGACCTACTGGTTTTGTTGGAAGCGAAAATCCTGCATCACTAGGATCAACCTCAACTCGCGTAATTACACAAGCAGTTCTTTCCGGCCGACGCCGTTTCAGTAAAATTGAATCGAGATTTAGCGATAGAGAATGGCCAATCATGCCCTGAGTTGCAGAAACCCATTCATCCATTGTGTGAGAAAAATCTTCGTCAATTTGCATCAAATGGCC
>Ga0160422_10002910_pt1 | contig 10631 bp, 12 predicted proteins | sample Fk160mmetaG_FD_108192 | JGI IMG/M metagenome (GOLD analysis project Ga0160422, IMG submission 108192) | Marine microbial communities from the Central Pacific Ocean - Fk160115 60m metaG | ecosystem: Environmental > Aquatic > Marine > Oceanic > Photic zone | place: The Central Pacific Ocean... | reverse complement strand
TCTGGTGTGGCTTCCGCAGCGGATGGAGAGCCCGAAGGAGTGTTCAAGCTGTCGGGAGCATCTGGGGCAAGCAGAGGGACGTCTATCTTAGGCGGGGGAGGCTTAGGACGCGGGACGGTCACCGGGGGGGTGACTCCAACCGTCTCTAGGCGAGCATCGACCATCTGCTGAGAGAAGAAACTGCTCTTGAGGGATGGGTTAGCGGCCTGCTCAAGAGATGCACGCGCTCCGTCAATGTCCCCGGACTTTTCCTGTGAGGCACTTTTCCGCATCAGAGCCAGAGGGGCGAGATATGCTGAAGCCGGTTCTGTTGCCAGATCGGCAAGCATTTCATCAGCCCCATCCTCGTTGCCCTCTTCCCTCAGGAATGAGGAGAGAGTCATTCTGGCGGGTGGTTGAGCCGGATGATCCGGAGTTTGAGCGATGAAATCCTCGAGTACTTTCTTTGCACTGTCCCGCTCACCCTCATCCCAGAGCAATAGTGCCAGCCGAAGCCTTGCCGTGCCTTCAGCCGCGGTGCCGGGGAATCCATCGATGATGTTCCTGAAGTCCCCGGGATCCTTGGCGGAAACAAGGGCTTCTCCTGCTTTCTCTTCCCGGACCTCTTTCAGGCCCGAGGCAACGATCAGGGCTCCAATCCCGATCACAGCCAAACCGACCAAGAGGAGCAGCTTCTTTCCGTTAGCTTCAAGAAATCGCTCTGCGGCAGAGGGTCCTTGTTCGATTTCGCCAAGGGGAGAGGTGGGACCGGACTCCTCTGAACGCCCCGGGGCGGAAGGTGATCCAGTTTCTTCTGACTTTTGTTTGGCGGCCATTGTTCAGCGGAGCCGTGTCCCTAGCGCGTGAGCGGCCCTGAATCAAGCCATTGTCGCGGATTTCAGGGTTGCCGGGGAGAAAGACCGGGTTAGCTTCTGCCTCCAGATGGCCCAGATGCTATATTTCGTGGCTGGCGAACACAGCGGCGACATCCGGGGAGCCGAGTTGATCGAGGCCCTGCGCAGGAGCCATCCTGATCTGAGTTTCTACGGGCTTGGAGGCCCTCGAATGAGGGAACTTGCCGGGTCCGGAATGACAGACTGGGTAGAAGATGCGGCTGTCCTGGGCCTTTGGGAGGTTCTCAAGCGATACGGCTGGTTCAAAGCGCGTTTTGAGGAGACGAAACAGGAAATCGAGGATCTCAAGCCGGATGCGGTGGTGTTTGTCGACTACCCCGGGTTCAACATGAGGTTGGCAAAAGCGTTGCACAGGAATGCCCCTTCGGTGCGCAAAATCTATTACATCAGCCCGCAGGTCTGGGCGTGGAACAGGGGGAGGATCAAGGGCATGGCGCAATGGCTGGATCTGGTGCTTTGCCTGTTTCCCTTCGAGGCGGAACTCTTTCAGAAGGCCGGCTTGCCTGCAGTTTGTATGGGTCACCCGATGGTGAAACAGTTAGAGGAAAATCGTATCCAGCAGTCCAGAGAGAAAAATCTGATCGCTCTTTTTCCTGGAAGCCGCGCGAATGAAATCTCGCGAATATTTCCAACCATGGTGGAGGTCACTGCCAGTTTACATGAGCGCTTTCCCGATTGGAGGTTTGAGGCGGCCGCGGCCTCGAGGTCCCTCGAAGAACAGATGCGGGAGATTGCCGAGACCCATGGAGAAAGTTCCCTGCCTCTCGTTATCCGGCGGGGGAGTAGTCATGAATTGATGCAGCAAGCGTGGTGTGGCGTGGTGACCAGTGGCACTGCGACCCTTGAGGCATCCTACTACGGTCTCCCGTATTGCCTCGTCTACAGGGTGGCGTGGCCGACCTACCTGCTCGGGCGAGTCTTGATCGACATTGAGTTCCTGGGACTCGCGAATATTCTCGCCGGGCGAGAGGTGGTTCGCGAGTTCATCCAGCACGATGCAAGCGTAGGGAATATTTCTTCTTTCGTGGAAGGGGTAATGACCGATCCTCATCTATGGGGTGAAATCGAAGGTGACCTCCGGAAAGTCTCTTCACTGCTTGGGACCGGAGGAGCCGCCGAAATCGCCGCGGGGGCGATCGTAAACCTGTTGGACAAAGATGATGATGGCAAATGAGTATGGTGATGGGCTCCCCAGGGAGCCAGCAAGCCCGAATCCGGTGTGGAAGGTTGCCATGATTGGAGTCCCAGCTTTCCTGCTTCTTTCGACCGGCGTGGCGCTCTGGATCTGGTGGAAGAAATCGCAGGAAGATGCAATTGATCCACGTCTCGCCCTCGCTTCCATGGCGGCGGAAGTCGAGGAGCTGGAGGATAGCATCTACAAACTTTCCAAGGTCCTTGGTGTGCGCGGCTGGGATACCCTGGAAGGACGGAGAAATATGAGGCGGGCAGTTGCCCTGATCGATGGAACCCTCAGCCCTCAGAATTATGGGTTCCCTGTTAAAAAGAGACAACAACTGTCGTATGCGGAGGATCAATGGCCGACGGTCTGGGTTGACCTCGCAGGCAAGAAAGACCCCTCTCGAGTAGTGCTGGTTGCTGCCCCCTATGACGGCAGTGATGCTGCTATAGCCGTGGTTCTTGCGGTGGCCCGCGATCTGCGCGATGAGAGTTTCGGACCGACGATCCGCTTTATTTTTTATCCTGCCCAATTGTATCGGGACGTTGCTGAAGGGAAGTCTCTGGTTGATGTTCTGGAGAAGGGAGAGAGTCATTTGGCCACCCTGTTACCGGATGTCCTTGAGGAGAGCGCCGGGCCATGGAATGGTGTCAGGCTAAAGCCAATCGCTGATGCATTCGCGGATCGGGTGCGGCAGAGTGCAGAGGATCGGTGAAGTCGGGTTGTCCGGCGGAGAATTGCCTTGATGCGGGTATGCTCTCCGCTGTATCTCTCCCGCCCCGAGGATTGATTAAGGGGCATTAGCTCAGTTGGTAGAGCGCTTCAATGGCATTGAAGAGGTCATCGGTTCGACTCCGTTATGCTCCAGTCCTTGTCCGGTCCGGTGGGAAAGGCAGTTTCGAAGGATGCGTGCCCCTTGCTGGCCGCCACGGTGATCCGCGGGCGATTTCTCTCGAGTATGGACTCCCACCTGGAACCACGCTCAAACATTACTTCCTATTCTGAACAATAATGGCTGCAGAGGGACAAGATCTTGCCGTGGCATGTGCCAAGGCTTGCGAGGAGATTCTCGCCGAGGATATCAAGGTCCTCGACCTGAGGGGAGTTTCTTCTCTTACCGATTTCATGGTCATTTGTTCTGGAAGTTCGATGCCTCATCTCAAGGCTATTCTCCGGGAAGTGGAGTCAAAGGTCCGTGATTGGACGGAGGCAAGGCCTCTCTATACGGAGGGCCGGGTGGATAGCCGATGGGTGGTTCTCGATTACGTGGATGTGATGGTTCATGTCATGCACTACGAGATGCGGGAGCTTTACGGACTTGAAGATCTGTGGGGAGATGCCGCTGCGATTCCGTGGGAGAGCTGATTTTGCGCAAAGACCAGCGATTGCGTCACCTGTTGGGATTTGAATTTGAAATCTTGGACCTGGGAGCAGATTGTTTCACGCGTGCAGATTGAATTGCTCACCACCGGGACGGAGCTCCTTCTAGGGACAACTCAGAATACTCATGGAGCATGGATCGGGCAGCGTCTCCTCAGAATGGGACTCAGGGTTGCGAGGCAGGTGACCGTACCGGATGGAGAGGCGGTGGGTCGGGCAATGGGTATCGCTCTTGAGGAGGGAGAAGTCCTCATTGTGACGGGTGGACTCGGGCCTACCAGTGACGACCTGACGCGGGAGTCGCTCGCGGAGGTCCTTGGTTTGGAGATGATCGAAGACGAGGCAGCGATGCGCACGATCGAGGAGTTTTTCGCGAGTCGTCAGCGCGTTATGGCTCAGGCGAATCGCAAGCAGGCCCGGGCGCCTGTGGGAGCAGATATTCTGGCCAACCCGAACGGGACAGCGCCGGGACTTTATCTGCCCCCCGTGCTGAGCGGATCCTTCAACTGTGCCGTGTTCCTGCTGCCCGGACCACCGCGGGAGCTATATCCGATGTTTGAGTCAGAAGTTGTTCCCCGCCTGCAGGCCATGAGTGGGATCGAGAAAGTGCCGGAATTCGTTGAGCTAAAGTTCGCCGGTATCGGCGAGAGTGATTTCCATCAGGGAGTCGATGATCGCCTGGAGGCAATCGCAGACCTCGAGCACGGATACTGCGCGAGGCCGGGAGAGGTCGATCTGCGCCTGATCGGGACTGTCTCCTCGATCCGGGAAGCCCGGGACGTGGTCAGAGATGCTTTCGCGGGCGAACTGGTCAGCGAAGACGGAGCAAATCTGGAGAAAGTAGTGGTCCATCTCCTCGCGGGGCAGGGCAGAACCCTTGCTATTGCGGAGAGTTGTACAGGAGGCCTCATTGCATCACGGATCACGGATGTGCCGGGCTCCTCAGGAGTGTTCCGGTATGGATTCGTGACCTACGCGAATGAGGCCAAGCAGGATCTCCTCGGAGTGAGCCGGGATGCTTTACGGACCCATGGTGCGGTCAGCGGCCCCGTGGCGCAGCAGATGGCCGAGGGCGCTCTTGAAGCCGGAGGGGCAGATCTGGCTGTGGCGGTGACCGGAATTGCGGGACCCGCCGGGGGAAGTGAGGAGAAGCCGGTGGGAACAGTGTTTCTCGGTCTCGCCGAGAAAGGAAAGGAGACGAGGGTGTACAAACAGTTCCACCCCTGGGCGCGCGACGCTTTCAAGCGTCAGGTCAGTCAGTCGGCGCTCAATCTTGTCCGCCAGGCTCTCGGAGGGTAGTCTGCTATCGACTGTACAGGCGGACCTCAAATTCTGGGTGTCTTTCCAGAAGAGTGAATCCCTCGAACTGATTCTCAAATTCCGGGAAGGTAGTATCTCCTTCGTAGGACTGGTAGACCCATGAAACGAACAGTTCATCGAGATCCGCCAGAAAGAGGGAGTAGATCTCTGCTCCTCCGATGATGAACACACGCTGTTCGCAGAGTTCAATTTCTGCAAGATCCTCTCTGGAGTGAATGACTTCCACACCTGCTGCAGACCATGAGCTATCGCGGGTGATTACGATATTCTGTCTGTCCGGCAGCGGTCTGCCAATGGATTCGAATGTCTTGCGACCCATCACTACCGGATGATCTCTGGTAGTTCGCTTGAAGAACCTGAGATCCTCGGGAAAGTGCCATGGGAGATTGTTGTCACGACCGATGATTCGCCCGGGAGTCATGGCGACAATGGCGGCCAGAGTCATACTGAGACCTCCGCCTTGATATGAGGGTGCGGATCGTAGTTTTCGAGCGTGAAATCCTCAAAACAGAACGCGTCGATGTCCCTCACTTCCGGGTTGATTCGCATGGTCGGGAGGGGTCGGGGGTCCCGGGTCAGTTGCAACTGAGCCTGTTCGATATGATTAGAGTAAAGGTGCGTATCCCCAAAGCAATGGACGAAGTCACGTGCCTCGTAACCGAGAACCTGCGCAATCATCATCGTGAAGAGCGAATAGCTCGCAATATTGAAGGGAACACCCAGAAAGAGGTCGGCGCTTCGCTGATAGAGCTGGCAGGAGAGCCCGGGGCGTCCCCCGTTTGCCTCGTGAACATAGAACTGAAAGAGAAGGTGGCAGGGAGGAAGGGCCATCTGATCAACCTTTCCCACATTCCACGCGGAAACTATGTGGCGACGTGAGTGTGGTTTGTTCCTGAGATCATCGAGGAGACTTGCGATCTGGTCGATTGGATCACCCTCCTCTCTTGCCCATGATCTCCATTGCTGGCCGTAGACGGGTCCCAGGTCCCCATTCTCGTCAGCCCATTCGTCCCAGATACGCACCTTGTTTTCCTGCAGATACCGTATGTTGGTGTCGCCCATCAGAAACCAGAGGAGTTCGTGGATGATGGAACGCAAATGAAGCTTCTTCGTGGTCAGGCACGGGAATCCCTCCCGGAGGTCATAGCGGACCTGACGGCCGAAGACCGACCGGGTGCCCGTGCCAGTTCGGTCAGCACGTTCCTCGCCGTTTTCCAGCACATCGCGAAGGAGATCCAAGTATTGGCGCACGACCCATCTCTTAATCCCGAATGAGTTGAAAGACGCTAAAAAAATGCAGGTGGCAGTAAGTTTGCAGCGCGAGGCAAATCACTGGGTTCTCGCGGGAAGGATGAAATCAGGAGTCTTCCCCGCTGGGCTTTCTGCGGAGTTCCTTTTTCTGTCCGTGCTGCCGTTTCAGTCCAACGTCCCGCTGTCTCTGTCGGCGCGATCTCCGCCGTTTCTGCCGACGGATTTTCTCGATTTTCTGCTGGCGGCTGGAGAGTCTTCCCTTCTCTATTTCCTCGATACGGTCACAGAGTTCCCGTCGGGCGAGGAAGCGGTTCATGTCGCGTGAGCGCTGGGCCTGGCATTTGATTTCAATACCGCTCGGTGGGTGATGGAGGTAAACGCAGGAACTGGTTTTATTGATTTTCTGCCCTCCGTGACCTGTTCCCCTGATAAATCGTTCGATGAGCTCATCTTCCCTAATCCCAAGGCTCACCATCCTCCGTTTGAGGGCTTCGCGTTTGTCCTGGCCGATCATGGGTCCGCGGGGCCACGTTTCTGGCATGCTGCGACGTAGGCCATGACAGATTTACTGATTTCGCCAGCAACATCGGCTCGCCTCGTGGCGAAGGGAGGAACGAACCATGGGTAGGACCCAATCACGTCAGAGGTTACTGCTATTTCCCCATCACAATTTCCCGTGCCGCAACCAATCCCGATTGTTGGCACCTTGGTTTGGGCAGTGATCCGCGACGCTGCGTCCGGGACGACGCTCTCAAGAACAACAGCAAGGCAACCTGCTTCCTCAAGGGATAATGCTCCGTCGAGCAGGGCTGATAATTCGTCGGTGGATCTACCTTTCCGGTGGTAACCTCCTTCTTCTCTGACGCTTTGGGGGAGCATGCCTACGTGACCAACGACCGGAATCCCTTCCTGCGTGAGAGCCCTGACTTTCCCAGCTTGTCCCACTCCGCCCTCGAGCTTGACTGCCTCGGCCCCGGCTTCAACGAGGACCCGGGCGCTTTCAACAGCCATCTCCTCATCATCATAGGTGTTAATAGGGAGGTCTCCAACGAGAAGTGCATGATGGCAACCTCGCGCCGCGGCGGCGACATGATGGGTCATGTGCTCAAGGGTTACATGTGTGGTGTCGGGAAAGCCGAGCACGACCATGCCGAGGGAATCTCCCACGAGGATAAGGTCCACTCCCGACTCATCGAGCAGGCGGGCGGTGGGATAGTCCCAGGCTGTCAGGGCGGCAATGGACGGGCCTTCCGCCTTTCGTGCCCGTAGCGCGGCACACTTGTCAGTGACATCCACACTCCTGTCATAGCACCGTCCTTACGGGATGCGAGTCCCTGTGAGAAAAAGATCCCCTCTTCATCGGGCGGCCATCTTTGAGGTAGTGGTCCACACCGAGGGTGTCCCTTGGCTTGTTACCAGTCAGTTTTCACGAGACTTAGCTGGTCTTCGGCTGGATTGAGCGCTTCCAGGTGTTCACGAATAGAAACGCCATGCCCGGGCAGGCACATGGAGGGGCGTATGTCAGCAAGGGGTTGCAGGACAAAGCGGCGCTGGATTATCCGCGGGTGTGGAATGATGAGCTCCCTGGAGTCGATGATGTGCTCGCCGAGGTAGAGGATATCCAAGTCGATGATCCTCGGGGAGTTCGGTGGCGTATCCGGGGGGCGTCCGAGGCGGTCTTCGATGGCCTTGGTCTCCTTGAGGAGTTGGAAGGGGGAGCCAGAAAAGGTGATTTCGACTACGGTATTAAAGAAGTCAGGAGAGCCCTCGGGACAGTTCATGGGGACAGAGCAGTAGATGGGTGCCTGTTCGTGTTCATGGTGCCCTGATCTTATTTTCAGGAGAAGATCGCGGGCGGAACACAGGTTGGCAGTCCGATCGCCAAGGTTAGACCCCAGAGCTATCCCGGCACGAAGCGTTTTCCTTGCTGCAAAGTCCATCGGAACGCTGTTTCAAGGGCAAACCAGACGAAGAGAGGAGGGAGGGTGCTACTCGAGGCCCAGAACATCCTGCATGTCGTAGAGGCCGGGAGCACGGCCCTTGAGCCAGAGCGCAGCCTGTAGGGCTCCGGACGCGAACGTCATGCGGCTGGAGGCCTTGTGAGTGAGTTCGACCCGCTCTCCATCGGCGGCGAACATGACCGTGTGGTCACCAACAACGTCACCACCGCGCAGGGTGTGCATGCCGATCTGCGCCGAGGGGCGTTCTCCTGTTATTCCAACCCGGCCATGGGAAACGTCGTCAGCGTAGGAGGTTGCGGTTTCCTCGTTCAAGATCTCAAGGAGACGTCGGGCAGTCCCTGAGGGGGCGTCGATCTTGTGTCGGTGATGCATTTCGGTCACCTCGAGGTCAAAGTGATCGTTACCCAGGATCCTGGCAGCATGCCTCGTAAGCCAGAAAAGGGTGTTTACTCCTACAGAGAAATTGGGAGCGAAAACGACAGGAATCTGCTGGGAGGCATTCCGGATGGCAGCCGTTTCCTCATCGGTGTGTCCAGTTGTCCCGATCACCAGCGCGGTGTCATTGGCAAGAGCACTTTCCAACAACCGGGAAGTGAAGGAGGGAAGGGTGAAATCAATCACGACGTCGGCGCCTTTCAGGATGGGAGTCAAATCCTCGCCTGTGTCGTGGGTTCCATGAATGGCGGTTTCAGGGTGCATTTCCACGGCCTCTGCGACTGCGAGGCCCATTCGTCCGGAGCGACCGGTGATAACGATGTTCATCAGGGTGAGGTAAGGTGGTTCAGGCGAGGTCGAAGCTCGCAAGGACAGCCCGCAGGCTCTCAGTTTTTTCCTCCGTCAGTCCAACGAGAGGAAGACGGAACTCAGGAGTACACCGACCACAGAGAGCCAGTGCGCTCTTTACGGGCACCGGGTTGGTATCGAGGGTCATTAACGCATTGAGGAGAGGATAATAGCGTTTCTGGATTTCCAATGCCTCCGGGAATGAGCCCTCGAGTGCTGCCCTGACCTGTCGGGCGATGACTTCCGGAATCAGATTGGCCGCGACGGAAACCACGCCCCGGGCACCCACCGCCATGAAGGGAACGGTGAGGGGGTCGTCCCCGGAGAGAACACTGAAGGTCCCCGGGAGCGCCTGAACCAGCTTGTTGACACGGTCTGAAGATCCCCCGGCCTCCTTGATGCTGACGATGGTTTCGCAGTCCTCGGCGAGGCGAGAAACAGTCTCAATATCGATTTGAATGACGCTTCGTCCGGGTATCGAGTAAAGCATCAGAGGGAGCGAAGAAGACTCTGCCACCATCTTGAAATGCTGATAAAGCCCTTCCTGAGAGGGCTTGTTGTAGTAGGGGCAGACCTGGAGGGATCCATTAGCGCCCGCTTTCTCGGCTTCCCTCGTCAGGTGAACCGCCTCGCTCGTCGAGTTTGCGCCCGTTCCGGCGATCACCTTCAAACGGCCCGCAGAAAAATCAACGGCTTGTCTGATGATGTCGACATGCTCGGATTGGTTGACGGTGGGGGACTCGCCGGTGGTCCCAACCGGGACGATCCCATCGATCCCAGCGCCGGCCTGTTGGTCGATGAGAGCCTCGAAAGCCTCGTAGTCGACCCGACCATCCCGGAAGGGGGTTACGAGTGCCGTGTAGCTTCCTGAGAACATGGAGGGAGAGTAGTGGGGAGCGGTGACGAGAGTGGCAAGGGCAAAAGTTCCAGAGACTACAGGGAAATCTCTCCCTCGAAGACAAAGTCTGCCGGACCCGTGAGAGTGACTTTACGGAAGCCTTCTTCCGCGGACCCTTCGAAGCCGATTGTAAGCGTGTCACCGCCCTCGACGTCGACCTGAATGGGGGAGGGTATTCCGTTGAGCAGGTGGTAAACGATGGAACAGGCCACCATGCCGGTTCCACACGCCAGAGTCTCACCCTCGACACCCCGCTCGTAGGTCCGGATCGCGATGTGTCCACGCGTGACCTCCTCGACGAAGTTGGCATTGGTGCCGTTGGGGAAGTGGCTGTGGTGGCGGATAGCGGAGCCCATTCCCCTGACATCAAAATTCATGAGGTCCTCCACGAAGGACAGAGCATGAGGCACCCCCGTATTCAGACTGTGAATCGCGGTATCTAGTCCTTTCACGGAAACGCCGGAATTAAGCTCCAGATCGAAGGGATCTGACATCGTCACTTCAACATTATCGCCCATGATCCGCGTGCTGAGAGTGCCAGCCATGGTCTCGAAGCAGAGTGCCTCCTGTGTCCCGGGGATGAGACGGGCGGCGTATCGCCCGAAGCAGCGGGCGCCGTTACCACACATTTCGGCTGCGCCGCCGTCTGCGTTGTAGTACCGGAACCTGAAATCAGCATCGCCGCGGGCGGGTTCCACCGCCAGTAGGCCATCTGCCCCGACTCCCCGGTGCCGATCACAGATCCGGGCGATCTGTGTGCTGTCGAGTTGAACCGAGAGGTCGCGGTTATCTATGACGACGAAGTCGTTTCCAGCTCCATTCATTTTGGTGAAGGGAAGACGCATGGTTAGCCTGGGTATGGATTGGGATTAGGTCTGGTGTCTGGAGATCAGTTCTCCTTTACGGCCGCGATGAGTGGCTCTGCGAAGGAGCGGACCTTTTGGGCGACCTCGGGAGACTCCGAATGA
>Ga0160422_10002909_pt1 | contig 10632 bp, 7 predicted proteins | sample Fk160mmetaG_FD_108192 | JGI IMG/M metagenome (GOLD analysis project Ga0160422, IMG submission 108192) | Marine microbial communities from the Central Pacific Ocean - Fk160115 60m metaG | ecosystem: Environmental > Aquatic > Marine > Oceanic > Photic zone | place: The Central Pacific Ocean... | reverse complement strand
GTTAACGTTCGCTCAAAGCTCAAGTAATGTTTTATTAGATATATATTTGGAAGTGCGAGATGATATGCGAGCGGATCTACCGCTCCATAAGGAGGCATAAGTGCCCTCAGCAAACTAAATGCAGTAGATATTCCTGCGACGATAATTACAAAAAGAAAAAACGGATCCCATTCTCGGGAACGATCGAAAAGACGCCCTTGAATTCTTGCCGAAATTCCCACCAATTCTTTACGACCAAACAATAGACCGACTGCTAAAAGGACGTAAAATGTAGGCTCGTATAGTAAACCTATAAGGCCCAAAATCATTGTGCTAAGTGCTAAGGAACCTAGACCAATTCCGATGGAAAACACCAGTTCCTCTGCACGCGAATGACTGGTAGGCCCGACCCAACGCAACAGAGCTAATCCCACACTAGCTGAACTCAGAGCGATGAGCACGATATAAATAATTTCAACCAAAGAAAGAACTCCATATTTGGGTCATCAATACCCAATAGCCTTTGGTATAATAGAAGTAACCTATTACTACACATGTGGGGATACAGAAAAAAGCTTCTAAAATAAATCCGGCAGTGGTCTCTTCTTCGGTTTCACTAAAAGACACTTCGTCAAATATAGGTGCCAATATTATAACTCACCTTTCTTAACTCCCTTTTTTTGTAATTAACTTTTATTGCTTTTACGCTAATTATAGCAATAATCCAACTAACCAACATAGAAAGAGAAACCCATCTTCCAATTCGTTCAAGCGTAGGAAGTTGGTAAAACATCTCAATCACTTGAGTCCCTTTTTGGATAAAAGATCCTGTGAGACCACCTCCCACCTTGAATAAAGCTAGTGAATTTCCTTGATCATTTGTTGCAGCCCAATCAGTGAAATACTGCTGTGAAACAACCAGAAAATAAGCTTGTTCAACTGGGGCATCTAATTGAATTGTGACATTCTCTGCTCCTTGTTCAAGGTTCACGACTGTTGGAACAGGTGATGTTGGCTTGGTATACAGCGATCTAACATCTTCCATATTCATTGGATTATCCGGGACTAAAGTCCCTTCATTGTTTAGCACCAGAGCCCCTTTAATTGATTTGATTACATTAACATTTAGATCACTTAGTGATTCTGTTAAGATGAATACAAATCTTCCAGGTTGGTATTCTGGTAAAAGGACAACTTCTTCAAATTTCTTCTCTGGTTCTAATCCTGGTCCGACAATAGCAATAGCACCTTCTGCAACGTATGCTGGCAGGAGCACCGAATTTTGGTAAACAACCTGGGCCAGTCTCCCACCGACTTCCTCTACATTTGGAGCGATTCTCCACGGAGACCAATCTGTTGAGTTTGGACGTGGCCTAAGATCGTCTCCACTTTCTGCTCTGGTTATAACGCGATTTAAATTGGGATCCGCATCAAATACACGATGTAATAAATCCTCATAATAAAAACTATCTATGAAAGCTCTTCCGGGTCCTCTATAAGAAAAAAACATGGAAGGCACATCGATTAACCCAACATTTAATGGAGCTAACAAATGACTAATGGGCTGTGGACAATTCCCATTTTTACTGCAGCGCTTTATCAGATCAAGATATGATTTATATTCGGGCAAGCGCTGCCTTAATTCAATCACGTTTGCTGTAGGTAAACCAGTAACAACAGGAAAGAGGTTTGTAGAATGATTCGGATAAAGAGATAGAAAACGCTGCTCATTCCCTCGCTCAATAAGCGGCACCAGATCTAACCATGTATCAACTTGAGGCAAGTCGTCTGGTGTAGTTCTGACAGTTCCCCAAACCCTGAGACCGATCGACAAGACGCATAACTCGAAAAAACACAAACTGACAACAGAGAATGCAATGAGATTTTTTCTCTTTTCGCCAATATTACATGAATCGACTATTCCCCCAATTCCAAAGCCAGCTAACAGCGACAAAAAAAAAGACGGTATGATAAGTAAGTTATGGCTCGTGCCAAGCCAAGGAGATGCCGGTATATGAGGCATAATGAGAAAAAATATTCCATAAGTTACCAGAATGACAGCCCAAACCGAGCGTATCATTCGCCGCTTTGAACCCTGCACATTTAGCGCAATGATAGACAGTATAACAACCACCAATCCAGGGTAAGTAGAATAGAGTAATTCATACAATGAAACCTCAAGCCAAGACATACCGATAAAAAAATCTACAAATAGAGATAACGCATAAGCGGGAATCGCAATAAGAGAAAAGGGGCTAGTATATCCATTGCTCCGGTCATTAAGTGTTACTACCTCTTCTCTGAGACGAAGCGCACTAACGAGATCAAACATCGTCAATAATATTGCCACCATACCAATGCCCACCGCAACGCCGAATACTACAATTGTCTTATTCCTAGGCACGAGAGGAATAATCGCCAACAGAGCAATCAGCGCCATTTTTATAGCGACTTGAGGATTGGACAGTATAGCACAGGCCAAAATCGCAGCAGAGAAAAGAAAGACTTTGACCGTAAATTTTTTAATCAAACGAAAAGCGCAAAGGACAAAAAATGGGAGCAGGGCATAAATAAAAAAATTACCGATATAAACTTGAAAATTTGCAGTGAAGGTGATAAACCAAGAGAGGATATATACTCCACTAGCCGTCAACGCAGACATACGACATGGCCTTAAGAAGTGAAACATTTTATAGAAGCCAACAGCAGCTAGAACATACAGACCCCACATAAAGACCTGTATTCCCTTAAACACGCCAAATACTTCCATAAAGAGTGCAGACAATACCCCATCAACCAAACCGGACATCTTAAAAAAAGGCTGCCCAGAAGCTGACATATAACTCCAATTAGGCACGACTCCATTTAGAAGAGTCTCTTTTGTATACCATCCGTTGTAAATCCACAGGGGCAAGTCGTGGCCCAGAGAATAGCTATATGAAAAAAGCCACGGTAGCCCCACTAATCCCCCCAGTAAGCTGGCCGCTACCATTCCCTTAAATTCGAGATTCCCTATGCTACTCGGACTCCACACTATTTATCCCTACTCCCGCCAACAATTAGTTAAACATTGCCCCTTAACATAACGACGCACCAGCATTTCTTCGAAGTATCCAATACCTAAAAAAAGTGACTCGCTTGCACGCCGTGAAGAGCCAATAATCTGCGACAACTACAAAATCCGTCTGGGTATTATAACGACCTTTCTGCGTTACGTAGTCAAGCACTGTAATGCCCTGCAGAATCTCGTTTAATGAAAATTGGTATAAGCAACTTGCGAATTAGATACAGATTAAACCTGCTTTTCTTTCATTTAAATCGCTCTAGCAAATGCAGAAACTCATCGCCATATCCCGTGTTCTGGCAGATATGTTGTGCTTGGGGATAACCCGTTTTGCGATACCAACCATGACGAGCATACCAAGAAGCCACCCACCCCAGCGGTTTAAAAAACCAATCTTGCTGCAAGAAACTTCTGAATACTGGCGTGGATGCAAAGCGATCGCGCCAGCGATAAACAACGTAGTCTTCCCCGAAGCCGCGTTGGAATGGATTACACTCAAATGTGTCGCCGACAACTTCAACTTCCATACTTCCGAGACCATTCTTTTCTGCATGTATTAGAAAGTCAGCTTCATCACGCTCAAATCCCATGTACTGCCCAGCTAAAGTATCTAGCGCAACTAAATCACGCGAAGCCATTATGCGATCGCAGACTTTGGGCAGACCAACACGAGGCCCCGGGCCTTCCATTGCTACAGTCAGGTCTGCGACGCCAAGCCGAATGCGATCGGCAAAATAAGCATTGACTTCGCTGATAGCTGCATGTACGACCGGGTGAAACTTAAATCGAGCCCTTGGCAACAATCCCCACTGGTTTTTCATCGCCCCAGTAAAAGGCGTTATACAGTGCGTTTTTATAATGGGCAACGTAATCAACGCATCGCAATCAAGCAGCACTTTGGGCATATCCAACCGACCAAAAATTGGACCGACATCGACTCGCCGCGTATCTGTTTGTGAAAGGTTGATAAAGTGTGCATCGTAGCGCTCTCCAATAGCTACAAAGCCCCAATTTACAACCGCATCATCGACTTGGCGATTAGTGGCAACCTCGCAGTCACCGTAAAATATCGCTGTATGGGGATAACGCATCCTAACCTGACGCAGAACCGCTTCAAAGACCCAGGGTGAAGTACACTGCCCGGGCATAACCTCTCGGCTTAACAGATTGACTTTTAAAAACAAGCTACTCGGTTCATCCTCGTCATCCCAGGAAACTAATTTCATTGCACGGGCGACAGCATCAAATACCGAGTCACGCGATTGTTCAACGCCAAGAAAAGCCACTTTGCTCTTATTCACTTCCACTATCTCCCGAAGTTTCGATCTGTACTTCTACCAGTCCGCGACGCTTAGTGGTTCGCGTCAGGCATTTCTAACCTCGCCGCACCATCTCGAATAACTCGCCAGTGATTCGCACTGGAAATTGTTCAACAGCCCAACGGGAAGCAGGTTAAGTACACACCCAGAACAAAAATATCAACAGACTCTCAAAATCGTCGCTGCCATAGAATTACATACAGCCTTAAAACCACAATCGGACACTGAAAAATCTGACTTTTCTCGTCATTCAATGCGTAAAAATGAACCGCGTTTTTTTGAAGTTCAGGATGTGCGAATACATGCCTATAGCGTCTTGTTCTTTGAGACCCTGCAAAGCTGATATACCCTGCAGTTGCCATTTCCTCAAACTACCCCGCACCTAGCTCCGTGCGTCCTATCACCAAGGACCATTTCCCTTCTCTCCGCTCTATGTAAAGAGGTGTTGCAACTTGACTTTTCTCGTATGACTCCTGTCAACTTTTAATCATCCCCCTTTATTAAGTGCACTTGTCCTGTTCGTAAATCTACCTGACGTACATGATAATGTGTTCCCTTTCCACACCATTCTAGCAGAGAGCGCTCCGACAATTCGTCGGGCGAATAATACTTAGACGAAGCTACATGACGGAGAGAATGTTTATCGGCCAAATAGATCTGATCTGACTCACGCTCCATAGTCAAGCTATCTTCTATGTTTAGCATGCCCCGTTCTAAAATAATTTTTCGTGAGAAGTGACCCGGCCCACTCCGATCGACAAAAATCAATCGTCTTTTCAAAACGGGTATTAATCGCTTACCACATAGACGTGCCATAAACCGCAAACCCATATGCTTCAGGGGCGTTATACGCTGTCTCGGCACTTCTGCAAAACTACCTTTGACATGATATCTACCCTCGACACCACCCCGCTGAGACTCAGCGTGTAGCCAGTTGCTGGCCGATGGCGTCCCTTCCGAACCTTTTAGGCGATAACCATAATCGCTGAATATTTCGCGCCCTGAATAAAATAAACGCATGACACCCCCTTTACTGAGTCCGCACACCAAGTGAGTGCCATGCTGTCGAATACTCAGTAACCCAGCATCTTCAAAGTACCGTTCGTGCTCATTGTCACATGGGAGCAAACACTCTTCCCCTTCATCATTAGGAGCGTAACGGACGGCACGAAGTAGAGAGTGCAGCATATTGTGGCAAAGGTAGCGGTCGTCAAACGCCTTATACCAAGCGAGGATTCCGCCATCACCGGTTCGCAACCGACGGAGCATCGAGCGGGCAATAGCAGATCGACCAGATATTAGGCAAAGTGGGCTAAGTAAGAAGTACTCAGTATTACGCGACCCATATTGTCCACCAATGCTTCCATCTTGATGAACAAAATAGCTGCAAAAATTGATGATTTTCTCTGCAATGTTCCAAGCCCGGTCATCGTTACTCAAGCGATTATACTCGAGAAGAAAATCGAGTGTAGTACTTAAATAACCCAAGTCAGCGCCGCCATACTCGGGGAAAAATCCATCGGGGCTTTGTCGCCGAATAAAACGTTCAAACTTGTCGATAGCCGCATCTTTCATCCACGGTTCACCCGTCAAGAGATAGGTTGCGTATAACCCTGGAATACTAGCCGCCTCTTGGTTGAGCGCTTGGCGCTCTTCATTAAGCATCAAATAGCGAGCTGCACGGCGACAAGCTCGTAATACTTGATCGTCACCACATTCCAACAGCCGGCAGGCTTCTGCTATAGCATAAAGCGAAAATGAGGTAGGAATATAACCGTGTTCCCAAGGATAGTACTCATCAAACGCACCGTCTTTATGCTGAATACTAGCCCAAAAACGGATACCAGCTATGGCCCAGCCGCGCACCCTATCGTTTTTATAAAACGGGCTGTGTGCTAACGGTGTGTCATAGAGGAGCGCTAAAGTCAAAGCACTTTGCTGTAGCACGGCCGAGGAAAAGTCGCGTATCTTAAAATGCCAGTGACTACGATCGAAACTGCCATAAGTCAGCGAGTCTGGATCACGGTCTTGCTGACTTAAAACTCGCGGCGCGGATCCGAGGATAAATTCGACTTCTCTGGACCAGTCTCTGGTAACGATGAGATCAACCTCTCTAATTTGCGTTGGTATTGAACAAATAAATCAGCAATCAAACCCAATACTCCAACGAGAAACCCTCCTGAGGCAATCACCATATCCATTTCTTGCATGGTACCCGTGCGCCACAAGTTGACTGCACTCGAAACCGCACCAATGCAGATCAAACTGATACTCATCGGCAGAAATGCTTTAAGCGGCTCAAAATACGTTACCATTCGCGCGACCTGCGTGATATAGCGATAAGTATCTTTCAGAGGGTGGAATTTTGACTGTCCAGCACGTCTGGCGTAGCGGATGGGCACATACTCAACGCTGTGACCATTGCACAGAAAGGCCAGCGTAATCGTCGTTACGCAGGAAAATCCTTTGGGCAGTAAATCGACGTATAGCAGACCGACGGAACGGCGGAAAACCCGCAGGCCCGAATTGAGATCGGGAATGTGGGTTCCGGTAAGAAAACAGGCTAGCTTGCGGATAAAAAACTTAGCGGGTACGCGCAGCACTTTCATGGTGCCGCGCTCGCTGTCTCTAGCGCCGACCACCTGATCGGCGTCCACGTTGATTAGGTGCTGCACAAGGTCGGGGATACGACCGTTGGGATAAGTTAAATCGACGTCTGACCACACTATATACTGACCGCGCGCCGCCAGAGTGCCAGTTTTTCTCGCCGCCCCCGAGCCCTGATTGTGCCGGTGTTGAATAAGTCTAACCGCCCCATGGTCAAACGCTTCGACTTTTTGAGCTGTTTCATCGTTTGATCCATCATCTATAACTAGAACTTCATAGGTAAAGGAGGAAGCATCTAACGCATTGCAAACGATTTCCAACTCCTTACGAATGCAGTGCGCTTCATTAAAGGCTGCAAGCACGACGCTCACATCGTATTGATCGAGATCGTCACGTTCAGACAACGCTAAATATCTATCCATCCCTCAGTCATCTCCCACGTTAAGAGCCTCTGATGTGGACCTGCGGAGAACCTGCCAAGAGAGCGGCCGTTGCCAAAAACAGACAAATCCTAACAGTCCAGGCACCAAGAAACAGAAAGCAAAAAATAGAGCGGAATAGGCCAGCGAAGCCTCGAGGCTGTCGGGCACCGCTCGGTGTGCCATAATCAGCGCCAACCCACCTTCTCTCGTGCCCAAACCTGCAACTGATAAAGGCAAAAAAGAGGCGAGTCCCACTAAAACAACCGAAGCGATAATGTCCGATGCTTCCAGCGGCAAACTCAGCCCACGCGCAAGCGCAACCGTCTGCGCAAAGTAGATTGTGTAGGCAACTACCGTCAGTGCGAGAGCCTTCCAACCTACTGACTGCACTAGTGCCCAGCACTCATTTTTCAGGGTATAAGCAAAAGCCTTTAGTCTCCTTATCAACCCCTTTGCCAACAGCGCGCTCAGCGCTCCGACAAGCAATACAGACAGCGAAATAGCAAAAACCAAGCCACTGTCGTTAAACATGCCTGAAATCTCGCCTACAATCGGTCGCATTACACCCCATAAATCCAAATGAGCCACCGCCCATATCGCTAAACACGACATAAATGCAACATCAAAAAAACGGTCTAGTATAGCTCCTGCCAGCGCGCTTTCCCAAGATACATCCCGCTCGTATCGCACATAAAGCGCTCTGGATAAATCACCTAAGCGACCGGGGGTAAAGGTGCCTATAAAAATTCCAGAAGCGTAAGCAGTATAGGCTTGCCAAGGCGTAAAAGCGTCTCCTTGGGCGGTCAATAGGATATTCCAACGCCAGGCCCTCACAGCAATTAAAGACGCCGTATAGACCGGCATCGCATATAAATAACTAACATTTACTTGCGAAAAGAGTTGCCTCAGGGATGTCCAATCCGAGCTGAACAAGAGCCATCCTAACAGGCCGACGCCAACCAAGGGCACGCACGTGCTTGGTCGAAAGGTCATCCCCCTACGTCTCCCTGTTTAAACCATGCCTCAAGCATCATAAGCGCCCACAGTTGCTGGCTATAGTCTCGCCGGTGAGCCATATGAGCATCTATCATATCGCGTATTCGTTGCGCAGAAAACAAACCCCGCTGGTTGGCCCGCTGCGAGCACAAGACTTCATACACCCAAGGCCTCAACGGCCCCCGTATCCATGTCCCCAGCGGTATGGCAAACCCCTGTTTCGGCCGGTTTAAAATCGTCTGGGGTAAGTAGCGTTCAGCCAAAACTCGCAGCAATATCTTACTATTCCACTCGGTGTATTTAAGCGCCCTGGGTTGTCGTGCCATAAACGCCACGACTTCCTGATCGAGCAGCGGAGAGCGAACCTCTAAGGAGTGCGCCATGCTCATACGGTCAACCTTAACTAAGATATCATCCGTCAAATAGGTACTCAGATCAGCCCGTAGCATCGCCTGTTTACCAGACTGAGACGCCTCTTGCCAATAAGTACTATAACTCTTTTCTGAAGAGTCCCTACATAATGTATCGGCAAAATTTTCCGTATAAAGCGCAGTTTTTTCGTTTTGGGTAAAAAAAAACCCCAGCTAGTGTAGGGGTCATCACGGACCGCACGTGCAAACTCTACAAATCTTCGCCCCTTCTTGCGCCAGCTAGTAGAGTAATATCCATCGGGCTCGGGCAGACTTTCCCAGAGCAACTCAAAAAGATCGCGCCCGGCCCAAGAAGGCCACCGGTTATAGCGATCGACCATGATGCGCGCTTGATACCGGCGATATCCGCCAAATATTTCGTCGCCCCCGTCTCCGCTAAGCGCAACAGTAACATCCCCTCGTGTTACACGAGAAAGATGATACGTCGGGATAGCCGAAGAGTCGGCAAACGGTTCGCCAAAATGCTTTAAAAGCTGGGGGATCATCTCTTCTACCTGATAATCGACCACGTATTCCGAATGCTCCGTATCCAGAGCTTGGGCAACCTGCCGTGCGTAGGACTGTTCATCAAAAGAGGCATCGGAAAAGCCAATTGAGAACGTGCGAACACGCTCGTGTCCAACCGACCGCATCAAAGCAACAACGAGGCTCGAATCCAGTCCCCCACTGAGAAAAGCTCCCACGGGTACGTCGGCTAAAAGCCGCAGCGATACCGCTTCGCGAAGCAACCCATCAAGCTCCTCAACCCGTTCATGCAAAGCGATTTTTTCGCATTCCTCTCGATATTGGACTTGCCAGTAACGTTTCATACGAAGCCGTCCATCAGAAAAAACGGCCCATGTCGCTGGAGGTAGCTTTTTTACACTTTTGTAGAGAGTCTTCGGATGGGGAACAAATAGATAACTCAGATACTCATCGATTGCCGCTGGATCTATTTCGCGCCCAACCTCTCTGTCACACAACAAACTCTGTAGCTCAGAAGAAAAGCTCAGGCCCGAAGGCGTTTGTGCATAAAAGAGCGGTTTTTTTCCCAACCGATCGCGAGCCAAGACAAGCTCATTCCGACGACGATCCCAAAGCGCGATGGCAAACATCCCGCGCAATAAAGCGAAGCATTCCAGCCCGTATTCTTCATACAGATGTAATATGACTTCCGTATCCGACGCCGTGCGCAACTGGTGTCCGCGCGCACGCAGTTCGTGGCTCAGCTGCTGATAGTTGTAAATCTCACCGTTAAAAACGATGCGCAGGCTGCCATCCTCGTTTTCCATAGGCTGATGCCCGCTGGCTAGGTCAATAACCTGCAAACGACGCATACCCAGAGCTGCGCCACCTTCAACGAAAAATCCATCCTCGTCGGGCCCACGATGGACAATTGCTTCGCACATGCTACGCACAGTTTGCTCATCTATTGGGCGCTGGATATCAGAGTGCACTTTACCGACGATGCCACACATATTAGGCCCCTTCTAAAACACTGCGGTAGAGCGCGTGCAAAGTCGCCGCACTGTGTTCCCAGGTGTATTCACCCGTTTCAACATGCGCGCGGGCCTGCTCTCCCATTTGTACCCGACGCGGACCGTCATCGTGAAGCGTCTGGAGTGCCTCGCGCAACTGGATCACCGCACCGGGCTCAATAAGCAGACCTGTTTCCCCATCCCGAATAAGCTCTGGCGTGCCCCCTACGCACGTAGCCACTACGGGGAGACCACAGGCCTGCGCTTCCAAAACGACATTGGGGCGTCCCTCTGAATGACTCGGCAAGACAAGCACATCAGCCGCCTGCATCCACTGTGGAATATCCTGCGAAGAGC
>Ga0160422_10002908_pt1 | contig 10634 bp, 10 predicted proteins | sample Fk160mmetaG_FD_108192 | JGI IMG/M metagenome (GOLD analysis project Ga0160422, IMG submission 108192) | Marine microbial communities from the Central Pacific Ocean - Fk160115 60m metaG | ecosystem: Environmental > Aquatic > Marine > Oceanic > Photic zone | place: The Central Pacific Ocean... | reverse complement strand
TATAAAGCACTTTTTTTATCGCGAAATATACAGACGGTTACGGCCAATAAATGTAAATGCTGTCGCGCAGAACTATTGAAAATCTCACATTATTAGCCCTATCTTTCATGCTGATAATTAATAGACTGTAAGGGATTGAATTATAAGCGCTTATTTTTGCCGTCATAAATCATGGCGGTGCTGTCTAGTCGACACGCGCATTGCAAGCGGAGAACGAAATGAAACACATTGTGTTACTCAACCCTAAGGGTGGCTGTGGTAAGACGACCATTGCTACCCATATTGCCGTTTACGCATCGACGATGGGCCTGCGTGTGGCTCTAGCGGATCATGATAAGCAGCAATCTTCACATGATTGGTTGAAATCTCGACCGCGACGTTGTGCTGATATCGGTGCAATTGCCGCCTACGATGGTGAGCCTTTAGAGGGCGAGTATGATGTGATGGTGCATGATATGCCAGCAGCGGCAGTCGGTGATCAGTTAGCGGTTGCCAGTGTCTGCGATAAATTGATCATACCCATTACGCCTTCGCCGATTGATATTAAGGCTGCTCTTCGCTTGTGGGTGACCTTAAGCAATATTGGTTGGTTAGATAATCCCAATATGGAAATCGGCATGATTGCTAACCGGGTTAAAGCCAATACTAAGTATTTAGAAACCTTTGATTCATTTATCCAGCGAACCAATATAACGCGGATTGCCACCTTGCGTGATACGCAAAATTATATCCGTTCATTGGATGCAGGCTTGAGTTTATTTGATCTGCCGCCCAGTCGAGTCGCTAGCGACTTAGCGCAGTGGCAGCCGATCATGGAATGGACGGGTTTGTTCGATATGGAAGACGAAGAATTACTTAGCATGATGGGGCTAGAAGACGATTTTGAGCCTACGGCTGATAAATTTGTCTCGCTTGAAGAAATGCATCAAGAGCAACAGCAAGATGAGGCTGATTACTATACCGATACATATGAGTAGATAGTTTCTTATCAGCCTAGCGGGAAGCATGGTTAGTAGTTATTGATGGTATCGCTCAGCAATTAAATTATCCACCACGGCTGGATCAGCTAAAGTGCTGGTATCTCCCAAGGCATCAATTTCATTGGCCGCAATTTTTCTCAAAATTCGGCGCATAATTTTCCCTGACCGTGTTTTCGGTAAGCTAGGCGCCCACTGAATAATATCAGGCTTGGCAATGGCGCCTATTTCTTTAGCAACCAGTTGGATGAGTTCTGTCTTTAAGGTATCGGAGACGTTCACGTCTGCCATGGCTGTTACATAACAGTAAATGCCTTGCCCTTTAATATTATGAGGAAAACCTACAACGGCCGCTTCGGCAATATCAGGATGCAAAACTAAGGCACTTTCAACTTCTGCCGTGCCGAGTCGATGGCCGGAAACATTTAACACATCATCGACCCTGCCGGTAATCCAATAATAGCCATCGGCATCGCGTCGAGCTCCGTCGCCTGTGAAAAAGTAGCCAGGATAGGGACTAAAGTAGGTGTCGATCATACGTTGATGGTTGCCATACACTGACCGTATTTGGCTTGGCCAGGACTGTTTTATAGCTAAATTCCCTGAGCCTTCACCGATAATTTCTAAGCCATCGTTATCGAGTAATACCGGTTCCACGCCAAAGAAAGGGAGGCTGGCAGCGCCAGGTTTCAGATCCGTTGCGCCAGGAAATGGAGTAATCATGATCGCGCCAGTTTCAGTTTGCCACCACGTGTCGACGATAGGGCAACGACCCTCACCAACGACATGATAATACCATTCCCATGCTTCTGGATTAATAGGTTCGCCAACAGTGCCTAACAAACGGATCGAGCTACGTGAAGTTCGACTAACGAATTCATTACCCATAGACATTAATGCTCGTAGGGCTGTTGGTGCGGTATAAAAAATATTGACCTGATGTTTGTCGCAAATATCCCAGCAGCGAGAGGCATTTGGGTAGGTAGGCACGCCTTCAAACATTAACGTAGTGGCACCATTAGCAAGTGGGCCATAAACAATATATGAGTGACCTGTAATCCATCCAACGTCGGCGGTACACCAGTAAATGTCATTATCATGATAATCAAAGATCATCTTGTGACTCATAGCAGCACCGAGTAAGTAACCGGCTGTGCTATGAAGGACACCCTTTGGTTTACCCGTTGATCCTGAGGTATAAAGAATAAATAATGGATCTTCGCTGTCCATTGGCTCAGCTAGACAGTTTGCGTCGACAGAATTGGTTAGTTCATGATACCAGACATCATGCGCCTGCCAGTTAACATCAGCTGCAGTATGTTTGATAACGCAAACCGTATGAACATTAGGGCAGTTGTTCACTGCTTTGTCTACATTTTCTTTTAGTGGTATTTTTTTGCCACCGCGCACCCCTTGATCGGCAGTAATGACGGTTTGGCAGTCGGCATCAAGAATTCGATCGCGAAGCGCATCCGGAGAAAAGCCACCAAAAACGACTGAGTGAATAGCGCCAATACGTGCACATGCAAGCATGGCATAAGCCGCTTCTGGAATCATGGGCATGTAAATACAAACCCGATCGCCTTTTTTAACGCCTCGTTTTTTTAAGCCATTAGCCATTCGGCAAACGGCTTCATGAAGTTCAGCATAGCTAATTAATTTCTGCTGATCGGGTTCATCACCCTCCCAAATAATAGCCGTTTGATTGGCTTTATCAGGCAGGTGTCGGTCAATACAGTTACTGGTGACGTTGAGTTTTCCGCCAACGAACCAGCTTGCCTGCCCTTGTTTGAAATTGTACTCGCAAACATTGGTCCATGGTTGATCCCAAGTTAAATAATTTTTTGCTTGGACATTCCAAAACATCTCAGGCTGAGATATTGAGGCTTGATACATTGCTTGATACTGATCACTGTTAAGGTGGGTTGTTGCAGCAAAGTCAGGTTTCACTGGGTAGATGTTAGGTTTACTCATTCGCCTCTCTTAAGGTAAAAAGTTAACAGTATTAATGTGGTTTTATAGACTGATTCTGATATTGTCAAGTATGCGCGTGACACCTAATTTAGCCGCGGCTAAGATGGCAATGTCTTTATTGCTGCTGCCATCGTCTAATAATGCCAGTGTATGTTGATCTCGAATATCAAAGTAATCAACTTCAAAGCCCTGCTGGCTAAGTTTTTCTGACGCTAGTTGGCACAATTGACTGAAGTTTCTATCGCCATTCATAATAGAGCGACTCGCCGTTTGTAATGCGGCATACAATTGCGGTGCCTTTTGTCTTTCATCATCATTTAGGTAATTATTTCTAGAACTAAGAGCCAAGCCATCTTCGGCCCGTTCGGTAGCAACACTAATAATTTCTGTTGGTATACATAAGTCGGCGACCATTTTTTTGACGATAGTCAGTTGTTGAAAATCTTTTTCACCAAAAACAGCGATGTCTGGTTTGATTAAATTAAACAGCTTACAGACTACCGTACAGACCCCTTGAAAATGAGTGGGTCGTGAAATACCACATAACATATTTGTTAGATATTGATTATTAATACTGGTATGGTTATCTAGTCCATCAGGATACATGATGTCTACTGTAGGTAAAAATAAATAGTCAGTTTTTTCAGCGTTAAGTTTTTCAATATCTTCTTCAAGTGTTCGTGGGTAATTGTCAAGGTCTTCTGTGGCGGAAAATTGCATAGGGTTAACGAATATGCTGGCGACCACAATGTCGGCAACTTGACGAGCGCGTGTCACTAAATGCAGATGACCAGCGTGTAAGTTACCCATAGTTGGTACCAGCGCCACTTTTATAGGGCTGGTGTTATTGGCTTCAATATTGGCCCATAACATGTCGGCCTGACTAAAAATTTCCATACTTATATCGCGTGCTTTTTCAGGTGGTTAAAAGTGGAATGAGTTCTAATACTCATGCTCTGCGGCGGGATAAATCTTTTGCTCTACAGATTGCTTAAAATCTCGAAAAGCATCGATGATAGGGTTATCGCTATCACTGGCTGAAATAAAGTTTTTAACGAAGCGGGCAGGGTTATTACTCAAGCCTAGTATGTCGTAACAGACAAGCACTTGTGCGTCAGTCACATTGCCAGCGCCAATGCCAACGGTTGAGCAGTCTATGCTAGAAGTGATGGTTGATGCCAGTTCTTTTGGTATACATTCAAGGACAATAAAGTCAGCGCCCGCACTATCAAGTTGCTTAGCATCTTTAATTAACTGTTGTTGTTGTTCAGGTAGTCGCCCTTGCACTTTAAAGCCGCCAAATTTATTCACCGACTGTGGTGTTAGTCCGATATGCCCACAGACAGGGATGCCGCGTTCGACAAGTTGAGCAACCGTTTCAACTAGCCAGCTACCGCCTTCAAGTTTAACCATGTTAGCTCCGGCACGCATCAGCATTGCTGCGTTGGTCAATGCTGACTCTGTTGTGGCGTAACTCATAAAGGGCAGATCGGCAATGATGAGCGCAGGTTCTTCTGCTCGCAGGTTAGCGCTAACGACTGCTTCTGTATGATAAACCATTTGTTCAATGGTGACCGGTAATGTGCTGTCCTGTCCTTGCACAACCATGCCTAGTGAGTCGCCCACCAAGATCGAGGCTATGCCTGCCTGATTGAGTGCCATGGTGAACGTGGCATCGTAGGCGGCGACCATGCTAAATGGTTGCTGGGTGATTTTTTTCTGACGAAGATTTTGGGTAGTATTTTTCAAGGCTAAGCTTCCTGTCGGTAATGGTAAGTAATGCTAGGCTGCTATGAAAATATCGTAGGATTGAAATAACAACGACCACTGCGCACATTTAGTAGGTAGTCGATCAGGCTTAAATAATCATTTTCGTTGTTAATAAAGTCAATCTCAGTACAATTAACAATTAACAATGGTGCATCATCATAGTAGAGAAAAAACTCACTATAGGCTTCATTAAGCAACTCGAGGTAATTGCGATCGATTGACTGTTCAATATTTCTGCCACGTTTTGAGATTCTATCCATCAGTACATCGACAGGTGATTGGAGATAAATCACCAGATCAGGTTTTGGTGCATCAATAGTGATTTGCGAATAGACTTGTTCATAGAGCTTATACTCGTTGTCATCTAAATTAGCGCGGGCAAAGAGGCGATCTTTTTCAATTAGAAAGTCAGAAATTCGCACCGGCGAAAATAAGTCTTGCTGTCGCATCTCTTGGATTTGTTGAGCTCGTTGAAATAAAAAAAATAATTGTGTTGCTAGGGCGTTTTGACGACGGTTTTTATAAAAGCTCGATAGGAAGGGATTTTCTTCGGCTCGCTCTAGCATCGTTTCATAGTTAAAGCTTTCAGCCAGTCGTTTGGTTAAGGTTGTTTTGCCAACACCAATTGAGCCTTCAATCGTGATGAAGCGAGGGATCTCTCGACCTTTGATTATCTCATCGATTGCTAAGCGTTCCGAGCCCAGCGGTTGTTTATCCAGTGAGTGGTCTAAATTATTAAGATCAGGCATGGTTCAGGATAATATATCGTCGATTGTCTATGGGTTAATTGCTATCGTTAAGTTACTGTTTTCCATTTTTTTTTGTGTTTATTTGCATTGCTTTAATCGATTATTTTTTGCAGTTCTGCCTTTGGGCATCGCTGAAGTAATTGGTTCAAATTTTCATTTTTTGCGCCGGGGATGACTAAATCTGGCGCTATCTCAGCTAAAGGATAAAGGACAAAATGCCGTTTTGTCATCTCTGCATGAGGCACGATTAATGTTTCAGTGGATATTAGCTGATTCCCGTACAGCAGTATATCTAAATCTAACGGTCTTGGCTCCCAGCGCTGCTTGCGGATTCTGCCATGTTGCGCCTCAATTGTCTGTAAGGCTTCTAATAAGGAGTGAGGATTGAGCGCTGTAGCCAACTCAACAACTGCATTTAGGTAGTCAGGCTGTGGTTCAGAGCCTAGCGCAGTGCTGCGATAAAGCGACGACTGTTTCAATAGCGATGTGTCGGTCAGCTGCGCTATTTCAGTTATTGCTTGGCTAATTTGAGTTTGGGGTTGGGCGAGATTGCTACCCAGGCCAATAAATACCGAAAAGACCTGCGTGGGATCTTTTTTGACGCTCATTTTTTAATCCTCAGTCCTGCTATCAAGCGATACTTTAGGGCGAGGTTTTCGTGATCGCCGCCGCCTGTGTGGTCTATTGCTTGCGACATGATCTTTACTGATGGGGTGTTGTTTTTGTAATTCAGTCCAGAATGAGCCGCGTGGCTCAGTTAGCTCACTACTTTGCTCTCGTAATAATAAAAAATCGTAGGCTGCTCTAAAACGGGGGTGTTGTAATACTCCAATCGCGCGCTTGCCATGAGCTGTTTCTAAACGGTGCTGTAGCGTCCAGATCTCGCGCATGGGGATGCTGAATCGTTTAGGAATAGCAATGATAGGCATCTGTTCATCAACCGCCTGATGGCCGGCAAGCTGTAGTGCTCTAAACCGCGCTTCACCTTGCTGGTGATACTGCTCGCTGATGACCAATACACGCGGCCATAATAAAGCGGCATAAAGAAATGCCGGTGTGACCGGTTTGTCCTGTTGTATTCTACGATCGGTATTTTCTAACGCTGATACAATCAATGATTGGAAGCGATTTGACGCTTCGTTTTGATCGCTAAGCAGTTTGCCTGTGGCTGGGAAAAGCGGTGCAAATAAGCCGTATTCTTCCATTAGTTGAAAGGTTTTTTTGCCCTTGCCTGATAAAAATAATTTCAATACTTCGTCAAATAGCCGAGGGGCAGAGATTTGTTTTAATAGTGGCGCAAGTTGTGCAATGGGTTTTGCAGTAGCGTTTTCAAGTGAAAAATCAAATTTCGCTTGAAAACGAATAGCACGTAGCATTCTCACCGGATCTTCGGTATAACGCTGAGCGGCATCGCCGATAATACGAATTTTTTTATCTGCTAAATCTTGCATCCCATTGGTATAATCGAGCACAGTGAAGCCCTCAATACTGTAATATAGGGCATTGATCGTAAAATCTCTTCGCATGGCGTCATCGTGCAAGGAGCCGTAGACATTATCTCGTAGTAGTATGCCATGATCGTTCACTTGGGTTTTATCGTTACGGTTGATTTTGCTGTCGTCGGTTTGGTCGTGACTACCGCGAAAGGTGGTGACCTCAATAATTTCTCGACCAAAGCGAACATGAACGATGCGAAAGCGACGACCTACAATGCGGGCTCGTCTGAAATGTTGTTTGACTTGTTCTGGCGTTGCATCCGTTGCTACATCAAAGTCTTTAGGCGATAAGCCTAATAGTAAGTCTCTGACACCACCACCGACAAGGTAGGCTTGATAGCCGGCGCGAGTGAGTTCGTACATCACATTGAGGGCATTTTTACTGATTTGTTTGCGAGAAATCGTGTGTTCGTCTCGATTAATGGTTACTGCCGATGCAGTAACAGCCACTTGCGTAGCAATAGGACTTTTCTGTTCTCGTTTTACGGACTTTAATAACCGCTTGAGCATGTAAATCCTAATTGTTTACCAAGGTCGTCTTTAGTCGATGGCGTTTAGCATCGATAGCCTTATCGTTATTGATAATGTCTTAACGATAGAGCGTTTGGAATGAATTTCAGCGCACAGCTTAACACAGACTGAGACAGTAAGAGGTAATATATAGAGTTGAGGCGACAATAAAAGATGAATTATGATGGGGAGAAAACTCCCCATCCAGGTCTTGTTCTCGTTGTAGTTGTTTTATTATTTTTATTGCTAGCGTCTGATTATTATTATTATTTTTGCTATTTATTATTATTATTATTGCCAACTTATTTGCATGCCATATGCCAACTTCAAATTATCCTTTAAAAACATATAGTTAAATATTTTCAAGTGGCGATAAGCTTGTTTTTTGCGGGGTGGTGTTACGCATTGACTCTCGAGAGTGTTACTTTTCCACAAAACGAGGGATTTTTAGTCGTTGAGAGTAACAATTTTACACTTCATCAAGGAGGGGTCATTGGGCGACTAGCATATTTTTGGCGCTAAAAGCCTCTAAAACTAAGGACTGTTCTTTGAGTTGATTGATTATTTGCTGTTAGTTTTCTTTCTCGGAATGGCAAAGCGTTGCCGGCGTTCCCAAAGGCATTTTCGGCTAATGCCCAGCTTTTTGGCCAATTCGGTTTCGTTCATCGACTCTTGGTTTTCCATCACAAAGCGTTGAAAATAATCCTCTAGGGATAAGTCTTCATTGGGGTCAGGCATAGAATCTCTGTTGGTGCTGTGAGATTGTTGAGAAGGCTGATAAAGGTCGACATAGCTACCGATGTAAGGGCGCTGCCCGGTATTATTATCGGCATTATTAAGGTGAGATGACTCTATGTCGATCTCGAGTGTTGCTCGGTCGATTGCAGCGTGATCAGACATAATAGCGGCACGTTCAATAATATTCTCAAGCTCGCGGACATTGCCTGGCCATGAGTAGCTATTAATTGCTTCGACTGCCTCGGGGAGTAAATGTAAACCCGGTTTGTTATGCCGCATAGCGGCTTTTTCCAATAAATATTCGGCGATTTCCAGTAAGTCACTGCCTCGCTGACGGAGACTGGGTAATTCAATTTTCACGACATTGATACGGTAGTATAGGTCAGCTCGAAAATTACCTTTTTGCACCAATTGTCTAAGGTTTCTGTGCGTTGCAGCTACTAGCCTAACATTTACCTGCTGGGATTCGTTGGAGCCTATACGACGAATTTCACTTTCTTGAATAAAGCGCAATAAACGCGCTTGCGCTTCAAAGGGGAGTTCACCAATTTCATCGAGGAATAGGGTGCCGCCTTCAGCCGCTTCGATCAGACCGGAGCGTTTGCTGGCCGCACCTGTAAAGGCGCCTTTTTCGTGGCCAAATAATTCCGCTTCGATTAATGTTTCGGGAATAGCGGCACAGTTGACAGCAATAAACGGTTGGCTGTTTCGGTCGCTGGCTTGATGGATGCCGCGGGCCACTAACTCTTTGCCTGAGCCCGTTTCACCGTGGATTAAAATGGTTGAGCGAGTGGGAGCCGCCTTCCTTACTCGAGCATAGACAGTTTTCATCGCCGAGCTAGAACCTATCATGCCCGCTAGCGGCGGGTGATCATCAGCCGTGCTGGCAAGTTCAGTGGTATTGATATTGGCGGTAATATTACTTGGCATAGATTGGGGCACTCGGTTTTATTTCAGACCATGCAGTTTAGCTAATTTGCTTGCTATGGGCACGGATTAAGCAAAGAAATCATGCATTTAATGTAACCCTTTGTAACAGAAAATGCGACTATTTTTCACTTTTTGTGAGTAAATTTAACCCATAATCATTGAGGAGGCACATAGCATATATTTTTAATCAATTGATTTATATTGCTTTTTTCTTATTCTTTCGATATCCCAGTGCTCGATAGCCCAAGTTATGATCGCCTCAATTGGCAATTGTTCAGGATTCAGCGGCAGCGGCTGATTTAATTGCTGCAGTGCCCGCAGCAGATTTTTATTGGCGCATTGGTCGTTTAAAGAGGCTGCGCCGGTTTGTTTACTCAGCTTTTGCGTGCTGTTCGCTAAGGTAATGACCGGTAAGTGGGCATAGTTAACTGGCGGTAAATTTAGCGATTTTTGTAAGGCGATTTGCCATGCGGTTGATTCTAATAGATCCGCACCGCGCACCACATGCGTAATCGCTTGTGCTGCATCGTCCATGACCACAGCCAGTTGATAGGCAAATAAGGAATCGCGGCGTTTTAAAATGCAGTCGCCAAGCATCTGCATATTGAAGCATTGTGGACCTAAAATACGATCGTTGAAACTATATTGTTGTTCACCACAATGAAGGCGAATAGCATGACTGGCCGGCGAATGGGCGCTAGCATCGACATAAGCCACTTTTTTTTTCTGGCGACAAAAGCCGGGGTAAGGGCCTGGATGCTCGCGCAATTTAGCGCGCGTGCAGTCGCAGTAATACACTTGGTCTTGTCTGGTTAATTTATCCAGCCCCGTTTGATAATAGACGCCCTTATTGGCTTGGTAGAGGATATCCCCGTCCCAATTCAGTCCATGGTTGCGGAGGCTTTGAATAATCATTTCACAGGCACCCTCGACATTGCGCAAGGTGTCGACATCTTCAATTCGGAGCAACCACCGACCGTTATTGGCTTTAGCGTCAAGGTAACTGGCGAGTGCTGCAAACAGTGAACCTGCATGCAAAGGTCCGGTGGGCGAGGGGGCAAAGCGACCAATATAGGGTCGAGGCGTTTGGGGTTGCATAGCCGTTGATTATTCCGAATGGCGAGCCTGATTACAAGCGGCTGAGGCGGTTGAAGGGTTTGCTTGTTAACGGCAGGCTTAAACCGTGAGTAGCTGTGTTAGCCCAGCTGCTGCTTTTCTTTGATTTCGTCAAGCGTCTTGCAGTCGATACAAAGGGTGGCCGTGGGACGGGCTTCTAAGCGTTTAATCCCGATGTCAATGCCGCACATATTGCAAAATCCGTAATCGTCGCAATCAATAAGATCAATGGTAGCGTCAATTTTTCGAATTAGTTTTCGTTCTCGATCACGGGCACGAAGCTCAAGACTGAACTCTTCTTCTTGGGCGGCACGATCAGCAGGGTCAGGAAAAGTGGCTGCCTCGTCTTTCATATGGCTGACGGTGCGATCAAC
>Ga0160422_10002907_pt1 | contig 10635 bp, 5 predicted proteins | sample Fk160mmetaG_FD_108192 | JGI IMG/M metagenome (GOLD analysis project Ga0160422, IMG submission 108192) | Marine microbial communities from the Central Pacific Ocean - Fk160115 60m metaG | ecosystem: Environmental > Aquatic > Marine > Oceanic > Photic zone | place: The Central Pacific Ocean... | reverse complement strand
GTCAGGGGAATGGGTTATGGCGCCGCGGGTCCTATGAGCCCCTCGCAAATGGCGAGCGTTGGTTTGCATTTCGGCGAACTCTCGGGGAAGAGCGGGCAGTGGTCATCGTCAATGCCGGGGATAAGCCGTTCGGCGCTCCTGTTTCCTGGTTCTGGACTGAGGGCGGAAAGTCGCCGATGCGGGTATCACCCACTCATCCTCACGATGGGGCTCCGGCGGGGGATCTGGTAGTGGAACCGTGGGGTATCATGATTCTCCAGTAGCTTGAGCCTGCAAGTGCGTCAGCGGGACTCGATTGGAGAGCTGGCCCAGCAGCAGGGAAGGGAGGGGGGGAAAGGGTGACCTAGCGAACGGGCTTATGCTTACCGTTCTTATCGACGACGGAGAAGTGGCCTCCGGTGCGCTTGGCCAGTTCGTCGAGATCCTTGTGAGCACGTGGCTCCATCAGCGCGATGCAGTTGATCTGTACTCCCTGGGACTTTGCCTTGGCCCCAAGTTCGCGGGCCCAGGCGTCAGAACCGCTGGCAACGCCATCGGTCATGAAGCAGATGATCTGGGGAGGAGGACTCATCCCAAGGGCCATTTCGATCCCCTTGTCCCAGGAGGTTCCCGAGGAGAGGGGTGCTTTCTTCACGATGCGCCCGGAATCAGAAAGCTGCTGGGGTGAGGCGGTCAGCCAGCGGGCACGTTGTCCGATCCCGTCAGGTCCCCAGCCTCCCCCGGCCTTCTTCCACCTGTAGTTTTTTCCCCCGGGGGCTTTGACTGTCGCGCTGCCTCCCTGACGGTTCAGGTTGACCTGGTCTCCAGCCTCCCACGCGATGCAGGAGAAAAAGACGATTCCGTAGCGGGTGCCGTGGGAGAGCTGCCCGATCGACTTACTGAGCTCCTTGCGCATGAGGTCGGCTCTGCCCTGTGAGCCCATCGAGCTTGAGAAGTCGATGACATAGCAGATACGCTCCGCGCGAACGGACTGACCGAAGAAGCTGGTTCCTCCAGCCCCGTTGCCGTCACCGGAGCCCCAGCCCGCGCCAAAGTCGCCATCTGAACCGTAGTTAAGTGATGGATTTTCCGAAATCTCCGGGATGGGAACCGAGATGGGGGAGGGAGCGGTGCTGGCAACAACCTTCGCCATCGCGCTGCTGGGAGCAGAGGGCTTCCGTTTGACCTGGGGGTCCATCCGCTTCTGGTCAACCTGTTCTTTCTCGGGCATGTCGGCCCGGTAGGTGATCAGGGCGCTACCGTCCTGTGAAAGGCTGGGCAGGATGATGAAAGCTAGAATGATGCCCAAGAGGGTGATCGAGAGCAGGGCAATCATCATGCTCATGGTGGTCGCGATCCTTCGCTGGCGCTGAAGTTCCGCCTCGGTCTCAGGTAACTGGATGTGCAAACTCATCGAGTTAGTTTCCTCTTTATGCCTTAAAACGTCGTTCTTTAGAAGAGATCTTCTCCAGATTCTCACGGTCGGGGCGAGGAAGCAGTCACTCCCAGAATACCTGATCGAAGTGCAGGCCGTAGATCCTCGCCTCGCGCGTAAGTTCAAAGCGCAGGGTCACGGTCTTGGAAACGTGCTCTTTGAGCGTAAATCCGTTCGTCCACTCCACGATTTGGCGCGTCTTTAGCCCGCCCCCGAGAGGTTTGCTGGTATTGAGGAGGTTCCCGCTTTCGTCAAAGAGAGAGACGGTGATGGTTCCTGACCCCGGATCGCCGGAAATCTTCATCTCCCTACCCGGGAGACTGACTTTGCTGGTAAGGATGTGGCCGGGCCGGTCGGGGTCCTGAAGGCGAAATCCTGTGCGAATCCCCGGCACCCGGTTGTCGCTGACCGTGAAAGGACCGGTATTTTCCACGGATTCCACAAAGGGAGGATTCTGCGCCATGGCATACTCATGGCGCGGGGGAAGGACAAAGCGGTGATCGGAAGGGCCGATACTGTCGGTATCGCTGCCAGCGGTAGAGACCTCGTCGAAGGCAAAGCCGAAGATCTCCGCGTCGCCGTGCAGCTGGATGTGGACCTGAACGGTTTTCCCCACCCATCCATCGATGGGTCCGTCCTGCCAGTCGTCGATGATCCTGTCGATCTGGTAGGAACCCGTGAGGGCGTGGGTGTCGCGGAGGCGGCTATTGCTCTCGTCCATGATGGCGAGGTAGATCTTGGCATCCCCGGGAGCATGGTAGCTCACCTTCATCTTCGCGGAGGGGAGGATGAAGCGTCGGGTTATCACTCGGCCTTCAGGACGGTTTTTCTCCAGCCGGTATCCCAGTGGACTGTCCTTCATTCTCGGTTCACGGGAGGTAAAAACCTCAGCGCTCTCGGCAGTATGAAAGAGGTCCCGGTCGGCGAAACGGTAGGTGCGTCGCTTGCTCAGGACCAACTCCGGTTCCCCGGCGTCGAGGAGCCAGGCCATGTTGAAGCGGGCCATCCAGTCCTTGCCGGAAAGAAGGTAAATGAAGCCCTCGCTGGGAGTGCCCTTGCGGCCCTGGGTCATCCAAGTATAGTTGCCTGGCCCACGTTTGATAAGACGGTTAAGGGGCCAGCTTTTTCCACCATCGAAACTGACCCAGACCCTGATGTTCTTGCGTCCGGGTAGATTGGAGGAGGGAGTGCTAAAGAGGAGGATATCGGCGTCATCCCGGTCCAGTCGCAGAAGACCGGCCTTGCATCCGTAAACATCGGGAGGGCCATCGAAAAGTTCGTCGTCCTGATGGAGGTCGCGCCAACTCTCTCCGCTGTCATCGCTGAAGGCCACCCAGCGGTTTCCTTTCCGAGTATGCGTACGGGAATTGAGGTAGATCGTGCCATCGCGGAGTTCGACGAGGCCGGATTCCCCGGTGCCATCGAGGGGAAAGGGCGTGCTCTGATGCCAGGTTTTTCCATGGTCATCGCTGTAGACTGCATTGGTGTAACCCTTGCTCTCCTCCTGCTTGCGGTAGTTGGGCATGACCCGGGAGGGAACGAGGAGACGGCCCTTGTTCGGGCCCTGCCGGAGGGTGATCCCGGGATCGCAGGCGCCGTTAGGAATGGGAAGGAAACCGCGGGAATCCTTTTTGAAGGTAATATCCTCCAGAGTCCAGGTCTTGCCGTGGTCCTTGCTCTTGTACATCGACAAGGCGGGGTGGAGAGCGGTCAGGAAGATCATCACTTCCCCGGTTGTTTCGTCGACGACCGAGGCTCCGAGGCTGGCTATGCGATGGTGTTTATCGTTGCCCCAACCCTTTCCGTTGTAAGGGCCGATCCCGAGTTTCTCGTCATCGAGTTTGACGGGCTTACCGATGAGTTGATGATCGCTCCAGGTAGCGCCACCGTCCTCGGAGCGTTTCAAATAGATCTTGCTGCCCCGGCGCTTGTCGGGGTGTGGTTCGCCCTGAAGACTGAAGAGGAGGACTGTTCCGTCCATGGCGACATCGAGCACCCCGTAGACGTTGTCCTCGTCCCAGATTTCAAAGAACGGTTTAGCTCCTCCGGTAATGCTGGCGATTTCTCCGAGGGTGGGCGCAGGACTGGGATTCGCCTGCTGGGCCATGCCGACTGGTCCGGTAGCAAGGAGGAAAAGACAGAGAGAGGAGGAGCCAGGAATCTTCATGAGTGCGAGGTGATGTTTAGGCGACCGGCCTCCTCCGGGCAAGGCAGGGTTCACCCGGATCGGCCGGGGCAGTAATATTGCGGTTGCTCTTGTGACATAATGAAAACCTCCGCAGAATCGGGCGGAAAAATCGAAAGCTGCAATCTCACCCGACGATCCCCATGAAGGACAGATTCCTCACCCCATTCATGTCAGCCCGGTTACCGCTGACACTCCTGTTGTTTCTCAACGTCATTGGCTGGGCCCCGGGCGCGGCGCCGGACGATAAGGGAATTACCTTTCGTGATGTGAAGACCAATGGGATTCGGCTTCATATCGCTGAGCAGGGCGAGGGGCCCCTGATCGTCCTGTGTCATGGGTTTCCGGAATCATGGTATTCGTGGAGGCACCAGATCCCCGTACTCGCCAGAGCCGGGTATCATGTAGTTGCCCCGGACCAGCGTGGTTACGGGAAGAGCGACCGGCCGCAGGCCATCGAGGAATACAATATTTTCAAGCTGACTGGTGACATTATCGGCCTTGTTCAGGCCTTGGGCCGGAAGGAGGCGATCATCGTCGGCCATGACTGGGGCGCTCCGGTGGCCTGGTACTGTTCACTCTTCAGGCCAGATCTCTTCAAGGCTCTCGTTCTGCTGAGCGTGCCCTATTCGCCGCGGGGTGGGGGAGCCGTGCCGCCGATCGCGGCCGCGAGGGCGGCTGGTAAGGCCAGCGGAAGGGAATTCTATCAGGTCACTTTCCAGGATCCTGCTCGCACGGAGCAGGTTTTTGACAAGGACCCCCGGGCTACTCTCACCTCCATGCTGATTGGCGCCTCGGGCGATGCCGCGGCCGAGAATGGATGGAATCCCTGGTCCAAGCGCGGTGAAGGGCCGCGCCGGTCCCCGGCTCAGGGACCGGTTCAGCTCCCTGGGTGGTTGACCCAATCCGACCTCGACTTCTACAGCAGCCAGTTTGAGCAGTCTGGTTTTCGTGGGGGGTTGAACTGGTATCGCAACATCGATTTCAACTGGCTGCATACGGGGTTTCTCATGGGTGCGAGGATTTCCCAGCCCACGCTCTTCGTGGCTGGAGAGCGTGATGGGGTCCTCAAGTTCATGGGGGGTGCCTACGAGAAGCTGGAGGAGAACGTCCCGCGCCTTTCCAAGAAAGTCCTCATCCCGGGCAAGGGGCACTGGATTCAGCAGGAGGATCCACAGGAGGTGAACCGCCTGATCCTTCAATTCCTGAAAGAACTGTAGCAGGAATCACTCCTTTGGTCGCCTTGTGCTGTCCCGTGCGGTATAAGACATGGCCCATGGAGGCAACGACGTAACGGATGAGGACGCGACTCGCTTCAGGAATCATGATCCTTGTGCTCGTGGGTTCCCCGGTTGTCCTGGCAGCTCAGGCAACGACGGCCTTTCTTGAAACATATTGCGTGCAGTGTCATGGAGCTGGGAAGCAGAAAGGAAAGGTGACCTTGCATGACCTGGGGACGAATTTTAGCGATTCCGATACCGCGGACCGCTGGATCGAGATTCTTGGGCAACTCACTACTGGGGATATGCCTCCCGAGGAGGCGGAGCATAGACCCGGGACGTCCGAGCGAAGCGAGATGATCGAGTGGATCGAGGAGGGACTGAAGCAGTCCGGTCGCGATCATGCATACCGGAAGAAGTTGTTAGCCCCGGAATACGGGAACTGGGTCGATCACGAGAAATTGTTCTCTGGTGAAATCAGGACTCCGCCGTTTTCACCATCCCGGATCTGGCGTCTCAGTCCCGAGATTTTCAAGCGCAAGGGATTCGGCCGTGCCCGCAGCCCCTTTACCTACATTACCCCGCAAAAGGGAATTCGGGATTACTCTGCCATGTCCCAGGTTGACCAGAGCACGGTGCAGATGATCCTCATCAATACCGGGCAATTTCTAGAGCAAAGGGAGCAGAATGGGGAATTCGGGGACTTCACCAAGGTCGAGGGCATTCCCCCGGACGAGGTTCTCCAGCGGAGAGTGTCCCAGGAGTTCCGACGAATCATCGGGCGGGTTCCTTCGGAAGCCGAGGAAGATAAGTATCTCGCGTTCCTGAAGAAGAACATCGCAGCGGGTGGAAATCTCGAGGGTCTTAAGACTACCATCAAGGCGATCTTCCTGAGTCCCGAAGCGATTTACCGGATGGAGTTCGGCCTGGGAAAAACAGACGAACACGGGCGGCGACATCTCTCCTCGACCGAGATTGTCAATGCCCTCGCCTACGCCCTGACAGATGACCTCGCGGAACGATCCCCGCTCCTGTGGGATGCCTATGAGGGAGATCAATTGAAGGACCGGGGGGATGTCAGGAGGGTGGTGCGGGAGTTATTGGAGAAGCAACTTGGAGGGGGGCGCTGGTCTGATCCCGCGCTGCCTCGGATCATGCGTTTCTTCGAGCAGTATTTCGGGTTCAACCGGGTTGGAGATGTCTTCAAGGACAATGACCGGCGGAGACTTGAGGCAATCCCGCAGTGGAATCCACAGTATCTCGTGCACGATGCGAGGATGATCATCGAGAATGTCCTTCGCAGGGACAGGGATGTTATTGCGGAACTTCTCACCACCAATGAATACTTCGTGGCTCACCCTGGTGATAATGACTACGCGAGGGAATTTTACGACGAGAGGGTGAAGGAAGTGATGCACCCCGACTATGTGAACCGGCAGGTCGCCAAGGCCGAAGAGGAATACCGGAACCGGAAAAAGCCGGATCATGTTCTCTCCGAGGAGTGGGAGAAACGCCGCGGAACATTCCTGGAGGAAAGGCGGAAGAGAGCGCAGCAGGCGGTGAAACTTTTCAGCAATGCCCTCGCCAGGGAAATCAATCCTCATCCGGACTTTCCCTTTTCGGATCGGTCCCGCGGGCTCTCAGACCTGATCTACATCACTGCCTATAATCTCCCGGAGTCGGGAAGGTCTGAGGACCAGAGGTGGAACTGGCCTGTCGAACAGCCATTCGAAATGCCAGCGGACCAGAGGGCCGGGTTGCTGACCCACCCGGCGTGGCTGGCTGCCTGGTCGTTGAATGACGGGAACGATCCCATTCACCGAGGAATCTGGGTTTTGGAAAAGCTCCTCGCTGGCAAGCTTCAGGACCTTCCCCCGGATGTCGACGCGAAGGTTCCCATCAATCCGCACCAAACCTTGCGGGAGCGTATGGAATTGCTCCGCGAGGAGCGCTGCTGGAATTGCCACCACAAGATCAACCCGCTGGGGGAAACCTTTGAGATCTTCGACGACTGGGGGCGCTACCGCACCCATGTCTATTTTGGTGAGGACGGAAAAATCGTCACTCGTCGAGATCAGAAGTTCGAGGCACTTCTTGAGCAGGGAAAACTGACTCCCCGGAAGGTTAATGCCACTGGAGCAATCGCAGGCACTGGAGATCCCGGGGTCGACGGGAAGGTTGAAAATGCAATTGAAATGCTTCACCGCCTTGGGCGCTCAGAGCGGACCCGGCAGTCGTTTATCCGGCACCTTTTCCGCTACTTCATGGGGCGAAATGAAATGCTGAGTGATTCTCGGACCCTAATCGAGGCTGAACAGGCCTATCTTGCAGGCGATGGTAGCTTCAAGGAGTTGGTCGTTTCCCTGCTAAGTTCGGATTCTTTTCTCTATCGCCGCTGAGGAGTGATGCTCTTAATGACACTTGGTTACGCAGAAAAATGATTCAAAAACGTCGTCAATTTCTCAAGGGTGGAGCCAGCCTGGCCATGGCGCCCTTTCTCCGCTCCCTGCAGGCCCAGGCGACCGGGCAGCAAGGGGCACTGCCGAGGCGGTTTGTCTTCGTGGTGAAATCCTCGGGGATCGACAAATATAACCTCGTTCCAGACGGACTGGAGAACCACTACGTCAGTCCGGATGACGGAAGCAAACTGGGCAATACGGCGAGGAGGCTGGGCCCGATGATCGATGTGGCCCTGTCCGAGCACAAACTTCCAGAAAAACTCTCGGGGCTCGAAGCATTCAAGGATCGCCTTACCATCATCCAGAGCCTGTCGGGGGAGGGGTTTAGCGGAAATCATACGGCGGGTTATGGCGCCCTGTCCTGCCACAATTCGGAACGGGTCGCGGTGGCCCCGACAATTGACTGCCTGCTCGGGCAACATCTCTCAACCGGACCTTACCCCATCTTTGGCCTGGCGACTAACGGCAGGCTCCTGGAGGGTGGCTCCAGGCTTGACGAGAGTTACTGCTATCCCAACATCTCAGCCTACAAGGCGGGCATGCCTGTTCCCTTCCAGGCGTCTCCACGCAAGGCTTTTGTTGAGCTTTTCGGAGCCTCGGTTGCTCCTCCTGAGCAGCTCCAGCGGGAGCTGGCGCTGGGTGGGAACCTGATGGACTTTCTCTCCGGCGATGCCAGGCGAATCGAGAAACAGTTGTCCGCTGAGGACAGGGAGCGATTCGGACTCTACCTGAATTCCTTTGAGGAACTCCAGAGAGTGGAGAGCAAGAAAGCGGCCCTTGCGGGGCGCATCAAGAAATTCGCCCCGGAGCCTGGTGATCATTATGATTCGATGAAGCCGAAGCACCGTATCGAATCCTATTTTGAGTTAGCGGCCGCCTCGTTGATTACCGGACTCACTCATGTCATGACGGTCCGACCTGATACCCTCGGCGTCGAGTACAGCGAACTCGGCATTTCGAATTCGGTTCACGCGCTCGGGCACCTGGGCGACAGCAAGGCCACCAACGGGATGACCGGTCATGAAGCCCGGGCGGCGGTGGAGAAGTTGCATCTCGAGGGAATCGCGGGCATGGCCAAGAAGCTTGACCGTGTTCCCGAGGGAGATGGCACCATGCTGGATAACACCCTTATTGTCTATATGTCCTGTTCCGGTGGAGATCACCATGGCGGACAGGCTGACTGGCCCTTTCTCCTTCTTGGAGGAATGGCGGACAAGCTCAGGATGGGACGTTATCTCGAGTTCCCCAAATACCGAGAGCAAGGACATCGTACTATCGGCAACCTGTACCTTTCCTTCATGCAGGCTGCTGGGATCCAGCCATCCGACTCCTTTGGACAGCCGGATGCGAATCTCAAGGACCTCGACCTCACCGGAACCTTGTCCGAACTGATGGCCTGAGGGCTTTCTCCCGGTTCAGCCTCCTGCGAACCCCACTTACTGAAAAACATATGAGGATACGAATGACTCTCATCGGGATGCTGTGCGTTCTGGCTGCGACCTTTCCGCTGGCAGGGGCTGAGAAGCCCAACATCATCTTCATCCTGACGGACGATCTCGGGTATGGAGATGTGGGAGTTCTCTTCCAGAAGCAGCGAGAGGGGGTCCAGGTCCAGACCCCGGAGCTGGACAAGATGGCCGGGGCCGGGACGATTCTGAACCGGCACTACTGTCCCGCGCCGATCTGTGCTCCATCCCGGGCCTCCCTGATCACGGGGATGCACCAGGGGCATACCAATGTGCGCAACATGCAGTTCGATAAGGCCATTGAGGATAACTGGAACTTTGCCAATACCCTGCAGAAGGTGGGATATCGCACCATTCACCTTGGAAAGTATGGGCTGCAGGGCTGGGGGCATACCCCGGAGAAATGGGCCGGCTACCCGACCAAGCGGGGCTTTGATTACTTCTACGGCTACGTCCGGCACGTGGACGGGCACCAGCATTATCCCGCCAACGAGTGGTCCCTCGGGGATAATAAGTCCCACCAGGGTAAAAAGCAGGTCTGGGAAAATAATGAGGAAGTCTCGGCCGGCCTCGATAAGTGCTACACTACCGACTTGTGGACGGCCAAGGCCAAGCAACTCATCATCAGTGAGACAGAGGAGAATCCCGGGCGTCCGTTCTTCATGTTCCTGTCCTACGATACGCCGCATGCGGCGCTGCAGCTGCCAACGGTGGCCTATCCCGCCGGAAAGGGCGTCAAGGGTGGGATCCAGTGGCTGGGAAAGCCGGGGAAAATGATCAATACCGCGAAGGGGACCATCGATGACTATCGGGACCCTCATTATACGGGAAAGGGTCTGACGGACCTGGCGGAGCGCTTTGCCACTTCGATCACGCGGATCGATCATTGTGTAGGTGATCTCCTGCAGACCCTGAGAGATCTCAAGATCGACCGGAAGACCATCGTAGTTTTCTCCTCGGATAACGGACCGCATCGCGAGTCCTACCTGAAGGGCAAACGGTGGAGCCCCACGGTCTTTGAATCGGCGGGCAACTTCAAGGGCTCCAAGGGATCCTCTCATGAGGGCGGCCTGCGGGTTCCCACCTTCGCGTGGGGTCCCTCAATCATCAAGGCAGGCCAGACGTCCAACCGGCCCTCCCAGTTTCACGACTGGATGGCTACCTTCTGTGATTATGCAGGACTACAGGCGCCGGCGAGGATCGATGGTGTTACCCTGCGTCCGACCCTCGGCCAGCAGGGCAGGCAACGAGATGGGGTTGTCTACGTGGAGTTCAATAACCAGCAGGGGCTCTACCTCGACGGATACAAGGGCCTCCGACTCAAGGCCACCGACCACTCCGTGGACTTCGAGATTTACGACACCATCAAGGATGAACCGGAGGCCCTGAACCTTGCGAATACCAGCGACAATTTCCGGCGCCTGCAGGAGCGTATGAAGGATGAGGTGCTCCGGCTCCGCATGCCTAACAAGCATGCCAGAAAAGCCTATGACGGCGAGTTTGTTCCCGGGCTGGCCCTTGATGAGAGAGCCTTGCGCCAGGGGGTTCAAGTCCAGTCCTATCTCGGAACATGGAACTGGGTACCCGACTTTACCGGGATGACCGAAGAGGGCTCTTCCCTGGCAGAGAACATCAACCTTGATCTGCTTCCCGCACAGAAAGATTCCGGATTGCTGTTCTCAGGCTATCTGCGGATTCCGGAAGCAGGGGATTGGACCTTCGAGGGTGAAGCCACGGGCGGATTCATCTTCAAGGTCCACAACAAGCTGGTGATCGATGGCGACTATCAATATGAAGGTGCGCCCCTCAGTGGCACAGTGAGGCTGACAAAGGGAATCCACCCTTTCCGCCTTTATTACCGGACGGTGGTGGGCAGGCCTGACCTCAGCCT
>Ga0160422_10002906_pt1 | contig 10640 bp, 8 predicted proteins | sample Fk160mmetaG_FD_108192 | JGI IMG/M metagenome (GOLD analysis project Ga0160422, IMG submission 108192) | Marine microbial communities from the Central Pacific Ocean - Fk160115 60m metaG | ecosystem: Environmental > Aquatic > Marine > Oceanic > Photic zone | place: The Central Pacific Ocean... | reverse complement strand
AGAACCATTGTTGAGCTTCAAATCTTCCTGAATTCGCATCCCCTGTCGAAGCTCGGTAAATTCAATTGACTGTGCCTGAGGACCTCCGTCGGCGTAGTTGCGAATCTTACTCAGCGCCTCCAGCCCTCCCTGCAAATAGATTCCACGGTTCTTCCATCATCGCATAGACTAAATTTTATAGTCAAATGAACTATTCTAATCGGGTTCATTAACAAATAAAACAGCTGCCTGGAGTGATTTTTTGCTCTTTGGGGTCAAAAGATAAGATTGCCGTTGAGGATTCCGTTGGGACTGTTAGTACAAGAAGTGCAATGAATGAAGTAACAATTAAGGGAGAAGTGAAATTCGTGGATGAAATCCGAGAATATGGAGCAAATGGGTTCAAGAAGCATCAGATTGTGGTGGAAACCGGAGACGGACGTTGGGACAACCCCATCCCCGTTGAATTCATCAAGGATGCCATCGAAAAAAGCAAAGATCTGAAGACGGGAGACAAGGTATCCATAGAAGCTCGGATCAATGGGCGCGAATGGCAAGGAAAAGACGGAGTGACCAAATGGTTTACCTCCATCAGCGGTTATAAGGTCGCAATCGAGGGCGGAAACGCAGAGAGCATCGAACCAGACAGTTCATCCTACGACACCTTCGACGAGTACGATGACGGTCACGAGGATGAGGCGTTCTGATTAGAGCCTTCGCCTAGTCACCGTTTGGTCTCTGATTGCCACCACCCCTACCTAACGATCCATTTTCGCCGAAGGTATTCTACGAGGAGCGAAACGAGATCCTCAGACGGAATTGGAAACTTCGATCTTATTGGGAAATGGATTGCCGAAGTAGGAAATGACGTAATTATCGATCATTCGGATAAAGTGGTGAGTCACTTCCATTCCCTTGGGGGCCACCAAAGTTCCATTTGGCAAACGAAGTTCCTCCTGCAAGCGCATGCCTTCCTTGAGGTCACTGCATTCGACCCTAAGCTTTTCGGTTGAAGTTTGAGATTGCTCGAGAACTTCGGCGAGGGTTTGCAGAATTTCCGTTGAATAGCGTTCGGTTTGTTCCCTGATTCCATCTAAAATCTCTTTTTTTCCCATTCCTCTGCTCAAGCAATTTTCGTAGGTTTGAGCCAAGCGGATTACGGAAGCGGCCAAGCCTTCGGTCTGTTTTTCACGACCTGCCATGAATTCATCTTCGGCCAAAAGAGAAACAATCTTGGACACTCTCTTGATCCGAGGAATACGGGAAAGGATATCCTCCACAAATGCGGGAAATCCACTCATGATCATTTGGACTTCCGGGGAAACCTCTTCTCCGTTGTAAATCTTTTCCAGTTCGTTATCGGGGAGAGTCAGATAGCCCAAGTAGGAAAAAACGGTGGCCAATTCGATCCGCCAAATATCGTCCATTCCCAATCTATCGGCAAGTTTGACGGCCAACTTCTTGACCCTCTGAGCCCGACCGAAAAAGAGGGGTTTGGAAGCCGAGAAAAGAGAGATCAAAGCGGAAACGGAGCCATTGAGCGTTTCTTCAAGCAATTCTTTCTCGGCTCGGATCAGGTTGTACTGCCTGAGAGCCTGCTCGACGTTCTCCTTAAGCTTTTCGGAGGAGCAGGGTTTGTTGAGCAAGCGAAAGATTCCCCCGGAGGAAACGACCTCCGAGACTTCCTCGAAGTTTGCCACTCCGGTAAGCAACATGGTAACGGCGGAAGAGCCTCTTTGGCGCAACTCTCCCAGAAACTCGGCTCCATTCATTTCCGGCATGGCAAAGTCCGAAACCACCACCGCAAACGGTCCATCGCGGTCATAAATCTCAAGCCCTTCCTTACCAGAGGATGCCACGGAAATCTCGTATTTCCGACCCAACGTCAATTTGAACCCCTGGAGAATGGATTCCTCGTCATCCACAAAGAGAATTCGATTGGTGAGAGGGTTTCTTTTCATGCTAGTAGAAATGAATTTCGATGCCGGCTAAGTCAACCTGACTTTGTCATCCTTCCATCCCGGAGGGGCTTCAAGCGCAAACAAAAGCTTAGGAGTCCGTCTCAGGTTCCGGCCCTTGCAGACAGTCCCCAATCCAATCAAGAACGGTTTCCACCACCATCCCCAGAGCATTGCCGGAAAAAAGATGATCCGCATCGGGAATCTCAACCAAATCCTTGGGCTCGTTCGCAAGGGAGAAAATCATCTTGGAATCCTCAAGCGGCACCACGTCATCAGCCGTCCCATGGACCAGCAACCAGGGCACACGCACGGACTCGGCGCAAGAACTCGTGGAACCGATTTGATACATATCCTCCTTGAAGGTTTCCGACAACGGACAACTGGGATCTTCCCACATGCATCCCGAACCGGTTTTTTCCTGACCGAACTCGCGTTCGTAAAAGCCCTTCGTATCGACCATCCCCGCAAGCGAAACCAAAAACTTGATCCTCGAATCAATGGCGGCAGTCATTACGCCTACTGCTCCGCCCATGCTATGACCCGCATAAAAGACCCGATAGCCGAAAGTCTCCGCTGCGGAGAGAACCGCCTTCAGATCTCCGATTTCCTTTGAAATGGTGGAATCCCTGAAATTCCCGCCCGAAGCTCCGTTGCCGGAGAAGGAGAATCGCAGTACGGGCATCCCCTCTTCCGACAACGCATGAGCGAGCGCCAAGATCAGGGGCCGATTCTTGTTTCCAGTCACTCCATGACCAATCAGAAACAAATTGCGTGACCCTTCGGCTCCTTCGTGAAAACTGAAATCAAGGATTTCACCATGGGCGTTGGTTATCGTGTCGATCATGGCCGAAGAGATAGTTTTTTGGAAGGACGGTGGCAAGAACGCATTGCCAAAACGAATATTGGTTTCTTTAAAGATCCTTGTATTTGGAAGAGCTTCCCTTTGCCTTTTCCACAGGGTATTTGCGGGCATTGGCCTCGACCTTCTCCCTCACGATTTGCGAAACGTCCAAGCCGTGGCGGCCCGCCAGCATGATCGCATAGGCAAAGACGTCAGCCAATTCCTCCCGCAACCTCTGACGGTCAACCCGTTCGGCATCCCGGTCCTTTTTCCAGAGAAACAATTCATTCAATTCGGCCGCCTCTATGGAAAGAGCCAACGCCAGGTTCTTGGAGTCATGAAATTGTTCCCAATCCCGCTCGTCACGGAACTGAACGAGCAGATCGTGCAACTCCTTAAACTCACTCAAAGCGAAACCTCCAGATCAGCAACTACTTGGTTCGCTCGATGACGAGCTTCTTCAAGAGAACCTCCTCGGGCAAGGGCCACGCCCATGCGGCGCTGTCCGCTTACTTCGGGCTTTCCGAACAAACGCAATTGCGTATCCGGTCGGTTCAGAGCGACGCCAAGATTCCCGAAGGAAGGACTGCTCGACTCTCCTCGAACCAAAACCACGCTCGATGCAGAGGGACCGAATTGACGAATGGCCGGAACCGGCAAATCAAGAATGGCTCGCGCATGAAGAGCAAATTGCGAAAGATCCTGAGAGATCATGGTGACCATGCCCGTATCATGCGGGCGAGGAGATACCTCGCTGAAAAGCACCTCATCCCCTTTCACGAAAAGTTCCACTCCAAAAACACCACGCCCACCGAGGGCATCGGTAATGCTCTTGGCGTAGGTTCGGGCCTCCGCCAGAGCCCGTCCAGACATGGGATGAGGTTGCCAGGATTCCCGGTAATCTCCGTCCACCTGGAGGTGACCGATGGGTTCGCAAAAGGAGGTGCCCTGAGAGTGTCGGACCGTCAGTTGGGTAATCTCATAGTCGAAATCCACAAATCCCTCCACAATCACCTTGCCTTGCCCGGCCCGCCCGCCCAGTTGAGCGTATTCCCACGCTTGCTTGACTTCTTCCGGCGCGCGTATCGTACTTTGCCCCTTGCCCGAAGAACTCATGATCGGTTTGACCACGCAAGGCATTCCAATCTCCCTGACCGCCTCGTCGAATTCGTCACGATCCGAGGCAAAGCGGAAGGGTGAAGTCTTCAAGCCAAGTTCCTCCGCGGCAAGCCTGCGTATGCCTTCACGGTTCATGGTCAACCGGGTGGCGCGAGCATTGGGAATAACCGCAACCGCTCCGGACTCTTCCAGTTCGACCAGCGCTTCGGTGGCGATCGCCTCGACCTCCGGAACCACCCAGTCGGGTTGTTCCTCCAAGATAACCTTGCGAAGAGCTTCTCCGTCCAACATCGAAAGCACGCGAGCCCGATCGGCGACTTGCATGGCAGGCGCGTTCGCATACGCATCGACTGCAATGACCTCCACTCCATATCTTTGAAGTTCGACAACCACCTCCTTGCCCAGCTCTCCCGATCCGCAAAGCAGAACTTTCGTTGACTTGGAACTGAAGGGAGTGCCTATGAAAACCGACATCACTACACTCTACTAAAACCGGAACCGTAGGGGTCGAGACAAAAAAGGGAAAATCAAGTTTTGTCCTCGCAGAGAGTCGCGCCTTTGATGAGCCGACAAAACTCCTTTTTGGTCACCTCAGTCAACGAACCTTCGGTAAACCCCGGGGCCTGACTTACCTTAAATTTGATGGAAGCTCTCGACCATTCGGTAATTCGATAGAATCGTTCCCCATTCTTCCAAACCTGCCCCTGTTTAAGTCTCATTTTCAGTGTGGTCTAACACAATCACTCAAGCGATGCGATGAAGAAGATTGTCCTGGGAGACCAATCGAGTTCAAAAGGGAATGAAAGCTATGCGTGGACCCAAGGTTTTTGCTCTCAGGATGAGCTTTTCGTTGACGACCCATTGTCGCCCCCGCAAGCTTTACAGCTGTCACTTAAAACGCACTTAGGTGCCGTGAATCCTACTTTACCTTTACGAATCGCCTTAAATGCTAAATTTTGAAATTCTCCCTTCCCGGCTCATTTCCTCGTGTGCCCTAGCCTTCCTTGCGGGACTACCCACCCTTGCCCAACCTTATGCGGGGCAAGGGTATTTGACTTTCGATCTGAAACCTATGGGCAGTATCGATCGCCCCTTGATCCTGCGGACTTTCGTGCCATCCCTCAATCTTTCCCCAAATGAAGTTCTCAGGAATCATGCAAAAGGTCTCCAATCACCTAAATACAGCCCCCGTAGCGGAAAGGAATCCTCCAGCAGATACGAGCCGATCGATGGCATACCTGCTGCTCTCGCGGTGAATTTGGGAAGGAGCTTGTCCTACGTGTGGGATACTACGGAGTGCCGTTTGCTCTATGCCTGGACCGATGGTTTTTTGGACATGAAAAATTATTGGGGTGACCGGCAAAGCGGGAGAAGGAAAGGATTCGGTTACGTACCCAGACTCTACGGTTTCGTTTTCTACAAAGCCTTGGGCGATCATCCTCTATCGATCGACGGCAAGCCCCTTTCCTCTCGAGGTGTCCCTCACTACCAAGGGTACTCCTTGGACTCGGACCGGTTACCGGTTTATGATTACCGAATCGGATCGAACGAGATTTCCGTCAAGATTCGACCGGGCCCGGCCACGCAAACCCTCAAACTCGAATTTTCGTCCGGGGATAAAAAACCCTTGTCCTTCGAATCCCCCAACACCCCGGTCGAGGTGATTGAACGAGAACCCGGAAAGCTCGGCATCCTCATCCGACCGAATGCAGGCGATCGTTTTTCCTCCGATGAAAAGAAAGAGGTAATCGAAAAGCCCACCGCTGAAATTGGCGAAAGGCTCTACACTTCTCTCGGATGCATTGCCTGTCATTCCATCGATGGAGGGAAAAACCACGGTCCCACCCTCAAGGGAGTCTTTGGGGCCAAAAGAGAATTCGCCCTCGCCCAACCCCAGACAATTGACGATTCGTATCTCCGCGAATCCATTGAAAAACCCATGGCAAAGACGGTCCGAGGGTATCTCACTGGGATGATGCCCCCCTACAAACTGGAAACGGCCGAGTACGACTCGCTGATTCTTTTCATCAAGTCCCTTCGCTAACGAAACAAGTCTGCCATGAAGCCCTTCTTTCCCCTTGTACTCTGTCTCTTTCAGTCATCCTTTGCCTCAACCTCCAGTTATCTCGTTGAGAACCTCGCCTTTCCCGACGACATGCCGCCGGAGGTTGGGGGTCTTGCCTTTGACGGAAAAGGCAATCTTTACGCCTGTCTGCGGCGCGGAGATATCGTGGTCACCAAACCCGGCAAAGATCCCCACGCCATCGAGTGGAAGATTTTCGCAACCGGTCTGCACAATCCCATGGGCATACAATGGGTTGGACCCGGGCGCTTGGTGGTCAGCCAAATGGCCGAACTGACGGAAGTCATCGATACCGACGGGGACGGAGTGGCCGACCGTTACGTCAATCTCTCCACCGCATTTGGAATCAGTGGAAATTATCACGAGACTAACGCCATTTGCCCCGATGGGGAAGGCGGTTACTACGTTGCGCTGGGCACCGCTTCTCACAACGGCCCCACCTTTTTCTCACCCCGAGGCGAATACTCGAAGGAGGGCCGAAGAGGGAGGAATTTTTCGTCCAACCATTTGCGTGGATGGGTGGTTCGTTACCATAAAAACGGGCAACTCACTCCCTTTGCCAGCGGTTTTCGGATGCACAATGGAATCGCCCGTTCCCCCGACGGTGAGATCTGGTGTGGGGACAACCAGGGAGACTGGCGCGGAGGATCGCCGATCTACAACGTGCGCCCCGGGTCCTTCAACGGACACCCCGCCAGCCTTGCCTGGGATCCGGACCTGAAGGCATTCGGCACGCCCATTTTCCTTCCCCGCAAACTGCTCGATGACCTGCATAACCAACCTTCGGTGCAACTTCCTCGAAAAAGCATGTGTTCGTGTGGCGAACCCTATTTCATCGAGGGAGATAATTTCGGACCCTTCTCAGGCCAAATGCTAGTACCCGACGAAAACGGAAGAAGGATCAATCGCGTGATGATGGAAAAAATCGATGGCGCTTGGCAGGGGGCGTCCACCCTTTTTCTCAAGACTCGCGAATTACGTTCGGGCGGAGTTCGTATTGCCATGGATCCCTCGGGAAAGTCGATTTACTACGGATCCACCACCCGCGGATGGCAAAATCCGGACGAAGGCTTGCAAAGGATCTCCTACAACGGCAAGACGCCCTTTCACGTCAAGAATTGCAAACTGACGACGCGGGGATTTCGGCTATGGTTCACCCAACCGATTGCGAAACCCGGAAAACTCCTGCCGAAAATCAGGGCGAGTAGTTTCCGCTATGAATATGGCTACCGCTATGGATCCGGTGAGATGGACAAGAGAGAGGAAAAGGTTTTGGAGGTCAAGGGTTCGGGTCCCTATGAGATTGCGCTCGGGCAACTGGAAGCGGGGAGAATTTATGAATTGGCCTTCGATTCCAACTTGATTTCGAAGACTGGGGAGAAGATGGAAAACCCTTACGTCCAATACACCCTGAACCGTCTCAAGAGACCAACCTCCGATTTTCCCGCCACCCTCCAAGTCTCCGCAAAGGCCATCGAGGTCCGCATTGGAGGCGAATTTTTCGCCAAGTACAATTTCAGCGAGCACTCCCAGCCCGTTCTCTGGCCGGTGCGAGGCCCCGGGGACGTCCGGATGCTCCGAGATTACCCATTGCAGGAGGGCACTCCGGGCGAAGCCAGGGATCATCCGCATCACCGGGCGATTTTCATCGGACACCAGGGCATGAACGGAGCGAACTTTTGGCATAACCAATTCAAGAATTCCGGAACCGTCGAACACCTCAAGGTTCTCGAAACCCGTTCAGGAAAGGACCGGGCATGGATCAAAACCCTGAACGCATGGAAGAACAACGAGGGGAAAATCATTGGAGCGGACACCCGCACTTTGACTTTCCGAGGAGATGAGGTTGCCCGAACGATTGACCTTGAGATAAGCATGCATGCCACTCAAGACGATTTGGTCTTCGAGGCCTTCAAGGACGGATTCGTCGGCATTCGGACTCACCCTCACCTTCGCCTGACTCCCAACCCCAAGCATGGGGTCAGGGAGGTGTTCGGAAAGGCCCGTAACAGTGAGGGCTTGGAGGGCAAGGGAATTTGGGGGAAACGGGCTGACTGGGTTCACTATTACGGCCCCATTGAAGGCAAAGAGGCGGGTATTGCCTTTTTCAGTCATCCGACGAATCCCAGTTCCAAAGGCAAGAAGTCATGGTGGCATGCCCGGGACTACGGTCTGATTTCGGCCAATCCCTTTGCCCCGGAAAAAATCGGTGGTGACGGAGAGTATAGGATCCCCAAGGGGCAAAGTCTCACCCTGCGTTATCGGTTCGTCTTTCATCGGGGCACCGCCAAGGATGCGAAAATCGGACAGAGGTTCACCGAATACGCTCGGGATGAGGGACACACGACCTCCCTCATGCCCGATCATCCGGGATATCCCGAGGATTATCTTGCCAAGGAGGGCGAGAAATCGGAATAACTTGATATACGCGCTCAGACCATGAAATTCGCCCTATGCAACGAAGTCTTTCAGGACCTTCCCATCGAGGATGGTTTTTCCAAGATTGCCGAGATCGGATACCAAGGTGTGGAAATCGCTCCCTTTACCCTAAAGGACAATCCGCTCGAGATAAGCGAGGAAGAGGCGGACCGTTGCCTAAAAGCGGCCCAAAGCTGCGGTTTGGAAATTGTCGGCCTTCACTGGCTCATGGCCAAGACGGAAGGCCTACACCTGACTTCCCACGATCCGGACAAACGCCGGGCCGCAAGCGATTATCTCAGGAAACTCGCATCCCTCACCGCACGCATGAGAGGAACCATCATGGTGCTGGGGAGCCCGCAGCAAAGGAACCTCGAGCATGGAACTCCCTACGAAGAGGCCTTTGCCCGGGCCGTCGAAGTGATTCGGGAGGTCTCCGTTGCGGCGGGGGAACTGGGAGTGACTTTAGCGGTCGAACCGCTTTCTCCGGTGGAGACCAGTTTCCTCGCTTCCTGTCGAGAAACCCGCCGCTTCATCGGGGCGGTCAATCATCCGGCCTGCCGCTTGCATCTCGACATGAAGGCCATGGCCCACGAACCTGCGGGTACCGTCGCCACGATCCTCGAACACCGCTGGGAAGTGGTTCATTTTCACGGCAATGACGTCAACCACCGGGGTCCCGGACAGGGCCCCACCGATCTCCAAGCCGTGGCCCGGACCCTGAGCGAAATCAACTACCGGGGCTGGGTGTCCGTCGAACCCTTCGACTACCACCCCACTCCCGAAGAGTGCGCCCGCATCAGCCTTGAGAACCTCAAGGCCTCCTTTTCCGAAAAAAGTTGAAAGGATTGCCAGCCCTAGTTGGACATCAGGTTGATTTTCAGAGCCCGGTTCAAGGGTATTTCGTTTTTCTTGACCAGAGAGTGGTAGTGGAAGGTCATACCCTGCAAGGGATAGGTGGCTGAATAGGAACGGTCAAAGGCCAGTTTCATGTCCTTTACGTAAGGAGTGATTACAATTTTCACGGGGTCATAGGGAGTGCCCTGAGCAGCCACCGACTTGAGGTTCCCCAAAGCCCCTCGCTTCACTTTTTTCATCAGATCCACCCAACTCTCTCCCATGGGCAGTTGGATCGTCTTTCCCTCGACCGGGCTGGCGAAGATGGCCCCGTCTCCAATCACCGGCTTGATTGCGCTCATTGCCATATCCTTGACTTTCGGAACGACTCCCTTCACGGAGATCCCCACCCGGTGACTGGTGGGAAACTTTTCCCCGGAAGGATCCTTGACCTTCGACCAAAACTGCAGACCCTTGCGGGTCATTCTCAGATTGAATTCGAAGCTTGTCCCATTGGTGTATCTCCCGACAAGAGTCACTTCTTCCCTGTCCGTCGAAGGTTCGGGAGGCGATTCAAAGCTTTGGATCGAACGACTTCGGAGTCTCGGTTTTTCCGGATCCGTCCGGTCCGTGTAACGGGATGAGAACCCTACGGTCATCCTCAGGACTCCGAGCGGGCCGGCGGGGACTCCGTTTTCGACCTCGTCCTGCTTGACGTAAACGTACAACCCGGTGCCAGCGCTTGGAATGCCCACCGCATACTGCTCATCTTCGAATACCGTATTGAAACCCTTGTATTTACCGCTTGCGTAATACGCCAAACGCTTTCCCTTGGCGGCCACGATTTTCGGTTTCCTGGAATCGACTTCCTCTTTCTTTCGGCGCAACGCTTCCAATTGGGCCACCGACTTCTCGTCAAAGGAGGTCCATGCCAGCGTAAAGGGCGTCTTGGATCTTTTCGGCATCACCAAAGTCACTTCTGCATCATCCGCTTCCACGAATTGAGCCATCATTGCTTGGCCTTGAGTGTTCTTGAACTCGTGTTCGGACTCCAAGTCCTCTTCGGAAACCACAGGGACTTTCATCTTTTTTCTTTGTTTGGCCAAGGAAGCGAGTTCCTTGTTTCTTCCCGTGGACAAGGCATGCAGTTTCTTGGCCAAGGCAAGCGAACCCTCTGCCAACGAGTCCGCAGGAATCGACACTTCCCGGGTTCCCCGGTTCATGGATATCGTCAGTTGATCCGGGCCAAGGCTCACGAATGCCCCAAGGGCGGTCTGACCCGACTTGTTTTGCCATGGGTATTCCTTTTGAAGATCAAGTTCCCCATTTACATCCATCTCTACGGATTCACTTTCCTGCGGGTCTTCCGAAGATGCGGATTGCCTCAACTGGTTAGCCAATT
>Ga0160422_10002904_pt1 | contig 10647 bp, 6 predicted proteins | sample Fk160mmetaG_FD_108192 | JGI IMG/M metagenome (GOLD analysis project Ga0160422, IMG submission 108192) | Marine microbial communities from the Central Pacific Ocean - Fk160115 60m metaG | ecosystem: Environmental > Aquatic > Marine > Oceanic > Photic zone | place: The Central Pacific Ocean... | reverse complement strand
CCACTCCAAGGCACGGTTGGGCAGCCAAATCCAGGCAAACAGAGCCATTACCATTGCAGCTAGACTTAGAGGTCGGGCCTGCTTCCAAAATTGACGCAGTGGTTTTGCTTCATTCGGGAAAAGCCACTGTGCCATCTCTTGACTATGCCGTAAGGAATGATGGAGGCAAAAGTAAAGAACAAAGCCTTCCAAGGGAGATAATAGAACAAAGCAGAGTATGATCAGGACAGATTCTGTGATTTGTTCAATGATTTTCCCTAATCGACCACCAATCTGCCACCAGCGAGCATAAATCAGGACTCCAAGGAGACACAGAGGCGCGAAGAGTGTGGCTCCAAAAATTGCGATGCCTTGAGCGTGGTCGGCCAGCTCAGGTTGAAGCAACAGGGGAGCGAGCAGTTGCCCCGTTGTTTCAGTTGCAAAAAATGCTGGAGCGCAGAGTGGTAAAAGGCCCCGAAACGCAACATGTGTCCAGTAGAGCCTTTCTCCCAGATCCAATGCCGCAGTGTCTTCTTGCCCAAAGTGGAGAACTGACAGGAGAAGGAAAAGAGAGAGCAGCAGTTCTGGCCACTGGATCCAGCAGACGAGAACTAGCCCAAGCAGACCCAGATAAAACAATCCGAAACTAAATGGCCAAATCCGCCCTTGCATTGGTTCAAGCCAGGTACGGCCAACTTGATGATCCAAAGCGCCGTGCGGCAAGCCAAGCAGAGAAATCAGCAGAAACAGAAAGCCCCAGTGCCATTCTTGCCAAGCAAACCACTCCTTCATACCTACCAACAAGAACAGTCCACCAAGTAAAAGAAAAAGTCGTTGTTGTCCCCCACTCAGTTGAATATTTGGCACTGACTAGACACCCTGAATCTGAGTAGTTTCCATTTCTTTTTTCTGCGAAAAGTTTGGAAAAAGACTTTGCTTGAGAAAGATTCCAGAGGGTAAACATGTGGTTACTTCCCACAGATCTTTCAGTGATGCGGTATCGGCGAGGAAGCGAACGAGCGCATCAGAGTTCGCATATCGAAACAACCGCCAAAATAATTCAGGACCTCGTTGTGGATTTTGCTGAAGGACTCTTAGAAAAGTAGCGTCCAATAAGCGAGATTGGGTACTGTAGTAATCTGGGAAGTTGCCCCAGTCCCCATTTAATAATTGATCCGCAAGCCTTTGTGCCTGACGCTGAATTGCCAAAAACGCATAGCCAGTACTGGGACGAGCTGCACCACCTGCCAAACCAAGGTGTCTAATCCTTCTTGTTGGCTGCGTGGTCGCTGGTAGAGTGGACATTGGCAGCACACCATACTCCTGTTCGACAATTTCGTAGTTCCCCACCTCTTTTTCTTGCAGATACCTTTGTAACTGTTCTCGATAGACGCTCTTCGGCAACACCTTTGGCCCAAACCAAGTACTCTCAACTAATGCTTCTGTTGGTGAGAAGGGCAGAAGATAGATGAACGGGATGCCCGGTAGAGCATTATCTGTTTCGTTGTCACTAACTCCTAGAATTTCCGTAGCATCTTTTCTTCCTTCAAAGTCCATCAGAATGACTTGCTTGGTTTGAAAATAAGCGTGCTCTGTTTTTACTTTCCAGCCCATAAAATGCTGAAGCCAATGAACATCCGGATACCTTGCTCTCCTGTTCTGGTGATCCATCGGTCGTGTATCGATGACATACCGACCCACATGAGTCCCTTGATGGGTTTGAATACGGACAAGATCTTCCTCCTCCTGAACAGTCCGAACTTGCTCTCCCAGTCTTAGGATTGTTTTTGAAGATGCGTAGACTGGTGCCAGAGCCAACTTGTAAAAGTGCTCTGCTCGCAGATACTGATACTGGTAAACACCTCGGCAACGGACAACTTCTCCTGCATGATGAACGTTCCAGCCCGACCATCGGTAGGAAACTGCATTTTCAAAACGGTGATTGAGCGTATTCCAGAAGCACCAAGTACGATCATTTGTGTACTCGCTCCGTTCTTCCAGCAACAAAATACTGAGCCGGCCATCACCACGACCAATCAGCTCATTCACCAGAGTTAGTCCAGCACAACCAGCCCCTAGTATGATTGCGTCCCAAACTTGCACTTTAGCCAACCCGTATACATTTCAGGTGCTGGTGTAATTGTGGTTCATGTTGCTGAGGTTTCCCTACTGGCCAGGTTTGGGGATCGAAAAGAAATTCAAACAAACTTGTCATGGTTAGCCTGCACTTACGAGATACAGAAACACGGGCTCGCCTCTCCCAAATAATCCTAGGTTCAGGGTAAATTTCATCCCCAATAGCACGATAGAGCGCCCGTGCTGTGAGAATTCCCAAGCGTACCCGCATGGGCAAGTAGCGCATGCCTTGGTACCCACTGCGATAATACAACTCTGCAAGATCAAGCAAGCGCTCCACGGCTTTTTCAACTGCTTGACGGGCTTCTTGATCTCCCTGAACTAGCTGCACCGCGGATACTGAATTCTCTCCAAGCCATTGCTGAGGTAAGTAGAGGCGATCACGTTGGGCATCTTCATGGACATCACGAGCAATATTGGTCAATTGCATGGCAATTCCTAGGTCAGTCGCAAACGCCAATGCATGAGGGTTGCGGCAGCCCAACACTTGAGCCATCATTAAACCAACTGTTCCAGCAACTCGGTAGGCGTAGCAAAGGAGTTCTTCCTTTGTTTGCAGGCAGACTTCACCCAAGTCAGAAACTACCCCTTCAATCAAGTCTTCTACCCAACACTGTTCCAACTGTTGATCTACCATCAATTTACGAAACGCTTGGTTCAAAGGCTGTTTAGGCTTGTCACTCCAGAGGTCCTGACGCAGTTGATCCAGTCGAGTTTTAGCTTCTCTGGAGTCACTTGCTTCGTCTACCAAATCATCTACATGCCGGCAAAAGGCGTACAGTAAGGAGGCGTCATTAAACTGTGATTGGGGTAACAGCCGACCAGCCCAGTGAAAGCTTTTCCCATGATAAGCCAATACCGCTGCATGAGTTTGTGTCTCAGATTTCATGCAGGATGACGATATATTTTTCAGGGTCCTGTGCGGAGTCGTTTTATTGGATACGGAGGGGATCAATTGATCCAAAACCTTCGCAGAACTCAATACTCCCGGCATTCCCGCCCCAGGGTGAGTTCCGGCTCCCACAAAGTAGAGGCCATCTACTTCTTCTGACTTGTTGTGAAAACGGAAATTGGCAGATTGGGTAAACAGTGGCTGAATCGAAAATCCAGTACCATGACGGGTCAGGAGTTCTTGCTCAAAGTAGTCGGGAGTTACAAAAAAATCCTCTGTGATGCATTCGCTCAAGCCAGGCAGAAGAGTACGCTCCAGCTCTTTGACGACGGCATCTCGATAACGTGGTCCGACTTCCACCCAGTTGATTCCACTCAGGTTATTTGGAACGGGAGAGAGCACATAAAAAGTATCACAATCAGCTGGAGCCATTGTTGGATCCGTTGCTGTCGGACGATGCAGGTACAGGCTCATGTCTTCCGCAAGATGCTTCTTATCGAATATGTCAGCCAACAGCTCCTTGTAGCGAGGCCCCATCGTAATTGTGTGATGAGCAACCTCTGGATACTGACGAGTTGTCCCAAAATAAAGAACGAAGAGCCCCATTGAGTAGCGCAACTGACGAAGACGCCAATTTGACCAACGCTTGCGCTGAGGAAAATCAAGCAGATGTTGGTAAACAAAGGGAGGGTCCGCATTACAAACTACTAAATCTGCTGATAATGGTTTCTCACTGTTATCAAGTTCTACTCCGGTTACCCTTCGTTGTTGGGTAATGATCTTGGTGACAGTAACATTCGTTTTAATTTGAACACCTTCTTCTCGCAGCAATTTCTCGAATCCAGCCACAATGGCGCCTGTACCGCCCATGGCGAAGTGCACACCCCATTTGCGTTCAAGATAGTGGATCAGCGAATAAATCGAGGTTGTGGTGAAGGGATTTCCACCTACGAGGAGAGGCTGAATACTGAAAGCTTGGCGTAGGCGTTCGTCTTTCAGGTGGGCTGAAACCATCCGATAAACCGAACGATAACTGCGCAGTTTCAGTAGCGCAGGAACCTGACGGAGCATCGTTGTCCATCGATGGAATGGAATGTGAGCCAGTTCACTGAAACCCTTATCGAAAATTTGTCGTGACTCCTGGACAAGATTCAAGTACCCATCACTATCTTCAGGAGAGAGTCTTTCGATCTCATTCAGAGTTCCCTCAATGGTTCCTCCATAATCGAAGGTCTCTCCATCATTGAACCGGAAGCGGTACCAGGGTTCTACTGGAACAATTTTCAAGTAATCTTCTAAGTTCCGGTTGAAGAGTGCAAAGAGTTCGTCAAGTAGAAATGGTGCTGTTACGACGGTTGGTCCGGCATCATAGACAAAGCCGTTTCGGCGAAAGACTCGTGCTCTTCCGCCAAGATCTGGCTGACGCTCAACAATTGTGACCTCATACCCCTTAGCTCGCAGACGAAGGGATGCGGCCAGGCCTCCAAAACCAGAGCCAATTACCAGGGCTGTGGGCGATGTTGTCATGCCAACAGCTCCAGTTCTGGCTGAAAGCGCTTTTCTAATTGAGAGATGACCAGCAACATGAATGAACTGAGGGGATCTGGTAGCTCAGCAGCTTCTTGGCGGCAGTTTGCAAGCGTCTCCGTAAGGTATTGAAAGCTTGCTTCTAGAACCTTTGTGTTGACCAGTGCGTTGACCCAGTAGGCTAACTGCTGAGGATCACGACGACAATTTTCATCCTTGAAGAAAATTTCGAATTGTTCCCTCACTTTTGGTGAAGATTGCTGCCAAAATTGTAAAATTACCGCACTGACCCGACCTTCCCGCAGATCTGAACCAGGGAGATCACGACCTTTGTTCAAAGCGCACAAATCAATGATATCGTCATGAATCTGGTAGGCAACTCCAAATCGGCCAAAAATTTGACTCACACAGCCACATTCACTTTCTTGGACACCCGAAAGGATTAGGGTGGCCTCTACCGGGAAGGAAAGCAGAGAACCTGTTTTGCAAAGTGCGATGCGCTCGTAAGTTCGTAGCGGAAGAGTCAAATCACTTTGGTGCTCCAACTCGTCTGACTGTCCTTGAATCAGCATAGCGATCTTTTCACCAAGCAGACCGATCAATCTTGGACCACGGTAGTGCTGCATGCCTAGGATGCCGAGCATTTCGTAAGCTTTGCTCAGGAGCAAATCTCCTAAAAGAAGCGCATTGTTGGATCCATATCGTTTCCAAACTGTTGTGCGATTTCTTCGCGTTTCGTCTTGATCCTGAATATCGTCATGGACTAGCGATGCATTATGAATAAATTCCGTTACACACGCTAACTGAAGCGCTGTCTTCTCATCTAAGCGATGAAGGTGTGCCGCTGCTAATGCTAGCTGTGCTCTAAAGAGTTTGCCTTCTGTCATTAAATGATAATCAGCACTGTCTTGTAGGACTCCATTCTGCCGCAAGAAAGACTTCATTTCTGCTGGTACATCTTCAATTCTTTGCGCTGCCCAGTTTAAAGAATTCATACATTTTTTTTCTGAAATAAATTCTCTTGCTACTTGTTTAGTATGGCTCAGATGCAAAGAAAGATATCGCTCTCCCAATACTTTAAAGGGATTATCATAAATAGCATTTGCACTCATTTCCATGAATCCTCCGTATGCAGATTGGATGAAGGACCAACACTCTGCAATGAGTGTGCTTAGCCAAAGTAATCATTAAAATGCTGATAATATTATTTAAAAATTAAATTTAAATTTACGTGAGAAAAATAAGGCGAGTTCGACTAAAAATTTCTCATGAAATTATAAATTACTATTTACATCACAGAAATAATTTTGCGAATTTAAATAATCAAATACTTTTTGCTAACCTGTCCAAGGTAGAAAAATGAAAAATTTAGATTGAAAATCAATTTTCAATCTAAATTTATCATTAAACAATTAAAAAAAATTACTTTTATCATAAAAATTAAAAATTATTTCTTAAATTATTTTTTCAAATAAATTTTTCAAAATTGGTCTGCTTTTTGTCGTTCGGGCCTTTGTTCTTAATCTACGGATGAGAGCAGGTCGACAAGCCAAAGGAACCCATTGGTTACGTCGACTTTCTAATGAGGCGAGAAGGCTACTTGCCTTCTTATTTGATTTTAACTCCTATCAAAGGAGAATCCATGCCAGAGTTGAGTGCAGATCAGTTTTCCCTGATCTATAATATGTTGTCTCTGACAATTGCGGCAATGTTCGGCACTTTCGCATTTTTCGTTCTTGCTAAAGAGAACATCGCTGTCAAATACAAGCCGGCCATCGTCTGTTCGAGTCTGGTGGTACTCATCGCGGGCTATCACTACTTCCGAATTTTCCAAAGTTGGGACGACGCATACGCGATAAGTGAGAGCGGAATGTATGTGGCAACAGGAGTACCGTTTAACGACGCCTACCGTTACGTGGACTGGTTGTTGACAGTACCACTATTGTTAGTAGAACTGATTGTTCTTTTATCATTGACTCGTGAAAGAATGCAGGATGTCTTAACCAGATTGGTTATTGCTTCTGTACTCATGATCGCTTTGGGCTACCCAGGCGAGGTGTCAGACAACACCGGAACACAGGCGCTTTTCTTTGTACTTGCGATAATACCATTTGTGTACATTCTCAGAGTGCTTTGGAAAGAGTTGGCAGCTGAAATTGCGGAAGAGGACGGTAAAGTGAAGGAATTAATCGAGCAGACCCGAATGCTCTTAATGATTTCATGGCTGTTCTACCCCGTTGCCTACATTTTCAATCTTGCAGGCGGAACTGCAGAAGCTGAAATAGGTGTACAGGTCGGGTATACCATTGCTGATATCGTTAGCAAATGTGTCTACGGAGTGATGGTCTACTTCATTGCACGTGAGAAAACTATGCTTGATAGTGCACCAGCTTCAGCAAAAGCTGCTGCTGCAAAAGCATAATCGAGCACTTCAAGATTAAGACTAATTTATCGACTTAGTCTTGATCTTTGTTCACAAGTTAAATCGTAGGATTAAAAATCCTACGATTCTCAGCAATAGATTTTTAAATGCAATATACAATTTCAAAAGCTTGGCTAGGATTATTCAATTTAGCTCTATGGACTTTGATAGCATGTTTGGGACTGTTCAATGAATGGCCATCAAAACTTTTTCCAGCAGAAGCATCGTCTCTGTTCGTGGAAATTCAGTGGTGGACATTGATTGTATTGGCTTACATTTGCATTATGCTCCCACTAGATATAGTGGGTGGCTTCATAATTCCAAAGCTAACAAACTACAGGAAAGAAAGTTTTCCCAAATTTTGGAAGAGATTAAGTCGTGGTATCATGCTACACGCCGCTATCCTGTGGATATCTGGTCTGCTGATAATGGAAATTGGTAAGCACTATGGAATTTTGGGAGTGATGGCGCTTCTAATGAGCACGTCTGCATTGATGCTAATGCTGCAGAATCCCTTGGCCCGGATCGTAGCTGGCTACAAGATTTATGGTGAAGACCGAGAAAACTTCCGAAGAAGGATAGGGGAGCTACTGAGTAGAAGAACAGAAGTAGTGAAAGAAGAAGACCCCGCTTTTGCTGGAGGCATCACCGGACTACCTTGGATGGAAAAGACGATTATACCTTCACGCTGGTTAGAAATGTCTGAGGATGAGTTGAAGGCGCAAGTCTTACGTCGAATCGGAGCACTTCGAACTCACAGCAGACACCGAGGTGTTATGGTTGCAATATTGTGGAATTTGTATGGCTTCTATTCAGCTAGTCTCTTCTCAGGTGCTGGTGTCGAGACAGTCCAGGGCCTGTTCCTGACAAGCATGGCTTTTGTCGTATGGATGTGCCTTGGTCAAGTAATTTTACCAAATCTTAGTAAAACAGGTTCAACAGAAGCTGATAGATACGCTACAGCTAACGGGGTTTCAGAATCTGCGCTCGAAGCAGCATTGAGAAGTCAAATGAAATGGTCTCGCGATGGACAGATAGAAATGGACCGTTTGGAAAAATTGCTCTCACCATCTTTGCCAGTCAATCAACGTCTTGAGTTCTTGCGCACCGAACCTTCTGGGCTACCAGGTGCTTGGGATAGTGCACGCATTGCCCAATTTTTATCCTGGAGCTGCCTCGGTTGGTTCTCCAGAGCTGACTATAATCTTTGTGGTCACCCCCAAAACTGGGTACTTCAGTCTGGCGATTAGTACTACTACAGACGTGGTCATTTAACCAAGACGTTACGTCTATTTTTCTCCTCAGGCAGCCTCTCTCGCTACCCCCTCCTCCAATCGGTTCTAAACATCAAATTTGCTCTTTTCTATCAAAAAAGTTACTAAAGTTTTGATCAAGGCAGCAATTAGCGTATTCAAGCCCAAAATGGGTCCAGCTTTGGTAACTCTCATTGGAGACAAGATGAAACGAGTAGTATTCATTCTAGGGTTGTTCGCGTTCACGTGCATCCTGGTGAACAGCAACCTGTTGGCGCGTCAAAAACAAATTCAGATCATCGGACAGCTTGGTGCTGACTCAGGGCAAGCTTTTGTGCTGACTAAGGAAATGATGGAAGCAAACGCTACAACCTACATCTCTCAGGATCCTAACTTTCCAGACGATGGTAAAAAGGAATTTAAGGGAATCACGATTGAGAAAATCATTGAGCTAACCAAAGCCGACAAAAATATTGACGGAGTCACTTTCATTGCAAACAACGTCTATGTCACATATGAACCAATAGAGCAGATTCGAAAAGACAATGTGATGATCGCTTTCTCCAGCAATGGGAAGCGGATTAAAAAGAATCGAGGTGGGCCCTACATGGTCATGCACGAGCAAGTCAGTGATCAAGGACTATACAACTGGTACATCGACACGGTAATTCTGGGAACATCCCTCACTCCAGAGTTAACAATTGTTGAAGGTGGAAATTCCAGAGTGATGGATGCCAAAGCGATTGCCGCTCTCCCTGGACAACTTCTGAACTACGTCCCTCCAGTTCCCAGAGGTTACCGCAAGCCACTCGCTTCACCAGATCGAGACACACAAACGGAGGGTGCCTTTCTGCGTGATTTTCTAACTTCCGATAATTTCAATGAGGTTGTACTCACTCCGTACGTGGGCAAATCTGTTACTCTGAAAAAAGAAGATTTGAGCAAGCCAATCGTAGTTCTTCGATCCTTTGACAACCAGAAAATCATTTCAGCCTACGGTGGACCTTACAGCGTAGTGTTTCCTGTCGCAGAACATCCTAATTTGGCAGGTCGTTTGCCTCAATTCTTATTTTTCCTACAAAAAATTGAGACACGCTGACCTCCTTTCACTAAATGCTTTTTCAACCAATCCGACTCCGCACGGTGCTCCTCATCTCCCTGGGGAGCGCCCTGCTCCTCTCGAATGCCCTAACTTGGTACATCGGTCAAAAACGCCAGGTTGAGGGCCTCCGTAACGCTTACTTCGAGCGTATTTATTGGATTTCTGAATCACTTGCAGCAAAAACCACAGAGTGGGTGGGTACCGCCAACTGGGCCCAGCTGGAGATCAACTTCAATCTTCTTGATTCACAACCCGAGTTGGTTTATGTCTTCGTTCGCAGCATGGAGAACGAAATTCTTTATGCTTATGACGATAATCTGATTGAGGAGTATGAACCTGAGATTATTGAGTGGGAACCCTCTCAGACGAAGATTCTTGACACTCGTAATGCACCGAGGCGAAGGAACATAACTCAAACAGGTGACTATCAACTCAGGGAACAAATTCTGTTGACTGATGCCCTGATTGATACGGAAGTCCGGGGAAAAGCTGGAGAAATTGTTTTTGAAGCTCGTCGCCAGTTGGTTTTTTGGGGAGAGCCAGTTGGGATAATGCACATTGGTTTATCTCAGCATCCACTGGATAAGGCCGTTGCAGAAAACCAACGATCACTTCTGATTATCGAAGCACTCCTAATTCTGTTTGGGCTGATTATTTCTGTAGTGGTAGCACGTCGTGTTGCCACTCCGATTCAGCAATTGACCACCCGCCTAGCGTTGCTGAAGACAGATTCTTTGAGAAACAGTGACTCTCTGCAACAGTTCGAATCTCAACTTCAGGATCTTGAGTTAGCTGACATTCCAGCAAATACCTGGGAATCACATCAACTCGTCAACGCCTTCCAACATCTTCAAAACCAACTATTATTGCAGATTCAGCTGATTCAGGAGTCAGCGATGGACTTGCAGACTAGTCACGAAGAGTTGAAGCAGGCATACGATGAACTACAGCAGATGCAGCAACAACTTGTCCAATCGACCAAGATGGCTTCGATGGGAGAAATGTTGGCGATGATTGCTCATCAGTGGCGCCAACCATTGGCAACTATTAACATGATCGCATCCTCTATCAAATTGGAACAGCAGCTTGGTAATGCCACCACTGAGGGGACACTTGAGAAGTTGAAAAAAATTCAAGATACTACCTCCTTTCTTTCTCGAACGATCAATGATTTCCGAGATTTCTTTCGGCCAGATCGTCAACGTGGGTTCGTGCAACTCAACGAGTTGGTGCAACGTACCATGGAAATTATCGGACTATTTCTGCAGACACAGGACGTCGAACTGGTCAAGGAGTTTGGCAAACTACCCCAGTTGGAACTTTTCCCGAATGAAGT
>Ga0160422_10002903_pt1 | contig 10654 bp, 4 predicted proteins | sample Fk160mmetaG_FD_108192 | JGI IMG/M metagenome (GOLD analysis project Ga0160422, IMG submission 108192) | Marine microbial communities from the Central Pacific Ocean - Fk160115 60m metaG | ecosystem: Environmental > Aquatic > Marine > Oceanic > Photic zone | place: The Central Pacific Ocean... | reverse complement strand
GAAGCGTTTGCATCGCTTGAGGAATTATCAGATTTGAGCCAAGAACCTTGACGTAATCCGAGTTCAAGCAACCTGCCAATGTGAGCCAAGGATTCTGCAGAAACCTTGTCAGGCGTGTCTTCATGCGTATGCCAATAGCCCCCCCACTCGGTTGCGTTTTCACCATAGCGAATGTCGATGAAATCAATTGCTGGTATACCTACGTTGAGCATCGGCACATGGTCATCAATTACTCCATCCGACCTGGAAAAGTTTACGACATCCATTCCTGGATTCCCGTCGCAGTCCGATAAGTTGTCAATCAAACCAAGTGGTTGTGCGAGTTGTTCGACAGCATTCCACAATCGATTTCCATCTTCGTTGGTTGGAGAAGGTGGAAAGGTCCGATAAATTTTCAAATCTGCATCTCCAATCATGTCCACGAGAAGGAAAGCATCGATTCGAGCGACCTCTTTACCTGTCCTGTTCTCTGCCCAAGCCTTTGCACCGAGCATGGAGGGGGTTGGCCCCTGATCCTCAGCATCGGTGAGAAGAATCCAAACTTCGTGTTCAAGGTTCATGGACGGTATGATACGCGCAAGTTCCCATAACACCGCAACACCACTCCCTCCGTCGTTTGCGCCGGGGATTGGCATGGCTGTCATGTTCGGATTCTGGTCGCGTTCAGCCCTATCTCTCGAGTCATAGTGGGCTGCAAGAACAACGATTGGTCCTCCTTCCTGAACGTTTTCAGGAACCAATTTTCCCTCGAGGTTGGTCAGATTGTATCCTTCTCGAGAATGTGAGTCCAACCTCCAATCGAACGCTGGCCTTGTTTCCATGAACCACTTCCGGAGTTCCATTGAAGCATTACTGCCAGGTAGTCGATGGCCAAAATCGACTTGTATGGTGACAGTTTGGTTGGCAGAATCACCGTTAAATTCGAGAATTTCAACGGTTGAACACACGTCTTCTGCTGACGTAAGCGAGATGGTACAAGAGGCGAGCAAGAGCACCACAAAAACAGCAGCCATCTTCACTTCTTGTTCCTCCTTGGTTATGATGCTAAGAACGCGGGGTATTAAATACCTCATTTCAATGCATCAATTTGCGATACAGCATCATGTTTACCGGGGTTACAAAATGTCTGAACGGCGCTCTACAAAAGCACTCTTTCTGGTTCTCCTGATGCTCACTTCGGTTATCGCTCATGGTGCAGCGAACGAAACAGAGCAAACAGAGCATGAAACATCCGATGAAATTGGTACAGTGTACGGTGATTTGAGTGAATTCGATGTCCGTACAGGTTCGCAATACCTTCTCATCGACGAAGAGCAACCTGTCGTGTCGGCGACCTCATTCATCAAACAAGCGTGGATTGACGAAGGGCGACCAGGCGTCGACCAAATACGATACCAACCGTCGATGGCACGCTCAACCTGTTCCCAACATGTGGTCGGTGATACCCTAACGGTTCCGATCTCAGGTGGTTCGACCAATGTTTATGTGGCAAAAACGACGGCTACAGTCGCTTTCCTCGTTCAATCCGGTCGTACATTATCATCAACAGTTTTGCAAAATCTTGCATCAACTTGGGACCAGACAATTTATCCAACCATGACGACCTACTTCGGTAAGGATTACCAAGATGGAAGAGGTCTTGCGCCACCGGACAACGACAACAATTGTCAAGTTGAAATTGTTGTTTACGACATCGACGGTTCGTACAACATTGGAGGCTACTTCTCACCCGGTACGGCGGCAACTCGCGAGGTCGTTTACATCGATTTTGCAGACATTACCCTCGCTTGGGGAAAATCGATTATTGCCCACGAACTTCAGCACCTCCTCCACAATGCACAAGATCCATACGAAAATCTCTGGTTGGATGAAGGCAATGCAGATGTTGCGATTTATCTCTGCTTCGGAGCGGATGGGACGCTTGCTGGTCACCTCAACGGTTGGACCCAGCAATCGGATTTGAGTGTACGATGGTGGAACCAACGAAATGCCGATTACGGAGCTGGTTTCATTTTTACCATGTATTTGGCTGACCACCTTGGCGGAGGTCCTGCGATTCGACAACTGGTGCAAGATTCTGCAACAGGGGGTCTAGGTGTGGAGAACCTCGCACTATCGCCGGTTTCTGGACAATCCGGTAAAATTGGGAGAACCATGGGTGAAATCTTCGCAAACTTCTCAATCGCTGCAACGATTGATTCCGACCAAGGAATCTACGGTTTCTCAAATCTTGTTCTCAATCCGTCCTGTGGAGGGTCAACATTTTGCCGTATAACACCAGCAGATACCAATTCGGACTGGTCGACACCGTGGAGTTCGACGGGCCATACAATGGAAGGGTGGGGTATTCGCTCGTTCAAGTTCACACCGGGTTCAGCGTCTCCAGCACCTTTGACACTGCGCGTCACGTCTGACGTCTCCAATTTCGATGGGGTTTTGGTTTACAAATCAACAGCAGATGGATTGTGGTCAACTCAGGACTTGGATTTCAGCAACAACGTCGCAACTGGATTAATCCAAGGATTTGGAAACCTGACCGATGAAGTATACGCCATTGTTTGGTATGCCAGCACGGTTGCAGATTGCGATTACACATCATGCGGGCCCTCCTATCCGCAGGGAACGGTTGATGTCGAAGCGGCCCGTATAACCTCTCCTGCAACCATGATGCTGAACGGTACCACGCTCGGTGATCGTGATGGTGATGGCATGGCAGACACGGTTCAGGTCAATTATTCAATTCTCTCGAATGCTTTCTTTGAGGATCTTGATGTGGATGTGTTGGTACGAGACAGCAACGGTACGGTGGTTGATACCATCTCCAAACGGGTGCAAGCCGGAGGCGGTATACACGTTCCAGAAAACGTTTATTTTACTGCTAACAAAGACGATCAGTACACAATTCAATTCACCATGAAGAACATGCTCGGAGCGGTGCTTGATACAGAGACAACCTCGCCGCAAGTATTGACCAACTTGGCACCCGTCGCCAATGCATCCATCTCAACCAACGCAAGCCAGACCTACGAGAAAATTCAGTTCACAGGTGACGGGTTCGATGCTTGGGGTCTTTCCTTGGACAACAACACGTTGCCATATTTTGACCAGCCAGTTGCATATGCTTGGGATTTTGATGACAACATGACCTCAGGATTGCGTTCACCACTGAGGTCGTTTTCGCAAGCAGGTGTGTACAACACAACACTTCGAATCATGGATGTTGGAGGGACTTGGTCGGATGTCAGCATCAATCAAATCAACATCACGGATAATTCAGAACCGATACCGATCATAACCGTCAACAACAACATCGTGGAAGACAGAATCGAGATTCTAACCAATCAACGCATTATTTTCTCTGCCTACCAAACATCGGACAACGTTCCGCTGGAATATCTCAACTTCTCATGGGATTGGGGAGACGGTTCTCAGGTGACATCTGGAACGGGATTGTACACTGCAAACCATGAGTGGGGAGATGTTGTTGGCCCCAATCAAACCTACATCCTTACACTAACGGTCTCGGACGGAATCAACATCGGACAAAAAACGATCGAGGTTGTTGTCAGTAACCGTGTGCCGTACCAAATTTTCTCCGACGAACTGACCACCTACACCTACACTCCACTCTTCATGCCGGACATCTTTACCGATGACGACGGCGAGAACTTATCCCTGAACTGGATTTTTGAAGATGGCGTTAATCTCGATGGTGTCGAAGTTGATCGAAGTGACGATTTCTCTTCAACATCCTCGGCTGCTCTTTATCCAGCACCATCTTGGAACACACCTGGATTGAAGAACATCACTGTAACTGTAACCGATGAAGACGGAGCAGTTTCAATTGCTGAACTCCGTGTCAATGTCATAAATCAACTCCCTGTTGCAAATTACATCGTAAAAGAATCGGGTGCAACCGGTGCGCCGCAACTTGATTTCCTGGTCGACAACGCTCAGGTGAATGTCCCTTACACTTTTGATGGAAGGACGAGTTTCGATGTTGATGGTACGACCGGAACGTACAACGATTTAACCTTCAACTGGTCGTTCCCCGATGGAACGTTTAGCAACAAAACTCTGCCAGCTTATTCCTTTAGCGAACCTGGTGAACAAACCATCCAATTGATCGTAACCGATGAAAATGGTGATCAGAGCATTCCAAGAATCATTGTTGTTGTTGTAGCGAACCCACTCCCAATCATTGAATTACAAATTCTTGATGCGTGGCTTTGGCTTAGCGATGACTGTGATCTTAAAGCAGAAATAGGAACGCCGGCCAGAGAATCTTGTCAATTGCTCATGGATACTGACGTGTTTCCTGAAAACGGATTACCTGATCAGTGGTCGAGAACCTTCGATGAAAACGGTATCAACGTCGCAATACCTGGCGCATTGCTTTACTTTGATTCAAGTGGTACTCGAGATGGCGATCAGAAATTTGAAGGAAAATATGTACCTCTTGAACAAGAATCGCCTGATTGGAATGGCCTCTTGGAGTACACTTGGGACTTTGGCGATGCGACACCAATCGTACATGAACCAAAGCCATGGCATTCCTATGAGCGACCTGGTTTATACACCGTAAAACTCACTGTTCGTGATGCGTTTGGAACTGGCGATGTCACGCGTGCCGAATTTAAGATCCACATCGATTCACCTCCTGAAATAGGTGCTATTGATTTGCCAGATGAAATTTATGAAGATTTTACATCCGCTGTTACCGTGAATGTATCAGATGCCGAATCACTATCGGACCTCGTGTTCTATAGAGATACAAACGTCCTCGATGGTTCGAACTCTGATCGTGATGATACAATCAGCAACGATTTGATAGTTAAATGGGAAAAAGACATTCTTACCGATGCAAATGAGGACGGTATTCCTGACAACGATTGGTTCCAAAGCAATGAAACACGTTTCAATTTGGCGGAGGTTGTATGGGACGACCCAACGGAAGCAATTCTCAAGGTGGAAGTGTGTGATGGAATGGGGTTGTGCGATGAAGCGCAGATCGATGTGTCGGTGTTGCCAGAGCAAGACGCAGATCCCTCGCTCTCAGATTTTAGTCTGGATGAATGGAAATCCTGGATGTCGGACGCTGGAAGTGATGCACTGGGCTATATTGCATTGATATTAGCCGCACTAATTCTGGGGTGGCTGGTCATGCGGCAACCGAATGAAATCGAGGAGGAAGCAAAACAGAGTGCAGAAACATATGAGGTCGAACATGCCGATGATGGCGGATTGCTGGGTATGGATCATCATGCACCTCCGCCAGCTCCGAAGATTCTCTCCAAACAAGAACGAAGAAACGACGAAAGTGGCTACATACGTCCGTTACGCCGACGCGAGTAAACGAATGCCTCAAGAACCTCGTCGTCAACCTAGTGGTAAGGGGTGACTCCATGTTGCAAAGAAGGGCATTTGTTTTGCTTTCGATTTTCGTTCTGCCTTTATTTAGTGCAGCGTTCGTTCCCTCTTACGGTTCTGTATCAGCAGCAATCGATGACTGCGGCGGTGAAAAAACTGAGATTGTGTGGAACGAAACAATAGCTAGGCATGCGGAGGTCCCGCACCACAGCATCTGGTGGATGGGTGACGATTGGGATGACGGCGAGAAAGGAGGCAAACGTTCCCAAAAATGGAGAGAACCAAGCGATGAAGCCTACGATCCATTGCTTTCACCCGAAGAACCTTGGATGTACGATTCTTATCATTCTGAAGAACCTGTGGAGCCGTTCAAGACAAACATTTTCACTACGATGGAAATTGGAAATGATAGCGTTGGAGCGTTACGTTTGAACCTTTCAAGCGAACACAGGACCACGATTTGTGTTGAGATTGAAGGGGTTATCGGAAACAGCACGGTTCCCGCAAGCGCCGATGTGTATCTCATGACCACCTCTCAATACGACAGTTACGAATGGTCCTACCAACGCATGCATGGAGGTAATTCCGACAGGTGGTTTGAACGAGAGAGTCTAAGTGAAGATGAGTTCATTACAGAGGTATCACCCGAGTGGGCTGCTTTCGACGTTACGGGTTGGAAGACGTACAGGGACGTGCATTCTTACGAAAACACGGATTCTGTTGTAATGAGCGTTTCACTGGACGCTCCTGAAGTGTATTCTTCCCTCTTTTCCGATATGACCTATCAGGAATTTTTCATCGTAGTTGATGCTTGGGACAATTCTCGCAGGGGTGACGCAGGTGTGCAAGAAAAAATCATTCTTGCAGACGTTGCCATTTCTACAACGCCACGTAGCCTTGTTTTACCCAATTGGACGGTATCACTCACATTTTTTGTATTCTTCATGTCGATTGTACTGGCTCCAGTCATCATCAATCGACGCTACATGAATGCAGGACTTGATCCAAAGTTGGAATCCGAAAAACAACTCATGCCGTCGCTCAATCAGTGAATGCATTTCTTCAGTACTCAAGAAGTGTCCATGCGTCCCGCAAATCTCGGACATTGATGAGTCCCTTATCGCTAATACGATGCTCCATTGAAAGTGTGGCATAGACCATCGAAACGCCCAAGACAGGGGCATGGATTCTCGCCCAGTCGCCACCGCTGTTGACGGCCATGATGCTGTATTCCAGACCTTCGCCTTTCAGTTCAATGGCTGCGTCGACAATTTGTAAGGCGTCCAAATGAGAGTGCGCAGTCGAGCAGAACTTGACAAGATCAGCTTTTTCATGGTTCTCTCGAATGAAAGCAGCAATATCTTCTGAATTTGGTGTACCGTTGATGTCGTGAATTGAATGGATGATTTTGCATCCTTTTTCTTTTGCAGATTTCAATAATTTTTCAAGGTGCGGATCTTCAATTGAAGTTTCCAAATCAATCCAGGTCACCTCGGAGTCGATACCTTGTTGCAGGATTTCAATGCGTTCTTCTTCCGTTCCAGGAAAAAAACCTCCTTCTCGAGGAGGGCGGACAGTGAACACGACAGGAACAGCAATCGAATCTTTTAGTTTCTGAATGGTGTCCTGCGCGTTCAGTGACGATGCGTCAGATATTGGCCATTCTGCTTCTGGCGGCATGACTCTTCGGGTTTCTCCATCTTCCTGTTCAACGAGCGTAGGTTCCGGTTTGTTGAGGTAGAGTCGGTCGAAACGGACCTCAACTAAGTCCGCACCTGCAGTAGAGGCGCGAGCGGCTTCGTCGACCATGTCATCAACGTTCGTTGAGTCGAGCGCAACGCAAATGGTCGGTTCAGGCATGTTTCAACCGAATTGAGACTTCTTCTTAACGCTCACGGAAGGTCATCATGGGTTTTCGTTGAATAAATTGGAAGAATGGGCAGCAAATTTTAGGGCCAAAAACGTATCACAGAAGAGTGCTTTAGGGGTAGGTTTACATACCCTCGTCGGGCATGTTTAACAGTTAGAGGTATGGTGTAAGAGCTGCGTATCTGAACGGCCGACAGCGCCTTATTTTTTGACTGGATTTGATGATTTTATGGAAGACGGATATGATGCTGGAAGTATTCAGGTTCTGGAAGGGCTTGAAGCTGTCCGAAAGAGACCAGGAATGTACCTCGGAGATCCGCATGACGGCTCAGCTTTGCATCACTGCATTTGGGAAGTTGTTGACAACTCCGTTGACGAGCATTTGGCAGGGCACACAAAACAAATCGACATCGTTTTGCACCCTGACAATTCGCTTTCGGTACGTGATTTTGGACGAGGAATACCTGTAGGAATCCATGAAGAATTTGGTATTTCTGCTGCAACCGTTATCATGACCAAACTTCACGCTGGAGGAAAGTTCGACAACAGTTCGTACAAAGTCTCTGGAGGTCTGCACGGTGTCGGAGTCTCGGCTGTAAACGCCGTTTCAGAATGGATGGAAATGACCATTCACCGAGATAATGTAATCTATTTTCAACGGTATGAAAAAGGCGTCCCAGTAGGTGATCTCGAAGAGAAGGGAACGTGCGATGATACGGGGACACTCATCTCATTCAAGCCGGATTTATCCATCTTTACAAATGTCGTCGAGTTCAACTTTGAGGAAATCGAAACAAGAGTCAGCGAAACAGCTTTCCTCAACGCAGGTTTGAAAATTACAATTCTTGACCAGCGTGGGGATGAACCATATCAAACCGAACACCTGTATGAAGGAGGGCTTGCAGAATACGTTGGTCAATTGAACGAACGAAGGGAAGTATTGCATTCCGACGTCATTACCATCTCTGGCGATAAAACCATCGAAAAAGGCCTCGTTGAGGTCGAAGTGGCACTTCAATGGTCCGATGCATTCAGCGAATCGATACGTTGCTACACGAACATTATCCGTAACAAAGACGGTGGAACGCACATGTCCGGCCTACGTACAGCACTTACAAGCTCCGTCAATGCCTACGCCAAAAAGAAAAATCTCCTCAAAGGAGATTCTTTGTCGGGCGATGACGTACGTGAGGGACTTGCGGCTGTCGTGAGCGTAAAACATCCAGACCCCTCATTTTCTTCTCAAACCAAGGACAAACTTGTGAGCAGCGAAGTGACGGGTATTGTTCAAACGATTGTTTACGACAAGTTGGGTGAATTCTTTGAGGAGAATCCCAGCGTTGCCAAACAGATTGTTGACAAGGCACTTCTGGCCTCTAAGGCCCGAGAAGCGGCTCGAAAAGCAAGGGATTTGACCCGTCGAAAAGGAGTCCTTGAGGGCGGAGGCTTGCCTGGAAAACTTGCAGATTGTCAATCAAGAGATCCAAGTGAGTGCGAGGTGTATTTGGTAGAGGGTGATTCTGCAGGCGGTTCAGCAAAGACTGGACGCGATCGTCGCATTCAAGCAATTTTACCACTCCGTGGTAAGATTTTGAATGTTGAGCGTCAGAAGCACAATGCCGCAAAAGTGTTCCAAAATCAAGAAATTCAAACCATGATTCGTGCTTTGGGTGCGGGCGTAGGCAACAATTCTGAAGATGAAGGAGGATTCGACCCTGAAAAACTTCGATACAGCAAAATCATCATCATGACGGATGCTGATGTAGATGGGGCGCACATTCGCACGCTCATGCTGACCTTCTTGTGGCGGTTCATGCGACCTGCAATCGAAAAAGGACATGTTTACATCGCTCAACCTCCGTTGTTCCAATTGTCGAAAGGGCGAGTAAGCAAATACGCATTTACAGACGAGGAGAGAGATACGATCCTTGAAGAGCTGCGAGGTGATAATCCCAATGCCAAGATTGGTGTCCAACGTTACAAAGGTCTGGGTGAGATGAATCCCGATCAGTTGTGGGAGACCACAATGAATCCTGAAACCCGAACCATGCTTAAGGTGACGGTTAAAGATGCAGAGGAGAGCGATCGTATGTTTGAGATTCTCATGGGAGAAGATGTGCCCGACCGCCGTGCGTTTATCGAACGCCATGCCAAGGAGGTGACCAACCTTGACATCTGAAGAAGAAATCAGCGATACGGGTGATGCTGTTGAAACAGGAACGGTTCTGAACCGTTCACTTAACGATGAAATGAAGACCTCTTACATCAATTATGCTATGTCGGTCATCATCGGCCGAGCGCTACCGGATGCTCGAGATGGACTTAAGCCAGTGCACCGCCGTGTACTTTACGGTATGCATGAGGGCGGTCATACGGCTGAAAAGAAGTTCAGCAAATCCGCTCGTTCGGTTGGTGAAGTCATGGGGAAGTATCACCCGCATGGAGATCAGTCGATTTACGACACCATGGTTCGCATGGCACAAGAATTTTCATTGCGTTATCCACTGGTAGACGGTCAAGGAAATTTTGGTTCGATAGATGGCGATCCTCCCGCAGCGATGCGTTACACAGAGAGCCGTCTCGATCGAATCTCAAAACACATGCTCGAGGACATTGAGAAGAAAACAGTCGATTTTCAACCGAATTTTGATGACTCTGAAATGGAGCCAACCGTGCTTCCCGCTCGACTCCCGAACCTGCTTCTCAACGGTTCAGATGGTATTGCTGTGGGTATGGCTACGCGTATTCCTCCTCACAATCTCACGGAGGTTGCAGGCGCAATTGAACTCCATGTTCAACGCATTCTTGAAGAGGGTGAGGAAAACGCAGGGAAGCCTCATGTATCCTTAGATGAATACATGGAACACATCAAAGGACCAGATTTGCCGACAGGTGCTGAGATTCATGGAATTGACGGTATAATCGACATGTACGCAACCGGAAAAGGCCGTTTCCATGTCCGCTCTCGCTGTGATGTTGTTGATGATTCAAGTGGTAAGCGAATCGTGGTCCATGAAATACCGTACCAGGTTAAGAAATCCGACATGCTCGTGCACATTGCCGATTTGGTTTCAAAAGGCTCTGTAGTTGGTATTCGCGACATACGCGACGAATCTTCGAAAGAAGGAATACGCGTGGTAATTGAGGTGAAAAACAACGCAGATCCGCACGCAGTACTCAACCAACTGTACAAATCCAGTCGCCTCCAAGAATCGTATTCTGCCAATATGATGGGAATTCTCGACGGGCGTCCTGTGCTTTTGACGTTATCAACCATGTTGCATACGTACGTGGAGCACCGAGAATCCGTTATCGAGCGTCGAGCAAAGTTCGAATTGGAGAAGGCTGAAGCACGAGCACACATTTTGGAGGGTTTGGTCAAAGCGCAAGATCGAATTGATGATGTAATTGCTGT
>Ga0160422_10002902_pt1 | contig 10656 bp, 8 predicted proteins | sample Fk160mmetaG_FD_108192 | JGI IMG/M metagenome (GOLD analysis project Ga0160422, IMG submission 108192) | Marine microbial communities from the Central Pacific Ocean - Fk160115 60m metaG | ecosystem: Environmental > Aquatic > Marine > Oceanic > Photic zone | place: The Central Pacific Ocean... | reverse complement strand
TCATCGGCAAACTCGACGTAGGCGAGGTCGACCATGATCATGGCCTGTGGAACCGCCTCAGACAGGCGCCTCAAGCTCCCCGCGCTGATGGTTCCGCCGGTGGGGTTGTTGGGCGATACGACCGCCACCATCGCTGTGGTGTCGTCGCAGGAACGCAACACGGATTCAATGGGGTAGCTCCCTTCCGGAAAGGGAACGGATCGAACTTCAGCCCCCGTGGCGACGGCAAAGCGTCGGATCATGTCGAAGGACGGCTCCGGCAACACCAGCGTCCGCCCCGGCTGCAGGAATCCACGACACATCCTCAACAACCCCTCATCGGCGCCCGCCGTGACCAGTACCGATTCTCGGTCGAGGCCAAAGCGTTCTGCGATCTTGGCTTCCAGTGGGCGTGGGTCTGGATAGCGCTGCAGTGCGGTGGGAGTGAGCGCACCGAGACACTCAAGCATTCGCTCCGGCGGGGGTGCGCCCTCGTTGCCATCGAGACGGAGAGTGATGGAGGCGGGGTGCCGGGGAACGCTGTAAGGCGACGAGGTGATCGACGGGTTCGGTACGGGCATGGGCTGACTCATGGTGACTCCTTCAGGGCACAATCTGATCGATACGGCTCACCACCACATCGGTAGACCCGAGCCGCTTGAGTTCCGGGATCAGGTCGGAAAGTTGGGTTCGGGGCACCGCCACCTTCACCGCAAAGGCGTCCTTGCTCGAGAGGGATGCAACCGTGGGTTCACGCATACAGGGCACAAATCGCACCACCCGTTCGAGTGCCATGCTGTCGACGTTAAACTCGAGCATCACGCGATTCCGCGCTTCGATCACCGAGGTCAACAGCATGACGAAGTCCTCAATCAGCCCGCGACGCGTGGGGTTGTCGAGGGCGCGCGGATTGGCGTACAAGCGCGTGGATGATGTCATGAGGGTGTCGATGATTTCGAGTCGATTCGCCACGAGTGTGGATCCCGTGGCTGTGTTGTCCACGATGCAGTCTGCATCCTCGGGTGGCAGAACTTCGGTGGCGCCCCATGAGCGCAAAAACGTTGCATTGAGCTGGGAGTCGTTGATCCACGCTCGGGTCAGGCGAGCGTACTCGGAGGCTACGACGAGGGGTCGATCGGGGAGTTTGCCCTCGTCGAGCAGTGAGTCCGGGGCTGCGGCCACGATGCGGACACGGTCGAGTTCCGTGTCCAGCAACTCGACTACATCGGCATCGAGCTCCGTCACCCAATCCGCACCGGCGAAGCCGATGTCGCGACGACCCGCGTGCAGCATCTCCACAATGCCTTGCGGTTTCATGATCTTGGCTTCAAAGCCTTCGAGGTCGATGGCGGCTCGGTAGTTCCGCATGGTAGTGCGCACCGGGCAGCCCGCGTCGGCCATGAGGGTTTGGACCCCATCGCACATGCGACCTTTGGGCAATCCGATTTGTATGGGGGTGTTCATCTCTTCTCCAAGGTTGGAGGCCGAGACGACGGGGAACGGAGTGGCCACAAACGACGAACGCCGGTCCCTATCGGGCCGGCGCTCTCTCGTTTAGTCGATCGTCAAACAGATCAGCGCCAGCCCACTCCGTGGTGATGATGGCGATGAGACTGGCTGAACGTGTTCACGGGTCGACGTTATCCCATGGCGTTCGATACTGGCAAGTAGATTGTTGTCACGCCTCGTTTTTACCGGCTGCATTCGGTAAAAACGCCGCCTCAATTGTCAGTCGATGCGCCTCGATGGGCGGGTCAGGATCCCACCGCAATGCCATCGGTGTAGCGAAGTTCCCCGTGCAGCACGGTGGCCACGATCTTGCCTTTGAAGACATGACCCAAAAACGCACTGTTGGTCGATTTGCCAGCCATTGCATCTTCGGTCACGGTCCATTCGCGATTAGGGTCGACGAGGGTGAGGTGCACCGGCGCGTTATCGCTGAGTGTGCCGAGGCGACCCTGCAGGCCCAACAAGCGGGCGGGGTTTGATGTCATGAGTTCGACGGCACGAATGTCTGAGATGGTGCCGTCATGGACGAATGAGAGCAGTGCAGCAAACGCCGTCTCAAGACCGATGACCCCAAACGGAGCCGCTTCGAAGCCCTTCGCTTTTTCGTCGCTTGTGTGTGGGGCATGGTCGGTGGCAACGGCATCAACGGTTCCATCCGCCAGAGCGGCAATCAAAGCCTTTCGGTCGTATTCGGAACGGAGTGGCGGGTTCATTTTGGTGTTCGGATCACCCTCTGCACACGCGTCATAGGTAAGCAGGAGGTGATGGGGGCTGACCTCGCAGGTGACGCGCAACCCTTCGTCTTTGGCTGCCCGAATTGCGGCCATGGATCGCGCAGTTGATGTGTGCAGTACGTGGTACCGGGCACCGGTTTGGCGGGTCAGTTCGATGTCGCGTTCAACGATTACGCCTTCTGCATCGCTGGATTGGCCGCGCACACCCAACGCCACGCTGACGGGAGAGTCCGTCATTGGGGCGTGTTGAGTCATGTGGATGTCTTCGGCATGCTGCATGAACAACAAGTCGTGCTCGGCGCATTGCTGCAGGCTTCCGCGCATCAGTTCATCATCCATCACCGGAAACCCATCATCGGTGATGGCCACGGCACCCGCTCCTTTGAGTGCGCCGTGATCCGTGAGTTCTTTACCGTCCAGATTCTTGGTCGAGGCGGCGGCCACGAGCAGATCAATGCCCCGCACGCGACGGGCTTCTTCCGCCTCGAAGATCACTTGTTCGGGGGTGTCGAGGCGTGGCTGCGTGTTCGGCATCACAACCGCGGTGCAGATCCCGCCTGCGAGGGCCGCTGCAGAACCGCTCTCGATGGTTTCTTTGTACTCAAAACCCGGCTGGCGGAAATGAACCTGAATGTCGACCAAGCCCGGGACAGCCCACAGCCCGGTTCCGTCCACGCGCTGGGCGTGTTCCGGCACCGTAGTGGGGTTTTGTTCAACGCCGTTGGGGGTGACCAGCAAATCGATCACTGCATCCACACCGGCTTCAGGGTCGATCAATCGAACACCTTTGACAAAGGTTGGGGTCGCGACTGTTGCATTGTCCATGGCCCTGTCTCCTCACCATCTCGGAGTGGCGGGTGTACCGCATCGATGGTGCCGCGAGGCTTAACGCAACACGAGGAAATTGGCTGGCCATACCCCGAGCAGAGTGTGCGAAGGGGCGCTGCGCTCCGGGCCGAAGGTCCACGGCTCGACCGCGGGTGATGTGGTGACGTTGGGGGCGCATGGACGACGTTGTTGCAATCCGATTGCATCAGCGATAGGCCGCGGCCAGCAGGAGGGCACTACCATGTTGAATGCTGCGTCGGTCACCCGGGCTTTTGACGGGATCAAGGCGGTGGACGATGTCACGCTTTCGGTCGCACCCGGTGAATTGTTCTGTCTGCTCGGTGCCAACGGGGCCGGCAAGACCACGACGATCAACCTGTTCCTGGGGTTTCTGATCCCGGACACCGGTACGGTGACGGTGGGCGATGTCCAGCCGGCGATTGACCCGCTGGCCGCTCGCCGTCAGCTGGCCTACATTCCGGAGAATGTAGCGCTGTATCCTCAGCTTACCGGGGTTGAAAACCTACGCTTGTTTTGTCGAATGGGCGGCTCTAGCATCACCGACGAGGCCATGGTCGACTTGCTGGTGCGCTCCGGCTTGACCTTGGAACAGATTCATCGCTCGGTGAATGGATACTCCAAAGGGATGCGTCAAAAAGTCGGTCTGGCGATCGCCTACGCGCGAGATGCGCGTGCCTTGTTGCTTGATGAGCCGCTCTCTGGACTCGATCCCTCAGCAGCCACCGACTTCTGCGACGAGTTGGGTCGGATCCGAGAGGCTGGAGCGGCTGTTCTCATGACCACCCACGATCTGTTCCGAGCCAAAGAACTGGGGGGCACCATCGGCATCATGCGCGACGGTCGCTTGATCGAGACGTTGCAGGCGCAGAATGTGGATGCTCGGGATCTCGAGCGACTCTACCTGCACCACATGCGACGAACAGACGCGCAGGCATGATGACGCTGATTGTCCGTTTACAGCTTGCCAATTGGTGGCGAGATCGGCGACTGGCTGCAGTGCTGCTGCTGTCGATCGGGGCATTGGCGGCGGTCTCGGTGTGGTCGGCACACACCGACGCAAGCCAGCGAGAGGCCCATGCAGAAGCCGCAGCGGAGGCCCGAGAACAGTGGGAGGGCCGCGGGCCCTCGCACCCCCACAGCATGGCTCATTTTGGAGATTTTGCGTTTCGCCCGAGCGGACCGCTAGCCCAGCTCGACAGGGGGGTTCAAGCCCGCTTGGGCAAGGTGCTCCGCATTGAAGGGCATAAGCAGGGCACGCCGTTGTTTGCGGACGCGACGCGTGCGGGCACAGTGGCCCGCTTCCCCCGCCCTGATGCCGCTTTTTTTCTGCACATCGTGGTTCCATTGCTCCTGATTTTTCTGGGTGCGATGGGGCTGGCAGCGGACCGTCAGAGCGGTCGCTTGAGGCTCTCATTGGTGCAGGGGATTGGGGGCCGCGATGTCGTGGGCGGACACTTCTTGTCCCTGTGGATGCTGGGGTTGTCCCTGCTGTTGGTGATCGTACTGGCGTCGTGGGGTGCCGCCTCCATGGGGTCAAGTGCTCACATCGATGGGGGACGATTGTTGGCCTTTGTGGTGGTGCACGGCCTGTTCTTGGCTGTGGTGTCAGCGGCGGTGACGGCCGCTTCGGTGTGGGCTCGATCGGGCCGCTCGGCGTTGCTGGCCTTGCTGGCGTTGTGGGTTGCGGGCACCGCCGTTCTCCCGCGGGTGACCGGCAGTGCAGCCACCGCTCTCTACCCACTGCCCAGCCGGGACGCGTTTCAAGCGGCGATCAAAGAGGCCCGGGAGGCGGGCCCGGACGGCCACAATCCGAAGGACTCTTTCATCGCGAAGCGGCGCCAAGAAGTACTCGAAGAGCATGGTGTCGACTCGGTGGCTGAACTTCCCATCAATTTCGACGGCATCGCCATGCAGCTCGACGAAGAGTTTGCAAACCAAATTTGGGACGAGCACCACGGCAAGCTTGAGGCGCGCATGGCGCAGCAGTCTAAGCTCGGGAGTTGGGGGGCAGTGATCAATCCATTTCAATCGGTGGATCACGTCTCGATGACCATCGCAGGGACTGATCTCCTGCACGATCTGTCCTTTCTGCATCAAGCCGAGTCGTATCGTCGTGTTCTGATTGGTCAGCTGAACCATGAGCATGCGTATGGGGGGTCGAAGACGGGCGATCGCACCTTCAAGGCGACGCCAGAGTTCTACGCGAGTCTGGAGCCGTTCCAGTATGCGGCACCCGGTCTTGCGACGGCCTTGCGTCACCGCCTTGGAGAGATCCTTGCGTTGGTGGTGTGGCTTCTGTTGATGATGATGGCGCTCCTTCGCGGTGGTGCTCGCTTAGAGCGCGGGGATCTTTCATGCTGAGGCTTATACCGATCGCGCTGCAGTTCGAACGGGTGCGTCTGGTTCGCAATCGAGTGGGCATGCTGGCATTGCTGGCCTATTTCGCCATCGGGTCGCTCTCGTTGTTCTTGGGCGATCGGTATGCGTCGGAGTGGCGCGCGGCCATCGACGGTGCCCAGACGGCAGAACAAGCGACCATCGAAGAAGCCCGCGAATACATTGCAACCGGCAAGGGTCCTGCAGACCGTCCGTGGGTCGATATGTCGGAGCCCATGTGGCAGGACCACTATGCGGGCACCCGTGTACTTCGGGATCCCAGTCCCCTGGTGGGCATTGCCGCTGGCGCCGTGGACCCTGCGCCGGTTGCGTTCCGAGTTCACCGTCGTGCTGACCCTTCGGCGGGTGGCGGCTATCGGATTGAGAACCCAGAACTCGTCATGGGCGCTGTGGATCTCACCTTTGTATTGGCCATCCTTTCGCCCCTCTTGATCGGTGTTCTGGGCCTGGGTATCGGCAGCCGAGAGCGGGAGGAGCGGATTGACCGAATTATCGTTGTGCAGTCCGGTGAGGTGCGCCCGTGGCTGATGACGCGGCTGCTGGTGGTCACAGGCGTGACCGCCGCCTGCAACGCGATCCTGTGCGGTGCGGCCGGAGTCATTAGCGGTGCCAGTTTGCATGCTGCCGGGACGCTGATTGGGTTTGGAGTCAGCTATGCAGCGCTGTGGGGTGGGCTGCTGGCCGCGGTTAGTGCCGTGGCGCAGTCGGTTCGTGCCCAGTCTCTTACCTATGGTGTGGTCTGGATGACCGTATGCATCGTGATGCCGACAGTCGCCGCCGAAGTCAGCTTGGGTCGCGTCCAGACCGACTTTGGGGTGTCGGAAACGCTGGACGCTCGGGGACTCAGCTATGAAGCCTACGAGTTGTCCATCGAAGACATCACAACGGGAGTCTATGCACGGTACCCCGAATTGGCCGAGTTGCCGGCTGCGTCCGATGAGGCGCTCGATTCCGGGATGCGTCGACTCGCAACCAGCGCTGTGTTGGTGGCCGCCATGGCGAAGCGGGTGGAGGCGCGTCAGGCCGAAGCGCGCGACGCCCAGCGAATCACCGATCGGGCGGCGTGGACGTCTCCCGCAGTGGCCCTCACTGTGGCGCTCGAACGCTTGGTTGGGGTCGGACCAGAGGCCGCATCAGCCTTTCAGGCCCACTCGATGGATGCCGTCGACCAACGTGTTCGGTGGATTCTCCAATCCGCGTGGAACAAGCAACCGTTGGATTCATCGGATTTCGAAGCGCTCGTCAGCAGTGCGCCGCCGCCCTTTCGATGGGAGCCGCGGTCTGCGAGGGTGTCTCAGGTTGCGATGGGATTCTGGCTCGTCACTGCGTGGCTGTTCGCCGTGGTCGGGCTGCGCCGCGAAGAGCGGCGCATCGAAGCATAGGCCCATCAGGCGCCGAGGCTCGCGACGGGGGCTCGTGAGGCGTGTTGATCAGCCGTCGCTGAAATTGATGGTGAGGGTGAAGCCCACCATGTCATCGCTGTCGCCGAGGTCGCGAAGCAGTCGCTGGTTCGACATGGGGGTCAGCGCACAGGTCTCAAGGACCTCCGGGCCGGACCCGGTGAGGGTCGATTTCAAGACGCCATGAGAACCCATCACCTCGTACGTCACCGTGCCCGCTAATCCGGGATTGGCCTCAAGAGCCTTTTTGTAGCAGCCTTCAATCGGTCGTCGAAATTTGACGTCGAGCAGGTCCGCGAGTTTACTCGGTGTTCCCGCTTCGGGGTGGGGGCTGGTGGTGACGGTAACGCTGGGGCTGCTGCCGCATCCAATCAATGCGATGAGCGTGGCGAATAGCATGGACACATCCGGGTGGGGGGACAGGGCGAACGCTATCACACGCTCGCCGAACGGTTGCGGGTTGACCCTGAAATCTCACCCGTATTCTGGACGGCGTGGTGGCGTTGAAGCATTGGCATTCGGAACCGATGAGGACTCGGGTGGGGGGGCGAATGGATCGATCGCGGTACATCGTGGAGCGCCGTTGGGGGAGACCGAGTAAGTGGGGTGTAGACCCCATCTTCTCACTGTACAATCCATGGTTGTGCGACCCGACAATGTCGCACGAGGCGCTTCAGTATGCAGGTTCGCACCTTCACGGTTGGCAATTTTCAGGTCAACACCTACCTCATCACCGACGAAGCCACCGGCGTGTCGGCTGTTGTGGACACGGGTGAGACGGACGAACTCGTTCGGCGCCTCAAGGCGCTTGAGCCCGCTCCGAACATTCAGATGATCTTGTTGACCCACTCTCACATTGATCATGCCGGTGCGCTCTCGATGATGCAGCAGGTGTGGGATGTTCCCGCCTATTGTCCACGCGCCGATGAACCCCTCTTTTCCACACTCCCGATGCAGGGCACCATGTTTGGAATGCCGCACCTCAATCGGCCATGTGGTCGCATCGACCATTGGGTGGACGACGGCGATACGGTGCAGTTGGGCGAGACGACGCTGCAGTTTATGTCGGCACCCGGACATTCACCGGGGCAAGGCTGCTGGTACAACGATGAACACATTCTTGCGGGCGATACGCTTTTCTCGGGCAGCATCGGTCGGACGGACTTTCCGTTGTCCAACCCGCAGTTGATGATCGACAGCCTTCGGAGACTGACGGCATTGCCGGGGCACCTCAAGGTATGGAGCGGCCATGGACCGATGACGACCATCGAGCACGAGCTCAAGACCAATCCGTTTCTGGGGTACATTCGTCGTGAGCGCGGCATCCCCGGTCCGCCGGGCATTGCCTGGACATCGGGGGTTTGAGACCCCGAGTCAACAGGCTTCATCGTCGGGAAGGGGTTCGTGGAACGGCCCGGTGATTTCGTAGGTGATCCCGCCCAGCAACCCGGTGGCGCGCTGACTGCTGAAATACAATCGCGTGCCCGAAGGGTCGAAGGCGGGTCCGGTGATTTCCGACTCGTCCTGCCCTTCGATTTGCACCAAGGGCTTGAGTTCTCCGTTTGGCATCACCGCGACAATGCGCATTTGCCCACCATCCTCGGCCACCAGAACATCACCACACGCCGACACCGTCAGGTTGTCGACTCCATACAGAGCGTCAGGGTCCTCAGCGGTGGTTCGGTCGTATACGGTTCGGATGGTCTGCGTCGCCGTGGTGTACGCCCAGATGCGGTTGTCTCCCTTGGTGGACAAGTAGACGGTGCCATCAAACCACCAGATGCCCTCTCCGCCGTTGAAGACGGTGGCCTCCGGCACTTGTTCTCGGGTGGGGGAATGTTCCGCCAACGGGTCGGGGATGGGTCGCCATGTCACCGTGCCCGAGGTGTCCACCACAGCGACCTGCAGAACGCCTTCGGTCAGGCTTGGATGGCCGTGTTCGTCGGTGACCGACGATTGAAACCGATACAAGCGTCCATCAGTTTCGTCTTCGGATAGGTATACGCATCCGTACTCGGGATCGACGGTGGCGGCTTCGTGCTTGAACCGGCCGAGGCTTGGTCGTTCAATGGCCTCTACCGCGCCCCAAGGGTCGGTTTCAAACACGCGACCATTGGCGACCTCTTCGCACGAAAGCCACGTGCCCCACGGGGTGGGTCCGCCGGCGCAGTTGACGTTGGTCCCCTTCAAGATCGGGTAGGCATCGATGAGGGTTCCGGTGGCGTCGAAGCGAAGCGCACCCACGCCACCGGCGATGGGAAGTTCCGAGTTTGAGACGTAGATCCATCCGCCATCGTTGGTCGCGAACGTGGCCCCGCCGTCTGGCCAGACGTGCCACTTGTGTCCGTCGGGCAACACGGCTTCACCGGAGCGAGCCACGATGCGGATCGAGAATCCGGTGGGAAGCTTGATTCCATCTGCATTGGCGGTGCCGAGCGGGCCGATCCGGTCGATCAGGGACCGGAGCCTCGGTGCCGCCGGTATGGACTCTGTGCCGGTGTCGCCGTCTTTTTTCGGTGGACGCCGAACCGTGGAGGCGCATCCGATAGCACCAGCGGGAGCCACCAACACGGCGAGCGCGGCGAGGCCGTTGCGCACAACTGCACGGCGAGTGGGGTGGGTATGGTTGGTCTCCATGGGCACAGCGTAACCGGGTGACCGATCATTCGTCTCCGCCGCCGGTCGGTCCCAGCCAGTGGTTGAGCATTGATGCGACCGCATCCGTAAGCTCGTGGCTCAGGCTGAGCACCACCGTGTCGCGCGGTGCGGGGCGAACCGTGGCGGTCAGGGTGTGAAGCTCATCTCGACGGAAGACATGAAGTACGGCCTCGTCTCCCGGGCTCAGTCGCGCGATTCGATTGGGCAGGGTCGCACCCGCTTTGAGGTGGTTCATCGCGACAATTTCGTCGCCCGGTGCCACACCCGCATGCATGGCTGGACTGTCGTCGAGTACGGCACGCACCTTGGCGCCACCGGGGCGCAGCAGGACACCAAGATCCCCACGGTTGGCCCAATCGACTTCCTTCACGGTGCCCGCTTTACCGCCACGGTCTTTGGTGCCTTCCCGCGGGCGAAGACCGGCCTCGATTCCGGCACGGTTGAGCAACGCGGTCAGTCGGTCCCAGAGTGCATCGCCGGTGCCGTTCAGGGCCTCATCAAAGAACTCTGTCAGATCAAGATCCGTGAGTTTGGCAACGGCGGCCTGAACGCCGTCCTCGGGGACCCCTCTCCCGGTCTCGCCGTAGCGCTCATAGAGGCGTCGCATCACCGCGTCGAGGGATGTGCCGCCATCGAGCCGGAGGGTGAGGTCGAGGGCAAACGCGACCATGCAGCCTTTGGAGTAGTAGCTCACGATGGCATTGGGGGCGTCTTCGTCTTGCTGGTAGAACTTGGTCCATGCATCGAAACTGCTGTCGGTGACGGATTGCACATGACGGCCAGGGCGTCGCATGACGTCGGTGAGCTTTCGGCCCATGAGTTCCAGCCAGCTGGCGCGGTCGATCAGGCCACACCGCACCAGAGCGAGCGGCTCGTAGTAGGAGGTGAAGCCTTCGAAGGCCCACAACAAGGTGGTGTACGATTCGTGGGTCAGGTCAAAGGGGGTGAAGCGCTCGGGCTTGATTCGCTTGACGTTCCACAGGTGGAAGTACTCGTGAGACGAGAGCGCGAGCAGTGTCCGGTAGCCGTCGGTGATTTTGGCTTCACCCGTTCGGGGCAGGTCATCGCGGCTGCAAATCAGGCTCGTGCTTGTTCGGTGCTCGAGTCCGCCGTAGCCGCTGCCCACCACC
>Ga0160422_10002899_pt1 | contig 10662 bp, 11 predicted proteins | sample Fk160mmetaG_FD_108192 | JGI IMG/M metagenome (GOLD analysis project Ga0160422, IMG submission 108192) | Marine microbial communities from the Central Pacific Ocean - Fk160115 60m metaG | ecosystem: Environmental > Aquatic > Marine > Oceanic > Photic zone | place: The Central Pacific Ocean... | reverse complement strand
CCAGTTGCCGCTGAGTCTTTGTACATCCGCTTCGCTGAGTTCAATCACGCGCGAAACTTCTGCGTCTGAAAACAATCCGGAAAGGAGGAAAATTGCCGTACCTGCAATGACAAAAGAGGTTACTGGATCCTTCAGCCAACTTATCACTCAATGTCTCCCCTAAAAATTAGATCAAATAAACGCTCTCGTTCTGTACAACAAGCGCTTGACGCTCGCGGCGAATTGTCAATTCCCATTACCCCGATTACCTTCACTGCGAATTTTTAACTAAAGGTGCCGAAGCATTGACGAAAAGATAAAAACACCGAGAAGTGCTAGAAGCGGTACGCAAGACAACTCTCTCTGCCGCGAGGACCCTAGCATAGCCACTTAAAATTAGGGTGCTTTTCCACTAAGATCAAACCGCTTCGGCGAAAGGCAAGGCTTGGGGAGGGATCATGATCGGGTTTATTCATAAGCTGCCGGCTAAAGTGCTGGGATTGGCGCTGCTAGCGATTGGGCTTGTAGGGTGCGGTCAGGGCACTACTGCCGACAACGACGCGTCAGTAAGTCAAGCCGCTCCGCCCGAGCAAGCGACGGATTCAAGGTTTGGCGGTGCGCAACTGGTAATGTCGCCAGACACCGTAAATGCTAATCCAGAAAGTAACGCCCAACGGAATGCATACTTTGGTGACTTGCATGTGCACACCAACTATTCGTTCGACGCCTTTGCTTTCGGTACCGTGGCGTCGCCCTACGACGCCTACCGATTTGCGCAAGGGCAGGCGATCAAGCACCCGGCAGGGTTCGATGTACAGCTGCGTGCGCCGTTAGATTTTTATGCCGTAACAGACCACGCCATGTTTTTAGGTGCGGTTAAGGCTGCCGCCGACACCAGCACCGAGTTTTCCAAATTCGGGCATGTGCAAGGCCTGCACAACTTGAATGCCCCAGAAAATCAAAATTTTGAGAGCCTGCCCCAGCGTGTCACGGCCTTTACTACTTTCCTTCCGGATACACTGGCTAAAATTGTCGATGGCAGTATCGATGCCAGCTTGGTTGATCAGATCGCCAAAGACGCTTGGACAGACACGATCCGAGCCGCTGAGGCATTTAACGATCCGGGTAGCTTTACTACCTTCGTTGCCTACGAATTCACGTCGTCCACAGACGACCGTGGCAATCTTCACCGAAATGTTATTTTTCAAGGGGCGGATAGGCTGCCCGCTATGCCTTTCTCGCGTTTTCACAGCCAAAATCCTGAAGGGCTCTGGGATTGGATGGACGGGTTGCGGCAAAAGGGTATTGAAGCACTTGCTATCCCGCACAACTCCAACGGCTCAAATGGGCAAATGTTCAAGCTTGTCGACTGGGCCAGCAATCCGGTGGATGATGAATGGGCGCGAAAAAGAATTCGTAACGAACCATTGGTGGAAGTGACTCAGGCGAAAGGTACATCTGAAACGCACCCGCTACTGTCGGATTCCGATGAGTGGGCGGATTTTGAGATCATGCCCTACAGAGTCGCCACCACCTTGCCCAGTGAGCCTAAGGGCTCGTACGCGCGCGAAGCGCTACTGGACGGCTTAGCTTTGGCAGATGCCGGCATTGCCAACGCCTATCAGTTTGGTTTAGTAGGAGCGACCGATACTCATGTTGGTGCTTCCTCGCTCGACGAATCCAACTTTTTCTCAAAAGTTGGCCTCTTAGACGCGGATGGTGAACGTCGCGGCTCGGTGCCAATGGACAAAGGCCAAGTGGAAGTAGTGCGCTCGGCTGGACGGGTCAATGTGCAGGAGATCGGCGGACTTGAATATGCGACAGGCGCTTACGAGACTTGGAGCGCCTCTGGTCTGACCGGCGTCTGGGCCGAAGAAAATACTCGGGAAGCGTTGTACGCAGCACTTCGGCGCAAAGAGGTTTTTGCTACCTCCGGGCCCCGGATTAAGATCCGGCTCTTTGCGGGATATGACTATGGAGAAGACGACGGGCTGGCAGATCGATACGCGAAGGGCGTACCTATGGGCGCGGAATTACACGGGGCAGATGGTCGCGCGCCGGTGCTCGTTGCCAGTGCTCTGCGAGATCCAAGCTCCGCAGCTCTGCAAAGATTGCAAATCATCAAGGGCTGGGTTGCGGACGGACAAACCAATGAGCAGGTCTACGATGTCGCTTGCTCAGATGGGGGCGAGGTGGATCCCAAGACACATCGTTGTCCCGATAACGGCGCCAGTGTTGATCTAACCGATTGCTCCATTACGGAGAACGTAGGGGCGTCGAATCTCGATGTGGTCTGGCGAGACCCCGATCATAATCCCGAGCACCGTGCTTTTTATTATGCACGTGTACTCGAGAACCCGACGTGTCGCTGGTCAACTTGGGATGCGGTCAAAGCAGGAGTGCCGCCGCGCCCGGATCTGCAGAAGACCCTGCAAGAGCGCGCTTGGACGTCGCCCATCTGGGTCATGCCGCAGACTTGAAACTGCGGATCGGCGCGTTGCGCAGGACCTGCAAAATATAGGCGCGGGGGTGACAGGCAAACGTGGTTATAGCGTTTGGCGCGAATCGATGCTTGAGGGAATATTTGCGCTTAGCCGCCTGTCTACAGCCCCAGCAGCAAGCGTGCGGATCAGATCGCACGTTGCTACCCTGGGGACACTGCAGCAATGATCGGTGATGCATGAGTCTGGAATCAGAATCCTATTTCAGTTTAAGAACGAAAAAAAAAGACGGCTCATTCGTGGACACGCCGGTCTGGTTCGTGCGAGCTCCCGAGGCTCACGCCTACTATGTTTTCGCTAACATAAACTCCGGCAAGGTGAAGCGCATTAGGAACTTTGCCGAGGTGGCGGTCGCTGTGTGCGATTGGCGTGGCAAGATACTTGGAAGCTGGCTGTCGGCGCGGGCTGAACTGGTGGCAGAAAGCGAGGGGATCTACGCGGGGTTTGGTGCCAAGTACGGATTGACGTATCGAGTATTCGATTTTTTCTCGAGACTAGGGGGTAAGCGCAAAGAGCGGCAGATTATCTTGGTCAGTCATGTCGCGGAATAAGGCAGGCGCTACTTAAGGCTTTTTCGATTAGTCCCATTGGTATGTTCAGCCAGTGCAATCACATCGGCGCTCGAGGGGGTATTCCATGGGCCGTGCACTAACGAGTCGGGGTCAATGCCAAACATCCGGCTCACAGTTGTAGCGTAGCGTAAGAATGTTTGCATGCTCGGCTCGTGATCTGCGGCTCGTTCCCATGTTTCCCAAGTCTCGGGAACAATCAGTTCGTTAATTTCTAGCGTCAGGCGGTAGGCGCATTCTGCAGCAGACCATCCGAGTTCTAACCTGAGCAGGTGCAATCGCTCTCCGATAGATTGATTAGAGGTCATTGAGATGTGTAGACGTAGCCAGCGTGAGGGTTTCTCGGTGTTCCGTGGGCCGCGCATTATGGTTGATGCCGATCATCTCCTCAAAGGCACTGCGGTGCACAAAATCCACTGTTCGGACGCCCGTTTTACGCAGGTATTGCATGGCAGCGCTGCGGCTACGATATTTCAGGCGGTGGCCTCTGGCGTCCAGTAGCGGTGTTAGTTGCTCGTCGATCCGGCAATAAACCAGATAAATGCTGGGGTCTATGGCGTGTACCTCAACTGCGGGCGCAGAACCATCGCTGAGCAACGCTGAAAGTTTTCGCACGTCCATTGCCGGCGTCTCCAGTTACGGTCCCTAACGCTACGCTTGATCTGATCAACAAGACGTGAATACGCATGTCTTTGTGAATTGGATGATCGTTCGCTATTGTCGCTTTTTCAGATTTTATGAGAGGGTGTCGAATTGCAGAACAATGCTATGCGAGGGCTTTGTTACTGGGCTGCGCTGGTGGTGTTATCAGCCTGCGCCGATCATACAGTGGTAGTGCCGCTGGCGACGCCGGCAGGTGCGAACAGCAGCAGCCCGAACATCAGCGCCGACGTAACCGGCCAGCCGATTCTTAGTTGGCAACGCCGGCAACAAGACGTCACGATTTTAGAATACTCGACGCTGTCAAAGAACGGTTGGTCAGAACCTGTTGAGGTCGCGCGGGGCAGAGATTGGTTTGTTAATTGGGCGGATGTCCCCGCCGTGCAGCCGGTGACCGACTCGTTTTGGGCGGCTCATTACCTACAGCGCACTCCGGGCGGAAAATACGCTTACGATATACGTCTGCGGTTGTCTGATGATGGCGGCAAGAATTGGCGTGATGCCGGGAGTCCACATCTGGATGGCACGCCGACCGAGCATGGCTTCGTGTCGCTTTACGCCAACGACGATACGTTGGGAATAATTTGGCTCGATGGTCGCGAAATGTCGACGCATGGCGACGCTCAGCCGCATAACACCACCCATCATGGAGGGATGACGTTGCGGGCTGCATCTATGGATCATCAAGGGCGATTTGCTCACAGGCGACAGGTGGACGCCTTGGTGTGTGATTGTTGCCAAACCGCCGCAGTCATGACCCAAGATAACCCGTTAGTTGTCTATCGAGATCGCACTGAAACCGAGCTTCGCGACATTGCGAGCAGTAGTTGGCAGCAGGGCGCTTGGACGACGCCGAAACCGGTAGGTGCAGACGGTTGGCAAATTAATGGCTGTCCGGTAAACGGCCCTGCACTGGTTGCTCGACAAAATGACGTCGCGGCGGTTTGGTTTAGTGGCGCTGGCGGCGAATCGCAGATTTTTTTGTCACGCTCGTCAGATGGCGGCGCCACCTTCGAAGATAAACTAAAAGTTAACATCCGAAAAACTCTTGGCCGGGTGACTGCCGTGATGTACCCAGATCGCTCGATCTTAGTCGCCTGGTTGCGCCAGGATGATTCCGAAACGGCGAAAATCGTTGCCCGATACATTAGATCAGACAATAACTTAAGTCCTATTTTCGAACTCGTGAGCGTGTCGCCTGAACGCTTGTCTGGCTTCCCCAAGCTGGCCTTGTTAGGGACCCAGGCGGTGCTTGCATGGACCGATCAGTCGCGCGCCAAACCACAGGTAAGTACACTAATGGTTGATGTCGACGCAATTAAGTAGAACTGTTAGCGAATATTTTTTTATGATCAACGCTCGAAAAATAGTGACAAACGGTAGATATTAGCCGACCAACGGTATTTTGAAGGGGTCAGGTGAGGATGTCCTGGTCACAAATTAGGGGTCTTGAGGTCGGTTCAGCTGTCGCTTTCATGCGCCAGTGCGCCAATGAGCTTTTGGCAACTGATGCCGCGCGGGCGGCATTGATCTACCCCACGCGGGGAGGTGAGGTCAGCGTATTCGCCTGTTCGGAAAGCGATCATTTGGTGGCTTTTTTCCAATCCATTTTTGACCAAGATCCAGAACGTTTTTATCGTCTGTCTAGAGAGTTTGACGGAGCTCAGCAAAGCCTGCGGAGCGGCAACCTGGGTTGGGCGCTCACGCGCTTCGCCGGTCACCTGTTTCTGAGCCTGCGATGGGCGAATGAGATAAGTGTCCACAAAGTGCCCCTCCAGTTGCGCGAGCAAATGATAGCTTTGGCGTTGCCCCTACAATGTTATTTAGATTGCTGCTTTATTGCAGATGGGCTCGCTGGCTCCGCGCACCAGATGCCCCAAGAGTTGGCGGTGGAGTTGGCGAGCTAATGGCGCTCACCGACTTAATTTGGCAGAAAAAGGCCGAAATTGTTACGTCTGTCACCTATTTTGCACCACTCCTCGGATTTTCGGCGATTTTTTGTCGTAACTAGCGGAGGGTCGCCAAATTAAAGTTTGGTTACGTTGTTGGGTATGATTGATCAATTTTCAGACAGATTGCGAGCGCTAAGATCAGAACGAGGATACTCGCTTCGGGGGCTCGCAAAGTTGGTGGGTGTTACAGCAAACGCTGTGCTGCGCTGGGAAAAAGCAGAGGTCACACCTACGCGAGACAAGATGATGGAGCTTGCGGCGACGTTTCAAGTTGAACCCGGCTGGCATGGGGCATGGGGCATAGGCGATCGGGATCGACACATCAGCGTTGAGTCGGTTCATATGCGCTTGGAGCATTGCAGTCACATGGAGTTGAAAGCCGTATCCTCTTTACTGGACTTATTTTCCGTCCAGCGAGAACTGACGGGTAGAAAGACTCGAGGGTGCCAGGCGAGGTCCGTTAGCGGAGTCTTGAAAAAAGCTCAATAGCGTTCCCTTGCTGCTGTTTCTCGTCTCTGCGCGTTTTTTGGGGCGTGTGTCTTTTCGTTCCCGGATATACACTCCTTCTCCGGAGGGTAAGCTATGCCAATAAATATTTTGGGAATGATCGGGGTAAGTGCGCCACCGACGGAAGCTACTGTGCATATCGTGGGCGGTGGAATAGACGCTCAATACATCGCCGAGTTTTCTGCGGCGCACGAAGCATCGGACTTTGACGCCGTATTAATTGGTCATTCCTCGAGCTCGGCCGACGGTTTTGGGATCGCTCAGCACGTTGCCTACAGCACCGAAAAAATCAAAATTTTACTAGCGCACAGGCCTGGATTCGCCGCACCTACCCAAGCGGCGCGACGGGTGGCGACCCTCGATAACCTTATTCAAGGACGGTTGTTACTGCACATAATCACCGGCGGTGTCGATGCTGATCAACGACGCGATGGCGACTTTCTTGGGCACGATGAACGCTATCAACGTACCGATGAGTATCTGCAGATCATGCGCAAGGTTTGGACGTCCGCAGAGCCCTTCGATTTTGATGGCAAATATTACCAGGTTAGACGTGCCAGCTCTGAAGTGCAGGCCGCCCAAAGTCCCCATGTACCCTTATGGTTTGGCGGCGTCTCTGCAGCAGCGAAGCCGATTGGCGCCAAGCATTGCGATACTTATGCTTTATTCGGCGAATCATTGGGTTTAGTCAAAGGCATGATGGATGAGTTGGATGGCATGGCGAGTGTTCATCAGAGGCATCTCAAATATAACCTGTCCTTCCGACCCATCATCGCGCCGACGGAGGATGCAGCGTGGAAAAAAGCCCGGCAAATACTTCAATCCGTAGAAAACGCCTCTAAGCCCAGCGTTAGAGCGCCAGAGGCAGAAACAGCCAAACGCTTGAGCAGGCTTATCGACGATGGCGAAATCCATGATGAGCGGCTTTGGGTGCCGATCGCTGCAGCGGCCCAAGGCAGCGGCAATTCAACGGCACTTGTCGGAACACCCGAACAGGTCGCAGAGGCCATTGCAAAATACTATGACTTGGGTGTGGCGGGTGTGCTGATCAGGGGATTTGATCCGTTTAACGATGCAGTTGAATTTGGTAAAGAGTTGATCCCTTGGATCCGTTACAAAATCCGACAGCGGGATGACGCTCGGAGTTAGGCCTTTCTGGTGACGGCTCAGCGTCGCCGGTTGCGCTAGGGTGATATTGAAGTGCCCTTTCTCTGTGCTTGGTCTAGAAGGCTCTGCCTTCCAGCGGCCCAATTACGAGCCAATCGATTACTGCAGAGGCGATGGCAACGGTTAAAAAAACAGCGAAAATGAAGCCCAACAGCCTCCATCCGTGAAATTTTTGCTCTGGTGGTGACTCTTCCGGATCGCTCATAGCTGTACCTCACAATGGCTGACGTATTGTCTCTTTGACGTTTAACTTCGCGGACATTCTAACGCGTATGGGCTTGACCAATGACGATCTCAATGGAAATCAATTAACGCCTCGATCTGTGGGGGTTCATGTAGAGGTCGATCGTTGCCATCAAATTCCAATTCTGCCGTGGCCAAGCTGATCAAATTGCTGATGTGTCGCTCGTCGTGTTGGATGAACACCTTTATCCCTGAATTGTTAAACCGCTGCTCCTAGCGCGTCGTTAAGCTATCAGAGCACCGATTTCTGCCTCGCTCATGCCCGCGGCGACGGCGGCGCTGGTAATGTCTTTCCAGCTATTGTCGTCGATGTCGATGCCCGCTTGGCTGCGAGCGGCTACGCTCTGGCGCTCCGGGTCGCCGGGTACGAGTACTTTATCGATGCCTTCAGCTGCTTCGCTGGCATAGATGTACTCAATCATGGCCGTAACCTCTGCATCGTAGGCTGCCAGATCGCCTATGGCGCTAGGGTCCAGTATGACCGACAGCATATTATTCAAGGTGGCGCCGCCACGCGGGTTGCCAGGCTGCATTGTGAAATTGCCGCCCAGTGCGCCGCCCAATAGTTCGCACATGACCATCAGTCCGTACCCTTTGTGCAGACCAAACGGCTGCATGGCGCCACCGCCGTCTCTGCTGAAAATGACGCTAGCATCGGTGGTCTCCACACCGTTACGGTCTACTAGGGAGTGCTCGGGCACGGGTTCGCCCTTCATGTAGGCCACTCTGACTTTGCCTGCTGCAACGGTAGTGGTGGCCATGTCGAGCACCACATGGTTGCCGTCTGCTCTTGGTACGGCACAACAAAACGGATTGGTAATAAACCGCCGGTCCCGGCCGCCGTAGGCAACCACCATAGGGTCGTGCCCGACGACGTTAACGTAGTGGGTCGAAATGAGTCCGGCCTCAGCACAATATTCTGCAAATGCGCCGATACGCCCAAGATGTGCGGCGTTGCCAAGCGCAACACAGCTTATGCCGTGGGACTTGGCTCTTTCAATGCCTTGATCCATCGCCTGCATGCCGACGACTCGACCGAATCCCAGGTTGCCGTCGAAGGTGAGTACAGCGCCGTTGTCACGAGTAAGCAGGGCGTCATTCTGCGGGTGAATAAGCTCGCTCAGCATGGATTTGACGTAGTTGGGGATCATGCCCACACCATGTGAGTCATGGCCTTTCAAATTTGCTATGACCAGATGTTCTGCCACCGCCTGAGCTCGGTCGATTGCAGCGCCAGCTTTTTGCAGTATGGCTGATGCGACTTGTATGAGCGGTTTTTGATCGATGCGCATGACGGTTTCCTTACCTAGGGTTGCAGGACTAGAGCGTTGGGTTGACCTCAGATAATAAGAGTGCAGATTGGTATTTGCTAGGTAATAGGTAAATCAGAGACACTTGTGCTGATCCTGCAGGAGGGAAAATATGACTGACTTAACATTTGCCGCGGCGGTTGACATCGCCGCAGCTATCAAATCTAAGCGCATCAGCTCGCGAGAAATAACTCAGCATTACATCGAACGCATTCAGAATCTGGATGGATCGGTGAATGCTATGTGCGTGCGTGTATTCGAACAGGCGTTAGCCGCTGCCGACTCGGCAGATGCGGCCTTGGCGCGCGGTGAGGACCTTGGCCCGTTGCACGGCGTACCTATGAGCATTAAGGAATCATACGTACTTGCCGATACCCCAGCGACTTGGGGTATCCCTGCGTATCGCGATAACGTGGCGGCTACAGACGGTTTGGCGGTGGCTCGATTTAAAGCTGCTGGCGCGCATTTTCTAGGCAAAACCAATGTGCCTATCGATCTTGGTGACTTTCAAAGCTATAACGAAATCTACGGCACGACCAACAATCCGTGGAATCGTGCACGCACGCCCGGCGGTTCGTCGGGTGGCAGTGCCGCGGCGCTGGCAGCGGGTTTTACGGCGCTGGAAGCAGGCTCTGATATCGGCGGGTCGATCCGCACCCCGGCACACTTTTGCGGTGTATTCGGTCACAAGCCGACTTGGGGGATCGTGCCGATGCAGGGTCACGAATTGATTTCCGGAGTCCCCGACGCAGACCTTTCGGTGTGCGGGCCGCTGGCTCGAGACGCGCGAGACCTGCTTCTTGCGATGCAGATCATGGCGCAGCCAGCCGGCAGGCAAGCCGTGGGCTGGCAATTGAATTTGCCACCAAGTTCCTTGGAGTCTCTGCGTGGTTTGAAAGTAGCTGTTTGGGCCAGTGATGATATGGCTCCGGTCAGCGCGGATACCCAAAACCGGGTTCAGCAATTAGCGTCAGCGCTTGCAGATTTCGGCGCTCAGGTGGACTATCAGGCGCGCCCAAATTTTGACGTGCGCAAAGCGCACATGACCTATGAAAGTTTGTTGACTGCAGTGATGTCTAGCGCCCAGCCCGAGAGCGTCGCGGAGAAAACTCAAGCCAGAGTGGCGGCGTTAGACCCCGCGGATCAGAGTCGCGACGCTGTGGTCACCCGGGCTGCAGTTATGCGGCATAGAGATTGGATACGGCACAATTTTCGCCGCGAAAAACTCCGCGAAGCATGGGACGAGTTTTTTGATCAATGGGATGTTTTGCTCTGCCCGCAATTCACTGTCCCTGCTATTCCTCACGACCATCGACCGTTTGAAGAACGCGAAATTCTCGTGGATGGCGAGCAGCGCTCATACTTTGAATCCTTGTTCTGGGCCGGCATAGTGGTGGCATCACACTTGCCAAGCACAGTCTTCCCCACAGGTGTAGGTGAAGACGGATTGCCTATTGGGTTGCAACTTGTGAGCGGACCGTACCAAGACTTTAAAACGATCGAGATCAGTCGATTGGTCAGTGAAGCTGTCGGCGGCTTTGTAGCGCCCGCCGATTTTGCCTGATGCGAAGGCTCGTTAATACGGTCGCTCGATCACGCGCTGACGTCGTCAGCGCGCGCAAACCGACACGGGTCCAGCTGCGAACTGATCGCCGCACCGTGGATTAGCGCGTCGGCTGCGATACGCCCTAGTGCTGGAGCCGTTTGTATGCCTGCGCCGCCTTGGCCAGCAATCCAAAAGAATTTTTCTTCGGTATTGGCGCACCCCAGAACT
>Ga0160422_10002898_pt1 | contig 10664 bp, 13 predicted proteins | sample Fk160mmetaG_FD_108192 | JGI IMG/M metagenome (GOLD analysis project Ga0160422, IMG submission 108192) | Marine microbial communities from the Central Pacific Ocean - Fk160115 60m metaG | ecosystem: Environmental > Aquatic > Marine > Oceanic > Photic zone | place: The Central Pacific Ocean... | reverse complement strand
TGTGCTCTGAATGCAGCATTACGTTCTCTAGCCCTATCTCTCATAGCTTGAGTATTAGCATCTTTGACTTGTTGAATCGTCTTACCAGACTCTATTCTTTCTCTTGCCAGTTTCTGTGCTTTTTCTACACCAGTAAGTGGTTCAGCATTTCCTGATAACTTACCAAAAGCACCAACAGCATTTTCTTCGTCTGTTCCACCAGCTAAATTTTTCAACTGTCCAACAGGAGTAGCTTTTCCCTTTCCATTTCCTTTACTTGCTTTTTCTTCTAATATTGGAATTGCTGGAACGTTAGTTTCTGATTTTTCTTGATTTTTTAGTAAACCAGGTTTTACTTTTTTAGTGAATCCACTGCCAACTCCAAATTTAGAACCAGAGTTATCAGGTTGCCATTGACTACTTCTAACAAAAGCATGAAGAATAACAGGTGCTGTTTCATCTGCTCCTAAAAATATACCTAATACCATATCATTTTGTGATAATTTTACAGTTTCAGATCTTCCAGCAGCACCCGTTCCTGCAGTCACAGGCACTAAAACTTGTGCTACAAAAACATCATCATCTTTTACAGCATCTTGATTTGAATAATCTGCTAATAAACGAACTCGGTATCGATATCCCCAACTTCCACCAGACACTAAAGTTCTTTGGGATCCACTCTTATCAATTTCTACTATCTTTCCTATCCAATATCTTGGATTATCTCCAAAAAAAGAATGTTTATTTTTATTTTTATCTAAACTCATTTTTATTCCCCTTAAATACTGCTGATGCCTTCATAGTTATCCTTAACATGTAGACCATAAGTATCACGAGCAATTGTCATGGAAGTAAATGATCTTTCAGTATCAAAATGATGGCATAGATGAAGAACTAAATACTTTCCACTCACATGTTCATCAAACCCACCTAATTCTTTATCATCACCTTGTCTTTCAATCACAACCTTAATTACATTTCCAGCCCTTATATTTAAATTACAAGGAACTTGTATTTCCATCATCTGAGAATGTAAAAGATTATATCTCATCGGAGATAATGCTTGCCATTCTCTCGGATCATTATTTGCATTAAGATTTTGATAATCTAAACTACCAATATCCAGAATATGGAAGTTAGATTTACTGTATTTAAGTGAGGGAATAATGTACTCTATAGCTTTCCTTCCTAATGTTTTCTTGATAGGTGTTCCTGATTTACCTGCGTCTTCAGAACCTTTTAAGGCATAAAATATTTCTTCATGCTTTAAAGTTGCTGGATTAAAAAATATATTGCGAGAAGAAATCCATTTTTTTCTTTCTTTTACATTTTGATCTTTTAAGAATATAGGAGGTCTGATAATTTTAAAATCATTCTCATCATTTTCTAAGTTTGCTAATAATCCTCCAGTATATGTGTAAGTTTCAACAGGTTCTTCTGAAATAAGATTGTCAATTGCTTTAAAATTATGTCCATCTTGAGTTTCGTAAAAAAAGTATCCAGGATCACCATTTACTGGAATTGATCTTCGGCATAAATCTGTAACTAAATCTAAACCACCTTTTGATCTTGATATAAAATCATAATTATTTCTTGTTGAATCAACATCAATATCTGTTATGTTTAATTCTTTTAGAATTTTTTTAACAGTATCGCTTATTCTACCTTTATATGTAATTGTTGGATTTTTTATTTGTTCATTATCAATCGCAGGTTTTGATATAAGTGATAGAAAAACACTTTGTCTATTTGTATCTTCAGATACAACAGGACTCGTATTAACAAGTAATGGTTTTTTTGAAAAATCTATTGTTCCAGATTTTGATTTTACTTTAAATGTAAATTTTTCTTCTCCAATAATTGGAAGTGATGATTTGATAGATCCAAGTCTTTCTTGAACATCTTCTTTCTTATCAGCTTTAATTGACCCTGAAGCATCCAAAAATATTAGATTAGCAGTTATCTCTGGTGAATATACACTTTCAAAATAATTAAATGATACTGTTTTAGCAGTAATATCCGCTTGTTTATTATCATTACTGATAATCATTTTTTCATATGTTGATGCTCTTGATGCACTTCCTGACATTAATTTCTCCTATTATTCTTTAACCACGTAAGGTCGATTGATGATAAAAATTTCACTTGAAGATTCACCAAAAAGATCCTCATCATATATGTTTGACATATCTATATTTACATTTGATGAAAATGAAATAGGTTTAAAATTTTCATCAAACGAATCATTTCTTTGAATATTCATACCTGAAATATCAGGTTCTCTATTCTTAGATATTTTTATTATATTTTCTTTAAAAATTTTGTCTTGGTTTTCTTTATTTAATTTTTTATATTTTTCTCCACCAGTTACTTTACTTAATTCATCAAGATTTTCTTTAATTTTATTATCAGAAATAACTGATTTTAATTCATTTGTTTCTTTATCTGTTTTTTTTCTAACTCTATTAATTTTATCCCTATCACTATCAAAATTTGATATAAAATTATTTAATTGAGTTAATTTTTTTTGAAAGAATTCTATCTTTGGTTTTAAGTTTTTATCGTAAAATTCTTTTATACTTTTTATTATTCCTTCAATACTATTAATTACAACTCCAGCAATTAGTAGTGGTATTGCTTCTCCGATACCACTAATAACATTTTTTATAGGTGATGATTTTTTTGATCCAACGGATCCTAAATTTGATTTTAATTTTCTTACTGATTTATTTTTCTTTTCTCTTTCTAATTCCTCTCTTTCAAGTCTATTATTATTGGAATTTATTTTTTTTAATTGTTTTTCTTGATCAAATAATTTTTTTCTAATTTTTTCTGATGTCATTTTAGCTGACTTTTTCTCTTTTTCATTAATCTTTGATAGGGATTTTTTAATTTTTCTTATTTTTTTTCCCCTCTTTACCATTTTTTTGGCAGATCGAAATATTTTTCCAGATGTTTTTCCAACAGAACGTGCTGCTCTTGCTGTTCCCTTGGCGGCTGCGGATGCTCCTTTGGCAGTTGCCTTCGCAGTTACAGCTGCTCCTTTAGCGGTTGCTTTCGCAGCAACAGTGAGTCCTTTTGCAGTTCCTACTGCTATTCCAGATATTATTTTTCCTATTCCTGCAAGTAATGGTAATGCCATGATTCTATAATATTATCCCGTGTATTTCTGGAGTTTTTGTCATATAATCATTTGCCATATTAATTGAAGTAGCGTATGGAACATCAGTTGTTAATGGTAAATCAGGATCAACAACTTTTTTTCTACCAGTTAATTCTTCAATAGGTAATGTAATCTCAGTTACTTTTGGTTTGTTATTTTTATTTCGTTTAATTAAAGCATCTATTTCGGTGGTTAATTCTGGATTATTTATTTTTAAGTTTTCTAATTGTTTATTGTATTCTGCTTTTTCAGAGAAAAACCTATCAAAAAGAAAATTTTGTGCGAAATTTCTACTATTTAATTTTTTCTGTCTTTCTTCTACTAATCTTTTTGCAGTTTCAAGAACCCCAACTTCATCTACAATTTTTTGAACATTATTATCTGTTTTTGATTTTACGGTGTTTGGAAATAATTTTGGTATAAAATATCCAGCAGCAAATAATCCACCAATAGCAATAAGAGGAAAAACTGCTTTCAAAGCAATTAAACCTAATCCAATTCCCTTAATTGCTCCAATTAAAGTTCCTAATGCTAATAAACCAGTTACACCTACAATAGTACCAACAATCCATTTCCAATTATTTTTTAAAAAATCAAAAAATTCTCCTAATTTTTTTTGACCAAAATCTGTTTTTAAAGACTCAAATATAGTATTTCCTATAACACCAAGTCCAAGTAAGCTTAATGCCTTAAGAATACCTGATCCTGACTGTTGAACTGGTGATATTATCTTACCTAAACCCCTACCAATCTTCCTAACGCTTTCAACACTACCTTCGGCAGCAGCACGTAACCTATTTTGTTTTTTATTTTTTAATTCTTTATTTCTTTCTTTCGCAGATTCAATTCGTCCTTCATAGTCAGTCGATAAAATATTTCCAATACTCTGTAATGTGGCATTTATTGATGCAAGTTCTTCTGATGTTTCAGTTTTTCTATCTACTTCTGGATTTTTTAACTTCTCTCCAATATCAATTTTTTGACTCTTTAGTATATTTTTAAGTAAAGTAATTTTTTTTGAATTATTTTCAATTTTCTTCTCTAAAACATTTGCACCTATATTAAAGGTACTCCTGTTTATCTTTGGTCTACTATTCATAGCAGACATTTTATTCATAAAATTTTCGTAAACGGGAGAAGATTTATCCATTATTTTGTTCTTGTTTTAATTTTTCCTCTTCAATGTACTGTTTTAACAATGTAATATAAACTTCCCTTTCCCAAGGGATCATATTTTCAACTTCAGTCAAAGAGTATTTATGATGTTGAACTAAAGCAAAATTAACTTTATAGTATGACTCAAGGTTAGTATGAGCCATACCTAGGTGAAAAAACTTGCCAATCCCTCCAATACGACCTGAGATTCGACACCAGTTTTTGGATTTGTAACCTTGACTTTGTGTGATAATTTAGGCATTGTCTCAAAAAACCTTTCAATTGATTTGAATTGTTTACTGTTAAGTTGTTCAATAAATTCTTCTAATTCTTGTTGTGATGAATCAGAAGCATCCCAACTTTCTTCATTATCATAGATCATTTCAATACATGATGTAATCATACTCAAAGATTTATCAATGTCATTTCCTTCACCACCATCATTACCAGATTCAAAATTACTTTCAACAAATTGAGTCATAGATGGATATTTAAGTTTCATTGAATATTGATCATCAAGTTTAATGATATCCTTATGACCCCTAACTTTTTGAACTTTAATTGCGTCTATATTAATTTCCACCTGTACTGATGTTTTTTCATCATCAGGACATGTTACATTAACCTCTATCGTCTCACCGACTGACTTTGAACGAACATTTAAAAATAGATATTCAATGTCAAAAGTGGCAAGTTTAGTTACACTAATTCCTTTTGTAAGGATACATTCATCTAGAATTTCAATGACAGCATTTGTAATTTGAGCCATATCTTCGGTCTCTAATGCCATGATCAGTATTTTTTCCTCTCTTACTAAGAAAGGTCTATATTTAATCTTCTTACCAGTTGATGGTAGTGTCAGATCATAAGTTGGTGTATTAATTTTTGGTAAAGGCATAATGTTTTCACACTTCAGTAAATTTATTTATAGGGGTAATTTAACTCCTTGTTACAACATATCTATCATAGTTGAAACTAACTGTGACTTTTAGTAAGTCTGCTGCTCCATAAGTGACAGGTAAAGGTGTAATTGATTTTGGAAAAGCATTTACAAATTCATAAAGTAAAGTCCTTCCAAGATTCTTTTCAAACTTTGTTATACTCATTGTATCACATTTATAGTCATTTGGGTACTTGAATCTTCTGTAGAAACCTTTTTGACCTTGCCCGATACCATCACCATCTGCTCCGCTTGCGATATAATCCATCCAACCCTCAAATATACGAAGTAAGGTATAATCTTGATCTACATAAAAAGTAAAATCAATATCCGTATACAATCTTGTATGGGCAAACTCCTGTGGAATACCCATGAAATTATCCTTAACCTCACCTGTTGCAAAAGCACTTGCTGGTAAAGATGCATCAGAACAAAGTATTCCTGCGTCTCTAGATAAAAAGTCTTTTGCATTATCCAAACCAATCGATTCAAGATAATCTGTTATCGTTTTTTTCATTGATGAAAAATTAACTTGATATTGATTCGTTAAAGACAGTTTGCCAAGTTTCTCCTTGACATCCTGCATTGTTATTCTTGATACTAACCCTGCCACTCTAAATACCTTATATGAGTCTTTTATTATTTCTATTTAGATGACTTACAAAGGAAAATTCAGACCAAGGGTTCCAAAGAAGTATCGAGGCGATTATACTAACATAATATATCGCTCTTCATGGGAACTTAAATTCATGAAATACTGTGACACAAACAAAAATATTTTAGAGTGGGGGAGTGAAGAATTCTTTATTCCTTACATGTCTCCTATCGATAATCGTGTTCACAAATACTTTCCAGATTTCTATATCAAAGTTAGAGAAAGCACTGGGCAAGTTAAGAAGTATGTGATTGAGATTAAACCAAAGAAGCAATGCATTGAACCAAAGGTACAAAAAAGAAAAACAAAGGCATATGTTCGTGAAGTCTGTGAATATGCGAAGAATCAAGCAAAATGGGAAGCAGCAACAGAATACTGCAAGGATCGCAGACTTGAGTTCAAAGTATTGACCGAAAGTGAGTTAGGTATTCGATAATGGATAGAATCGCAGAGATCGCAGATAATTTAATTGGTATTGAAAGTCCTGATGATTTAATGTTGGAGATACTTGAAGCACTCCCACAAACAGAGACAATCCCCGAAGCAGGGAACTATTATACTTTTGTATATCAACCAAAGACACCTAATATTCAGTATGATGAGTTTCCCCTTGTCGCAGTCACAGATGTATTCGGATGGGGATTCAAAGGACTCAACTTTCACTGGGGTAATGTGCGTCAATATACATGGCAAGAAGTGATTGGAAACCTTCATATTGTCAATTCAACTGAGATCGAATCACTACGAACAATACCTTTTGCTAAGTTTCGTATAAATAGATAAAAAATGGGTCGATAATGGCAGAAATTAAACCAGACAATCGTAATTTCTTTGACAAGATTAGAGATAGAATTAATAATTTTAGAGTTGATAGAAAGGATAAGATAGATAATTCTTCGGATTTTAGAACAAATCAGTTGATGAAGAAGTATGGTGGTGATGGCACTGAAAATGGTTATACTATTCTTGAAAATAATAAACAAAGGAATCAATTTATCAGTGGTCAAAAAGTAGATGGTAAACCAGAATTTGATAAATCGGCTGAAAAAATACAAAAAACAAGAGAAAAAACAACAGAAAAAAACAGAGGCACATCAATCAAGGAAGAAAAACTTAAAAGAACTTACAGAGATCGAGGTGGAGTATTAAGATATCCATTTGAAGCATTAACAGAAAGAACTGATTACTTACAAATTGACATAAACAAGTATGAATCTGCAAGACAGAGAAGTGGTAATGAAAATAACTTAATAGGTCGTGTTGGAACGAGAAGATTATCTACAAGAGGAAGAAATCCTTTTGGATTAACGACAAAATCATTAGTTAATAAGGGTACAATACTATTACAAATACCATCTCAAGTTCAAGATGGTAATAGTGTGAGTTATGGTGATAGTAAAATGAATAGTGTCGTTGGTGCTGCTCTTCAAGCAACCACTGATGCTACAACTGGTGCAGCAAACGCACTTGTGAATACAAAGGGGGGTTTTGGTGCAAGATTAGGTGCTGCAGGTAAGGCATCTGCGGAAGCAGTTATGGATGCTTTCGAAGCGTCTGATGTAAATCTTAATAATGCACAACAGTTATTTAATGCGAAAATAGCAACTAGTGTCGTGGGTGCTTTTGGTGGAAATGTTAGTGTGAATCAACTACTGGCAAGACAATCAGGACAAATATTCAATCCAAATATGGAGTTACTATTCAATAGTCCTACATTAAGGAACTTTAGATTTTCTTTTAAAATGACTCCAAGAAGTCCAGAGGAGGCAGAGCAGTGTAAGTTAATCATAAGAACATTTAAAATGAATATGGCACCTAAGGTCACCTCTGGTCGTGGAGAACAGAGTTTATTTTTAAATACACCCAATGTGTTTGAATTAAGATACAAGAGTGGGGCTGCCAATCATCCATTCTTACATCGATTTAAACAATGTTTCTTAACAGATATTTCTGTTAATTATACTGGAGAGGGAGTGTATGCCACTTATGAAAACAGAGAACCAGTTTCAATGATTATGGATTTAACATTCAAAGAACTAGAACCAATTTATGATCAGGATTACTTTGATGGTGCTGGATTTGATGCTGACAGCACAGTAGGATATTAAAATGGGATATTTCAGAGAGTTACCAAATTTACTTTATCAGTCATTTCTACCTGATAAAAAATCTTCTCAAGATTATACAGAAGTAAAAAATTTATTTCGTAGAACTAAGTTAAGAGATGATCTACAAAATATTTTTACTTTGTTTGATAAGTATGAAATACCCGATGAATTTCGTCCTGAGAATGTAGCAGAAGATTTTTATGGAAATGATGAATTAGATTGGGTAGTTTTGATAACTGCTGGTATTATAAATGTTCGAAATGAATGGCCGCTAAACAATAGAGACATCTTTAATTATGCTTTTGAAAAATATGGTAATGATTTAAATACAGTTCGATTTTTTGAAACAAAAGAAATTAAAAATAGTAATGGTAGTATAATATTAGAAAAAGGAAAAGTTGTTGATTCTGATTTTATATTTAAATATTATGATACAACTGGTATTGTGACATTATCTGGAACTAATATTCGAACTGGAATAAGTAATTATGAATATGAAACTCGATTAAATGATGAGAAGAGAAGTATATTTATTTTAAAACCAGAGTATTTACAACAATTCCTTAATGATTTTAGAGATATCATGATTTATGGTCAATCATCACAAGCAATCAATGACAATCTAATTAAGACAGAGAATACAAATATAACAATACCATAAAAAAAGAGGTCTTGCGACCTCTTTGTATTACTTAAATATTAAGTTAATCCAAGCTGCGATAACTAATAAAGTTAAACAGAGTTGATTATATTTCATTATTCAGATGCGAGTTTTGAGAAATAAGATAATGCATCGTCATCATCATCTTCGTTAACACTAGATGGTGTTGTAGATACAGCAGCAGTTACTAATTCTTCTGCTGAACCACGATCATCATCTTCACCAAAACTCTCTGGGTCTGGACGAGTAGTAGTTTTATTTCCTAGTACATATCCAAGACGAGTTTTAAGTTCTTCGTAAGTCTTGAACTGATCGTCAGCGACTATTTCAGCAAGAGAATACTCTTTCTTCCATAATGCTTCAAGAGCATCGTCATCATCAAGTAGTGGAGTTGTAGCAGTAAACTCAGAACTGTCATAGTTACGGTAACCAGCGACATTCTTTGCTTTTAACTTAAAGTTAGCACCCTGCCAGAAATCGAATGGATCGATTGCCTCTTCATCTTCAAACTCAGGTTGCATTGCTGCTGTGAGTTTATCAAAGATCTTCTTCCCATACTTGTATAGAAATACTTTACCTTCGTTCTCAGGATTCGCAGGATCCTTCACAACATAGATGTTACTAATATAAGTAAGTTTACGTTTTTGCTTACGTGCGGTTTCTTTTCCTGCATCAGTTCCGTTGTTCCATAGAGTAGTGTTATACTCAGAAACAGGATCTTTCTTTCCAAGAGTTGTAAGAGAATTTTCAATATACCAACCGCCAGGACCTTGGAAGGCATGACTGTATAGTTTTACAAATGGTAAATCCTCTCCGTCTGGAGCAGGAAGAAAACGAATAACAGCATAACCATTGCCTGACTTGTCACACTCTAATTTCCAGTTACGGTCATCAGCAGACCCGCCAGTGTTATTCATTTTTTCGACTTCTTTCACAAGTTTTTGTGTAAGAGAGCCTAGTTTTGATTGCTTTTTAAGATTAGCAAAAGACATTTAGATACCTCGGATTAATTTGGATTTTTTGGATTAATTGGATTATAACTGAAAATGTTATCTCAGTCAACATCTGTTGATCTTTTCAATTTTTCAATTGTTTTTGCCATGCCATCGAATAATAATGACATATCAGTTCCTGATGGAAAACCCATCAATTCAACTGATTTTTCCAGATGTTTTTTCATGGTCATTGCTTCTGGATCATCTGATAAAGATAATCGAGCATACATAATTTTTTGTTTTTCTAAAAGAATTGATAACATCTCAACATGTTCAATTCTATCTTCTTGTGACATGGTGCCAAATTCTAGCATTGTCACATAGACACTTTGCTGGAGTTTTGTGATTTCTTTTAATTCTTCCTGAATTATTTCAGAATCAAAGAAGTCGCTCATTATCCCTCCGCAGGTGGTGTTTCCACCTCTCCACCATCAACGACCTCAGTCGGTGCTTCTACTTTACTATCTTCAATTTGTTGAAGAACTTCAATAGCACCTTGAAGTCTAAACATAGTCGCACGACCAGTTTCTAGTTGTTGTTGTACTTGAACTAGTTGCTCCTGTAAATTCTTAAGAACTTCACTATTATCAAGAGCCATTACTAATAACCTCCTTTAAAATTTTTTTGTAATTGAACACGTTAATATTTATGAAGGGAATATATTTTTTAATTTTCAAACTTACGGTTTCCCATACAGGGTCTTTCAGTTTTTTATCGAAATTTTTTCCAAAAGAAAAAATTTTTTCGAAAATTACCAGAGTTTCCAAACTTAGATCCCCACCCAAATACCTTTTGAGTATTACTGGGTGTCCCTTCGAGCAATTTAATACTTCGTCTAAGTTTTTCTCGAACAGTAATTTGTTGCTTTGTTCTTTGAACAAGTAGGTCAAACTCTGCTGTCTCTTCATCCATTCTGAATAGTTTTTTTCTCCAGAATTGATAATTTCTCCAATCCATAAGTTTTGTGGGTTGTTAGCATTTACAAAGTTTGATAAAAGAAAATCTAGT
>Ga0160422_10002897_pt1 | contig 10666 bp, 16 predicted proteins | sample Fk160mmetaG_FD_108192 | JGI IMG/M metagenome (GOLD analysis project Ga0160422, IMG submission 108192) | Marine microbial communities from the Central Pacific Ocean - Fk160115 60m metaG | ecosystem: Environmental > Aquatic > Marine > Oceanic > Photic zone | place: The Central Pacific Ocean... | reverse complement strand
ATATTCACAGTCCGTGGAAATTAAAATCTACAATATTTAATACTGATGAAGGTCTTCAAAAATATCCAAATCCTATTGTAGAACCATTAATTGCTGTAAAAAAAAGTAGAGATCAACTATGGAGGTTGAAAAAAAACAAAGAAGTTATTAATGAATCAAAAAAGCTTATAGAGTTGCATGTTAGGCCCAGGAAGAAAAAAGCGAATTAAAAAATTTACTTTAATCATTAATAATATAAACTAACTCTCTTCGATTATTTTTATAAGTAATAACTAAAATTTTTTCTGAGTGGAGATTGTTTATTATTTGTCCTGAAAGATTAGTTATAAATTTAATTTGTGACATATCATTGAAGTTTTCACTTAAATTAATTTGAGGAGTGGCAACAGCCCTCCAAATAACAGTATCTAAAAACGTTCCATGATTGGCGCTTATTTCCATTTTTAACAAACCCTCACCCGAAATATTGTTTGGGTAAAAATGAGCATTTAAATATATGCTTGAGTCAGCTGGAAATGAAATTGGATCAATACTATAAGTATTTAAAGGGTTACATGTGGGAAAACAATTTTGAAAATCCCACCCCGTCGGTAAAGAGTCAGTTATTATTTCATAAGTAATTGTTGTTTCTTCTAAAGTATTTAAAAAAGTGTTTTCACTAAACTCTCCTTCAATTGAGTTAGAATATAATTCTATATAATTATTATCAATTATAAAAACTTGAGAGAGGCTAATCATTGGTAATAGAATTAATAAATAAAATCTTTTCATAATAATTAAAAGCCTTAAAAACAAGATTAAATATAATATAAATTGATTATTTATTTTCTATTACTGTTATTGAGCCCACCATGCCATTATTTGCATGTCCTCCTACTGAACAATCATAATTATATAATCCAGGTGTGTTAAATGTATATTTATATATTTCTGCCCCAACAATTGAAGTTGATTCCGAATTAAATAATTCAGGGTTATTAAATGGAATATTTGTTATTGAATTTATTTCTCCATTTACATCATGTAATCCTCCATCATTTATCCATCTAACTTGTTCCCCTTGATTTATTACAATATTTTGTGGGTCATAATAAAAATTACCCGCAAAAACTGTATGCACAACAGCTTCAAATTCAAAATCTTCATCACTATTTTCACAACCAAACATAGAGCATAAAAGGATAGAGAATAAAATCTTAATTGTATTTTTCATAAATAGTTTATTTTAATTTGATTAATAACATTGGTGTCCTATGGCAACTTCCAACCCTCGATATTATATGTTGAATAAGCTGATGAATAACCCGGGGGCGGGGGAGTTATAATATTAAAAAAAGTTGAATCAGTAAGTGTCCATCCTATATTTACCCCATAATTTTCTGAATACACCAACCCACTATCATTCAAGTTATAAATGACGGGATCACAATAGCTACAATATTTAAAAACTAATTCATTTTCACTTAACCCTAGTTCAATACTTCCTGTGCTGTCATTATAATTTGTTATATAAGTTACGTCTGACACCCACTCAGAATTAAGCAGAGAGTCATAACTATAGTAGCCAGAATATGAAACACCACTTCCTTTAAAATTCCAATCACCTACATAGACCATATTTGAGTTATTTGAATTATTCTGGTTTTCATCTTTTTCAATTGCTTTATTGCAAGCAAAAAAAAATATACATGTAACAATTACTAAAAACGATTTAACCATTAATGAAATATAATACTTTAAAAACAAATAATTTTAATATCGCCAAAATCATTTAGTTTTATTTTTTACCTTTTTTAATCTTGCATAATCAAACTCACTCATCTTTTTTATTGAATAATACGTATTTAAGCCAATAACCCCCACACTACCACCCATTGTTTCATGCAATTCATTATTAGGAATATTTAATAATTTAATTCTACCAATTATAAAATAAGTTCCGTTTATTAATTTAACTTTTTGTTTTAATTCCAAACCTATTTTCACTCTACTTTCCAAAACAAATGGTATTGGAAAATTATCAATATAGTGTTCTTGAAATCCACATTCGTCAAACTCCGAAATCTCTTTATCATATTTTGCAGAAGTTAAATGCGCATTTTTGATTTTTGATTGTTCTACACTATTGATTGTAAAATATGGGTTTTCTAGTATATTGTCAAATGTATCTCTTTTCACCTTGTTAGTTGGCCTACATATAAATCCAAGTAATGGTGGGTTACTTCCTATATGTGTTACTGAACTAATAATACATAAATTACTTATTCCTTTTTTGGATTTAGTACCTATTAGATTTGCGCTTTTTACACCTGAGATAGAATTAATAAGCTTTAACCTTTTAACTCTTTCCATTTCATCTAATGCTTTTGCATTATAACAAAATTCATTTTTCATAAAATTTAAATTTTAATTTTTAAAATATCCTCATATTTTGTTGTATAACTTGGTGATAATTTTTTTCTCTTTGCTTGCCAGTACTCATTAAAACCTTGTGAGGCAAAACGGATTTTATTATTACCCATTATTGAATTTAATTCATCAATTGACTTCATTAATTTATTTCTTTTTTTTCTTTTTGGAATATCAAAACAAGACATTTGAATTTGTTTATTAGATTTTATTTCGTGTAAAACTACACCTGCTTTTTTATAACTAAATCCAGATGCATAAATTAACCTTAGCGCTTTACTTGTGGCGCTTATAATCTCCATACTATCACTAGTTGGTGTGTCAAAATGCATAGTAATAGTTGGGTTATGTTGGGCTACTGTCAAATTAAAACGATTTGTCATTAAAAAAATTGAAACTTTAGAACAAACACTATTTTCTTGTCTTAATTTGCGTGCACAATTATTAGCAAAATTGCATACTGCTTCTTTTAAGTTATTAAAATCGTTTATTTCTTTTCCAAAAGACCTAGAAGTACATATACTTTTTTTTCTATTCTTCAATATCTCTAAGTCATATACCATATTTCCTTTTAGCTCTTTTTGCATCCTAATTATACTAACCGGAAAATTTTTTCTCAATAATGAAGTGGGTGCCTCTCTAAGGTCTAGAGCTGTTAAAATATTTAATTCCTTTAAACGCCTTGTATAATTCTTTCCAATTCCCCATAGTTTTTCTATAGGAAAATTACTTAAAAGCCTTGTAATTACTGTATCATTGTCCAATATACAAACACCTTCCCTTTTCGTTTTGGCAATTTGATTAGCTACTTTTGATAATGTTTTTGTAAAAGAAATCCCAATAGAAACTGGTATTCCGGTCCATTTTTGAACTTTACTCTTAATTTTTATAGCTCGATCCAGGTCAATAAAATCTTTAAAATCCAAAAAAGCTTCATCTATAGAATAAACTTCTATTGCTTTTGTTTCTGATTTTAAAGTGTTCATAACACGATTAGACAAGTCTCCATACAAAGAAAAATTACTTGAAAAAACATGAATATTATTATTTCTTATTATTTCTTTGATTTTAAAAACAGGTTCTCCCATTTTAATACCTAAGTCCTTAGATTCATTACTTCTAGCTATAACACACCCATCATTATTTGATAAAACAATGATGGGTTTTTTGTTTAAACGGGGATTAAACACCCTTTCACACGAAGCGTAAAAATTATTACAATCTACTAATCCTATCATGTAAATTGATGTATTGAATGAGTTACTACTCCAAACAGCTCAAAGTTCATTTCTTCTGTTATTTCTATATCTCTATAAGTTTGGTTTTCTGCCACTAAGTACATTTTTTTTTTTGTTTTTTTAATCCGCTTAACTGTGAACTCTCCGTCTATATGGGCAACCACTATGCAGTTTTTTGTAATTTCCAAAGATCTATCAACTATTAATAAATCTCCGCTAATAATTCCAGCACCCCTCATACTATCACCAAAAACCCTAACGTAATATGTTGATGTTGGATTGTTTATTAAAATATTATTTAAATCTATCTCTTCACCCATAAAATTCTCTGCGGGGGAAGGAAATCCTGCTGACACCCCCTCTTCAAAATAAGGAATTGAAATTGTTTTTTTAACAACCCCATTATGAATAGTTGTGTGTGGGTTTTTATTTTTTTTTGAGGATTTTATTGTCATATTTAAATATAAAATTTTTATTTAAATATGTATATAGATAAGTCTCTTAGTAACTCAAATATTTTATTCACTAACATAATTTTTTTCTATGGTTCCGTCATTATACATATTTATAATCATTCCTGAATTTGTTTTTTTTGACTGACCTAAAAAATTAATCCTTCGAATCAGTTTTTTGAAAATATTTTCTTTGTCACGTTGATTTAAAGTTAAGGGTATATCAAAATCTACTGTAATTGGAAGATGGTCTGAACCGGAAGAATCATCGTTATTTAAATTATTTGTATTTAATGATTGTTGTGAAATAAATTCCGTGTCAACAGAAAAGGATTTTTGTGAACTTATAACATCATCCGAAAAAATTATGTAATCTAGCTTTCCATAGGGATAACTTCCAACATCATAACTTATATCCCGCCAAGTATAAGAGAGTGGAAGTTCTGTGTGCATACAAACTTGGTCTTTTAATTCATTATTTGACCAATTCATTCCACCCCCAAATCCATAATCGTCAGTATTAATTATCTCCCCCGTCAATATTGTTTTTAATTGTTGTGACAATCCCACTAAGTTTAAATCTCCACATAAAATAAAAGGTGTTCCTTCATCTAAATCTATTATTCCACCTGGTGTTTTGGCATCCAAAATAAAATTAACAAAATCATCTGCTTGTTCTTGTCTCGCCACATCATTATCACAACAACTCATATGGGAGTTAATAATTAGCAAGTCTTTTGCATATATGTCATCAGGTAAATCTATTAGGCAAGGATGCATTTTCTTAATACCAGAAGACTCGTCTGGCCAATCTTGGATAATTGGAAACTTTGATGCTAATATCAAATCATCTCCATCTTTTTTTTTCACAAACCAGCCCCCAATATTGGAAACTGGCAAAATATTATCTAAAATATTTTTTACTGTTTCTTGAGATGTTTGATAGCATTCTGAAAATGCAAATATATCAGAGTCTAATACCTGTAAAATGTTTTTTAATTTATCAATACGATTATTGTCATCTAAGCCATTATTCAAGACATTATAAGCTGTTAGTCTTATTAAATTTGAGGAGTCCTTATTAATATTTATTGGTTGATAATCTAAGTATTTAGAGTTAATGTTGTAAATAATTTCGGAATTTATATTAGGTATATTGTCCCCTGAAATCCAATCCCTTAATTGAATTTTTATCTCAGAATTTGGAAATAATAAAGAACCATCATACTCTGATTTAAGATCTATTGCTATTTCAAATTGATCTGATGTAACAGTTGGAGCAGGAAATATTCCAACATCATATAAAGATATTTGCACATCAGGGCTTGGTTCATTATACCAAACATAACGCTGGTTAAACATGATTCCTAATTCGCATCCAATGTTTTCGTTATATGCTGGAACAAATCCAGTTTGCGAATCATTATCAGTGTCAATAAAGATTTCAACATCATACAACTCCTCGCCATTAAATTCCATATCAAGTAAATCAATCTCCTCAAAAGTTTCAAACTTGATATATAAAAACTTATCATCATTTGTGATTGAAATGGATTTAAAGTCAACTCCCCCGATGTCATTAAATTCATCTTCAAATGAAAAAATATTTTCCCAGTCGTCAAAATGGCTATCTATATTTATTTGAGTGTTCTGTGAAAAAGAAAAACAGGATGCGAGAAAAAGAAAAATTAATTTAAACATTGATTAAATATTTTATAAAATTTCACCAAAATTATACACTAATTTTAAATAATTTTCGTTTTACTTGTGATTTTTTAAATGAATTTATTCTACGCAAAACTTATATTTATGAAAAATATTGATGAAGCATATTTAAGTAAAAAAATAAATAAACTAAATAAAAAAATTCATAGAGCCAAAAAACAAGGAGATGATAATAAAGTCTGGTGGAGAAAAATGAAATTAAGTAAATTAAAGCTAAAACTTCAAAAAATTATAGGACAATAAACAATATATTAATCCATAATGTTTACTGAAATTTCATTTCTTCTATTCATTATCTTATACGGAGGATCATAAACTAATAATTCAAATTTTCCATTGTGTTTAATGTTATTTTCTGATAAAATATTTTTTAATTGACTTATCATTTTCAATTCTTTCTGCTCGTTTGAATATCCTGAATATTTTATTGTTGCTTTAATTACTTTTTTACTGGAAATTATTTTTACATCATTATTTAAGGGCTGAGGAAGGTTTTTTTTATTATATTTTTTAGGCATTCTAAATAGCATTTCTCTATTGTTGTGTAATTTTATTATTACAGGGGAGGTCATGGCTATTTTTTCATCATTATCGTTTGATCCAAAAATATAGTCAGCTAAAACTCTAAATGAGGAATTTTGATTATTACCTGTTTGATCATTTTCATAACTTGCAAATAATGATGGCTCATATTCACGTATTTCTACCTTGCCAATTTTCTCAATGACTTTATAAGTATTATCTACATTTTGAGAATTTAAAAATCTAGAACTAAATAAGAACATAATTATTAAGATTGTAGATGTTATATAATATTTTTTTTTCATTTTTATTTATTAAAAATTTCCTCCATTCTATTATATCTATAATTAAAAATATCATTAATCTTATTTTTTATAAACAGATAATTTACTATTCTTCCTAAAATTCCAAATGGCAACTTATAAGAAATTATATCTGTCATTAACACACCGTCTTTTTGTACTTTAAAATGATGCTCATGGTGCCATATTTTATATGGACCCACTCTTTGCTCATCAACAAAATACTGATTTTTCTTTACATGAGTTATTTCGGTTACCCATCTGGTTGGAATTTTCAAAATAGGTGATACTCTGTAATAAATAATCATTCCAGGATATATTTTTTCATCTGTGTTTTTAGATTTAATTGTAAAATTCATGTAATTAGGTGTTATTTTTTTTAAATTCTTAGGTGATGAAGCAAAGTCCCAAACCTCTTCAATTGAAGATTTGATTAGTTGTTGTTTTATTATTTGATGAATCATTGAGCAAAAATAAAATAAAAACTGCAAACTATACTGAAATTTGTTTTTATTAAATTGATATAATAATTTATATTTGGAATAACTTAATTAACTAAAAATGAAAAATTTACTTATAATATTTTCTCTTATTCTATTTTGTTCTTGTACACAAAATACAACCAAAGAATCCACCAATTTAGTAGCTAAAGATTGTCTGGCAAATTCTACTTTTTGTTTTCCTGATTGTGAGACGCCCTCTGCATTATGGTCGTTTACTGAGAATACATTTAAATTTAAATCTAAAGAAGGAGGCACCAGTATCAAGGGTGAGTGGAAAGAAAATGAGGGTGGGGTTATTGAACTTAAAGTTGCCCCCAATGATAAACAAGGAGAAAAGAAAAAAATTGAAAGATTTAAACTATCTAACTGTGAATCCTTTATGTTTTCGGGCAAAAAATATATGAAATGAAAAATGTAATTTTATTTTTAATTTTCCCTTTTTTATTAATTGGGCAAAACAATATTTCATCTCACAAGCAAATTAATCCAAGTAATTTTTCATACAGTAATACTGGTTGTCAAGACCTAGACGAAACATTAATTGATATAGTCTCAATCTTTGGTGACACATCCTTGTTAGATGGCTTGTTAGGATGCGCTGAACTTATTCCAACACTAGAGTCTGGAATCCTTTCAGCATTTCTTCCATTTGATATTCCTTTAGATTGTAATACTGACTTAACTCCTTTTGGCTTTCTTGACATTAACCTCTCCGACGTTTGTCAATGTTCGTGTGAACCATTTTTAAACAATTTTGAAAATATTCAAAATAATAAAATTATTAATACAATTGATCTTTTAGGGAGAACTAATAAAATTGATGGTTTTTATTTTGAAATACACGAAGATGGCTCAGTAATTAAAAAATATAATTTAAACAAATAAACTATTTTCACTTGGATACATTAAGTCATGCATTATGGGGCAGGGGTGTTTTTGGGTATCGAGGTTATCCTTTATCAAGTATTTTTTTTGGCATTTTACCTGATTTATTTTCATTCGGAATTTTTTATATTTTCTCTCTGTTCTCTAATTTTTCAAATTTAAAATATGGCAAACCTGAAATAGACGAGTTACCAAATTATATTTTTGACCTGTACAATATTTCACATAGTTTAATTATCGCATTAGTTTTTATTTTAATTGCATATTTTTTTCTAAAGAAAGAATTTGTATTTGCTATGTTAGCATGGCCTCTTCATATTTTAATTGATTTTCCTTTTCATAGTATTGAATACTTTCCTACTCCTATTTTTTGGCCAATTTCAGACTTTAAATTTGATGGAATACCATGGTCTGTAAATTATGTTTGGTACTCTAACGTAGCCGGAATAGTGTTGTTATATTTTTACAGATACAGGGCTAAAAAAAAATCTTCAATTTAACATCATTGAAGTTTGATGATTTTATATAAATCAATAAATTATTTTTATTTTTGTGATAAATAAATTTTTGATATGGAGATTGTCATGATTAAAAAAAAAGGGTGCATGCCCTGTAAAGAATTTGAACCTATTGTTAAAAAAACTGCAGAAGAGTACTCTTTGGGTTTCAGGACAATAATGGGAGAAGATATGCCCGAAAATATTCAGCCACCATATTATCCTTTTTTTTATTTATATAAAAACAAATCTGTTCTTGAAAGTTGGGGTGGGACAAGTGAAAAAAAACTTTTATCTGTTTTAAAAAGAAAGCTATAAACTAAAATGCTGACTTTTAAAACAAGTTTTTCTTTTCACATTCGTTAAAAATAAGTTGTATACATAGGCCAAACAAAACAGAAATGATTATTAGCGCAACATTATTTAAACCCTCGGTCATAAAAGAAAGTCTTATTAAAATCGTTGATATTATAAATCCAGAATTTCTCATGATATTATGAAATCTGTCTGAATTGAAAAAAGAAAATAGTAAAAGAAAAACATCAACAAGGATTAAGGTCTGAAATAACTCATCAAAAAAGATTGAATTTAAAGACTTTAAATACACTACTTTATCATTATATATACTATCAACTGCCCAGTTGTAAAAATGAAAAATTGCTAACAGAGAGATGACTGGTAAAAGAACGGTTGATATCCATTTTTTTACCCTTATAAAACTTAATAAATTGATGGTTTCTGGAGATTCTGTTTTTTTCTTTTTAAAACTAAACCTAAATAAAAATATCAAAAAAAATAAAATAGCTGCAGCGGCAAGATCAACAAACAAGTATTCATTTGTGTTAGATGTAAATAAATTTTGATTCAAATTTAAATTTGAAATATCTTTAAAAATTCTTCTTATTATAATTAAAGTAATTATTTCATACTGTTTAGAAATGTATACTGAAATAGATCGTGGCAAGTAGTAAATTAGCTGATAAATTTCATAAATAAGAATAAAAGAAAACGGTGTATATATTGCAGAAATTGGACTACTCAATAAACCATATGGGTCATCAATTTTTAAAACATTTGACTGAAACAAATAAATTAATAACAAATGAACCAAAAAGCCAAATATTGAAATGTATAGTATGGTTTTTTCAACAAACCTTTTTGTGTCTTCACCAATAAAGAAATCAAAGATTTTATTTTCTATAGCAGCAAATTTCATCGAAATAAATTAATTAAAAATATACGTTCCTTAAATTCTTGTAATATCAAGTTTAAAAATTGACCAAACAAAATTTAAACTTAATTAAAGCCTCCTGGCTTTTCATAAACGTAGAATTTTTTTACTTTATTATCTACGATCCAGGCGTCATGAATCTGGGAGATTTTTATTTGACCTGAATCAGTAGTTAGGGTCAATTCATGACATGATGTGACGTATTGTTTTAATGTGTCTTTTTCAGTTAATTCATTGGAAATCATATAATACGTCTTCCAATTTGGATTGTTTTGTTTAAACCAAGCGCCAAGAAATTCAATGTGCTCTTCAGAGCTATTTATTTGCCCACCTGGTGTCATAATTTTAATATCGTCATGATTTAAACTTTTTATCAACTGCAAGTCTTTTTTGTTATGAGCATCTAAATATTTTTCCCAAACTTCAATAATTGACATATCCCCAGCGTTGAGAGAGACTTTTTCTCCGCTTTCCAAAATCTCATATCCTATCTGTGTTGCTTGATTATTTTTTGGTTCAGTGCAACAAGACATAACTAATATACTAATTGTTAAATACAGTAGATGTTTCATTTTTGTTATTTTTTATTATCATGACAAATATATAAACTTAAAGACTAACAACATTATACATTTAAAAATTATTATTATTCAATTGTTAGAGCATTAAATTGATTTAAGTGATACTTAACATGTGCAAAAATATTTTTTTTAAAGGTATCTTTTTTTACTGTACCATGCATTGGATTTGTGATGTGTGTTTTTTTAAAATTATTTACGAACTTTAATCTTTCAATAAGCAAACTCCTTTCAGCTTCAAAATCTATATTTTTAATATTAGATGTATTTAAAAACCTTAAACTTTTTGAGTTTTTCTTATACTTATTTATATCATATTTAATT
>Ga0160422_10002896_pt1 | contig 10670 bp, 11 predicted proteins | sample Fk160mmetaG_FD_108192 | JGI IMG/M metagenome (GOLD analysis project Ga0160422, IMG submission 108192) | Marine microbial communities from the Central Pacific Ocean - Fk160115 60m metaG | ecosystem: Environmental > Aquatic > Marine > Oceanic > Photic zone | place: The Central Pacific Ocean... | reverse complement strand
CTTCTCTAGCATTGATTCGTGCAAGAAATAAAAGATTTTTTAACTCGATTTTATCCATTAAAAGCCTTATTCTATAAGATTCTGAATATTATAGAGATATATTAAGAATGTTTAAGTTTTTACGTGGTCTTTTTTCAAATGACATATCCATTGATTTGGGTACTGCCAACACATTAATTTATACAAAAGAGGAAGGTGTTGTCTTAGATGAACCATCAGTAGTGGCCATTCAAGAACGGAATGGACAAAAAACTGTAGTTGCTGTTGGTCACGATGCAAAAAAAATGCTTGGCAGAACTCCTGGTCAGATGGAAGCTATTAGACCTCTCAGGGATGGAGTAATTGCAGATTTTAATGTTACAGAAAAAATGCTTCAGCATTTTATTAAAAAAGTTTCAAATAATTCAATTCTATCTCCCAGTCCAAGAGTTCTAGTTTGTGTTCCATCAAAAGCTACTCAAGTTGAAAAAAGAGCAATTAGGGAATCAGCTCTATCGGCTGGAGCAAGTGTTGTAAAACTTATAGAAGAGCCAATTGCTGCTGCATTGGGTGCAGGCGTTGCTATTGATAAACCAAGAGGAAGTATGGTTATTGATATTGGGGGTGGAACATCAGAAGTTGCCATTTTATCTTTGAATGGAATCGTTTATTCAGAATCATTGAAAGTTGGCGGGGATAAATTTGATGAGGCACTTCAAACATATGTGAGAAGAAAATTTGGTGTAGTTATAGGTGAATCAACTGCTGAATTAATTAAACTTCAAGTTGGGTGTGCAACACTGAACTGTAAAAAAGAATTTGAACCCTACGAATTCAGAGGCAGAAATCTTGCCGAGGGTATTCCAGAGCTTATTGTATTTAAAAAAGAAGATGGTTTTAGGGCCTTAGAAAATCAAACTTCTGCAATTGTGAGGTCAGTTAGAACAGCACTCGAATTATCCCCACCAGAGTTAGCAGCTGACATATCTCAAGATGGCATAGTTTTGACAGGTGGCGGAGCTTTGTTACATTGCTTAGACACACTAATTGAACAATCCACTGGGATTCCAACAAGGGTTGCTGAAGATCCATTGACGTGTGTTGCCAGGGGGGGAGGCATTGCTCTAGGCTTGATGGATAAAGACTTCGATTTATTTGCTGAAGAGTAATGTCAAAAAATATTCTTCCCTTTCAGAAGAAATTAAGACTGTCCCTTTTTTCACTTTTAATAGTTACTGTACTAGCCTATACATCACAAAACTTAAGCCTAAATGATAAATTTCAAAGATTCCTAATGAAGTTCCTAAATGTTCCACAACAATTTATGAACGAATTTCTTAGTCAGTACAGAGAATTTGAAAATGAAAGATTAGTTCAATTAGAAGAAGAAATTTTGAATTTACAGAATCAGGTTTATGAAAGAGATCTGCAAATTAGATCATTGGAAAATTCAAGACCATTCACGGAATACGGTTTTACTCAAAATGAAAAATCTGAGACTTATATAAATTCATTTGATCAGACGAATTTTGATTGTTGCAACAAACATAGAATTTATATTAATAATCCAAATAATTTATCAGGTAAGATTTATGCGATATCTCAGGGTAATTTTGTAGTAGGCAAAACAAAGAACATCTCAAATAATGAAATGGAAGTTAGGTTGTTAAGTGATCCAGGTGAGTACATATCTATCAAAACTATCAATGGATTCTACTGCATCGCTAAGGGCACTGGAAAAAGCAGTTTTATAAGTTGTCTAAATGAATCAAAAGCAGTTAGCTATAATGTTGGCGACACTTTTTTTACAACTGGCTTTGATGGAATATATCCTCCAGGATTGATAGTTGGAAGTTTAGTGAATATTTCTAATAACCAATCAAATATTTTTGAGCAAAAATTAGATATAGAGCTTTTTTTTGATCCATATCAATCAATTAATAAGAAGGTAATTTTGCATGAATGAACTTTTTCGATTTTTGAGTTTATTTTTATTAATAATTTTTAATCAAATTTTATTGGCTATGAATATCTGGTCAATATCTCCTGACCTATTTATAATTCAAACACTAATTTTTACAACATTTTTTAAAAAGATTCCCAACGTCTATTTTTTTATTTTAAAAGGCTTTTTGATAGATCTTTTTTTTAGCAATATTGCACTGCCGTATACATTGAGTTTCATGTTAATAGGGTTATATCTAAATTTTAGCAGTCTAAGATGGATACAAAAATCTCTTCTAGAACAAATAATTCTTATTATTTCTGTGAGCACACTCTTAAATATTATCTTATTTAGTATTAATGATTTTTCTGATGGATTGGAGATAAGAATTCTTCTAAATCCTTTATTTAACTCAATAATTTGGTCATTAATTTTTATTAGTCAAAGGCAGAAATGGTTAAAGAATATATAGTTTCGATAATTAGATTTTTTCTTTATTTTTTGACTTTACTTATTATCAGCTTCTATATTTTCAGCCTTTTTATTTCTACAGATTACGGATCAAAATCTATTACTAAATACTTTTTTAATGACACCATTAAATATAAAGAAATATCAATCGAACCAAATTTATTAGGATTAAAAGTAAGAATAAATGATTTTCAATATGCTTCGGTAGCAGACTTTTCAGGCCAAGAAATTAATTTAGAAATTAATTTTCTTAATTCGATAATTGGTAATAAAATTTATGTTTCAAATTTTTCTTTATTTGATGCGGAAGTAACTTTAATTGATGATATTAAAAAAGAACGCACTTCACAAACAGACATTTTTATTGAAGATTTGTTGATAACAAATCTTAAGGTTGGAAATACTGTTTTTAAAGAGCTAAATTTATTTGATTTTTTAGCGCAGAAAGATTCATTTGGGTTCAATTTTCAAAAACTGAATATTGATCTTCCTGGTAGTCTCAATTCTATACGTGATATAGATGGCACTGCATATTTCAATCAAAGAAGTCTTAAAATTGATTTAGAATCAAAACAAGCAATGATTATTTTTGATTTTTATAAAAATCCGAAAATTCTTCCCAATCTAAAAGGTCAAATGCATTTAGAATTCAATGATAAATTTACAATTTCTGATGCAAGCATATTTTCTGGAAATGAAAAATCAAATATAAGATTATTGTTAAATTATGATGATGAAATTAAATTAAAAATTGCAGCAAAGGGCGATGAAAAATTTATTCTAAATTATTTACCATCAACTCAAGATAACATCAAAGTTTTTTTTCAAGAATCTAAATTTAAAACAGATGAATTAGACCTTTTATTAACTTTGTTTACAGCAAATGAGGAAGTAAGATTTTCGTCAATTTTAAGTTCTAAAAGTACTTTAATAAATTTGAGAAATACTGAGTTAAAAGCAGATTCAATAAAGTCTTATATTGATAATTCATCTATAAAATTATTTGGTGAAAACATGTATGTATCGGACTATTTTTTTGGCAATATTTATTTAGTTAATAATTTTTATGATGATAGTAACTATGATCTTTTGCTTGTAGATAAGAAAATTGGATTGAAATTCGATAAAAATGGTACCTTAAAAAGTTTAAACGGGCATTTATACTCAACTGAGGATTCGAAACTTCAAATAAATTTATTTGACCAAAATTTGTTAATAAACTACGAAGATATATTTGTTAAATTTAACTTACTTGATTCATATGTTTTAGAAGAAAATAATTTAAAAATTTTTCCAAAAAGACTCAAATCAAATCTCTTTATTCTAGATGAAAGTTTTCAAAATTCTCTGGAATTTAACTTAGATGATTTTTCTCTTAATAACATTAACCTTCAACTATCCGTTAAAGACTTAGATAATAATTTATCTAGTAGCTCAAACCTAACTTTTAATAAACTTGATTTGGTTCTAGAGAACAGTTTCATAAGACTTTCAAATGAAAATTTTGATATTGGAGGGATTGTGAACATTTCAGGAAAAGATATTTCATATTCTGATTCAACTTTTCAAATCGATGCAATAAGGGTTTTATCTCTTATTGATATAAGATCTAGACTCGTAAATATATTCAATGCTGATTTTGAAAAATTAGATCAAAATAATTTTTTTATAAATTCCCTAGATGGTAAATTTTTCATAGATAGCTCAGGTTATGCAAATATTGATAAACTGAATATGAACTTTGATATAGGGAAGGCCGAGCTATCAGGTACTATTTCATCCATCAACGATCCATTTGATAATTTTGATATGGAAATGAATTTTGAATCATCTTTGACGCAAAATATACCTTGGTATGTCGCTATTATTGGGGGGCTACCTGCTGCTGCAAGTGCTGTTGTAGTTACTGAAGTTCTTGAAGAAGGATTAAATGATATTACTAAAACAACTTACTCCATATCAGGTGATGTTGAAAATCTAAATATAGACCTTAAGCAATGAGAAAGCTGATGATACCTAAAAAACTTACAAAACCAATTATGTCTGTGAATGTTGTGATGATAACTCCTCCTGCTATGGCTGGGTCATAACCCAACTTTCTTAGAAAAAGAGGAAAAAGAAATCCAAAAACCGCAGCTGCTAACAGGTTTAAAATCATTGCCAGTGATATTGCTAGTGAAAGAGAAGAGTCTTCAAACCATAAAGAAGTTATTAGATATATTGAAATTGAAAATATTAGGCAGTTCGCAATAGCTACAATAAATTCTCTGCGAAACAGATAGCGAAGATTTTTTTGATTTAATTGCCTCATTGCTTCAGCCCTTATGTAGATACCAAGTGTTTGTGTAGCAGCTATGCCACCCATACTTGCAACAATTGGCATGAGTATTGCAGCATAAACAACTTTTTCAATTACATCTTCAAATACACTGATAGAGGCTGCGGCAACTATAGCGGTTAACAAATTAATAGATAGCCAAAGAACTCTATTTTTAATTGATTTTTTTGGTGATGCAAAAATATCTTCTTCAATTTGTGCGAACCCTATAAAATCTTGTTCAACTTCATCAGCTGCTACTTCGATAATATCATCAACAGTTATTCTTCCTAGTAAATGATTTTTTTCATCAACAACAGGAGCTGAAAAAAGATCTTTAGTTTTAAATTCATTATATATATCTATCTGGTTGCTCTCTATTTTTAGGGGCTTGAATTCAGTATCCATTACCTCTCTAACTGTGAGATTAGGATCAGAAGTTAAGATCTTTGTAATTGGCAATATTCCCAAATATTCATCTTTTTTATTAACAACGTATATATCGTCTGTATTCTGAGGCATTTCCTTAAGAAATCGTAAATACCTCGTAACCAATTCAATTGAATTCTCTGCACGAACAGTTATTACATCAGTATTCATTAAACCACCTGCAGATTCTTCAGGATAGTCCAGTATTTTTTCCACTCTCCCCCTATCTCTTGAATTCATCAAGGACAAAACTTCATTAGTAATTTTTTCTGGGAGTGTTTGAAGAATATCAGCTAAATCATCAACTTCTAAATCACTGATTGCAAGCGAAATTTCTTCAGGATTCATTCCTGAAAGCAGATCTTCACGAAGGTTTTCATCAAGTTCACCTAAAACTTCGCCTTCTGTATCAAGTTTTATAAGATCCCAAATAATTTTTCTTTCATGTGGTGGAGACGATTCAATTACATAAGCTAGTTCACTTGGAGTCATTTCACTTAATATTCTTCCAAGTTTTGTTTTAAATTCCGGATTTGAGAAAGTTTCTTGTATGAGCTCAAATCTTTTATCTAAGTTTTCAGTAGCCATTTGGCTATTCTACAAGAAAAACATTTAATTCAGTTCGCCAAAATATAATTTCTTTGCTATGGGGTCGTTCTTAACTTGATCAGGAGTTCCTTGTAATAATAGCTCTCCTTGATTAAGAAGAATTATTTCATCGCAAACATTCATAACATCTCTAAAACTATGATCACTAAGAAAAATTCCTAAATCTTTCTTAAATATCTTGAGCATCTTAATGATTTCTTCTACTGATATTGGATCAACACCTGCAAAAGGTTCATCCAGAAGAATAAACTTAGAATCAAGCAGAATAGATCTTAAAATTTCTGTTTTTCTTTTCTCTCCGCCTGATAAAAATTTTGATTTAGTATTTGCCTTATCTGTAAGATTCATTACATCAAGTAAGCTTGAGATCTGATCAGATTTTTCTGATGAAACTTTCTTAAATTTTAGTTCAATTATTGCTTCGAGGTTATCAATAAGACTTAAATCATCAAAAAGTGAATTTTCTTGGGGAACATAATTTAACCCTGCATTAGATCTTTGCTCTAAATTCATTGTTTCTAGGTCTTTTTCATAAAATTTTATATTTCCAGAATCAATTTTTGATAGTCCAGCAAGAGCTTTAAATAAACTGGTTTTGCCCGCTCCATTTGCACCTAAAAGTCCAGTGATTTTATTATTTGGCAAATCAAATGAGATATTTTTAAAAAGTATTTTTGATTTTACTGATCTACTAATATTATTAACTTTTATCATTAGATAATTTGATAGTCATTTTCTCAGAATTAATTTTATTTCCTGATTTTATTATTGAAACATTTTTTAAAAGTTTTAAAACTTCAGAGTCAATTTCAATTATTTCTGCTTCCCCCTGAATAAATTCGACGCCATCGAAAAATTTAATCTTAATGGGAGACCCATATGCTACAAAAGATTCATTTTCTTGATTGAGTTTTAGTTTGTCAGCTGTAAAAAAAATTTCATCAGATTTAAAAGTCACATTAAATTCATAATTGATCATATTTAACTCTGTATCAATCTCAATATTTTCTGACGTTATCTCGTATTCTTGCGAAAATAGGTTAAATGATACAAAGAGAAAGAACAGTCTATAAAACATTTGCTTCCAAAATATCATGCATAGTTAATATACCAACAACTTTTTTATTTTCTTTAACAACAAGATTATAAACCTTAAAAGACTTCATTTTTTCAGCTGCTTTAACTACTAATTCTTTAGAATTAATGGTTTTAAATTCTTTAGTTAATACTGAAGAAAGTTTAATTTTATCTATCTCAATATTTTTTTTCAAAAGTCGTCTTAAATCACCATCTGAAAATACCCCAATGATGCTGCTCCCTTTTTTTACTAGGGCAATCCCTTGTTTTTTTTCAGAAACTTCAAAAATTAAGTCTTTAATTGTTTCTGAATCTTTTACTACCGCAGCTTTTTTGATTGGAACCATCAAGTCCTTTGTTCGCAAAGTTAGTTTTTTCCCAAGCTTTCCTCCTGGATGAGACTTTGCAAAATCCTCAGATGTAAAACCTTTAGACTTAAGAATAGCGATTGCTATAGCGTCACAAAGTGCAAGTGTTACAGTAGTGCTTGAAGTAGGTGCAAGATCATTAGGACAAGCCTCTCTGTTAACTTTTACAAGAATATGAGTTTTAGAAGCTTTAGCTATTGTTGAATTCACATCTTCTGTGATGGAGTGAAGATCAATTTTTTTCATATTTATTGCTGGTATCAAATTGCAAATTTCCAGACTTTCACCAGATTTTGATATAGCTAAAATTGCATCACCTTTTTCTATCATACCTAGATCTCCATGCATGGCCTCAGCCGGATGAATAAAAAATGATGGTGTGCCAGTGCTTGAAAGAGTAGCAGCAAACTTGTTAGCAATATGACCAGATTTACCAACTCCAGTTATAAATATTTTCCCCTTACAATTAGATAAATTTAGACATAATTCCTCAACATTGAAGTTTTTTGACCCATAAAAAGCTTTCAATTCCTCTAATTCTATCAAAAAAGCTTTTTTTGCTTCTTTTTGGAAAATATTTTTTTTCATTTCAAACTATAATTTACACATGTTACGATTTTTTTCATCAAAAATTTTAATTGCTATTATTTTATCTAACTACTTATTTGCAGATAAAATTCCTGAGCTTCACGAATATATTGATTCTAATGCTCAACATTTTCTGACTGTCATCAAGGAAGAAGGTTCAAAATACGATGAAAATCCTGAAGAATTTAAAAAAATTCTTAAAAATATTTGGGAACCAATGGTTGATACAAAAGTTGTGTCAAGATTAATACTTTCATCGGATATTTATGCTTCTGCCTCAGAAAGCCAAAAAAAACTTTTTGAAGATAGAACTAAAAAACTATTACTAGATACTTATGTTTCAACTTTGCTGGAATTTGAAAATTACGAAATCAAGACTGACGAAAATATAAAAATTAACAAAAAAACCCTTGAAGTAACTATTAATTTTTCCTCTGAATCTGATTCATTTGAAACAATACTTACAGTTTATAAAAACAGTAAAGGGCAATATAGAATTATAAATATAATTGTCAACGGAATTAATTTAGGCTTAATATTTAGAAGCCAGTTCCAAGATGCTTACAAAGAAAATAATAATGATTTAGATGCTGCGATCGAATCTTGGAAGCCTACTACACTTTAATATATGGAAAGATTAATAATCAAAGGCGGGAATCACCTTCACGGGGAAGTAGATTGCTCAGGAGCTAAAAATGCAGGTTTGCCTATTCTGGCATCAACAATACTCTTAGACGGGTCAGCCTTCATAGGAAATTTACCTCATTTGCAAGATATCACTACCAAACTTGAATTATTAAACTCAATGGGATCTTCAATTAACTTTCATGAAAATGGTTATATTGAAATCAATTCTTCAAATATTCTCTTACCAGAAGCAAGGTATGAGTTAGTTAAGACTATGCGTGCATCCATTTTAGTTATGGGCCCATTAGTTGCTAAATATGGAAAAGCTAAAATATCCCAACCAGGTGGTTGTGATATAGGTTCGAGACCTATAGATTTTCATCTAGCTGGCCTTAGGCAAATGGGAGCTGAAATTACTTCTGACTCAAAATACATCTATTTGAAGGCAAAAAAGCTTAACCCAATAAATTTTGTTTTTCCAAAAGTTTCAGTAACAGGCACAGAAAATTTAATGATGGCTGCAACATTAATAAAGGGAACGACTATTCTGAGAAACTGTGCAAAAGAACCTGAAGTTGTAGAGCTCGCAAACTATCTTAATAGTTGTGGAGCTAACATTAAAGGAGCAGGAAATTCAGAAATTACTATAAATGGAGTAGATGAGCTTAAAGCAAAAAGATGGAATGTTCTGTTCGATAGAATCGAGGCGGGCACCTACCTTGTTGCAGGTGCAATTACAAATGGCCATGTTAAAGTGAAAAAGATTGACCCCGGTACTATTAAAATAATCAGTAAAAAATTAATGGATATGGGTGTTAAAGTGAATGTTGGTTTAGATTCAGTTGAAGTTGATGCAACCTCCTCAGATTTAAAAGCTCAAGATATATTTACTGAACCATTTCCTGGGTTTCCAACAGATATGCAAGCACAATTCATGACTTTAAACACAATTGCATCAGGAAAATGCATAATTGAAGAAACAGTATTTGAAAATAGATTTCAGCATGTTAGTCAGTTAAAAAAGATGGGCGCTGATATTCAATTAAACAAAAATAAAGCATCTGTGTCTGGAGTGTCAAACTTAGTTGGTGCCAATGTAAGCGCATCAGATTTAAGAGCATCAGCCAGTTTAGTTTTAGCTGGTTTGGTTGGTAAGAACAAAACCGAAATTAATGACATATATCATATTGATAGAGGGTATGAATGCATTGAGGAAAAATTAAATAAATTGGGTGCTGAAATTATTAGAGAACCTGTGGTCTATTAGGTCTCTCTTTTGTAACTAAATTTAAGTCAAGCTCAGAGTTTGATCTAATGATCTTCAATTCAAGAATATCACCTGGAGAGATACTATTTACTGATGCTAATAAAGTATTCCATCTAGCTTCAGTATTTTTTATTCCAATAATTATATCCCCATCTTTTAAACCATTTTTAAAGTCTGTGTTTTCGTTTAAAGCCACAGTATAAAGTGCTGGTATTCTGTTTGATGTTATAGGGTCAGTATAAAAACCTCTTCTAAATCTAAATTCACCAATCCAGGCTCTACTCACTTTTCCATACTTAATTATTTCATTTGTTATAGATAGAACTTTGCCAGAAGGTAGTGCGAATCCTACTCCATCTGAACCACCTGATGATGAGGCTATTAATGTGCTTAATCCAATGAGCTCTCCACTTTCGTTAATTAGTGCACCTCCTGAGTTTCCTCGGTTGATAGCTGCATCGGTTTGAATGATATCTAAATATGGATTTCCAAAATTTCTTCCAGTGGCACTTAAAATTCCGCGCGAGACAGAAATACCAATATTATATGGGTTTCCAATAGCGTAAACTGTCTGTCCTATTTCTAAATTTTCCTGATCTGAAAATTCAATATGGTTAAGATTTTCCTCATTTATTTTTAAAACAGCTAGATCCGCATACTCATCAAAACCAATAAGGTTTGCTAAATAAGATTTTTCAGAAATTTTTACAGTGCTAAGGTTTCCTGAAAGATTATGAAAGGCTGTAATAATATAACCATCTTCCGAGATAATTACCCCAGAACCAAAACTTTTACCACGATTGCTAACAGACTCAATGGTAACAATAGATGATGAAATATTATCAAAGTTTATTTTTTCTTCTTCATTGTATCTATTTTCAAAATAAACAAATTGTGCCCCAAAAAATAAGCCAAAAAATAATATTAATAAAAACAGGTTCTTCATGTTTCAAATCCCTTATCAATATATTAATATATAGCGGCGCAACTTTG
>Ga0160422_10002895_pt1 | contig 10671 bp, 11 predicted proteins | sample Fk160mmetaG_FD_108192 | JGI IMG/M metagenome (GOLD analysis project Ga0160422, IMG submission 108192) | Marine microbial communities from the Central Pacific Ocean - Fk160115 60m metaG | ecosystem: Environmental > Aquatic > Marine > Oceanic > Photic zone | place: The Central Pacific Ocean... | reverse complement strand
CCGATCTTTTGCCCAATTTTTGACCTGAGCTCGCCACTCCCTTCACGAGCTTTCGCATGCAGAAGCTCGTAGGACTTGAGAAGACGTCCCTCATGATAGAGGCTCAGAAGCTTTCTCGGAACATCAATTTTGATATTAAAATTTAATGGGAGCAGCACGAGTTCATCACCGGGAAAGAGCTTGTCCATTCGCTGCAGCCCGTTCATGTGCATGATACAGTCAAGAGTTGTATCGTGGCTCTGAGCGATCCGCGTGAAATTATCTCCGGATTTCACCTTATACATGACCTTACCTTCCATCACTTCTGTCGACAAAAGGTCATCGAGATTGAGCTCCCCGAGAATTCGGCGCGCCTCCGAGGCACTCGGAGAGGACGGGTAGACTCCCACCAAAAATTCGAGCTTCTCACGAGCCTTCGCAAATTGACCTGTCGCAAGAAGTTCCCTAGCCCGTTCAAACGCTATTTCCCCAGGCTTCACAAGCGTCGTATCTGACGCGATCTCCGAAACTACCCCGAGCTGGGGTTCCGTGCTCTCTTCCCTCAATCGCTCAACGAGAAAATAGGTTGCTGCGAGTATCGCCAGGACGATCACTGCCGCAATAACCTTGATAATTGCCATCATATCCTCAAGGGGCCGCGTGTTCCCTCATACCTACCGAGCATTCCCATGTAATTCGACACTCTGACGCGGCAAGCAAGAAGCTAGAGAAGACCTTTGCGCTTAAAATCGAATGCATTGATTTCCGAACTCTTATCCACAATCTCAAAGATAAACCGCAGAAGGCTGATCTCCCACGCATCGTCCACTCCCTCAATGACAACCTGCATGGGATTTCCTACCCTGTGAGCGTCTTCGAGAACCCGTTCCCTGACCACTTCCATCGAATCATGGAGCAACTCTTCTCGGACTTCTCCTCGTTTAAACTGGTAATTCACCATGGCGATTTTCGCTCCTCTTGCTTCGAGCCACTCATGGAAGCGATCAGCCTCGTCGCTAAATCCCTCGAATTCAATGCCGCTGTAGGCCTCCGGCTTTATAATTGTCGGCTTGTTCGCTTCGACCTCTCCAGAGCGAATCCGAACCTTTCCCACCGAATCCATTAACTCACTGAGGAGAAGGAACTCGAATCGGGTATCCCCGAAGGTATCGATACGACGGTCGGGTTCGTATATAACGCTAGTTGTTTCCAGCGCGTATTGAATGTCATCAGGTGAATACATTCTTGAATGGCTCCATCGGTGATTTACCCAATCGTAATAAAGAAAAGGGCAGGCCCATGGACCCGCCCTGCACACTGGGATGTTACGTTCGGGATCCTTCTTCAGGAACTGGCCTTGTCCACGTAATCAATAATTGCCCCAACGGTAGTGAGCCCCTCGGCCTCGTCATCAGGCACTTCAACTCCGAACTCCTCTTCAACAGCCATTACCAGTTCAACAGCATCGAGGGAATCTGCTCCGAGGTCCTCTACCACTTTTGCCTCACGCGTCACTTTGTCGGCGCTTACTCCAAGTTGCTCTACGATGATACCCTTGACCTTCTCTTCGCTTGATTCTGACATTTTTCTTTAGCGGTTATTCGCTTACTCTGAGATATCCCTCCTCACGCCAGTTGGCAACCCCGAAAAGTCACTCTTGGGAAGGGGCCTCCTGTGCCTGTTGCTCTGGAAGAGAGTTGTCCACATTTTCCCTGTCGCTTTCTGCCTCATCCTCAACAAGCTCAACAAGCTCCCCCTTAAAATTTTGGAGGATGCGCTGGAAGAGCGCCTCGGCTGGGGCCCCATTCTCCTCTCTGAATTGACCGTATATCATGCCATCAACCTTCGATCTTTTAAGCGCCCCCCCCTTCGAATCAGGCTTATCCTCAAAGAACAGGTAGGCCAACCCCTTCGTTCGCCACTTGCGGACATCGATCCTGCGGATTGACTCAAAAGCAATCTTCTCTCCTCCAGGAGCATAGAATGATTCGCCATCCACTTTCATTGAGCGGCGGGAATTTCTCACCAGGAAAAACAAAGCGCTAACCAAAAGCACTCCACTCCCGATAGCATAGTAGAGCTGTTCTTGAATCTTCTTCGCGTCATAACTTTTCTCGGGAATCGCGGAGCTCCAACCTCGCTCATGAGTATAGAGGGCCCACATCGGAGGAATCGTCTTATTCCCCTCCTCCAATACAGCATTACGATAGCCTTTATAATCAGATAGCTGGAGAGGCCATCTTGCTTTTCTGTCAACGTGCATCGGCAGAACCACATCACCAGCAGGAAAAACTTCCCGCTTCTTCGCCTCACTCTCCCACTCCTCCGCACTCCACTCACGCTCATTGAACAGATCTTCAGCTTTTTCAAACGCCTTATAAGTGTAATAGACCTCATTTTTAGCAGGCCAACCGACCTTCCAGTCCTTCAGGAACAAGACCAGAAAGACTCCAAACATGATCACCATGGCCCAGCCCCTCACGTAAAACCACCTCGTGGCACGGCATTCAATGATCTCCGCCTCCTGCATGGATCCGAGAATCTGAGGCCCAGCTCCAAATGTTCAAGCGCTCAATGAATTCAGTCTAAAATAAGAAACCTCATTTTCTTGAGAATTTGAGCTTCGGGAGCACCTTGCTCGCAGACATCATCAAGCCAGCAGACTCAACAATGTCTGGCTGTTCCATAAAGGTGGACCGTAGCCCGACTGTTTTCACCTTTGACATCACACCCCGCAAATCAGACCACTTTTCCCCGTGAGCTTCTCAGCGTTTTTTGCAGACTCGAGCCGAAGATGCTCTCCGCTTATGCGGCGCTTCGTCTCTATGCTGGAGCCTATGTCTGCTGGGAAACTTGAGTCCATGGCCAGGCAAAGCTCGGGACTCTCCAAGCGTCAGTTCGGAAGAACCATGCGCCTTTTCGCCCCGCTCTATCTTTCCAACGAATGTGTGAATAACTGCAGTTACTGCGGATTTTCCCGTGACAATCCGATTCTCAGGACCACCCTTGACTTGGATCAGGTCGCTGCCGAAGCGGCTCACCTTCACTCGCTTGGATTCCGCAATCTGCTCCTCGTTGCCGGTGAGCATCCTAAATTTGTCTCCGAAGGCTATCTTCAGGACTGCCTCAGAATTCTCTCTCCTTCGATTCCTACTCTGGGAATTGAAGTTGGCCCCATGAAAGACTCTCAGTATGCGGAACTTGTCTCCTGCGGGGCAGAGGGATTAATCGTCTACCAGGAAACTTACGACCGGGATACCTACGAAAAGCTTCACACCTCAGGACCAAAGAGAAAGTTTGACTGGCGTTTAGATTGTCCGGAGAGGGCTTATGCGGGCGGTTTTCGTCGCATAGGTATCGGCGCGCTTTTCGGGTTAGCCGACTGGCGCACTGAAGCCCTCGCTCTCGCCACACACCTTGAATACCTCTACAGGACCTGCTGGAAAGCTCAGTTCTCCATTTCGTTTCCAAGAATGCGGCCTCATGCCGGAAACCACAGACACGAACTGGATCCCAACCTGACTCTGAACGATCGCCACCTGGTCCAGCTGATCTGTGCGTTCCGTCTGACATTTCCACAGGTCAACATCGTGCTATCGACCCGAGAACCCGCAAATCTTCGTGATCACCTTTTCTCTCTGGGAGTCACACATGTGTCTGCTGGTTCGCATACCGAACCAGGGGGCTACACCGGAGTGGGATCCAACGACCTTCACAGAACAATCAAAGGGCGTCGGGTGGAAATCGAGCCTGAGGAGAAGGCTGAGAATGGCTGCACTACTAAAGCTACGCCTCAATTTGAAATAGATGACGATCGCCCCGTATCTGCAGTAGCGGATCAACTTACCAACCAGGGATTCGACCCTGTCTGGAAGGACTGGGATCGCGAGATCCTCGCGCCGGCCAACTCCTGAACAATGACAATCCAACTTAATGGAGAGACTCATGAGATCCAGGAGGGATCGACAGTCAGCGACCTCCTGAACCTTCTTAATATGCAAAATGAACCAGTCGTTACTGAGCTCGACGGGCAGGCGCTGACGCAGCAAGAATACGCTTCCAGCGTCTTGCTGGAAGGATCCCGGGTTGAAGTCATTCGCCTCGCTGCTGGCGGCTGACCGCCGATTCAAACAACTCGAGGAAGTGATCCGTCTCGCAAGGCCATGTCAGGACCTCTTGCCAGACCTCCACCTCTCAACCTTCTCGAGCTTCGACTTCACGATCCTTATCTTCTCGTTCCCTTCCGGATTCACCAACGTCCTCGCCAACGCGAGCCATTCAAGATGCAGAGAATCATAATTTGTGAGACCTAGAAGAAATTCATGTCCGGGAAAAAAGCTCTCCTCCCGGACCTGCTCTTCTGCCCGGAGTAATTCTTCCGCCAGATCTGCTACTCTTCCCCGCTCCGCAAGATCTTCCGCCATTAGCATCCCTGAAAGCAGGCAGAACGGATATTCCTGAACCACCCACCCACTTGGAGCTCGATAATCTTCCATTTCCTTGGCGAGGGCGGAAAAAACCTCCAGCAGAATCTCGGTAAGCTCCCGACTCTCAATTTCCCGAGCCGACTGAACCAGCGAACAACAGACATAATTCACGATCACGACCGTATCGAGGCCAGGCTCCACCAGAAGAAACTTTGCGGCCACCGCTCCACAAAAAAGTTTAAACCGCAGGAAGCGTTCTGCATGAGATTCCTGCTCCGGGACTCCTCTTTGGGCGATACCGAAAATTTCAAACCACTCCGGGTCTACATTCTCAGGGATTTGCTTGTTCGCCAATACCCCAGTACACAAAGCGACGTAGCTCATGTCTCCCGGGTCCTTGGGGCAAAAGACCCGAAAGTCTTCTTCCCTTACCTCGCTGCACGCGAAATCAAAGAGATCATCTAACCGGGATTTCACTGCCCCATGATTCTGAAACTTCCCCCTCGAAGGGAAAGGCTTATTTACAGCCCTTCAATTTCCGACTGGATTCAGATTTGCTAAAACCTGCTCCCACCAGTTTTTTCCCCGTTCCGCAGGAGCCAGAACCCGTAATTTTTCAGTCATCGCCTTGAACTCCACTCGTTCTGCCCTGCCCCAGAGCTCTCCGTCCACCTCAACCGGAACTTTCCGGTCAGATTCAACCGTCAGGCCTGAGGTCTGATAATACTCAACCGCTTTCCCATCAGCTTCAAACCCACCACGAGCCACGGTCCCTAGCGATCCCAGAGCAGCTGTATATCCAGCCTTTTTATAGACGAGGACGTCGAGCAGATCATCCGCATTATCCGCCTTACCGAACAGGCGCAACTGGCCTCCGTAGAGAGCCCCGTTACCAAGAAGCACGCAAGCACCCTCGGCAGTAAATCCTTCGTCAAAGTGAACCTTCATACGGGGAGGCTCTGAACCAAGAACCCTTACAGCTGAAAGAATATAAGCTAACGGACCAAGGAGGCGCTTGGATTCCGTGGTAGTCTCTTCGATAACCTGAGCGTCAAACCCAACTCCGGCCATCTGAACGAACGGCGTCCCCTCTGCCTCAAACAGATCCACCTCCTTGACGTGACCTCCGTCAATAACCTCCAAGGCCCCCGCGAGATGACCAAAGGGAATATTCAGCTCACGTGCAAAAACATTCATCGTCCCCGTTGGCAGGATTCCCAATACCGTCTCTGTTCCGATCAATCCTCTGACCACCGCATTGAGTGTTCCATCTCCCCCTGCTGCCACCACCACCTCTTCACCTTCTTCGGAGAATCTTCGAGCAAGCGCTGCTGATTCCTCAGCCGTATTTGTCGCATAAATTGCAAACCTCGTAGCATTCTCCATCACGAATCGCCGGGCTCGCTGTGCCCGCTCACTACGTGCCCTAGGATTCAAAATCAGGGGATACCTCGAAGCCGCGTTCACACACAATACTTCCCATAATCTTACCTTTTAACCAATTACCAACTTCACTCAGTTTCAGTAACCCCTGCAAAAAGAGCACTACCTCGCCTCCTAGGACATTCCCGGAAGCACCCCAAACCGTGCCAACCCTTTCGAAACCTCGCTTACAGGTAATCCTACGACATTGTCATAGGCTCCTTCCAGACAATCCACCAACATCTCCCCATGCTCCTGAACTGCATAAGCACCAGCCTTATCCAGCACATTAACCCTCTCGAGATAGTCCTCGATAAGAAAGCTACCCAGATCTTTGAAACGCACCCGGCTCACTTCAAAAAAGGAATGCTTTTCCCCTCCACAACGAAGACATACCCCTGTGCATACTTCATGTTCTCGTCCTGATAACCTCTCCAACATGGATACGGCTTCGCTCAAGCTATCAGGCTTTCCCATGACCTCTCCATCCAGGCCTACGAGTGTATCTGCGCCCAGAACAACCGCTTCCGGATACTTTGCCGATACCTCTCCCGCTTTCAGCACCGCATTCTCCTCGCATAGCTGATGAAAAGGAAATTTGCCAGGGGGCCACTCCTCAACTACGGCTGGCACCACTCTGAACTGGTAGTTCTCGCTTAGAAGCAGGTCTTTTCTTCTCGGAGATCCGGAAGCCAGAATGAAGTCTACCACGGAACCCTATCTCTCGATCAAAAAGATTAGCACCAGCAAAATCAGCGCTGCCACTCCTACCACTGCAATCAGGACCTTGGGAGAGATCCCCTCGAGCATTTCCCTGCCGGCCAACCCACCCTCCCGGCGAGGATCAGCCTCTACAAACATTCTCCGTATTTCTTCTCCATCCAACTTTGACCCGGAAGCTACACCTCTTTCCCGCGGATCTGTGCCAGCCTCTCGGGGCAATCTCACCAACCCTTGTCTTTCCGAGGAAGGCAGCAGCTCTGGATCTACCGCTTCCTTTCCGCTCGGCATCATCGGCATCTTGAGTCGATGGAGGGCCACCTGACTTCCACAGTTCGGACAGGAAGAGCGAGATGCAGACCTGCTCATCATGAACCAAGTCTCACATTTCCAGCACTTTACACGCTCAGAGGGATCAGGCTGGGACTTCATCTCCCCTATTGGCCTTACACGAATACCCATCAGATTTTTTGTATTTAGCGACTATCAACATGTCAACGGTACGCGCCCATACTTATCCACAGTTAGTCCACATCTCATTCCGATTCACTTAGTTAAAAAGGTGAAGGCTAAGCTGATGGAAAAACCGGACTTCGAGAAACTCGTGCCGATTTAGGATTTTAATATTTCTACTTGTCAATCCGCTCTCATAGTAGTGTTCTTTTGAACATGCATAGCCCCCCCCTTAAGAACGGCATTGCCTCGTGCAGGGCATCCTCACTGAGCGTTCTGCGCAAGCAGATGAGGGAGCAATTTCCCATGGCCCACGAGGCCAGAACTCCTTCTTCCTCCAGTTCCTCTTCCGCACATCTTCCACCTTTTCCATCTGGAGCCCTGTCTGAGTTAACCCCTGCCAGTCCATGCTCCGGTCTCTCTCTTATTCTCGCAGAAATTCTGAGAGCAGACTCTGAACACGCACACGAAAAGAACGACTCCTGCGCTTTACCTCTTCTATTCGACGAACCGATCGCGCTCATCGATGGGAGAAACTCATTTGATCCCGGTTCCTACGATGCAGATTCATGCTCCCGCCTTCTCTGGATTCGCTGTCATGACAGCAAGGAGTCTCTGCGCTGCTGTGACCTTCTTCTCCGTGACGAAAACCTGCCACTCCTTGTTCTTGACCTGCTGCTAACTCCTCCGAAGGAACTTCATCTCATCCCTAGGTCATCCTGGTATCGCTTACGTAATCTAGCTCGGAGAGCTAACGCCTCCGTCCTCATCTTCACACCTCATCATCTCGTTCCCTGCGCTGCGCTCCAAATTTGCCTGGACTCCTCTTTTGCGTTGTCCGCCCTGAAAAAAGATCGTCATGAACTGAAGCCTACCTACTCCCATCAGAAAATGGCTCTTCATAATTCGTAAGGAAATCCTTTCTTCCCCCTGAACGGAAAAGACTCCGGGGAAGGTCCACGCTTAAAGGAAAGAAAAAGGCTGCCCGCCTCTACTCTCTTCGCTCATCCACCAAAAAGCTCTCCCGTTGTACGCTTCTTTTCAAGTTCCACTGTTCTCTCTAGCTATCCTTCTCCGGGATAGGCCGGACCTTATTTCTGGACCCGTTGCCCTTGTTTGCTGCGCACCCGATTCAGATACCTCAACCCCTTCTACTGCTGCAAAACCAGTCATTCTTGCAGTAAATCATGAGGCGGCTCGATGCCGTGTCACCGAGGGACTTTCCCCTACAAAGGCCCTAGCACGCTGTCCTCACCTTAATCTTATTTCCTCAAACCCTGCGGACGAATGCCTGCACCAGGATGCTCTTCGTGAATACCTCGCTTCTCTAGGATCTGACTTTGAAGAGACCGCTATGGGCGTCTTTATCCTGGACCTGATGTCGATTCCACACGCCATGAAATTCCCGGGAGAATGGGTCGAGCAGGCCCTGCGTAAGGCCACACCCCTCCGCCTTCCACTCGATGTCGCTCTGGCCAGAACTCCAGACCTTTCCATTCTCGCAGGACAATCTCCTGCCCTGCGTCATACTCTCCGATTTAATGCAGATCCCATCTTCTGTATGGCGCAACACCCCACTTTCGCAATTCAACATATCGACTCTCAACCCGTTCACTCTCTTAATTGCGTATCCACTGAGATTGCTCTGGAGGCGGAACTTCTTTCACTCTGGGGCATCGAAACTCTGGGCCAGCTTGCCAACCTGCCGCGGCAGGGCCTCGCAGAGAGGCTCGGCCCTGAAGCGAAGATAGCTCATGACGTTCTCCATGGAAAACATCACCGACTACTGCGGCTTCACCGCCCTCCAGAGCGATTTAATCTCAGCCAGCAACTTGAGTATCCTATCGAAACGATGGAGCCCCTTCTCTTCGCTCTTAACCGAGGTTTAAGAACCCTCTGCTCACGACTGCAATCCTCTCAGCGAGCCGCTTCTTCTCTCAGAATCACTCTGACATTTGACGATGGAGACCTGTATGCGCACAAAATCGAACTTCCCGAACCAACCTGCGACTCATCCCTGCTATTAAGGGTTATCCAGACTCACTTGATTACTATTCATGCTCCAGCTCCAGCAACTGGCTGGTCTCTTCACCTGACCTCGGCCAGCCACGAAGGAAAACAATATCATCTTTTCAAGCGATCCCTCAAAAACTCCCGTAGATTCATGGATACCCTTGGGCGAATCAATGCCCTTCTGGGACCCGGGCGTCTGGGAGTACCGTTCCTTCTCGATACTCATCGCCCGGATTCCTTCCAGATCAAAGGTGCTCTGTGCGGCGATAACATCGCAGCGAAGGAAGATCAAAACGGATACAATTCATCACCTCGTTGCGGACTGATTCAAAACGGCACCTCCTTACCTCTAAGCCGTTTCAGGCCAACACTTCCCATTCATGTCGTATCTGACCCGGAAGGACGGTTTCCCAAGCCTCTTGCTCTCCTGAACGGCCCATACTGCGGTCCTGTCACAACCTCCAATGGCCCCTTTCCTATCTCCGGCCACTGGTGGGATCCTGTGGAACGCTGGCAGCAAGTTGAGTGGGATATTCAACTCACAAGTAACGTGCTCCTGCGTCTTGCATACCACTCCCCAAACCACTGGGTCCTTGAAGGAATTTATCAATGATTCCTGTCCTTCCCGGATTACTCCATGCGTCACTGCTTAACCCTTCTCTGAACTTGTTTACTGAACTCTATGCGAGATCTTCTTTTTCCTTCCTTCGAGGAGCAAGCCATCCGCAGGATCTCATTCAGCGCGCATCTGAACTTAACTACAAATCCATTGCCATTCTGGATCACATGGGTGTCTACGGATCCGTTCAAGCTCATCTGGCCGCTCGAAGGAATGGGATTCGAGCACACGTAGGGGCAACCGTTGAGCTACCGGGAAGACATCTGGGAGGTTCGTATCTGGAAATACCCCTGCTGGTCGACAGTACTAAAGGATACCAGAATCTATGCCATCTTCTGACAGAGATACATTGTCGTTCCGAAGTATTTTCCCCAGACGCATTATCCAATAATTCAGAGCCTTCTGTTTTTTTCCCATCTCATACGGAAGGAATAATTGCACTTCTGACTCCTGAGTCTTTGCCCTCTTTGGACAGAAAAACCCTTTTGAGGGTCGCCCTGATGCTCGGTCGAACCTTCGGAAAGCAGAATGTCTACATCACTCTCACCCGTCATCACAACAGAAGCACCGATCGAATAAACCGACTGCTCATAGACCTTGCTCAATCTCTCAACATTCCTCTGTTGGCATCCAATGCTCCTCTATTTTCTCATCGACGATGCCGCCTACTTGCAGACTGCTTCACATGCCTGCGTCATCATACGACTCTGGATGAGGCCGGAACCTTGCTCGCCTCAAATTCTGAAAGATATCTTAAATCTCCAGATCATATGTCCGCGTTGTTTGGCGATCAGCAGCAAGCCCTTATCAATACTGAAATTTTATCTGAGCGCCTCGCGTTCACCCTCGATGACCTGGAATACAAGTTCCCCTCCTACCATGAAAACGGGAAAAGCCTGACACTCGAGGAGGAGGCCAGGCTTCTGCGCAAACTGACTTTTCGTGGAGCGCGAAACCGCTATGGCAAAATCGGAATAAAGGTCCGCCAGCAACTCGAGCACGAGCTATCCTTAATCATTCGTCTCCGATTTTCCGGGT
>Ga0160422_10002894_pt1 | contig 10672 bp, 10 predicted proteins | sample Fk160mmetaG_FD_108192 | JGI IMG/M metagenome (GOLD analysis project Ga0160422, IMG submission 108192) | Marine microbial communities from the Central Pacific Ocean - Fk160115 60m metaG | ecosystem: Environmental > Aquatic > Marine > Oceanic > Photic zone | place: The Central Pacific Ocean... | reverse complement strand
GAGAGGGTATTTTGGGGATTATTGCAAAGAAATACATTACATTGTTTGACCAACATATGGGCAAAGTAACTGCAATGGTTACAACTGCTGTGCCCCTAACCAATTCTATGGAAAAGAAAGTGCTTCATAAGGCAGCTGAATTATCCCGACTTAAAATTGAGCTGAAAAATATTATTGACCCTTCTATTAAGGGAGGTTTTATTCTTAGAGTAGGCGATTTACAATATAATGCAAGTGTTTCAGAGCGTATGCAAATATTAAAGAGAGAATTAATTAAAAACTAAAAAAAGGTTAAATAAAATGGCAGAAGTTAAACCCGCTGAAGTTTCAGCAATACTTAAAAACCAATTAGCAGGATTCAAAGTTAGTGCATCATTGGACGAGGTTGGAACCGTACTTGAGGTCGGTGATGGCATTGCTAGAGTTTACGGCCTTACTCATGCCGAATACGGTGAGTTGGTTACTTTTGAAAACGGAATGGATGGAATGGTACTTAACCTTGAGGAAGACAACGTCGGGGTAGTATTGTTAGGCCCCTCCAAAGAAATTAAAGAAGGTAATACAGTAAAAAGAACTAAAAAAATAGCTTCTATTAATGTTGGAGAAGGAATCGTAGGTCGTGTTGTTAACACATTAGGGATACCAATTGATGGTAAAGGAACACTTGAGGGGGAAACATATGAAATGCCATTGGAAAGAAAAGCGCCAGGAGTAATCTTTAGACAACCCGTAAACGAACCTTTACAGACCGGTATCAAATCCATTGATGCTATGATTCCAATAGGTAGAGGTCAAAGGGAGTTAGTTATCGGTGATCGTCAAACGGGTAAAACTACTGTCTGTATTGACACTATCCTAAATCAAAAAGAGTTTTTTGATTCAGGAGAACCGGTTTATTGCATTTATGTTGCAATTGGTCAGAAAGCCTCAACTGTTGCGGGGATTGCTAAAATTCTTGAAGATAAAGGAGCACTTGATTATACTACTATTGTAGCAGCAAATGCATCTGATCCAGCACCTATGCAGGTATATGCTCCATTTGCTGGAGCTGCAATTGGAGAATATTTTAGAGATACTGGGAGACCAGCTTTAATAATATATGATGACTTGTCAAAGCAGGCTGTGGCTTATCGAGAAGTATCACTTTTACTTCGTCGCCCACCAGGCCGAGAAGCATACCCTGGGGACGTATTTTATCTTCATTCCAGATTACTAGAAAGATCCGCAAAAGTTATAAAAGATGACCAAATCGCAAGGGGAATGAATGATCTTCCTGAATCAATAAAAGATAAAGTAAAAGGAGGAGGTTCCCTTACAGCATTACCGATTATAGAGACGCAAGCAGGAGATGTTTCTGCTTATATTCCTACCAACGTAATTTCCATCACTGATGGTCAAATATTCCTTGAATCTGATTTGTTCAATTCTGGAGTTCGCCCTGCAATTAATGTAGGGATTTCTGTTTCCCGTGTGGGTGGTTCGGCTCAAATTAAATCCATGAAAAAGGTAGCAGGAACATTAAAACTTGATCAAGCCCAGTTCAGGGAACTAGAGGCATTTGCTAAATTTGGATCTGACCTTGATGCTGCAACCCTAAATGTAATTGAAAAGGGACGTAGAAATGTCGAGATCTTAAAGCAAGCCCAAAACGACCCCTTTACTGTTGAAGACCAAGTGGCAATTATTTATGCAGGATCAAAAAATCTTTTAAGAAATATTCCTGTTGATAAGGTTAAATCGTTTGAAACGGCTTTTTTATCTAATCTCAAAAAGAACAACAAAAAAGTATTGTCGGAGTTAAAGTTAGGGTTGCTCAACGACGATATACTTGAGACATTAAAAAAAGTTGCTGAAGAGACCTCTAAAGCATTTGAATAAATTATGCCTAACCTAAAAGAAATAAGGAATCGCATTTCATCGGTCTCTTCGACCATGCAAATCACTAGTGCAATGAAAATGGTATCGGCAGCTAAGCTGAAAAAAGCTCAGGATGCGATTACCGCTATGCGACCTTACGCTAACAAGCTGACCGAACTAATCCAAAACCTTAGTGGAGGTTTGACTGATGGGGGACAAAATTCCTATACCACTGTTAGACCAGAGCAAAATATTTTGTTAATTGCTATTACCTCTAACAGAGGGCTGTGTGGTGGCTTTAATTCTAATGTCATTAAAGAAACATTAAAATTATGTAGAGAGGATTTTAATGGAAGAAAAGTCGATATAATTGGAATAGGTAAAAAGGGTGGAGATATTCTTTCTAAAACCCAAACTATGAAAAGCCGTAACGATAGCCTTTTTGATAATTTAAATTTTGAAGACACCTCTTCTGTTGCCACAGAAGTAATGGATTCATTTGAGCAGGGGACTTACGATAAGGTGCTTTTGATTTATAATCGATTCAAAAATGCCGCTACCCAGTTGGTCACTGTTGAGCAATTTCTTCCAATCGTTGCAATTGAAAGTGCCTCAAAAAAACAAAGCGGGGATTATATTTATGAGCCCTCGCAAGACGCAATTTTGAGAGAGTTATTACCTAAATCATTAAAAATACAATTATTTAAGGCCTTGAGGGATTCACTTGCAAGTGAGCATGGCGCAAGGATGACCGCAATGCATAAAGCTACGGATAATGCTACAGAGCTAAGAGATCAACTCAAACTTACTTATAACAAAGCTCGACAGGCTGCGATTACCAATGAGATTCTTGAGATTGTTGGGGGAGCAGAGGCTTTAAATAGCTAAAATAAAATTGAAGGGTTTTATTTAAAACTTATTTTCACTGTGCTTTTTGTATTTTTGAATAAACTGAAAATATGATTAAAATTCCTGTTGTTTATAAGGGTAAAGGCGAGCCACCTAAGTATGCTACTTCTCTGTCTGCGGGAATGGACTTACGAGCTAATATACCATCGTCCATTATCCTAAAGCCTCTAGAAAGAGCAATTATTCCAACCGGATTATCTATTGCCCTACCAGAGGGATATGAGGCACAGGTTCGGCCAAGAAGTGGACTTGCAGCCAAAAATGGAATTACCGTGCTTAACTCACCGGGGACTATTGATGCAGATTATCGAGGAGATATCGGAGTAATTTTGGTCAATTTATCTGATCAACCCTTTACTATTTTACCTCAAGATCGAGTTGCTCAACTTGTAGTCGCCGAATACAGTCAAGTTAAATGGGAACCTGCCTACTCTCTACCTGAATCCGAAAGAGGAGCTGCGGGTTTTGGAAGTACAGGTAAAAAATAGAATTAAAGTAATAGTTAAATTTAAATGTATAAAAATTGAAAATAATTGTTCCCATGGCTGGAAGAGGCTCTAGATTGAGGCCTCATAGTCTAACTATTCCAAAACCTATGCTGCCTGTGGCAGGAATGCCTATTGTGACCCAATTGATACATGAAATCGCTAGGGTTGCAGATCAGCCCATTAAGGAGATTGCCTATGTGCTGGGTGATCCAGCTTTTTTTGGAAAAGCTGTTGAAGAAGAATTGATTCGAATAGCACACCAGTTAGGCGCAGAAGCCAAAATTTATAGACAATTAAAACCGTTGGGAACTGGACACGCCGTAATGTGTGCTGCAGATTCGCTATCTGGACCCATTATTGTTGCTTATGCTGACACATTAATCCGAACAAATCTTACCCTTGATCCTGAGGCAGATGGTATGATTTGGGTGAAAAAAGTTTCCAATCCAAAAGCCTATGGTGTTGTTAAACTAAATAAAAAAAATCAGATTACTTCTTTAATAGAAAAACCTCAGGAATTTGTTTCAGACATGGCAGTGATCGGGATATATTACTTTAGGGATGCAGGGGTAATTAAGTCTGAATTAGCAGAATGCATGAAGCAGGCGCTTCTTAATGGTGAGGAGTTCTTATTAAATGAGGGAATTCTATCTATGATGAAAAAAGGGGCTGTTTTTACTCAAGGAACTGTTACAGATTGGATGGACTGTGGTAATCCAAAAATTACTCTGCAGACTAATCAAAAAATGTTGGGAATTTTAATGGAAGAAGGGAAAAAACTTGTCTCTGACGATGTTGTTTTACAGAAAAGTGAGATTATCCCTCCTTGTTATGTTGGCAAAGGTGTGTTACTTAAGAATACAATATTAGGACCTAACGTATCTATTGGAGAAGGCTCCTGTGTCGAGGACTCAACTATTTCGAACTGTCTGATTCAAAGAAATACTGTGATTAAAAATGCCAAACTGAAAAGTTCCATGATCGGTAGTAATGTAAAATTCGATGGAAACTATTCATTCATAAGCATTGGAGATTATTCAGAGTTGACATAATAAATGTTAAAATTTAATTTTATGGTGAAAGATATTGGATTTATACTCCTTATGTTTTTTTTCATCGCTTGCAAATCTCCCGCTGTATTGCCGAGCAAAAAACCAATTAGGGATATTCAAATAAAGGAACTTACCAAAGCTATTTCAAAAAATACTGTAGATTTTAAAAACTTTAGATCTAGGGTAAAAACCACTTTTTACGATGGAAAAAGAAGTCAGCAAGTAATCGTCAATCTAAGAATGGAAAAAGATAAATCCATATGGATGAGTGGGAATATGTTAGTACCTATAGCCAAAATATTGATTACACCGAAAAAGGTATCATTTTATGAAAAGTTTCAAAGGACTTTTTTTGAAGGGGATATCACTTTTATTAATGACCTATTTAATACAAATTTTGATTTTAAGGACCTTCAAAATTTATTGATTGGTCTTCCTCTATCAGATATAGACCGAGGAAAATGGGAAACCATTTCACACCCTAAATACTATATCTTGACTCCTAAATCAGCTAAAATTCAATTCCGGCCTACTTTTTTTTATGACCCAAACGATTTTCGTTTAAAGGAGCAAAGGTTTTTAGTTTCAGGTACCTCGCAATCTATCACAATTAAATACAAAGATTATCAGCGATTGGAAGGAGAATTCCTGCCAAGGGAGATACAAATTTCTCTATTTGATGGAATTACTCTTAAGACGATAACTCTTGAATATACGAGGATTGACTTCCCAGACCGGATAAGTATACCCTTTGAAATACCAAAAGACTACAAACCAATTCAATTATAAATGTATACTAATAAAGGGCTTTGGACTATATGTTGTTTTTTGATTATTTCAGTTGCAACATCTCAGTCAACTTCTGCGCGTCAGAAAGCTTTAGAAGAACAAAAGAAAAGACTTCAACACGAAATAAAGCAAATCAATACTATACTGTTTAGCAATATCCGAAAGGAGAAATCTGTTGTTTCAAAAGTTGAGGATTTAGATTTAAAAATTTCTGTTAGGAGCCAAATTGTTAAAGTCAACAACCAACAAGCCAATTTACTTACTCGTCAAATTAATGTTAACCAAAGAGATATTACTAATTTAAGAAGTGAGCTAAAAAACTTAAAGAAAGATTATGCAAATATGATTGTTAAGTCCTACAAGAGTAAGTCTTCACAAAATCGATTGATGTTTTTGTTTTCTTCAGCAGACTTTTTTCAAGCTTATAAAAGGATTCAGTACATGAAACAATACGCTAATTTCAGAAAAAAACAAGGTGAAGAAATTTCTGAAAAGACCCAGACAATTCAGAATTTAAACAAAACATTACTTGACCAAAAGAGCATAAAGGAGGCTTTGGTTGCCGAAAATAAAATAGTACAAACTACCTTAATGAAAGAGCGAAAATTTCAACAGAATCTCATTCGAAGTATCAAATCTAAATCACGGTCCCTTACCTCAGAAATAAAACAGAAACAACGACAATCTGCTGCGATTGACAAGGAAATTCAACGTTTGATTCGAGAGGCAATTGCTGCCTCAAATAAATTAGCTGGAAAAGCTTCAAAAAATGTATTTGCTCTTACTCCTGAAGCGAAGCTATTGGCAAAAAACTTTGTTGCAAACAAGGGTAAACTTCCTTGGCCTGTTGAGAAAGGGGTTGTTACTCAGCGATTTGGAACCCAGCCTCATCCTTTAGTTAAAACTACTATGATAAAAAGTAATGGTATTACCATTGCTACAAACCCAAAGAGTAAAGCACGGGCAGTTTTTGATGGTGAGGTAATGGCTATTTTGAGTTTTAAGGGGAGTAATCCAGCAGTATTGATCAAACACGGAAATTTTATAACTACATATAAAAACATAGCAAAGGTATATGTTAGAAAAGGTCAGAAAGTCAAGTCTAAGGAATCAATAGGGGAAATATTTACTCACCCACAATCTGGCAAGACTACATTACAATTTAGCGTATTCAATGAATTGAAACCACAAAACCCAAAGAATTGGATATATAAGTTATAAATTATTTTTCCACTAAGAACCATGCATCCTCTTTGAGAGCGTATCTTATGTAATTATGAAGATTTAGCGCCTCTTTCTTAGAAACAAATCTACCATAGGCCACACGATGCAGACCTTCAGGATTTACCTCTGTATAGGCTGCATCAAAACCATCAACTTTAAGCTTTTCTAATAATCTGTCGGCATTTTCAATTGATCTAAAGGAACCTGCCACAACACTATAGTAGGTTTTTCCAAGTGGAAGATTTTCTGTTAGCTCAGGTTTATAATTCAAGGATAAATCCATTTTGGACAAGGAACCCAAATCAAAAGTTGCCTTCTGAACATTACTTTTTATTTTCTTTTGTGCCAATTCCATTGACTTAGCTTTTTCGTTTGTAATGTATTGGTCACCGAAATAATAGACTGCACCTGCAAGTGCGAGTCCAATAAGTCCAATTGCAGCATATTTTAAGAAAGGCCTGCCTTTTTTTTCTTCTTTCTCTCCAGGGGTAAACATTAAGTCGTCTTTGTTTTCTTTTTCCATTTTTTTAGGATTTTTATTGTCTTTTATTTTAGCTTGATTATTTTTTAAGGGTTTTCTGTAAAAGTTACTCAGACCATAAGAGCTAAGTTCAAAATTAACTTTACTATCTGGGTAGAATCTAATTTTCTTTTGATCACTCAATCGCATTTCTCCTATTCCAGGAAAGAACAATTGTTGTGTGTTTAATCTTTGTCTCCATATAGTGACCTCTTTTTCAATTTTCCTAAGAGATAGCTCAAAAGAGAGGTTTTCTTTTTCCGCCATATATTGAGCTAGTATACCGTCATTGCTTTTCAATAGGCCATTAAAACTCACTTCTTTTTTTGGGGGACAAAATAAACCTGTTTCATGTTGAATTAATAGGTCAACTGAGCGTGTAAGGAAAGCACCAAAATTAGGAACTGTAACACACTCATATTTAAAGAGTAATTCCTTAATATATTGTTTAATCAACATTTTTCAAAGATAATAAAAATCTTACCTCTATAATTAATGAAAAGTTATGGTTGCAAATAAACTTAAATAATCAGTTTTTGAAATAGAATTTGAAAATTCCTAGAGAAATGTATTTAAATTATATAAATGTTAATATTCAGAAACCTAATTTACGTCTTACCTTAAGCAGAACTTCATCAGCAATTTTACTAGCTTTATTTGCTCCTTTTTCTAAAGCTAATTCAACTTCTCTTGGATTTTCATTGTAATATTTGAATTTTGTTCTTTCAGTTTTAAACTTCTCTAATATTAGTTCGAACAATTCTTGTTTAGTGTCTCCGTAACCTACTCCACCATTTAAGTATTTTTGACGAAGGACATCTATTTGATTTTTATTTCCTAGTATACTGAATAATTTAAATAAATTACATTGATCAGGATTCTTGGGTTCGTCAATTGATTTACTGTCTGTCTTAATACTCATTATTTGACTTCGTAATTTTTTTTCTTGAAGAAAAATATTGATTGTATTATTTTTAGACTTACTCATTTTCTCTCCATCAGTTCCAGTTACATAGTGAGTATTTTCCTCAATTTTAGCTTTTGGTAGAACAAAAGTTTCACCAAATTGGTGGTTAAAACGAGAGGCGACATCTCTAGTAATTTCTATATGTTGAAGCTGGTCTTTTCCCACAGGTACTAATTCAGCATTATAAATTAAAATGTCTGATGCCATTAGCATTGGGTATGTAAATAGACCGCAATTTACATCTCCTAAATGGTCAGATTTATCTTTAAAAGAATGTGCCAGCTTAAGTCTTTGATAAGGGAAAAAACAACTAAGAAACCAAGCTAACTCTGTCACTTGAGCTACTGCACTTTGTCTGAAGAAAATTGTTTTTTCAGGATTAAGTCCACAAGCTAGCCAAGTCGCTGCAGTAGCAAAAGTATGTTCCGATAGTTCATTACAATCCTTAATTTGTGTGATTGAGTGCAAGTCAGCGATAAACAAAAAAGATTCATTCATTTCATCCTCAGCCATTTTTATTGCAGGAATAATAGCACCAATTATGTTACCTAGGTGCGGGATTCCCGTTGACTGAACACCTGTTAAGATTCTTGCCATTTTTGGAGTTTAATTCCTTGCAAAGATATTTTTTTTAGTCTTTCGCACAAAGTTTGTATGATTTGGATTATTCATCCGTTTTTTAAAAAATGTATTTTTATGAAATGATTAGGTTTTTAATTATACTATGGCGAATTTGGTTTTATTTTCTGGCAGCGGTACCAGTAGTTTTCATGTTTCCTCTTTTAGCATTTATTCTTATTCTTCCTGATGGATATCGAACTTTTTTTTGGATTGCTCGCAATATTTGGTCTCGCTTGGTTTTATTTGGTATGGGTTTCAAAGTAAAAATAAATAATATGGCAGAAAATGATAATAATGAAAGCTGTGTATTTGTTGCTAACCATTCAAGTTATATAGACATAATGTTAATGTTCATTTCTGCTACCAAACCTTTTGTTTTTGTTGGAAAAAAAGAATTGGTTAAAATACCTTTTTTTGGATATCTATACAGGAGAGCAGCTATTATGGTGGACCGAAGTAGTTCAAAAAGCCGTTTTGGAGTATATGGTCGTGCAACAAAAGTTTTAGAAAACGGCTTCAGTATTTGTATTTTCCCAGAGAAGGAATATACTGACGAAACTATACTACTCAATACTTTTAAGCAAGGTGCATTTAAGCTTGCCATTGAGCATCAACTCGAGATTTGTCCAATGGTTTTTTTAGATTGTAAAAGAAAGTACCCATGGTATACCACTCATGGCTATCCTGGGACATTAAGAGTAGATATATATCCAAAAATTACCACCAAAGGATTGAGCGAGGAGGATATACCATCACTTCAGAGGAATGTTTATAATAAAATTAATGATGCACTAGAAAACGATCCTCAACAGAAGGCTGTTGAGGCAATAGCAGTTTGGAAAAAGATTAAAAAAATAAGCTAGAGAACTATCCCCTCAATTGGTATTAATTTTTGATTCATACTTCTCATTGCATTTATTAATTTAAAGCCTTTAAATGCACTTAGTTCTTTAATTCCAATATTTCCAGTTTTTATTTTGCCACTGGCCAAAAGCCTTGCTCGACAAGTTCCCTCTAAAAGAGGAACTTTCGGAGTAATCCAATCTCTCCCATCGAAAAAAATTAAATTGGCATAGGAACTATCTGTAATCAGACCATTTCTTACTATAATAACATCATCACAACTTCCTTTTTTAGCAAAGAGTTCATTTAATTTCCCTCGCTGTCTAAATTTTAATGAGTATTCTAAATTAATTGTATGAACTAATCGAATTGTATTGATTTTTTTAAAACGGTATTCTTCAAAATGAATTTCCCGCTCTTTTTCACCATACAAAACTTTTAGCTTCACCTTCCCGTTTTTAAATTCTTTGGGAATATATATTTGATCTAATAAATTAAATTGAGATACTTTGCCAAAATATTTTTTATATGCCTTTTGATAACGAATTTGGTGCCATTTCTGGTTCAGAATTTTTCCATTTATAACGCAAATAGACTCAAACAATGGGAACATATATTTTTTCTATTAGTTCATTATATTCTGAATCCAATTCACTAAGGAAAGTAATGCCACCACCACTTCTGTAACGTATTTGACCTTTTTGTTTTTCAAGGTACCTTATATTCACCGCACTTTCAAGATTCATTCCATCAAAATAGCCAAAAACCCCAGTATAATATCCACGTTTTTCTTGTTCTACTTCTCTAATAATATCTACTGTTTTTTCCTTTGGTGCACCACATATAGATCCTGCAGGAAGCATTTTTAAAATCAACTCTGGCAATTCTTTTTCCCAACCATTAAGAAGTTTACCTCTAATTTCTGAACTGGTATGGTAAATTTCTTTTTTTTGTGTTTTTATCTTATCGATATATCTAAATCGTTTTACTTGAACCTTTTTTGCCACTTTAGATAAATCATTTCTGATTAAATCTACTATTGTATTGTGTTCGTTAATCTCTTTGGTATTTTCTTTTAAAGTTTTTTGAGCATCTGGATGACTTGCGTCTATAGTGCCTTTCATTGGGAAGGAATAGATATATCCATCTTTGATTTTAATAAAGCACTCAGGGGAATATATCACAAATTGATTTTTACAGTATAGCTTATAAGGAGCCTTAGCTAAATGAAAAGTATGTTCCAAGCTCAATTGGGTATTAATTTTAGATGGAAAGGTCAGATTTAGTAAAAATGTGTTGCCTTGATATATCTCTTTTACAACTCTTTTATATGCTTTGCTGTAAAGCTCTTTTGGAACTGGATCAAATGATAGAGGGATTTCTTTTTCATTAATCAGTAGTG
>Ga0160422_10002893_pt1 | contig 10676 bp, 9 predicted proteins | sample Fk160mmetaG_FD_108192 | JGI IMG/M metagenome (GOLD analysis project Ga0160422, IMG submission 108192) | Marine microbial communities from the Central Pacific Ocean - Fk160115 60m metaG | ecosystem: Environmental > Aquatic > Marine > Oceanic > Photic zone | place: The Central Pacific Ocean... | reverse complement strand
TTTGACGTGTCATTTTACGACCTTGTCTTCCCAAAAAGAGTGTGTCTTCGTGCCCTTTCAATGGAACGATGTTGGCGCGGTAGTGGCTGAGGTAGTCATCGATGGAATCGCACGCCTGCTGACCAATGGGGACTATGCGTTCCTTGTTTCCCTTGCCAATGACACGGACAAGACCATCTATCAGGTCCACTTTGGAAAGTTGCAAGTCGATGAGCTCGGACACTCGCAAGCCGCAACTGTAAAGGACTTCTAGCATGGCTTTGTTTCGAACGCCTTCCCGTCGACTCATGTCAACTGCGTTGATGATGCTTTCGATTTCTTCTACGGTCAATACATCAGGCAACTTTCGTTCTGGTCGAGGAGCTTCGATCAATTGAATGGGGTCGGTGTCCATGATGCCTTCTATGCGAAGGTATTTGCAGAAACTGCGCACGCCACTGAGCATTCTTGCTTGGCTGTTGCGGGCCAAGCCTCGCTCGTATAGATGACCTAAGAAACGCTCCACATGTGGAAGTTCAATGTCCATCGGCGCCTTTACACGCTCCTCATTTACTGAGAATTCCATGAACTGTTTGATGTCTCGCATGTAGGCCATCACGGAATTCTTACTCAATCCCCTCTCAAGGACGAGATAGTCTTGGTAACCTTGCATGGAGGCCTTCCAGTCTGTGGCTCGCGGTGACATGCTTTTAAGGAATCCAAGTTTGGTTCGACAACAGAAGCGCTTCTTGGACCGTGATTCGCTCTCCTTCAAGGGATGCGGTAACAAAAGCATCTTTCGCAAGTGTGCTCGTCCAAATGTTAGAGCGCACAGAATGAGCTTCGCTGTAAGTACTCACTTCTGGCAAGAGGTATTTGCGCCAGCCCTCGTGGCGGTAAATGGTGTATGAACCGCTGTAACCGATGTAAGCAGCTACCTCGTCTGCAGATAGGTCTCGGTGGTTGGCAACCAACTGCACCGCATAGGAAACCTCTGTATTGCTTCTAGTGTCGCGATGGAGGTCTCGTGAGTTCGTACGAGTCTCCGTCACTGACGAGGAGTCAGGTGGTAGATTCAATTCCATGTTTTCATTCAAGGCAGGCAACGCCTCCATCCATTCAACACTTGCAATATGCGATGTTTTGGTTTGAGTTCCAAATGCGATTTCCAAATCACCATCGAAGGCCAAAGTTTTCACGTCCGAGGCACATTTTAAAATGTAAGAAGGTGCCAGTTTTTGTCTTTCTGGTGCTTGAAACCACAGAAAAATTTGTGCATTTTCCTCTTTTCGTAGAGATGCTCCTGACGATTCCGTCACTTCGCATGTGCAATGGGAAGGGATGTATTCGGTGATTTTCACAAAAGAGCCTGCTTGAAATTGCTGAATCTGAAGATCCACCTCTGCACTGTTTGTATCCAGCAATTTGGCTCTTCGGGTGGCCTTCGGATGCACGGTTGTGGCTGTGGAAAAAGATTCTCGCGGAAGAATGATTGTGCCCAGAGTCCAGCGTTGTCTTTTTCCTTGGTTGACGTGCTCCCAGTCAATGTCTAGCAAAGGAACTTTGGATTCGTGTTCGGCTTCATCCCACTCCAATTGCAGTGTAAGTGAAACGACATCCGGATTGTCTCTCCACATCCAGTTGTGAATGTTGTTGTTAACCCAATGGTCGTCACAGGAGATGCGCGAGGGTGTTACGCGTATAGAATTGGTCGAATGACGGGGAACAAGACTGAGCTTACTGAGCTCTGGATTTCCAGTTGTGGCCAAAGCGATTTCAATGGTGCAGGTGGATGAGGTGCGTTGAGTCACTTCCCATTCAAGCACTGGCGTTGGAGAACTGACCAAGGCCGTCAGGAGGGAAAATAGGGGGAGAAGGATAGGAGCAATCACAATTCAAATCTCGGCACCCATCTCATGGAATTTTATCAAGAATTGATGCGATGCTCACGTCTCTTGGTGTACAAGTCGATTGAATTCAAGCACTTTGCTGCGCCACAAGAAAAATCCCGCTCCGACGTTTCGGAGCGGGACCAACTTAACCAAATTATCACTTGATGTTTAGCTCTTCGCTAAACTCACTTTAACGTGTCTAAATTACGATGGCCTTTGGATAGGGACAAACCTTTCAGGCCGGTCTTTCAGCGATATAATGTTAAGAACTTCGGTGTGAACAGCAGTTCAACTTTTCTTGAGAGACAACGGCGAAATTTTAAAAGCATGACTTATCTTTGCAGTCCTAATTTTGAATTATGAAAGAAGGCATCCATCCCGACAACTACCGACTCGTGGTTTTCAAAGACATGAGCAACGAATATGCTTTTTTGAGCAAGTCTGCCGCGGAGACGAAGGAAACCATCAAGTGGGAAGATGGAAACGAGTACCCCCTCGTCAAGGTTGAGGTGAGCCACAAGAGTCACCCCTTTTACACTGGCAAAACGCAATTTGTGGATACCGCTGGACGCATTGATAAATTTCGTCAGAAGTACGGCAAATTTGACAAGAAGCCCAGCAAAGAAGGGTGAGTGCCGGACATTGACAATAAAAAAGCTCGCTGCGAAGCGGGCTTTTTTTTGTCTTACACTCAGACTCAATGTCTGCGAATGGGGGAAATACTCTGAATGGTTAAGCCAAATCCCACTGAACCAGTAGCTTGGTCTGAATTGCTCAGCAACATGATGTTCTTGATGCCAATGTGACGCAAAATTTGGGCACCAATGCCTCGGTCTTTGGAATCCAGTTTGGGGTAGTTTCCATGCTGCTTTGCCTTTTTCATTTCTCGGTAAGCCATCAACTCATCCGCCAAACCTCCGCCGTGGCGCGTTTTATTGATGAAAATGACAGCGCCTTTTCCTGCGGATTGAATTTGCTTCATGGCTTGATGAAGTTCGGGTCCTTTGCCAAAATCAGTGACTTGGAAGATGTCAGCAACCATGCTTGATGCGTGAATCCGAACTGGGACGGCCTCATCTTCGTCCCAGCTTCCCATGACCAGAGCGAGGTGATCTTCCTCATTGGTTGTTTGGCGAAAGTTGATGGCTTTGAACATGCCGAAGGCAGTTTTCAATTCCACTTCGGCGGTGGATTGAATGAGACTTTCATGCTCTAGTCTGTGTGCAATCAAATCTGCAATGGATACCAACTTCATGTTGTGACGCGTCGCCAATTTGACAAGCTCGGGAAGCCGTGCCATTGAACCATCCTCATTCATAATTTCAACTATCACACCGGCGGGTTCGAACCCTGCGAGACGGGCGAAGTCGACAGCTGCTTCCGTGTGCCCAGGTCTGCGGAGTACACCGCCGGCTTTCGCTCGGAGTGGAAAAATATGCCCTGGCTTTCCCAATTCACTTGGTTTTGTTTTGGAATCAATGAGGGCATTGATTGTTTTTGCCCGGTCACTGGCGGAAATGCCCGTGGTGCAACCATGACCAATCAAGTCTACCGAGACCGTAAAGGGTGTTTCATAGGCCGCATTGTTCGACTGAACCATCAAGTTCAATTCCAGTTCATCGCATCGCGATTCAAGCAATGGCGCACAAATCAGACCGCGACCATGAGTTGCCATGAAGTTGATGACTTCTGGGGTTGCGTGTCGAGCGGCAATGAGAAAATCACCTTCATTCTCTCGGTCCTCATCGTCCACGACAATGATGATTTCTCCACGGCGAATGGCATTGATGGCCTCAGGAATGGTGTTCAATTGCGACATGTTGTGCGAAGGTAATGCGGTGATGGGCAGCAGCGTCTCCTGAGAGTATCTTTGGGGCATGATTCGTCCAATTGTGGCCTACGGTGATCCAGTGCTGAAGAAGGAAGCAGAAGAGGTAGAAAAACAACACCCTGGGTTGCTTGAATTAATTGAGGATATGTGGGAGACAATGTATGCCGCCGACGGAGTTGGCCTCGCTGCGCCCCAGGTCGGTTTGTCCCTCCGTCTTTTCGTTGCGGATGGCAGTCCGTTTGGGGAGGGAGAGGATGGAGATCCCGGCTGTCGTGATTTCAAACGAGTTATGATTAACCCTGTGCTTTTTGACCTTTCCGAGGAGGAAACAGTGATGGAGGAAGGTTGCCTCAGTATTCCGGGCATTCGCGAGCCGGTGACGCGTTCAGTCAGAATAGGCGTCGAATATTTTGATGAAAACTGGAATTTGATTGAGGAACAACTCGACGGATTGGCTGCGCGAATTGTGTTGCATGAAAACGATCACCTTGATGGCGTGATGATTCCCGATCACATTGCAGCAACAAAGCGCCAGCTGCTTCAAGGAAAGTTAAGAGACATTGGTATGGGTAAAGTGAAAGTCGATTATCGAATGAGGTTTCTGAAAAGCAAGAAACGTGGTTGAGGTAAAATTTTCGGTAAAAGAGGTGTTTCCCTGTCTCGTTGTTTTATGCTTTTCTCTGGCATCATGCACCCACGACGATTCTCCGTTACTTCGTGAAATTCAAAGGTTGGAGCAGGCTGCGTTTGATGGAGACTCAATGAGGGTGGACATTCGCCAGTCGCTCATGATCAAATACGCGGATTTCGCGCGTCGGGAGGGGGGGCATGCTTTTGTACCTGAAGGATTGTTTCGGCGAGCTGATTTGTTGGTCTCTGCAGGAAAATTTGACGAAGCGGTTCTTCAATTGCAAGATGTCCATGACGGCTTCCCCTCTTTTGACAAACGACCACTTTGTGCGTTTTTGGTGGCATTCATTTACGATGAGCATTTGAATGATCGGGAACTTGCCATTCGCTCATATGAACGAACGATAGCATTGCATCCAGAATCGCAGGAGGCGATCATGGCTCAACAGAGCCTTGCACTACTTCCCCCAATGAATTAGGACTGAGTTGTTGTGGCGAGTAATTTTCACTTTAAATCACGAACATGAGTCAGTTTCCTGCCGGTGTTTTAACAGGTTCTCAGGTTTCAGATGTTTGGGCGCACGCCAAAAAACATCAATATGCCCTTCCAGCAGTAAATGTCATCGGGAGCAACAGCATCAATTCTGTCATGGAGGCGGCCAAAATCGCCAAGGCTCCTGTGATCATCCAGTTCTCCAATGGAGGTGCCAGGTTTAATGCGGGAAAATCTCTTTCGTTGGAGGCGCAGGAATCCGCCGTCCTAGGCGCCGTTTCAGGCGCACATCACATCAATACATTGGCGAAGGCTTATGGTGTATCAGTGATTCTCCACACAGACCATTGCGCGAGAAAGTTATTGCCTTGGGTAGATGGAATGCTCGAAGCGGGTGAAAGGCACTTCGCGGCCACAGGAAAACCTTTGTTCAGCTCACACATGATTGACTTGAGCGAAGAGAGTCTGTCAGTCAATCTAGAAACTTGTGCGACCTACTTAAAGCGCATGTCTGCCATTGACATGCATCTCGAAATTGAGCTTGGGGTCACTGGTGGCGAGGAAGACGGAGTTGACAACACTGACATCGACAGCAGCCGCTTGTATACCCAACCGGAAGAGGTTGCGGAGGCCTATGAAATGCTGCACAAAATCTCTCCTAACTTCACCATCGCAGCAGCCTTCGGGAACGTTCATGGGGTATATCGGCCCGGCAATGTCGATTTGCGGCCCAGCATTTTGAATGACTGTCAACAGTTCATCCAACAAAAGTTGAAAACGACCGCACAGCCAGTGGAATTTGTGTTTCACGGGGGGAGTGGTTCAAGTTTGGCGGAAATCCGCGAGGCCATCAGCTATGGTACTGTCAAAATGAACCTTGACACCGACATGCAATGGGCCTTCTTGTCCGGGGTCAGGGATTACGTGCAAGCCAAGTCAGATTACCTCGCTACGCAAATTGGCAATCCAGAAGGAGAAGATGCACCCAACAAGAAGCACTACGACCCACGCGTTTGGTTAAGAAAAGGAGAGGAAGCTTTTGTCTCAAGACTTCTTCGGGCGTTTGATGATTTAAATGCCACAGGCAGTCAAATCAAATCAACATGAATGAGGGACAGCCTTGGCGGCCCTTCAGGTTGTCTGATTCAAAAGCTCAAAAAAAGCTAGAATCCCTTGCGCTGAAAAAAAAGGACATGGATGTGCGACGGGCGTTTGAACAAGACGCCTCGCGTGTTTCCTCTCTTTCTTGGGAGATGGAGGGATTGTACGTTGATGCTTCTAAGCAGCGGTGGGATTCCGAAGTGCTTGAGTGTTTGGTTTCTCTTGCAGAGGAAGCCGATGTCGCAGGAGCCATTTCGGATTTGTTCGGTGGTGTCAAATTGAATGTCACAGAAAATCGGTCGGTTCTACACATGGCTTTGAGGGGAGAGCTTGAGGATGGTTACAAATCCGAGGGGAAAGATGTCATGAGAGAGGTGCTCTCGGTTCGACAACGCATGCTGACTTTTGTGGACCGCGTGCATCAGATGCATTCGCGAGAAGAGATTACAGATGTGATCAACATTGGCATAGGTGGCTCTGACTTGGGTCCAGCCATGGCGGTCAAAGCCCTTCGGCGATTCGCCTGTGGCCCTCGTTGTCATTTTGTGAGCAATGTTGATGGAGCACATGTTGCTTCGGTCCTTCAAAATCTCAATCCGCAGACCACCATGATTGTTGTGGTCAGCAAAACCTTTACCACTCAGGAAACGATGGCCAATGCCCGCGTTGCAAAGGCCTGGCTCGAGTTCGGTGGCGGAGTGGTCTCCAAACAGCTCGTCGCTGTATCGACCAATACGGAAGGGACCCGTGATTTTGGCATTCCTGATGGCCACACCTTTGGTTTCGAGAATTGGGTCGGAGGACGTTATTCCATATGGGGTCCGGTTGGATTGAGCATTGCGTTGGCGGTTGGCTCCTCTAATTTTTTACAATTCCTTGCAGGTGGACGAGCCGTAGACCTTCATGTCAAAGACACACCATTGAATGTAAATGTGCCAGTTCTACTGGCCCTTCTAGGTCACTGGAATCAAAATGCACTGGGCTTTCGTTCACATGCCGTTTTGCCCTATGCAGAGGATTTGAGCCGTCTGCCTGCGTATTTGCAGCAGGCTGACATGGAGAGTAACGGAAAAAGCATTGGGCGGGATGGAGTGCCCGTATCTTGGAATACGGGTGCCCTGGTTTGGGGCCAACCTGGCACAAACAGCCAACATGCCTTTTTCCAATTGCTTCATCAGGGAACCGAAATCCATCCCGTCGACTTTGTGGCTTTCAAAACGCCAACAAGTGAGCACACTGAGATGCATCGCATGCTTCTCGCCAATGCGTTGGCTCAGGCTGAGGCGCTTATGCAAGGGCGTGACGTTCCCGAACATGAACGTCATCGGTTTTTCCCAGGCAACCGGCCTTCGACATTTTTCTTATTTGATGATTTGGCCCCCAGGTCCCTCGGTGTACTCGTGGCATTGCACGAGCACCGAATATTCGTGCAAGGTGTACTTTGGGGAATTGCGAGCTTTGATCAGTGGGGTGTGGAGTTGGGAAAAGCCATGGCCAACGCCTTGTTGCCCGAATTGCAAGGACGTGGCGATGGTCATGTAGAACATGATGCGTCTACTTCAGCATTGTTGAAGAGAATGTTGTCGTGATTGAAGGCAACCTGGTCTTTCATCTCTTTAATGGCTGAAAGTGCAAGGTGTTGTTCGATGTTGCTGGCATTTTTTGTAGATTTAAGCCAATTGTGTCGCGACGAAAAGACGTTACGACCCGATAAAACCATTTTTGAAACGGGCCAAGGCCCCATAATCTGTTTTCGATGAAGCATTTGTTTACTGCTGCTCTTATGGCTTTGGTCTCGAGCATGGCTCTGGCCGATTTTGTTGGCATGGAGTACGAAACCGTCGCTGAGACGGCCAATGGCACCACCTACAGGGTGTACGCCACATTTGACAATCCCACGGACGAACTCGTCGCGGTTTACGCTCTCGATACTGCACCTATGGTGGTGGGTGTTTCCACTTCTTTTTACCAAGATCCAGTAGGTGCCGTGCTGGCACAAACCATCAACCCTGCTTTCTACGGGGTGTTTCCTTCGTTGCAATACGACAGTTGGTTTACAATTGGATCAGAGGATTCAAATGGAACGAGTGACGTTCAGCAGGTCGGAATGGACGCGTACTTTGCGGACTTTGAAAACGGGGGGGGATTTACCATTGACACCTTTATCGGAGGTTCTTGGTTTCTACTTCCGAACCAAAGTGCAGATGCAGAAGCGGGTGCCGACGGTCGCGTTTTGGTTGGTCAATTCACCACTGACGGTGTAGTCAATTTGACTTTGAACTTTCAGTGGGACGACGAAGCAACAAACACATACAATGCGGAAGGCGTTTCCATCGTATTCCCCGAGGTTCCTATCCCGGGATGCACCAATCCCAATGCAGACAATTATGACGCTTTGGCCAACGAAGACGACGGTTCTTGCACCTTCGGCGGGGGGCTAAGCACGGGCTTGTCTTATGATTTGGTGTCGGCAGATCCGCTTGGGACTGGGGAAAGCACCTACCGCATCTACGCAAATTTCTCGTCGAACGACGTAGAGGTAACTGCGATGTACGGAACAGATACTGAACCCTGGGTGTTGGACGGCGACGCTCCCTTCTATCAAGACGCCTTGGGCAGTGACTTTGCAGGACAAATCAACCCTCTGTTCTTTGCGAGCTTTCCAACATTGGAATACGACACGTGGTGGACCATAGGCGCTCAACCTGGTGATGCTGACGGTTTGAACTCTGCATTTGACCCAGCATTGACTTCATTCGGAGACTGGAATGGTGGTGGAGATTTTGTGGTGAACACTTTCATTGGAGGGTCCATTTTCATCGTTCCCGGAGCAAATGGCCAAGGAAATCCCATCAATGGACGAGTTCTTTTGGGACAAGTCACCACCTCAGGAACGACAGATGCAACAATCAACTTGCAGTTCCGTGATGCCAACCAAGACTCCTTTTACGCATCGGGTATGACACTGACTTTCCCCGTCGCTGGAGCAGGCTGCAACGATCCTTTGGCATGCAACTATGATGAAACTGCTGAAGGCGATGCAGACTGCATTTTCCCTGCAGAATTTTACGATTGCGATGGTTGCATCAACGATGCGGATGGCGACGGTGTTTGCGATGAATTGGAGGTGCTCGGTTGCACAGACAATGCTGCCTGCAACTTCAACATTGAAGCCACCGAGGAAGACGGTTCTTGCCAATCCTTGGACGCGTGTGGTGTGTGCGGGGGTGACAACAGCACCTGCTCTGGTTGCACCAACCCTGCAGCAGACAACTACGATCCTACGGCCCTCTTCGATGACGGTTCTTGCATCATCAGTGGTTGCACCAACCCAGCAGCTGACAACTACAATCCTGAAGCCAACAACGACGACGGCTCGTGCATCATCAGTGGTTGCACCAATCCTGTGGCAGACAACTACGATCCTGAGGCGAACAGTGACGACGGCTCGTGCATCATCAGCGGCTGTACCAACCCTGCAGCGGACAACTACAATGCTGAAGCAAACAACGACGACGGATCCTGCATCATCAGTGGTTGCACCAACCCCAATGCAGAGAATTACAATCCAGATGCGAACGAAGACGATGGTTCTTGCATCGCGACGGGATGTACCTACCCTGGTGCTGACAACTACGATGCCGTGAACACGGCTGAAGATGGTTCATGCATCTTCTCTGGCTGCACCGACGCGAGCGCAGAGAACTATGTTGCTTACGCAAACAGCGACGATGGGTCATGTGTATTTGAGCCTTGCTCCGGAGGAGCCTGTCCATTCGATTCGAATGGAGATGGTGAAATTGGGTCTGCCGATTTGCTCGACTTCCTCGTTGCGTTTGGTCAAGCTTGTGAAGACCTCTGATTTAAAAATGGAAATTGAATCCCGCACGGGATGATGAAAGCGTCGACGAGAGTCGGCGCTTTTTTCTGCACAAACAATTGCGGTTTGGAACTTGACTTGAAAGATGCAAGTTGAGTTTCAGGGTGTGTCGCTTGCCCTACTTTTTTTGGCGCTTAGTTCGGATTGGTGTGGTTTGTGTTGTTGTTCGACGACTATCTTTCGGTCATGAAGCCACTTGTGTCGACACGACTGCCGACAAAGTCTGGAGATTTTGAAGTTTACGCATTTGAAAGTGGCGTGAGTACTCAACCTCATCTCGTTCTTTGTTCCAAAAAGCAGCCTGACGGATTGCCACTGGTTCGTGTACATTCTGAGTGTTGGACAGGGGATGTGGTGGGTTCACTTCGATGTGATTGTGGACCGCAACTCGATGCGTCCCTCAAGCAGGTAGGACAAGAAGGTGGAGCCGTGATTTACCTCAGGCAAGAGGGCAGGGGTATAGGACTGGTAGAAAAGCTGAAGGCCTACAACCTCCAGGACGCGGGTCTTGACACTTATGAAGCCAACGAACATTTGGGGCATCAGCGTGACTCCCGTCGATTTGATGTTGCTGCTGACATCTTAAGGGTTCTCGGTTGGGAGGCCATTCGTTTGTTGACGAACAACCCCGATAAGGTTTATGACTTGCAAAAGGCAGGAATTGAAGTTCAGGAGATTTTACCCATTGAAATGCTTCCTAACGAACACAACGAACACTATTTGTCGGCAAAGGCCAAGGAGGTCAAAAAAGGCCCCGCGCGGTCATAAAAGAGGTGTCAGGGTCTCTGACCCGTTTGCACGACGCTTTCGACGTTGCATCCATTGCCGACAAATTCGTACAAGCAAAGGCTCATTGTTGGGAGTTTACAT
>Ga0160422_10002891_pt1 | contig 10677 bp, 10 predicted proteins | sample Fk160mmetaG_FD_108192 | JGI IMG/M metagenome (GOLD analysis project Ga0160422, IMG submission 108192) | Marine microbial communities from the Central Pacific Ocean - Fk160115 60m metaG | ecosystem: Environmental > Aquatic > Marine > Oceanic > Photic zone | place: The Central Pacific Ocean... | reverse complement strand
TCCATTTCTGTCCAGTTTGAAATAGGAAACACTCTAAAGTGTTCACCTATTTTTTTTCTTCCATTAAACAAATTCCATAACTCAGGCCTTTGATTTTTTGGATCCCATTGTCCAAATTCATCTCTATGAGAGAAGAATCTTTCTTTTGCTCTTGCTTTCTCTTCGTCTCTCCTAGCTCCTCCCATTGCACAATCATATTTCCCGTCTTCTAATCCCTCTAAAAGAGTGACAGTTTGAAGTCCGTTTCTAGAAGGATTTGGACCTGTCTCTTCAACAGCAGTTCCTTTATCAATAGAATCTTGTACATACTTTACTATTAGTGTTTCCCCAGTTTCTTTCATCAATCGATCTCTAAACTCCAGAGTTTCAGGAAAGTTATGTCCAGTATCTACATGCATTAATGGAAAAGGAATTTTTGCCGGGTAAAATGCTTTCCTCGCTAAATGAAACATAATTATAGAATCTTTCCCTCCAGAAAAAAGCATAACAGGCTTTTCAAATTGAGCGGCTACCTCTCTTAGTACAAAAATAGCCTCAGATTCTAATTCTTTTAGATGTGTTAAGTTATAAGAACTCATTTTTAGTTGTTTTTAATAATCGGTAAAATATAATCTACAACTCTCTGTGTTGATTCTTCTACTGAAAGTTTAGAGGTGTTAATTTCCAAATGCGGATTTTTAGGATTTTCAAAAGGGGCGCTAACACCAGTAAAATTTTTAATTTCTCCTAATCTAGCTTTTTCATACAGTCCTTTTACATCTCTTTCTTCACATGTCTGAACAGAGGCGTTTATAAATATTTCTATAAAATTCTCTGCTCCAATAATATTTTTTGCAATCTGTCTAATTTTCTCAGTAGGACTTATGAAACAATTTAAAGTAACAATTCCACAATTTAGAAATAACTTATTAATTTCTGCAATTCTTCTAATGTTTTCTGATCTATCCTTGGTCGAAAAAGTCAGATTATTACTAATTCCTACTCTAATATTGTCTCCATCTAAAAGTTGATTTAATATTCCTCTATTATGTAAATATTTCTCTACTCTAGTGGCGATAGTAGTTTTTCCTGAACCAGAAAGTCCAGTCATCCAAATAACTTTAGCTTTTTGCCTTAGCAACTTTTCTTTATCCTCTCTTTTCAGGATGTCATCAAATATTGTAAATATGTTTTCTCTCGCTTCCTTCATAATGAAAGTCAGCAAATTTAATAAAAATATCTGAAAATAAAATTGTTAAATATGTAGAGTAAAATTAGTAAATTTGTGAGAAATTATCAATTTATGCAAATAGAGGATTATTTGGATTCAACTTATTTAAAAACAGCTAATCAAGCGTCAATCTCAGAGTCAGAGAATGAAGAAAGAGTAATAAATCTTGTAAATGAAGCTATTTCAAATAATTTTAAGTTAGTAATGATTCGTCCAAAATATATTGGGCTAGCTCATAAGTTGATTAATGACGCTAGTTCAAAAGTTTTAATTGGAACCGTTGTGGATTTTCCCATTGGTGATTCTCGCACTGAAGAAAAGTTAAATCAGGCTAAAAAAGTAATAGATTTAGGAGTTGATGAGATTGATTATGTAGCCGATTATAACATATATAAACAAAAGGGTTATATAAAATTTGATAAAGATATTTTAGAAGGAACTAAGTTAGGTTACAAGAATAAAAAAACAGTTAAATGGATTATTGAAACAGGAGCTCTCTCTAAAGAAGAAATTAAGGGCATTACTCAACGTATATCTAAAATAGTAAGTAATAACTTTCCAGACTTTGAGAAATCAGTTTTTATAAAAACTTCAACAGGTTATTATGGGGGGTTTGGAGCGACAATAAAAGATGTTAAACTTATGTCTTCTGTCTCAGGAAAATTACCAATTAAGGCATCTGGAGGAGTGTCCAATTTTACTGAATTTATACAAATGATAGAAGCGGGAGCTACTAGAGTTGGTACTTCAAAAGCTATGAATATTTTTAATAGAGAGAAATAAATATAGGAAAAAATGAATTTTAAGAATTTGTTAAAAATAGCAATAAACGCGTCTTTAAAAGGAGGCAAAGCGATTATGGATATTTACAGTTCAGATTTTACGGTTGAACACAAAGATGATAAATCTCCTTTAACTCTAGCAGACAAGAAATGTAATAAAGTAATTGTTGATGATTTAAAAAATACAGACATCCCTTTTCTAAGTGAAGAAGGTTTGAATATTCCATACTCTGAAAGAAAAGATTGGGAATATTCATGGCTAGTAGATCCATTAGATGGAACAAAGGAATTTATAAAAAGAAATGGTGAGTTTACAGTAAATATAGCTTTAATTCACAATGGCAGTCCTATTATGGGAGTTATTTATGTCCCTGTGAAGGAAGATTTATATTTCGCTTTAGAGGGCGTTGGTTCTTATAAAAAATCCTCATTCATAGAAACTATAGAAAATATAGATGAATTAATATTAAAATCGATTTCACTTCCTATAGTTACGGAAAGAGATTCATATATAGTTGTTGGATCAAGATCACACATGTCGAAAGAGACAGAAGAATTTTTTAATCAGAAAAAACAACAACATGGAAATGTAGAGATAATGGCGGTAGGTTCTTCATTAAAATTATGTATGATTGCAGAGGGAAAGGCAGATGCCTACCCTAGATACGCTCCAACAATGGAATGGGATACTGGAGCTGGCGACGCTATATGTAGAATGGCTGGATTTAAGGTTTTGCAGTACAATTCCGAAATTCCTGTAGAATACAATAAAGAAGATTTGCTAAATCCTTGGTTTTTGGTAAAATAAGCTAATGAAGGAAAAGTTAAAATTAGCTCTAAAAGACAAAGATTTTTCTGAACTCCTAAGAGGGAGTAGTCTTGCGTTCTTTTTGAGATTTGGAGGTCTAATGGCGGGCTATCTTCTAACTTTAATTATTGCTAATTTATTTGGAGCAGATGGATTAGGAGACTATGTGTTATCAATTACTGTACTGAGACTTTTTACTCTTTTATCAAAACTGGGTTTGGATACTACTTCAATTAAATTTATAGCTTCTTTTGCATCACAGAATAAATGGACTAGTATCTCTAAGTTTAGAAATAAGGTAGTTTTTATTTTAATTATTTCTTCTATCACTTTCTCTCTTTTGTTATATGTTCTTAGTCAACCTATTGCAGATTTAATTAACACTCAAGTAAAATATATCAAGTTAAACTCTTTTTTTATTCTGCCTATGTCTTTTTTTATGTTGCATTATCAGAGTTTAAGAGGACTGAAAAGAATTGCAGAGTTTTCATTCTTTTATAGAATGTCTCAGTCATTGTTTACAGTTGTTTCTGTTCTAATAATATATTATTTTATCCAAGATAATGAAGTGCCAATTTATGCATATTTGGTTTCCTTATTGCTTGTTTCTGCTTTAGCATTTTTATCTTTTAGATATAATTTAAATAAAAAGTCTTACGGCAAAGAAAGTGCAGAAATGCAAATTTTAAAATATTCTCAAATTTTGAAGATTTCTATTCCACTAATGTTTGCTCAATCTGTTCAATTTATAATGGCATGGACAGATAAATTAATGTTAGGGTCGATGACCACTACAATTGATGTTGGTGTATATCATACCGCATTTAAATTATCAATGTTTGCAGCAGCAGCACTTATGTCTGTTAATAGCATAGCCTCTCCAAAATTTGCTGAAATGTTTGCGAAAAAGGATTTCTTAGGTTTGAAAAAAGTTGTTCATCAATCTACAAAAATGATCTTTTGGTCTTCTCTCCCACTAGTAATAGTTTTCTTTATATTTCCCGAATTTTTATTAGGCTTATTCGGAGAAGAATTTAAAGTTGGTGTAACTGCATTTATCTTTTTATCTTGCGGTAGATTAATAAGTTCCTTTTCGGGTTCTGTTGGAAATATTTTACAAATGACAGGAAATCAAAATATATATGCGATAATACTTTTGATTGGAGCAATTTTAAATGTAGTTTTAAACTTAATTCTTATCCCATTGCATGGTATAAATGGAGCGGCTATTGCATCAATGTCTAGTTTAATAGTTTGGAATTTAAGTATGGTTCTTGTCGTTAAACAAAAGTTTGGTTTTTTTACTTTTTACATACCGTTTATTAAAAGATGAAAAGAAAACTTCCTAACTTCTTAATTGTGGGAGCTGCAAAAAGCGGAACCTCTTCTTTACATAATTATTTAAATCAACATCAAGATGTTTTTATGCCTTTTTATAATTCTAAAGGAATGAAAGTGAAGGAGCCTCGTTTTCTTATTAAAGATTTGGTTCAGCACAGATTACATAATGGAGTGTGGAGTTGGGGAGAATATAAATCTTTATTTTATTCTGTTGAAGATGAAAAAGCAATTGGTGAATCTACGGTTCTTTATTTATACTATTATAATCACGCCATTAAAAATATAAAGAAATACCTAGGAGATGATGTTAAGATTATAATCATGCTTAGGAATCCTATTGACAGAGCATATTCAGCTTATCATCACGTATCTAGAGGATTCAAAGAACAATATTCTTTTGAGGACGCTTTAGAAATGGAAGAGGGTAGATTAGACAAAGATCCTTTTCTAACTCCAATGGTTATGTACAAAGATATGGGAATGTACTCTAAAATGGTGAGAGCATTTAAAAATTCATTTAAAAATGTTCATATTATATTATTTGAGGATTTCAGAGATAATACTGAAAAAGAAATTATTAAAACCTTTGATTTTTTAAATTTAAGTAAAAATGAAAACATTGATTTTATTACAAGACATAATGTCGGAGGTAAAAGATGGAAGAATGAAAACATTAAATATATTTTTACTAAGAGTAATTGGATAAAGTCTTTATTGAAGAGATTTATTCCAACTAAAATTAGAGATTCTTTAAGAAAGAAGATGGTGAAAATTTCTACAGAGGATGTTGAAGAAATGAACGTGAATACTAGAGAAAAATTAAAAATTATTTTTAGGGAGGATGTTCATAAATTATCTAAAATAATTAATAGAGATGTAACTCATTGGACAGAATAATGGCTAAACCAAATTTATTAATAGTAGGAGCGGCAAAAAGTGGTACCACATCTTTGCATAATTATTTAAATCAACACAATGATGTATTTATGTGCAATCCAAAGGAACCTCACTTTCTTATTAACGACGAAATAGGTATACAAAGAATACCAATTGGAATATCTGATAAAATAGCTTATGAAAAGTTGTTTTTAGAAGGGGAAGGTCTAAAATATAGGGGGGAGTCATCTGTAATGTATTTGATGTATCCTGAAATTGTAATACCTAAGATAAAAGAACACTTAGGAAGTGAGGTTAAGATAGTCATCATGTTACGAAATCCTGTAGAGAGAGCATATTCTGGATATCAACACGTAAAAAGATATAATATTAAAGAAGATATACTAGAGTTTAGAGATGCTTGGGATGTATCAGAGCAACGTTATTTTTCTAATCCAGATATGACACCTGCTTCTAGATATAAAGAGCTTGGATTATATTATAATCAAGTAAAATCATATCTTGAAAATTTTAATACTCATATCATTATTTATGAAGATTATAAGTTAGATTTTCAAAATGAAATGAACAAATTATTTGATTTTCTCGAAATTAATAGAATGGAGATAAATTCCGAACAACAACACATGGTAGGTGGATGGCAATGGCAAAATCAGAGTGTAAAATTTCTAATGACAAGAAAAAATTTATTAAAATCATTTCTAAAGATTATTATTCCTTTTAAAACAGTGAGAAAATTAATACGACAAAAAATTCAAGATAGGAATTCTACACACGTTCCTACTATTTCAATTGAGGATAAGAATATGCTAAAAGATTTTTATAGAGATGATGTACGTCAATTATCTGAATTATTAGAGAGGGATCTAAATTATTGGACAAAATGAGCCTTCCAAATTTCATATGTTTAGGAGCTGCTAAGAGTGGAACAACTACTCTCCATGATATATTACGTCAGCACCCTGAAATTTATGTTCCTGCGTTTAAGGAGCCTCATTTTTTTGATATTCCAGAAAATTACAAGAATGGTATAGATTGGTATCAAAAGAACTATTTCAAAAATGCAAATAAAAAAGTAATTGCAGAGTTTACCCCTTCTTATTTTTTTGATAAGGAAGTTCCAGAAAGAATTTTTAATAATTTAGGATCTGAAGTTAAGTTTGTTGTACTTTTAAGACATCCTGTTGATAGAGCATACTCTCATTATCTGCATTCTAAAAGAGATGAACATGAAGAATTAGATTTTGTAGAATCTTTAAATCAAGAAGAAGATAGATTGTCGCGTTATATAGAGAATAAGGATTACCTTTCTTATTTAAGAAATTCATATATTTCACAAGGATTATATGGAGATATGGTGGAAAGATATTTGAAATATTTTAAGCTTGAGAACTTTATGTTTATTCATTTTGAGAAAGAGTTTTTATTAAAAAGAGATAAAACAATTCATAGGGTTTTGAATTTTTTAGATATAGATTCTCAAATAGAATTACAAACTGATTTAAGGAGTAACCCATCTAGCAAAGAGAAATCAAAAACTTTAAAAAGAATCATGAAAAAGAAAGGATGGTGGAGAACTATTATTAAATGGCTTCTTCCATCTGTACAATTTAGGCAGATTATCAGGAACAGGGTACAGAGGTTAAACATAAAAGAGTATAGAGCAGAAAAAATTTCTGAAGAGTTAAAAAGTAAATTGTTTTCTTCTTATTTTAGGGATAATATTGATAAATTTGAGAGATTAACAGACAAAAAAATGAATTGGAAATGAGATTAAGCCAAACACATATTTTTTTTGATAGGTTATTGTTACTCTTATTAGTGTTTAGTGGAGGAGGTTTGTTATTTGTATATAATAGAAATCCCTTGTCTGTATTCTTATTAGTTCTTGCATTATTTGTAGTGATATTTATGGGCAAAAAGATTAAGAAATCAATTTTTAACTCTTCATTTTTTGCTTTGTCATTCATGTCATTTTTAGTAATTATTAATTATCTGATAGCTCCTGCAAGTCAGAAATTATTACAATATGGTTTTATACTGTTAAATGTGACAAGTTGTGTCGTTATTCTTACACACTTGAGAAACAATAGAACATATAATTACTTTTTAAAATCAATTAGATTCATCTTACTTGTAGTTCTTTATCACTCATTGTTTAATTTCTTTGCTTATTTTCTAGTAAATAATTCTCTAACTGAATTAGTTTCGGAGACTCATACTGTATCAACATTTTATTATTTGTTTTATTTTGAACCAGTAAAACATGCTTTTAATTTTTTAGGTTTAGAACTTATTAGAAATCAAGGTTGGTTTTGGGAACCTGGTATATTACAAGTTTATTTAAATATTCTATTATACTTAGAGGGATTTATATTTAAAAGAAAGAAAGTAACATTATTTCTCATTGTGATAGCAATATTTTCTACTTATTCAACAACAGGAATATTAATTATGTTGACATTACTTTTCTTTATGTTTAAGTCAACAATTAGGAGAAATCCAATAATGGCAATTTTATTAATTTCTTTAATTCTACCTGTATATTTTATTGCAAAAACAAATGTAGAGAGAAAAGTTGAAGGAGAAAAATCTTCTTCATTTCAAAAAAGATATTTAGATCTGATTCAGCCAACAGCTATTGCTTTTAAACATCCCTTAACAGGAGTAGGATTAGATAGAGAACATTTTCAAAAATACAGATCGAAATTTCTAATGGATGATGATTTTGGAAGTTTTATTGAGGAGTCTACTGGATATGAAAGACAGGCAGAGTCAACTGAAAAGGGAAGTTCAAATTCTATTACCTATTTAATGGCGGCTATGGGATTCCCCATATCTATTTTCTTAATTTATTGTTTATTTAAACAAAAGTTATTTACTCATAAAAAAGGAATTTTCATGACAGTAGTGATAATATCAATTTTATCAGAACCTCTGTTGTTACGGCCATTTTTTCTAATATTAATTTTATCTGGAATGATGTCTTTTTTTAATAAATTTATAAAATAGAAAGTTAAATAATGAAGAATATTTTAATTACAGGAGGAGCGGGATTTATTGGTTCAAGATTATGCGAAAGATTGTATGAAAAAGACTATAACATAACAGTTCTAGATAATTTATCTCCTCAAATACATGAAAGTGATGAATCCACACTTTATAGAAAAATAAAAGATAAATGCACGTTTATAAAGGGAGATGTGAGGAATAAAGAAGACTGGTTAAAAGCATTAAAAGGACAAGAAGTTATAGTTCATCTCGCTTCTGAGACAGGAACAGGACAGTCCATGTATGAGATAGAAAAATATAATAATGTCAATATAACTGGCACCTCAAATATGTTAGAAGTATTATCGACATCCAGCCATTTAGTGAAAAAAATAATTTTATCTTCTTCACGTTCAGTATATGGTGAAGGAAAATATAAATCAAACAATCAAATTATTCAATATCCAAAATCAAGAAAAATTCAAGACTTAGAAAAAGGAATATTTAATTTATTATGTGAATACACAAATAAGGACATGATCCCTATGCCTACTGATGAAGAATCTCAAATTAATCCAAAATCTATATACGCGCTAACTAAGTATACTCAAGAGAAAATGATTTTATTAATTAGTCAATCACTATCAATTAGTCCGGTTATTCTAAGATATCAAAATGTATTTGGGCCTGGACAATCATTATCAAATCCTTACACGGGAATCCTATCTATTTTCTCAACAAGAATATTAAATGGAAATGATTTGGATGTATACGAAGATGGATTAGAAAGTAGAGATTTTGTTTATATAGATGATGTCATTGATGCTACAATTTTAGCAATAGAAAATGAAAGAGCTAATGGTGAGATTTTTAATGTTGGATCAGGGGTAGCGACAACAGTAAAGGAGGTTGCAGAAACACTTAAAAATTTCTATGGTTCTGACATAAATATAAATATAAGTGGAAAATTCCGTTTTGGTGATATTAGACATAATTATGCGGATTTATCAAAAATAGAATCACTATTAGGATTTAATTCGAAGTATGACTTTCAAAAAGGAGTTACTGAATTTGTAAAGTGGGTAAAAAAACAAGAGATTAATGAAGACAAATATGAAAAATCAATTCAGGAATTAAAAGAAAAAGGTTTAATGAAATGATTTATAGATTAACAATAATGTCTCTTTTTTTTATTTCTTGTAGTATAATTTCTTATGCTCAAATAAATTCTAACTTATTTGGATTCTGTACTTCCAATTCTTTTACATACGTTAATACCTATGATACTTCTTTCCTTTCAAAAGTTGAGAGTATATCTCCAAAAGTATTAAGATTCCCTGGAGGTACAATAGGCAATTTTTATCATCCAAAAGGGGAGGCTTATGGATTTAGAGTTGCAGATGTTGAAAAGTATTATAAAGGAAGATTTTCCAATAGAGTACATACTTTGATTAATGCTGCAAAACAAAAAGAACATGTTAAAGATTATATAGAAGATTTCATAATATTAGCTAAAAGATATAATTCAAAAGTCATTGTTAATGCAAATGTTTTAAGTTCTGATAAAGATGAAATTATTTATATTTTGAATAGATTCAAGAATAAAGGGGTTGACGTGATAGGAGTAGAGTTAGGATCTGAACTTTCAAATAGAGCGTATAAAAAACACATTAAATCAGTTTTTGATTATATACAGATTGCAAAATCATATTCACTGCATATAAAATCTGTTTTCCCTGACATGAAAGTTGGTGTTGTAGCTGCTCCAATTAAAGATAAAATTCCTAATAGAATTAGGAACTGGAATATAATTCTTTCTCAAGAAAATTTTTATGATGCAATAATACATCATTCATATCATAAGGTAGTTGATGGTGAAGAAGATGCAGGAGTTATGATTTCAGAAGATGATGTAAAAAATAGTAGAGATGAGCAATTTAACTTATATAAAGATAGAATTCTTGAAGAACTAAGTTATGGTTTTTTAAATAGAATGAGTCAATATACCTCTATTTTTAAAGATAAAGAAATCTGGATAACAGAATGGAATTTACAAATGACAAAAACTACAGGAAATACGATGTTTCAATCTTTGTTTGTTGCTCATTATTTATTAGAGTTGCTTTCAAATCAAAATTTACCAAGCATAACCATTGCTACTTATCATAATTTAGCGGGTAGAGATGTTTCTGCTTCTATTTTTAAAGGAGTAAAAGATGGATTTGAGACGCATTCTACTTTTGAGCCATTTAAATATATCGGAGATATTTTTGAGTATGATATATCAACGATTGAAAAGCAAGTAATTAATAATGTTTTTACATATGATTGTTTTAATAAGAATGGCAGTCTGGTTATCTCATATGTTTTGGATTGGAATCAATATCAAATTCAATATAGTAACTTTCTAAATAATCATTCCTTTAATAAAATAGTTTTTTATAGCGAGAATCTTTATGACTTAGCAAATAAAAATGGAATTTTACAACTAAAAAAATCTAAAATAATTGAATAAGACAAAACAAATATTTGTCGTTGGAAATAGTAGAAGTGGAACTACTATGATGGGGAGAATATTAAATAATCATTCAAGTATTTTTACTTTCAAAGAACTTCATTTTTTTGGACAATTATGGTCTTCTAAAGAT
>Ga0160422_10002890_pt1 | contig 10678 bp, 9 predicted proteins | sample Fk160mmetaG_FD_108192 | JGI IMG/M metagenome (GOLD analysis project Ga0160422, IMG submission 108192) | Marine microbial communities from the Central Pacific Ocean - Fk160115 60m metaG | ecosystem: Environmental > Aquatic > Marine > Oceanic > Photic zone | place: The Central Pacific Ocean... | reverse complement strand
ACAAGCAGTCAACGACAGGCTGATAAAATGGTCAAACAGCGATCCTGAGAAAATGAAACTGCTAAACGGCCTTATAACACAAAGTACCTTGTACGAAGTAGATCCTGACATCGACGAAAGAACTGCACAGGAGCGATATGCAGACGATGCTATAAGTATGCAGATATATAATCGTATGCGTGATGAGTTTGTATCACCTATGGGAGGTCTTCAGAGCGAAGGCATGAAGATGTACAGACTGGCTCGTAATATGTTTAGAGGTATAAAAAGTGATCTAAAAGTCGCTCTGGATAAGAAGCTAGAAGCTGCAGGTGTGCCTGATACCGAACGGTTTAATCTGCTGAAAGGTTTCTTTCAAAAGCTAGAAAAAGAGGGATCTATAGATCCTTACTTCCCTTTAAACCGAGGAGATGGCGAGTTCTGGATATCATTTACTGCGGTAGATAAGACGGGTCGAATAGAATATTTTGCAGATAACTTTACTACAGACCAAGAACGGCAACGAGTATTGCGGGAAATATATCCTGAACTAATAAATAATATGATGGAAAGCGCCGAAGGTAAAGCTCGTATTGCATCAAAGAGAGCAGAGTTAGGGCCAGAATCAGCTAACATGTCCGATAGCGCTGTGGCTGAATTGGTCGTAGGTTTAGAGCAAAAGATAGGCGTGCAGAATTTAAATTTCCAAAAAATACCAAGCACCTCATTCCTTAATCAGGTAATGAGAACGCTGCAAGCACGTACCAGAAACCTCTCAGGGGCAGCTCTAGAGTTTGAACAAGCCAAGATACAAGAAGTAGGTGAACTTGTACTCAACGCTTTACCAGAAACTTCTTATCTACAATCTTTTAGAGGACGTAAAGAAGGTGAGATTGCAAAAGGTGTAGTACCTGTGAGTTTTGACGCCATATCTACAATAGCAGATCGTTCCCGTTCGATAACACGACAGATGGTTCAGATGGAGTATGATGGTATATTCGGCAACATAAGTAATGAGCTGTCAGAATATTACATGCAGAACTCAGATAATTCACTCGCTATGCGAGACACATATTTAAAACTAAAACAATATGCTGATAAAGGCGCATTTCCAGCCGTTAGTTCGTTGTCTAGGTTTGGTACAGGTCTAGCATTTAACATGACACTTGGATTTAACGTATCAGGTGCATTAGTTAACCTGTCGCAAGTGCCTTTGATTGCACTGCCGTATCTTGGTGGTAAGTATAAAGGTTTCGGCAAGGTTATGGGAGCCATGAAAGAAGCTATGTCTCTTATGAAACAACAAGGTGTGGCTTACTCGGAACGTACAATAAATACTTTTACAGATAGATTAGACGCAGACGGCAATCCAGTTATGGAGCCGAGAAAAGTACGATCTTCTATGTCTATGATGAATATAGATTTTGATAACATGGACCCAAGCGATCCGAGATACATATATAAAGAACTTGTAGAAGAGGGTATACGTAACGGACAGTTTAAAAGATCAGTTGATTATGAGATATTAGACATAGACCGTATGGACTCGTTCTGGGCTAAAGCTAACAGACTGTCCGGTTTCTTCTTGTTTCACGGGGAACGTATAAACCGTGAGGTTTCTATGGGAGCTGCATATAAGCTAGGTGTAGATAAATTTCGCAAAGACAATAACAGAGAGCCTACTTCCGAAGAGAAATCGGCGTTAGCAGTAGAAGCTATCAACGACACAGAGATGATGAACGGTGGGTTGTCTGCAGGTGCTGCTCCACAGCTAGCGCAAAGCGGTCTTGGCAGAGTGGTGTTTATGTACAAACGCTACGGTGTATCCATGCTCTCACTGCTACATAATCTTGCGTTTGGTGAAAACGGTGCGTTGAGAAAATTAAATGAGAACCTGCCCCCTGAACAAGCTAGAGAGATGCGTAGGATCGCACGGTATCAGCTAGCAGGTATATACGGCTCCGCGGGTGTTCTTTCAGGTGTAGCAGGTATGCCGCTATACGGAGCTATATCTATGCTGTTTAACACGTTGTTTGATGATGACGACGATCCTATGGACGACTTCGATACGATTGTTCGTACAAATTTAACTGAAGGGCCTTACAAAGGACTTCTAAACTACGCAACTGGTCTCAACTTTGCAGGGCGAATTGGCCTTAGTGAGCTGCTATTTCGTGATACATTTGTACGGCAGGACAACCCGTTCCTTTACAGACAACTAGAAATATTTGGTGGGCCTCTTGTTGGTATATTCTCACAGACAGAACGTGGGTTAAAACTATTTAACGAGGGTGAGTTCCAACGAGGGTTTGAGTCTATGGCTCCTGCATCCATTAAAAACGGCATGAAAGCATTTCGTTACTTTGACGAGGGCGTGAAGAATGTAAACGGGGATACGGTCATTGAAGACCTACACCCTGCACATGCTTTCTTACAAGCATTTGGTTTTGCACCTGCAGAATACTCTAGGCAGCTAGAAGTTAACTCTGTTTTAAAAGGAGCAGACCGCGCTACGATGAAACGTCGAGGCCTCCTGCTAACACAATATTACAGAGCGCTTGTTGATGGTGAGCCTGTGGATAGAATATTAGCAAGGATGGAAAAGTATAACGAAGACCACCCAGAATACCCGATTACGCGGGACACCTTACAACGTTCTATGCGTACACGTATCAGCAACAGAGCAAAAAGATACCACGGCGTAACTTTTACACCACGCCTAGATGCTATGTACAGACAGTATGCAGATGAATTTGATAAGGGTTCGTCACTGTATATGTAAAAAAACCCCCACTATATGTGGGGGCCAGTACTCGGAGAACAACTAAGTGTTGTCATGTGTAGTGTATCACATAGTTCTCCAAACACGTAAACCCAATTTTTCATCTTCCACCCTAATTTTGATTTCTAAGGTAAAATCTTTCATTTTTGCAACAGATTTAAGCTGTTTTCGGGCTTTCTCGGTGTTTATACACGGTAAAAAGAAGGAAGTGCCTACATCCATAGCCGCCCAATCTATGGTAACTTTCAAACCATCAGGGTTTATATCATCAATCTTCGCTATTTTCATTACGTTCTTCCAAGTGAAAAGTAAGTTCGTATGTCCACACCGTTGGCATCTGTAGCTTCGTGCCTTTTGTAATACGCTGCTTGGTATACTTAGCCCCTAGCTGTTCTTTTAACTGATTAGTAAAAGACTGATAGTTTATCTGCTGATCTGTACACCACTCTTTTAACGGTTTGGTAAGCAAGAACAGCTTCTTGGTATCAGGTTCATAGCGTGCGACTAGCTTGCCTCTCGGCAGTGTTTCTGGGCGTACTAGTTGATCTAGCCCATTACCGTTGTTACCACGCAAATCCTCGGTGCTTTCTATCCACAACATATTATTGTAATTCTCATATATGTAGTTGGTAATCGTTTCTGATACGGAAGCACCCACATCATCCACAAAAGCCTTACGCTCTCGCAACGTAGTCACAAGCCACTTAAAAACAGCTTTTATATCGTAGTTTATATGGCCTAATTTTTTAGCTATCATAAGCCCTGTCAACGTCGCGGCACACCCTGCTGACCAGAACCTGTTTGCCGATTCCAACCCTGCGTGTTGATCTAGCCTGTTCTGTGTTTCCAATAGCAACCTACTAACTTCGTCTTTATTGTTTATAACCCACTGCACGTACTCTATGGCAAGCCAACCATAATTTCGTTCAATCGACTTCAGTAACTCATCAGAACTGCGTTTAAGTTTAGGGTCTGCGAGTTTCTTGGGTACTTTCAACTCTAGCATCCGTTGCATCTCTGCTTTCGGCTCGGCTTTTTCTCTAAACAAAAGATCCCATGCACTGACGTTGGCTGAACTTAGTCCTAACAACTGCCACGGCTTACCACGCACGCGCTCAGTGTTACCGTTCTGAGCTAGACGGTTTTTCTGTCTACCACCTGATAGGGCGTAAGCGTATTCGGACATGTCTTTAGAAGTTAAGTTAGTTATCTCGTCAGCTACAAGTAGTAGGTTGTGATACAGCTCACCTCTATTCATCTGAGCGTTTCTCGTAGTGCCATCTTTGTGAGCTTGTAATATTAAAGCATCTGGCTGACCCCATACAGACAGAGCCGCCATAGATGTAGTGGTCTTACCAAAGCCCGTCTCACTGACAAGGTGTACACCCAAGCTCTTTATACCTGTGAGTGGCATAAGTATAGTTCCATAACCCATGCCGACTATGAACTGATGTAGTTCCCAGTCAGGCCTATCGTAGAAAGCTAGGTTTCGTATTGTAGTCTCACGATCACCTTTTTCTATAAAGGCCTCAAACAACGATGCAGTTTTTGCAGAGGGGGGGTTGTAGCGTACATCATCACCGACAATGAGTTTGTCCCCCAAAACAAACTCCTCCATAGTATCGTCATCTACCCAACCAAACTGCCTATGCGCTTCATCTGCGGTAGCAGTAGCTTGTAGCTCTTCTATCCATCTTTGTGTGTAAGTCATTAATGCCTCCAGTGGCTTTATACCAAAAACTGCCACGCCATGTAGGGACATGTTCTTTCTAAATTCATCCCTTGAAGTTACAGACGTTAACGGTACAGTAAATTCTCTTACCCCATCTTTAGGCAAATGTAGCCTAAATACAATAACTTCTCCTAGTTCAGCATCTCGTAGGCGTCGTGTGACATATAGGTCGTTCTGATAAACTAACCTCTCGTCTTCATCACCATCACTATTAGCCGTACGTAGATATATGCCTCCGTTCTCTCCACGGAAGTATGGACGGGGGAATGCAGGTATACTAAAAGTTTTTTCAGTTTGACCTCCTGCTTCTACCTTTGCTCTCACCTCTACTTCACCATTAGACCTTTTGATGCGTTGTCCAATAACGATAGGCGATTTTACCTGATCTCGTAATGAACAAGACCCACAGACATCAGGGTTTAATTCGTCAAACTTGGCACAGGTGTAAGGGCCTTTTATCTCTTTGAGTTTGTGCTGAAGTTCTTGGTAATCGTACCCTTCATGTCGTTCTGACATCTTTACTGAAGCCATATCTACATCGACACAAAACTTAGTTATAGATAGTCCTGCCCTCCATAACGGCTCGCTGACCTCGTCCTGCTTAGACATGATATACCCAAGCTGCGCACACCCCTTACCCTTCATGGTCTTTTGTATAATACTTTTAAAAGAACTTTCTTTGTTAGACGCGAGCGTTTCATACAAGGCATCAGGGCCTAGCTCTACATCAACAGGTGGCGCTTTTATATCTCCACCTAACAAACTTACAAAGTCTTCCAACACAACGGGTTCTGGCTTTACAATACCATATACCTGCACAGGTAGTGGTGGGTTATCTTTATAGTTATGCGTGTTGGGTACTCTTAGTATACGTGCGGCATCCGCAGTTACAGCAGGATCGGCTAGCAGCCCTTGCTCTACACATGCCTTTTTTAACCGTTCTGCAACTGTTAGCCACTTGGCTAACAACACAGGTTTGGACAACGTCCAATATACATGTACACCTCTACCAGAGTTTACCATTAAAGGCGTAGGTAGGTTCAGCTTAGAACAAAACTTACGTAAGTCTTGTATGGCTTCTATCTGAGAGGGGTACTCTTTAGATGGTCCACAATCAAGGTCGAGAAAAAATGATTGTAGGTGAGATACATTATCTTTCTTACGGCTACCTGCTTCTGTGAGTGTACCAAGACCGAAATAAACGTCATATCCATCTTCATCAAAACTTTCTGCTGCGTCTGCAACAGCGTCTACACTACCATAAAACTTTTGCACCCGTTTGTTAGTTTCTGCATTAGCGGCGAACATACAATAATGTCCATAACCGTCCCCTAATACAGAACGTAAAAAATCTATAGTTTTCATTTGCTGCTCTCCGAAGGTTGTACCGTGACGAGGAACAGGCGAGAACCCCGTCACGGATTTATCTTAGTTTTTTAGGCCGCGTCGTCGTCAGCCCAATCTTCTAAGATACCTTGAAGGTCTGGATCTTCAGCAGGAGCAGCTTCTGCTTTCTTTTTCTTGACCTTCTTAGGTTCGGCAACCTCTTCGGATACTTCGTCAGGCTCTACGTCTGCGGATACAGCTACATCTTCAAATCCTGTTGCATCTGTGTCATCCATAGAAAAGCCTTCGTCCTCAATGTCAAAAGGTGAGTACGCCTTTCTTTCTGCAAGTTCTAATACTTGCACCGCTTTAAGTCGTAGCGATACACCATGCCCACTGTTCATATTATACGGCACTAGCACCACGCTAAGATTAACTTTACTACCCGTGGTCAGTTCAAAATCTGGTGGTAGCTTTTTATTTTTTGCGTCAACCTGCATAGGTGGCTCTGTGAATTGGTTGCCGTACTTACCTTTTAAGCGCGTATCCCCAATAAACATATCGTCTTTATCGTCTTTCTTAAAGACTTGAGCAGGTTTCGGAAAAGCTTCGTCCCAGTCCGATTTACTTGCCTCCTCTTTATATGCGGCCTCCATGACAGCGTACAGAGCTTGCGCCTGTGGTTTTGTCATCTTGAAAGACATTTCGTACTTTGCACCGTCGTCTGACGCAGGGCAAGGCACAGTTCTACCTTTATCCCCTGCCTTTTTATCAAACTTATACGTCTGATTAATTTTAGGGTATAAGGCTTGCACATCTCTTATAATGTGCATAGTCGGTTTATTAGCCATCTTAGCTTTCTCCTATTTATATACAAACCCGTCTACTTCTGTAAACGGTGAGGTTTTTGTAACAGCATCGTTTGACACTGTTACATTTTGTAATGCTGCGTTACTTGCAGCATCGCTACTTTTTAATTCTAAAGCGTATTGCACCTCTGTTACAGTAAGAGGTCTTAGCGCTTTAAAATATAACTTAGGTACATAACTTTTTTCATCGAAATATACCTGTGTTATTACAGATATGGAGTTTGTTCTCCGAGTACTGAGGAACTTAGCATACGCTTGTAATCCCATATGTCCATCTTTAATATTACCAAAAATAGATGTTGCAGGTAAATTAAAATGGTAAATAGTATCCATCTCCCCCTCTAGGGCAACAGCAATACGTTGCGAGTATCTACACGCACGACCACCGTTTCCTCCCGAACCCCGTATGTTTTGTTCGCAGTCCATACAACGTCTAGCTTGCACCTGATCTTCTGGAACTTCCGAAGAAGGTAGCTGAGTGTCAAACGACCAACAAGTAGGGGGAGATGGATTATCAGGGTCATATGCCCCTGCATAAAAAGTCCTAGCTATATCAGCAGCATTTATAACTACAATATTTATATAGCCTTCGCTTCCTATGTCCTCCTGCTTCCCGTCCACCACGCAACGGAACTGTCCGTCACGGATACTTATACGAGGAGGGAATTTACTATCTAATGCGCTGTCCATACTCCTACTTCTTCAGTCTTTTTAGGCGGTCTTGATTTTGTAAGTGCCTGTTCAATCGCCTTTCTATTGTAGCGATACGTATCTCCTGCACGGATATAATGGTCCCGTGAGATAATACCCTCACGTACCCATTTACGAATGGTGGAAGTTGACACGCCAAAGTATTTAGCGAGACTTTCTACATTTACATACATATTCTCTGTCATGGTTTCCTCACAGATATTGTGTACTCTGAATCCACGTTTAGACCTTTCGGTAGTAGATCAGGGTTTTCCTCAAGAAACTGCCGCATGTTTGTCTGGTTGAGGCGCTTTTCGAAAAGCTCTGGTGCTTCGTGTTCCAAAACAAATTTGTACATTTGTTCCCAATCACTAGTCCAGTATCGTTGTTTTACAGTTCTGTAAAACTGCCCTTCTGTAGTCTTAGCACCTGTCACACCATGCTCGTCGCAGTGTGCAAGCAACGCTTGCGATATTTTATTGAGTTGCTCAACAAGTTTAACATCTTTCTTCTTGAACTCCTCTGACAACACCTTTCGCTTATCACGTATCTTAATATACGTTTTTGTAAGCTTCTCTATTGGAACTTGCATTTTTATCTCCGAATGTAGTTATATGTGGTACATAGTGACTAAACGTTACCTAGTCAAGTACCTCTTTGTATAAATTTATTATAGCGGAATGGGCGTCTATCTTATCATCTAAGAGAGAGTACACTCGCTGCTCCACAAGCGATCCTGCAAGCTGTATCACAGTACACTTGTGCTTCTGTCCAGAACGATGCACTCTTGCATTAGCTTGTGCGTACGTTTCTAAACTCGAAGTTGGACCCCACCACACAACAGTACTTGCGGCTGTAAGAGTTACGCCATGCGCTGCTGCTTGGGGTTGTATGATAAGCACCTTGGGGTCGGGCGTATTCTGAAAACGCTCAAATATCTCAGACCTCTTATGTGCTGATACATCTCCTCGTATGATGTCAGACGTAATGCCGTCGCTGGTTAGCTTATCGGCTAACATATCTATGGTGTGTCGAAACGGGACAAACACCAATACTTTTTGCGAACATTCGTCTATCACCTCTCGCAATACTTTATATCGATTAGAAATATCGAATTGTATACTATCTCCGTCATCGGTGTAGATAGCCCCTGCGGATATTTGTAACAATTTGTTTATGTTGACTGCCGCGTTTACAGCAGTGATATGTTCCCCTGCAACCTGCATGACCATACGCTTACGCAACATCTCGTAATACTTTTTCTGCTGTGTTGTCAGTTCTATCTTACGTTTGGTATACACCATGTCGGGCAAGTCTAAACACTGTTCTTTTGTAAACCTAATGGCAGGTTGTAACGCTGCAAACACGGTGCTTTTTGCTGTGTCTTTTGCAACCCATTTAAACTGTGTAACACGATACATAACCTGTTCTCTAAAAGTACCAAAGAACCTAGGCACTTGTAGCGGATTTACCATTTTGGCTAGCCCGTACGCATCTAATGGTGATTGTGCGGCAGGTGTACCTGTCATCATCCACACCCACGTATCCTCACTTACAAGTTTTTTAAGTGTCTTCCACCGCTTGGTCTGTACATTTTTGTAGTGTGTAGCTTCGTCTACGATGATCAGGTCGAACCCACCGTTGGCTATTGCATCTTTTACTACTTCTACACCATCATAGTTAATTATAACGAAATCGGCCCCGTTATTAATGATCTTAGCCCGTTTGTCTTTATTACCATATGCTACGTCTACCGTTCTGTGCATGGCAAAAGAAAAGAGATCATTGCGCCACGCCGAATCCATTATAGATAGGGGGCATATAACTAACACACGATTTATTATCTTTTTCTGCATTAGAAAGTCTGCGGCCCAAATTGCTGACGCAGTCTTACCCGTACCTTGTTCGTTAAAACAAAATGCCTTCTTATTCATGGTTAAGAAAGACGCTGTGTCCTTCTGATGTTGGTATGGGGTGAACTTCCCCACCCACCGGTACTGCTTCTCTATTGGTGACGGTACACGTATATTTAGGGACTGTAACGTATGAGCTTCGTCCACCCCCCAGTTCACGACGACTTTGTTCAATGACAACTCCTTACTTTTTGGGATTACCGTAGTAATCTGTTTTGGGTTTTGCAGAGTTAGCAGAAGAGCTTTGTCCTCTACTATCTGCATGTTGTTCTCCGAAATATTATTTACGCTTTCCACGACTTAGTTTACCACCTGCTGATCTGTTTTTTGACGGGCTTTGTAGCTTTACGCCATCTTTATTTGAACCGCCCCTGCTCAATGCTTTCTTATGTGCGATATCTTTACCTTTGCGGTTGATACCTTTCTTATCCATTTTTCTTCGCGCACGTTGACGCTCCATGCGATTGGCGTGTTCGCCCCTCGCTTTCTGCTGTTTATACTCTTTCTTATACGGACGTGGTTTGTTTTTATACGGCATTAGTTACTCCCATTATGAGGACATTCCGTTACTTGACAATGACGCCTACACAGACCAGAGGGACGAGGGTTCCAAACGTCTGCTTCGAACGCTGCTTCCATTTTAGCATAGTTTGCCATCCATTTCTTCCAAAGATTTGCTTTATCAAGCGTTTTATATGTATCTCTTACTAAATCACCTGCTATGACAAAAAACAATCCTGCTTTTACTTTATCTATGTCGGGATAGTGTGCGAATACAGATAGCGCCATAAGTTCAAGTTGCCCCTTATCTGCATACTTTGCAGACTTGCCTGTTTTGTAGTCTATAACCCATGCCATGTTACCTACTACGTCTACTATGAGAAGGTCGGCTATACCCCGAAACCATACACGTTTATCGTAGAAGCCGCACGGTTCTAGGTCAGCGGTTATACCTAGTTTCTTCTCGCATAGCTTTACCCCTCGTTTGTCGTTCAGGGTATCTAACGCACTCTTTACGTACAAAAACCTTTCAGGTAGCGGTTCTTCATCACCAATATAATTTTCACAGGCTTTATGAAACTCGTTACCATACAAGATAGCATCCGTCTGTACGAATGGATATTCTTTCAAAACTTTTTCATGGTAAAACTGCTTCGGGCATGTTTCAAATGCCTTGAGTTTACTGAAAGACCACGGGGCTGCTCTAGTCACTCACATTCTCCGTACGATTTACCAATACCGCTCTCGCAATCTATAGGAAGACCACGCGCCCATTCGGGTGCTGTTCTCATACACGTCTCTATATATTCCTGCGCGGCCTCGGCTTCATTTTCTTTTACACAGCACACAATCGAGTCATGTACTGTTAACACAACTTTATACTTTT
>Ga0160422_10002889_pt1 | contig 10679 bp, 8 predicted proteins | sample Fk160mmetaG_FD_108192 | JGI IMG/M metagenome (GOLD analysis project Ga0160422, IMG submission 108192) | Marine microbial communities from the Central Pacific Ocean - Fk160115 60m metaG | ecosystem: Environmental > Aquatic > Marine > Oceanic > Photic zone | place: The Central Pacific Ocean... | reverse complement strand
TCCTGGGAATTTAAGGATTGATCACCCTCTCCCCCTTAATGTGGAGTCTGGGAGAAAGAAATGGAGATTAGATGACGTAACTTTATTGAATAGTGAGCTTGCCGAGGATAGTAGACAAGCTGCTGCTGAATTTGATCTAGAAAATTTATTACAAGATATTTCCCAAAACAGACCCTTAAGATTTTCTTTGCAAGGAGTTTTCTCGGAGCTTCCCGTTCCACCCTTTTTAGTTAAAGAATGGAGAGCATTAAAAATACAATCTTAAAATGAAGCTAGAAAATTCCATTCACAAAAAATGGATGAAAAGAGCAATTCGTTTAGCCTCTCTTGGCAGAGGTTATACCAGTCCAAATCCACTTGTTGGTGCAGTAATTCTTGATAAAAAAGGGAAATTAATTTCAGAAGGTTTTCATCAGAAAGCTGGGATGCCTCATGCTGAAGCAATGGCATTTAATAATTTAAAAGATGATCCTTACGGTGGGACTCTTTATGTTAATCTTGAACCTTGTTGCCATAGGGGAAAAACACCTCCATGTGTAGATAGAATAATTTCTTCAGGAATAAAAAAAGTATTTATATCTATCAAAGATCCTGATTTAAGAGTTTCAGGTAAGGGTATAAAATTTCTCGAGACTGCAGGGATTGAAGTCAATATAGGTTTATGTGAGAATGAGGCATTGGAATTAAATAAATCGTTTATACATAAAAATTTAAATGGTGCTTCATATGGAGTTTTAAAATGGGCAATGAGTATTGATGGTAGGCTAGGACTAAAAAATGGGGAGAGTAAATGGATTACTAATGAGAAATCCCGTTCATTTGTACACAAACTTAGAGCCGACTTTGATGCGATAATTATTGGTGGCAATACATTGCGAAAAGATAATCCTATTTTGACAACTCGTGGATTTAGAGAAATAGAACCATTAAGAGTCGTTTTCACTAGAACTCTAGATTTTCCCTTAAAAGCAAAATTATGGGATACTGAATTATCAAAAACTCTTGTTATATATGATTCTTCTTCAGCTAAAGAAGGAAATTTAAAAGGGATCCCAAAAAATGTTGGAATTGAAAAAGTTTCTTGTGATGATCCAAAAATGATTTCAAAAATCTTAGCCGAAAAAGGTTGTAATAAAGTCTTATGGGAATGCGGTCCTAAACTTGCCACTGCAGCTGTTAAAGCAGGCTGTATTCAAGAATTTATTACTTTTCTTGCCCCTAAAATAATTGGAGGAGAAAAAGGGATGAGTCCTTTTTCTGATTTTGAATTTAAATCCATGAATGAAGTTATAAATTTGAATATGCAAGAAATAAAATGTTTCAGTGAAGATATTTATTTAAGAACTCTTATGCATTAAAAACATATTCAATTTAATTAATAAATTACACTTACGGTTCTCACTATATAAAAATTTTTAAATACGAAATTAAGTTGTTTAGTTTATAATGAATTAAAACTTGTAAAATTATGCCCATAAGACAGGACGATAATCAACCTAATAAGAAATTTGGAATTATTAATATAATTTTAATAGGTGTTGGTGCACTGCTTTTATTTAGTAGTCTATTCCCAAATCAAAATATGCAGATACCTAGAGTTCCATACTCTCTTTTTATAGATCAAGTTAATGATGGTGAGGTTAAAAGAGCTTATATAACTCAAGAGCAAATAAGATATGAATTAAATGGAGCTGAAGAAGGTGCTCCATCTGTTTTAGCTACAACTCCCATCTTTGACATGGATTTACCGCAAAGATTAGAAAATAAGGGTGTTGAATTTGCCGCAGCGCCTCCAAAAAAACCAAATATCTTTTCAACAATACTTAGTTGGGTTGTTCCACCATTAATTTTTATCTTGGTCTTACAATTTTTCGCAAGAAGAAGTATGGGAGGAGGTGGAGCTCAAGGAGCTTTAAGCTTTACTAAAAGTAAAGCAAAAGTTTATGTTCCAGATGATGAATCAAAAATAACTTTTGATGATGTTGCTGGAGTAGATGAAGCTAAAGACGAACTAACTGAAATTGTAGATTTTTTAAAGAAACCAGAAAGATATACCGATATTGGTGCAAGGATTCCAAAAGGAGTTCTGTTAGTGGGTCCACCAGGGACAGGAAAAACTCTCCTTTCAAAAGCAGTAGCAGGTGAGGCTGAGGTGCCTTTCTTTATTATTTCTGGTTCAGAATTTGTTGAATTATTTGTAGGGGCTGGTGCAGCAAGAGTTAGAGATTTATTTGAACAGGCAAAGAAGAAAGCACCTTGCATAATATTTATCGATGAATTAGATGCTATTGGTAAAAGTCGTTCAGGTTCAATGGGTGTAGTTGGAGGTAATGATGAAAGAGAGCAAACTTTAAACCAATTGTTGACTGAAATGGATGGATTCACAGCCTCAGATAAGCCTGTCATAGTTCTAGCTGCTACAAACCAGCCAGAAGTTCTTGACGCAGCATTGTTAAGGCCTGGAAGATTTGATAGACAAGTTTTAGTAGATAGACCAGATTTGTCTGGCAGAAAAACTATTTTAGAAATTTATACAAAAAAAGTGAAACTCTCAGATTCTATAGATCTAGATTCAATCGCTCAAGCCACTTCAGGTTTCGCTGGTGCTGACTTAGCGAATATGGTTAATGAAGCTGCTCTTCTTGCTGCAAGGGGTAATAGGAAAAGTGTAGAACAACAAGATCTTAGTGAAGCCATAGAAAGAGTTGTAGCGGGTCTTGAAAAGAAAAGTAGAGTTTTACAAGAAGATGAAAAAAAAGTTGTCGCTTATCATGAAGTTGGACATGCAATTGTTGGACACTTAATGCCTGGTGGTTCAAAAGTTGCAAAGATCTCTATTGTTCCGAGAGGAATGAGTGCTTTAGGCTATACACTGCAACTTCCTACCGAGGAAAGATTCTTAAATTCAAAAGAAGAATTACAAGGCCAAATAGCTACCTTATTAGGTGGTAGATCTGCAGAGGAAATTGTATTTGGGAAAATAACTACAGGAGCATCTAACGATTTACAGAGAGCTACTGATATTGCAGAACAAATGGTTGGTACTTTTGGTATGAGCGATATCTTGGGGCCACTTGCTTATGATAAACAAGGTGGTGGTCAATTTTTAGGAAATGGTAATAACCCCAGAAGAGCTGTTAGTGATGCAACTGCTCAAGCTATTGATAAAGAAGTTAGAGATTTAGTTGATAACGCTCATCAAAAAGCATTAGAAATACTTAGAAATAACTTACCTTTACTTGAATCAATCTCTCAGAAAATATTAGAAGAAGAAGTAATAGAAGGGGAAGACCTCAAAAACTTACTTCAAGAAACTAAAATGCCTGCATAACTAAAGTTTTATTTCAAAAAAAATATATTGATGTATAAACCTAAAAAACTTCTTAAAAGAGATTTATTATCTAGCTTTGATATAAATACTAAAGAATTTAATTATATACTAGATCTTGCAGAAAAATTAAAAAAAAAAGATATAAGAATTCACTTTAATGATAAAGTTCTCGGCTTAATTTTTGATAAATCTTCCACAAGAACGAGAGTCAGTTTTCAAGTGGCAATGTCTAGACTTGGAGGTACAACAATTGATCTAAATCCAAGTACATCGCAAATAGGTAGAGGAGAGCCAATTAAAGATACAGTAAGGGTATTAAGTCGTTATTGTGATGTTATAGCTATAAGAACTTTTAACCAGGTTGATTTAGAGGAGTATGCTAAATGGTCTACAAAGCCTGTTATTAATGCATTAACAGATCTAGAGCATCCTTGCCAAGCGTTAGCTGATTTCTTTACTATCAAAGAAGAGTTTTCTAATTTTAATAATGTGGTCTTGACATTTATAGGCGATGGCAATAACGTTGCTAATTCTCTTATTATATGTGGAGCATTGCTTGGAATTGAAGTAAGAATAGCATGCCCAAAAGGATATGAACCTAATTCGAATGTAATAAAGAGGGCACGGGCAATATATAAAAATGATAATTTATTAAAAATTTCTAATGATCCTTATTTATCTGTATTAGGAGCAAATGTTTTGTATACAGATGTTTGGTCCTCAATGGGTGAAGAGTATAAAAAAGAGAAGAAAGAAGAAGATTTCAAGGGATTTACCCTTGATAGTAATCTTGTAAATATGGCAGATAAACATGCAATAATTCTTCATTGCCTTCCTGCTTATAGATCTAAAGAGATAACTGATGAAGTTATTGAAAGTAAAAAGAGTAGAATTTTTGAACAAGCAGAAAATAGGATGCATGTTCAGCAGGCACTTTTATCTTGCCTGCTTTCATAATAAAGCTTGCAAGTTAGTAATATTGGCGGTACAAATGTATTAAAGTACATTTGTTCCCATGGTCAATCAAACTAGTAATAATCTTACTGATGCGCAAAATGAGTTATATGGTTGGATAAAAGAATATATGAAAAACTTTCAACATAGTCCATCAATCAGACAAATGATGCAAGCTATGGGATTAAAGTCTCCTGCTCCAATTCAAAGTCGCTTAAAGCACCTACAAGAAAAGGGATATATCTCTTGGCAAGAAGGTAAAGCAAGAACGATGCAAATAGTAGATGAAATTTTTGAAGGAGTTCCTATTATGGGTTCGGTTGCTGCGGGAGGACTAATTGAAACTTATTCAGATGTAAAAGAAAAACTAGATATTTCTGATACTTTAAATAAAAAAAATATTTTTGCCTTAATTGTAAATGGAGATTCAATGATAGATGCATGCATAGCTGATGGAGATATGGTTTTGATGGAGAAAATTACCGATCCTTATTCTTTAAGGAATGGATCTATTGTTAGCGCAATGGTTCCTGGTTTAGGCACAACTCTAAAGTATTTTTCTAAGAAAGGGAATAAGATATTTTTAGAAGCCGCTAATCCTGCCTATGAGCCAATTGAATTAAATTTAGATGAAGTCATTTTTCAAGGGAAATTATTGGCAGTTTGGAGGAAGGTTTAAATATATTCAGCATTATTATTAATCAACTTTTTTGAAATTCACACTAAGCTATAATTAATTAAAGTTATATTTATTCTTTGATTTGAATAGGAAATTATTTATATACCCCTTTATTATGATGTTTTTGGCAGTTACAAACTTACCGCTGTTAAAATTAAATTCGTCTTATTTAAATAAAAATGAAGAATTAAGTATTGAATATCTCAATAAATTACCGGAAAATGATTACATAATTGGTCCGGGAGACTCTTTAAAAATTATTATTTCAAGAGATTTAAATCTTTCTAGTGAAGTAACCATCGATGGGGAAGGTACAATTTATTTACCAAAATTAGAGAGAGTTAATGTAAAAGGACTTACAATAAATGAACTTAATTTACTGTTAAATCAAGCATACTTAAAGTTTCTTAAATACCCAAAGGTTGCAACTATAATTACTAAATATCGTCCAATAAAAGTTTTTATAGAGGGTGAAGTTGTTAATCCAGGGCTTATAAGATTGGAGGGGTCTTTTTCCTTAAATTCAAATAATTTCGATAATAACTTAGAAATTCTTTCACAAAATTATGCTCCTGCTCCTGCTCCTGGGACTATTGATTACTTTCCTACTGTTTTTGATGCTATTAGAGCTGCTGATGGGATAACTAAATTTAGTGATTTAAAAAATATCCAAGTAATACGTCAGAATGATATTTCTAGTGGATCAGGGAAGATTACAACAACATTAAACTTTGAAGATCTTTTGATACGTGGTGAGGGTAGACAAAATATAAGGATCTATGACTCAGATATCATAAAAGTTCCAAAAAGTACTGTAGCTAACCAGTACAATCTTACAAAAGCAATACTATCTAACCTTAATCCAAAATTTATTAATGTTTTTGTTTCAGGAAGGGTTAATAGACCTGGATCGCAAACTGTATCAAGAGCAAGTGTTTTGTCAGATGCAATTGATATGGCAGGTGGAGCTAAGGTTATGAGAGGTCCTGTAACATTCATAAGATTTCTACCAAATGGCTCAATTGATAAAAGAAAAATCTCACTTACAAAAAAGAAAAGAGGCCAATTCCAAAATCCTAATTTACTTGAAGGAGATTTCATTGTGGTCGGTGAAAATATAATCACTACATCTAATGAAGTGATCAGAGAATTTACTAGCCCATTTATAGGAATCTTTTCAACTTATAGTTTGTTAAAAGCAATCAGTGAATAATTAAAATGGAACAAAATTTAAACTATAAAAATAGTTCATCGAGAAAAAATGCTGAAGAGGAAATTGATTTGCAAGATTTCTTTTCATTTTTATTAAGGAATAAAATTCTAATAGGAACAATAACTTTTTTCACCTTTTTTATAGCTTACTGTTTTTCTTTAACTTTAAAAAAGGTTTGGGAAGGTCAGTTTCAAATAGTATTAAATTCTGGTGATAATTCAAAAATAAGTTCTATAAATCCCTCTATCTCAAGATTAGCAGGGTTAAATCAAAACTCTAATAATTTAGATACCCAAGTTCAAATTCTTCAAAGTCCATCAGTTTTGATGCCTATTTATGATTTGGTTAATAAAAAAAATAAAAATGATTCTAAAAGTGATTTACCTTTTAAAAAATGGAAATATAATTTAGATGTTAAATTACAAAGAGATACTTCTGTACTCAATATTTCTTATCGGGACACAAATAAAGAGATAATATTACCTGCTTTGATAAAAATGTCATCAATTTATCAAGATTACTCTGGAAGATCTACCAGAAGGATCCAGGAGTTGACAAAAAAATATTTAATAACTCAAATAGATTTGTTTAGGAAAAAGAGTACAAATTCAATTAAAGCTGCTCAAAATTTTGCGTATGATCATAATCTAATTGTAATTGATGGATTTAAAAGTTCTAATAATTCGCAATTAAATATTAATAATTTAAAATTAAATAATAATAGAAATTTTCAAGCAAACAATTCATCTACAGATACTTTTTTAGGATCTAATACAAATATTGAGAATATTAGAGTTTCTGCAGCAAATCAAATTAGAAAAATTGAGATACAAATCCAGATAATTAATGAACTTGAACCTGAGGATTATGAAAATCTTCAATACTTTGGCGCATCAATACCTGCTCTCCAGACTGATGATTTGCCCCAAACACTAAAAGAAATAGAAAAAGAATTGGTTTTTCTAAGAACTCAATATACTGAGAATGATCCATCAATTACTAGATTATTAGAACAAAGATCATTAACAGTTGACTTACTAAAGTCCAGAGCAATTAACTATCTAAAAGTTGCGAAATTAGAGGCTAAGGCAACAATGGAAGCGGCTATGAGACCAAAAGACGTTTTATTAAAATATAAAGAACTAATAAGAGAAGCTTCAAGAGATGAAGCTACTTTAGTAAATTTGGAGAATGATTTAAGATTACTTCAGCTTGAACAAGCCAAAATTTCTGATCCTTGGCAATTAATTACTAAACCAACCTTACTGAACAATCCTGTTGCTCCAACCAAAAAAATATTTGCGTTAATAGGACTAATTACAGGATTTTTTGTTGGGATATTTATATCACTTTACAAAGAAAAGAAATCAGATAAGATTTTTTCTCTTTCTCAGCTTGAGAAACTTTTAGAAACGCAATCTTTAGGCAGAATTAATAAAACAGAAGGACTACCTAACTCAAAACAAATAATGTTTCTGAAAGAATATTTAAAGAATCATAATGCAAAAAAAATCACTTTTATTTCATTAGAGAAAATAAATAAATCTTATCTTGAAAAATTAAAAGAATTCTTAATAAATAAAACTAACTTAGATGCAGAAATTAATTGCTTTACAGCTGAATATGATTTAGAAGAATTTAATGATCAAAATACTATAATATTTTTTACTTCACTTGAGTATTCTTCTCTTAAAGAAATTCAAACTTTAAAAAATAGATTTAGATTACTAGATATACATTTTAAAGGACTTATTTTGTTAGATGAATAAATACGAATTAATAAAAATTTTTTAACTTGATTAATCTATTAAATTCTTTTTTTATAAGGATACAAGAAGTTAAGCCTTCAAGATAAGAAGTTATGATTTAATTATGAAAAAAAATTTTTTAATTCAAATAATATACTGTATAAGATTTATTATAAAGTCTATTTTTATATCACAAAGGCCTGCAATAATTATGGCCTCCATTGTAAGATATCAATCAATCTTAAAGTATCAAACCATAGCAAATTATTTGGTTAAAGAAAGAATCCCATCCCTTCAAAGAATATTAGGAGGAAAATTTGCAAGAGATGGTATGTGCAGTTCACATAAGAAATTTTTTTATGGTGTATTTTATAAAACTAATTTAATGCCTAAAGATTTATCAGAAAATAAAAATGCAAAGATAATTTTTTTTAGCATGCCTAGTGATTTCATCTTATCAGTCATATCTAATAAATACAGAAAATTAAATAAATGGATCTTTAGAAATTTTTACCAATTAAAAGTGAATGGCAAATTTAAATATTTCAGTACTAAATACAATCTTCAAATTAAGAAAGAGATTGATAATTGGCAAATTAAAAAAGGTTTAAATAGGCTCATCTTAATATATGAACAGATTATGTACTATCAATTAGAAATAGAGGATTTTATCAATTTGAAATTAATTTTTCCACATAAAAAAAAGCGCAGAAAACTATTTCCAGAGACAGAAGTTTTTAAGCAAACTTGTATTGATTCATTTAAATCTTTAGATAAAGAAGTTTTTGATATTTGTGACTTTCAAATTCTTTTTTAATGATTAAAAAACCAGTTCTAGATTCTGTATTCTGGTCTTATTCGAATGTATTATGGAATGGCTTTTTTTCAATATTAGTAATTTTTTTATTCAGCAGATCTTTAAATTTAGATGAATATGGGAATTTTGTAGGAGCTTATCTATTTATTGATATTCTTACAGTTGTTGGACAATTTGGAATTTCAAATTATTTAATTCAATTAAAAAATAATGATAATCGTATATTTTCAACTGGATTCTTATTAACAGGATTAATATCATTGATAATTATTTTGATTTTGAACGTATGTGCATTCTTATTTTTAAATTATGAAAAATATAGTTTAAATTTTATTCCTTTCTTAATTCTTACATTATATTTGCCCGCCAGAAATCTTACTGCAGTAATAAATGCTATTTTTCTTAGGTCTTTAAAAAATAAAACTATAACTTTAATTGCTATTGTATCTTCTTTATTATCACTTTTAATTGCATTATCCTTTTTATATAAAACAAACGGTATTTATGCGTTAATAGCCCTCTTTGTATCAAAGGAATGGACAAGATTTATTTTATCAATAATTTATCTAAGGATTAATATATTTACCAATCTCAAAAAAAGTTCAATTAAAGAAATGCTTTTATTTGGCTTACCTTTAACTCTTTCTACAATAGTTAATAAGATTAATATTGAGGCCCCAAAAATCTTTTGTTTTATATTTTTAGATTCAAAAAGTTTAGGTATACTATCTGCTTGTCTGTTAATAGTTAATTCAATCCATAATATATTTAGGACTACAACATACTCCTTATGGGTTCCAGTTCTTTCTAAAATATTTTTAGAAATGCCTAAAAGATTTGGTGAAATATTTATTCGATTTACTAATGTACAGATTTCTATTGTTTTTCCATTATTTATAATAATTGCAATTAATAATTACGAAATAATAGAGTATATAATCCCAAAAAATTTACAAAATATTGGATATTTGCTTCCATATACATGTATATATGGAATGATTACATCCTTAACTTATTTAATAATACCGTCTTGGATAGTTCTTAATAAAACAGTGGAAGGATTAAAAATTGAAATTATAAAATTAGTTATAGGTTTTATTTTATTTATCAATTTTTCTTCATTTGGTTTACAAAGTATTATTTTTATTTTGATAACCCAAGAATTATTTATTCTCTTTTACAGTAAAATTAAAATATCTCCTTATATTAAAAAAACTATTTTAAATCAGTTTATTTCATCTACTAATATTTTTATTGCATCAAGTATATTTTTTATTTTTTCTCTTATAAATTCTTTTTACTTAATAAAAATAAACTCAATATACTCATTTATATATGTAATGATTATTTCTTTACTAATATATTACTTATCACTTTTTGTTTTTGATAGAAGTGTTTTTAGAGAATATAAGCATATTTTTAAAATATATAATTCAAAGTTTTTTAAAAATAAATCTTGAAATTAATTTTCTTAGAGAAAAATTTTATATAGAAAGATAAAATTTATTTAAATATTTTCTTGAAATTATTATTTCCTCGATTTATTGGCTGATTTAAATAATACATTTAAAAACGAGCTAAATTCTGATTTAAATAATATATCTCTCCAAAAAGCATTCATAAATAATTTTAATCCCTAATTAATTTTTAAGATAAAGAAGTAAATAATCAAGAACTTTCAAGTAATATATAAATAACCGCAGTTACTAAATAAGGTTTTATTTTGATAAGATAACTGTTGTTTTTTATACGGGGCCATAGCTCAGTTGGTAGAGCACCTGCATGGCATGCAGGGGGTCAGCGGTTCGAGTCCGCTTGGCTCCACTTAATTTAACTTTTCATATCAAAGGTTTTTATAGTTGTTTTCCTAAAGACATAACTTTTGTAAGTACTTGTCCAAGCTTGTTTAGTCAATTTTGTACCCTAAATTGCAGTTA
>Ga0160422_10002888_pt1 | contig 10680 bp, 11 predicted proteins | sample Fk160mmetaG_FD_108192 | JGI IMG/M metagenome (GOLD analysis project Ga0160422, IMG submission 108192) | Marine microbial communities from the Central Pacific Ocean - Fk160115 60m metaG | ecosystem: Environmental > Aquatic > Marine > Oceanic > Photic zone | place: The Central Pacific Ocean... | reverse complement strand
TCGAAAACCTCCAAATTATGCCAGTTTTATAAGACTATTATTCTGCGGATAATTATCCAAAAGCTTGTCTATTTTTTTACTAAGGCAAAAAGCCTCAAAAACACGTATCAAGTTTTATTATTTTTACTAAATCACCCTTTTTTTTCTTTTTATCAAATGGTTCTCTAACAATTAAACAATTAGCTTTCGCAAGTGTTGCCATCATGGAGCTATCTTGTTTGGCAAAGGGCTCAACAAATTGGTCGCCTGTCTTCGTCTTAAAAGCATAGGACCTGAGATAATCTTGTCTTTCATCATTTCTGGGTAAATTCTGAGCGAGCGTGGCAAATTCAACTTCCTGTTTTATCTCTAAACCCAACATGGTTTCGATTGCAGGTTTCAGAAAAATTAAACCACAAATCATTGTTGAAACTGGGTTGCCAGGTAATCCAATAAAAGGTTTGTTTTGTAACTTTCCAAAAATCAGAGGTTTGCCCGGTCGCATGGCGATTTTCCAAAAATTTAATTTGAGGCCATTTTTGCCAAATTTTTGGGTGCTAAGCGCTTCCTGTATCAAGTCATGTTTCCCTACAGAGGCCCCACCTGTAGTCACTAATAGATCGGATCCTTCCGCCTCTTTTGCTAATAACCCAATCTCATCTGTATCATCTTCTGCGACACCAAGAATTTGAACATCAGCACCTAAGGCCGTCAAAAAGGCGTGCAGTGTATAACTGTTGGAACTTACAATTTGGTTTTTTGAAGTTTGTTCCCCAGGGCGAACAATTTCATCACCAGTGGCGAGAATTGCTATACGAGGCCGACGTCTTACCAGTATCCATGGTACATTCATGGCTGCTGCCAAGCCAATATCTCGCGAAGTAAGTCTTTTATTTTTTGGAATGCCAACGTCACCAGTTTTGAAATCTAGGCCGGCTTTTCGGATGTAAACCCCTCTTTTTGCACCTTTTATAGCGGTAATTTCTGATCCATTAGTTTCTGAGATGGCAACAACATTTTCCTGTATAACGATTGTGTCGGCGCCTTTAGGGACGGGCGCGCCAGTAAAAATCCTGACGGCTTCTCCGCTTTTGAGTTGTCCACGAAAATTGCTACCCGCGGGGACGCTTCCAATGCATACAAGTTTTCTTGGAGACGTCCTTACATCCATACTTTTTACAGCATATCCATCCATAGCCGATACCGCTACAGGAGGTTGGCATCGTCTCGCGCGAACTTCTACAGCCGTCACTCTATTTATGGCTGATGTAAGTGAAGTCTCTTCGGTAGAGACAACAGAAATATCTTTAATTATCTGTTTCAGTGCACTTTCAACGGATAATAAAGACTTATTTCCCACGCCACTGCCCCGATTTTCCACCTGTTTTTTCAAGAAGCCTTATGTTGTTAATTATTATCCCTTTATCTACAGCCTTACACATATCATATATCGTCAAAGCTGCTATACTGACAGCAGTTAAGGCCTCCATTTCTACCCCTGTTCTTGCATTAATTTTGCACTTGGAAGTTATCTCGATGACGCCAAGTTTTTCATCGCATCTTAGATCCAACTCGGCTGATGTGAGGGCTAAAGGATGGCACAGCGGAATAAGTTCGGGGGTTTTTTTTGCACCTAAAATACCAGCTAGTCTTGCCACAGATAACACGTCACCTTTTTTTATGCCTCCTTCCAGAACCAACGCCATCGTCGCTGGATTTACGTGCACATCACAAGAAGCGACAGCAACCCTCTCGGTTATTTCTTTGCTGGAAACATCAACCATTATAGCGTTTCCCTTGCCATCAAAATGATTAAAATCAGCCATTTCTTATACGTTTTCTTGAGTTGATTTCTTTAAAAGTAACTTCGTAGCCTTCTCTACATCCTTTTGTTTCATTATTGATTCCCCGATTAGAAAACATCGCGCTCCTGCACTTGCCATTCTGTGTAAATCCGCCGGCGATTGTAACCCACTTTCTGAAATTAAGATTTTTTCGGTGGGCGCAAGAGAAGCAAGTTTTTCTGTCATGCTTATGTCTGTAACCATTGTTTTTAAATTACGATTATTTACGCCAAGAAGCTTCGTTTTGAGCTTAAGCGCGCGATGAAGTTCTTCTTCATTATGGATTTCAACAAGAACATCCATTCCTAGCTCAATCGCGCAGTCCTCTAAATTTTTAGCTGTATCGTCCTCTAATGCTGCCATTATAAGTAAAATGCAATCTGCTCCTAGAACTCGAGATTCTATTACTTGATAAGTGTCTAGCATAAAATCTTTCCTCAAGACCGGAAGCGAGGTAGCCTCTCTAGCTGCAACCAGGAACTTATCGTCTCCTTGAAAGTATGGAATATCCGTAAGGACTGATAGGCAGGTAGCTCCCCCTTCCTCGTAGGCTTTTGCAAGGTGTACTACATCGAATTCTTTTCTTATGAGGCCCTTACTTGGAGATGCTTTTTTTATTTCACCAATAAGCCCGTAACCATGTTTACTTTTTTTTTCTAAGGCTTTTAAAAAACCTCTCTGCCTTGATGCGATCTTAGTCTCTTTCAGTAATTGATTTTCTGTTTTTTGTTGTTTGCATTTCTCTATGTGTATTAATTTTTGTTCGCAAATTTCTAATAAGACGTTTTTCATGTTTCTTAGCCGGTATGTGCGGTAATTGATATTAATTGATCTAATTTTTGGCTCGCTTGACCGGTATCTATCATTTCTGCGGCTAGTTCGGTTCCTTCCTTAAGATTATCAACTTTTTCCGCGATGATGAAGGCAGCTGCTGAATTTAATAGAACGATATCGCGATAGGGGCCCTTTTCGCCCCTTAAAAGGTTTGCTAGAGCCATGGCATTTTGTCCAGGGAGACCGCCCTTGAGCTGTTTAGGGTCTGCTAACTTTAGGTTTGCGTCTTCTGGATGGATGGTGAATGTCGAAACTGAGCCTTTATCAAGCGCAGCTACTTTTGTAACACCAGTAGTTGTTATTTCATCTAAACCGTCTGAACCGTGAACTACCCATGCTCTTTCAGAGCCTAAGCCTTTAAGTACGTGTGCTATTGGCTCAACCCACGTTTCTGAAAACACACCAACTAATTGCTTTTTAACCAACGCAGGATTGGCCAAAGGACCTAGAATATTGAAAATTGTACGAGTGCCAAGTTCACTTCTACTTGCTGCAACATGACGCATCGCCATATGGTGTCGTGGCGCCATTAGAAAGCAAATGCCAATTTCGTCCATAGCTTTTTGAATCACTGACATGTCACAGTTCAGATTGACTCCAAGTTCGCTCAGAACATCGGCTGCTCCTGTTTTAGAGGAAAGGGCCTTGTTTCCATGTTTAGCGACAGGAACATTAGCGGCGCTAACCACAAAGCTGCTCGCCGTACTGATATTAAATGTGCCAGATGCATCACCGCCTGTACCAACTGTATCTAGAGCATCCGGAGGAGCATTAATTTTTATCACTTTCTCCCGCATAGCCCGCGCTGCACCTGTTATTTCCTCAGTTGTTTCACCTCTTACTCTCATAGCCATCAGAAAGCCGCCTATTTGTGACGGGGTAGCATTACCAGCCATTATGATATCGAAGGCTTCTTTTGACTGATCTTCAGTTAATGAACACCCATTGGAAACAATTTGAATTAATGGCTTTAGGTCTAAATTTTTACCGCTCATCTCGCCGCTTTCCTAAGATCAAATTGAAGACTATTCAACTTTTCTTGCGAAGTTATTTTGCACCCACTTATTAGAAGGAAATTTGACAATAATGTATAACCATATTCAGAGGCTATACTTTCTGGATGAAATTGAACGCCGTGGATTGGCTGAGACCTATGAGATAAGGCCATTATCATGCCGTCACGTGTCTCCGCAGTAATTTTCAAAGTTGCTGGAAGACTCTCTTTATCTACAATTAGTGAGTGATATCTTGTAGCAGAAAATGTCGTAGGTATTCCGTTAAAGATCTCCGAATTTTTATGTTTAATCGTGCTAATTTTTCCATGAATAGGCTTTGTACTTCTAATTATTTTGCTTCCAAAAGCCCGACCTATACATTGATGACCCAAGCAAACCCCAAATATGGGGAGATTTCTAGGAGCAGTCTCAATGAGTTCTAAACTAATCCCAGCCTTGTCTGGATCACAGGGGCCTGGTGATATTATAATACCCTGGGGGTCTAGTTCGAGGACTTCTTTAACGGTAATTTTATCATTTCGAACGACTCTTACATCAGCACCTAACTGACCCAAAAAATGCCATAGATTATAAGTAAAACTGTCATAATTATCGATTAACAAAAACATTTCTCGTTTAGCAACCTTAAGTTGATCTGATTTAGTTTTTAAAAGTGGTATAAGTATATCAATAGGAGAGCTAGGAAGATAGAGATAGGATAAAGCGACAGTGAAGAAGAAACAATGTGCCCGCCAACATAGTTTAAGCAATTAATGATTTAAAGTTATGTTTTCGTTTCTAAAATTTTCAAAATCTCAAAGAGTAATAATTCTATCGCTCGGTGGCCTTTTCGTGTTTAGCTTTGGGACTGCTATTGGCGTTTATATTGGTGCGCCCGACCATTCAGATAAAATGAGTTCTTCGGCCAACGAACCAGGCAGACATATCGAAAAAAAAGAAGTGAAAGCAGATATAATTGCTGAAAATCCGGAATCAGAGGATCGACCAAAATTTCCAACTAGTCTCGACAAATTAAAAAATAAAAAAGTTTCTAATTTTAGGCAAGATCCGAAAATTCCAGGAGCCAGTTGGATGGCGCACGCGGTACCATTTAAAAATACCGAAAATGGGCCTTTGGTTTCCATCGTTTTAGATGATATGGGGCTTCATCAACTTTATTCGGACTGGGCTGTTAGTTTAAAATCTCCACTAACGCTGTCATATCTCCCCTATGCTAAAAACTTGGCCAATCAGACCCAATCCGCTCGAGCTGAGGGGCATGAACTACTCATTCATTTGCCCATGGAGCCAAGAGGTGCCGCGGACCCTGGTCCGGGTGCCTTGATGGTCAATATGGATCAAACGGAAATTAAAAAGCGATTGGCGAGAGCGATGTATGTATTTCCAGGAGCGATCGGTGTGAACAACCATATGGGAAGTTTATTCACGGCCGATCAAAGGGCGATGTCTATTGTATTAACGGAGATAAAGAGTTCTGGACAACTTTTTTTAGATTCACTTACGACATCAAACTCTCTTGTTGGTCAACTTGGAGATAAACTTAACGTGCCTGTCGTGTCCCGAGATGTATTTTTGGACGACATTAATAAAGAAGACGAAATAGTTCGTCGTCTAAGAGAAGTTGAGAGGATAGCTATTGATAAGGGGACAGCCATTGCAATAGGACACCCAAGAGTAACAACATTACGTGTCTTGGAGAAATGGTTAGCCAATTTGCCTGAAAAAAAAATAAGGCTTGCGCCACTCAGCGCGGTCGCTAAGACACGTTTGAGTCGAATGCAAAACGATGGAGCTTTAGATTGAATAATTGGAAAGATTTTCAATGGAAATGCTTAGGCTTTGAAGAATTGAACGGGCATCAGCTTCACCAAATATTAAAGATGCGCCAACAGATTTTCATAATTGAACAAAAATGTATTTATGAAGATATCGACGAATTTGATAAAGTTTCACAGCATATACAGGTAATAAATAACGGAAAATTGTTAGCATATTGCCGAGTACTTCCCGCTGGGTCCTTGTATGCCGAAGTATCTATCGGACGCGTTATGGTTTCAAAAAACCATAGAAATCGCGGATTAGGAAGGAAGCTCATGCAAAAAGCTCATGAGTGGTGTGGGTTGAACTATCGACACTATCCTATTAGGTTGAGTGCGCAGTATCACCTTGAAAGCTTCTACCACAGTCTTCACTATCAAACTGTTTCCAAGCCTTATAATGATGAGGGAGTGTTGCATATAGAAATGTATAGACCGGGAATTGTATAAAGGGGGGGCTCATATCAATGGAGAAGCGGTATGAAATTTTGTGTGGTAGGAGCAGGAGCGATGGGGGGTGTTTACGGATTAAGTCTCATCGAAGCTGGTTACGAGGTAAATTTTTTAGATATTAATAGCGATCTTGTAAACGAAATTAAAGAAAATGGTTTCCGTTTATCGGGGATAGGGAAACAAAAAGTTCATAAAATAAACATTAGTAACAATGAGAACAATTTTAAAAATAGCTCTGATATTGTCTTATTCCACGCACATACAACGGGAACGAAATCTGCAGCTCGTTCTGCCGCCACCGTATTAAAACCTGATGGTTACGCTATAACTCTTCAAAAATGGTATCGGAAACATAGAGGCTTTGTCGAGAGTTCTCTGAGCAAAAAGGGTTGTGGGCGGTGTTAGTTACCATAGTGCTGCACTAGAAAATCTTGGCCACGTGAACCATACCAATGGTGGCTCAACATTTATTGGTGAACTAGATGGGACCATTTCACTACGATTAAAAAATCTAGAAAACATATTTCAAAACGCGTTATTAAGCCCGGAAATAACAGCTGATATATTTGGCGTTATATGGGGCAAGTTCATTGTTAATTGTGATATAAATCCGTTGTGTGCCGTCACAGGACTTCGTTCTGGAGAAATATCCCAAAAAACTGCCGCTGATGAGATGCAAACAAAGATACTTGAAGAGATTATGGCTGTGGTTAAAGCAAAAGGTATTAAAGTATCCGATAAAGATATGATTACTTACGTAAAAGATTTATCAAGCAGTCGATATAATAAACCTTCTATGTTGCAGCATATTGAGGCTGGCCGGTTAACGGAAATCGACTCATTAAACGGGGCGTTGGTATCTGAAGCAAAAGCACTTAATATAAGTGTTCCTTTCAATCAAGCTTTGGTTAAAATTGTTAAGGCGAAGGAATTTGCGATGCAGCAGCTGTTCAAAGAACCAAAAGTTGATTACGAAAAGTTAGAAAGGCTTGCTCTTCAGGATAACTAAATTGAAGATTTAAACATCGATGGACGTTACAAACTTTGCGTTTTCCTGAAGGTATGCAAATCTGAGCTCAGGTTTTTTGCCCATCAGCGTATCAACAGTTTTGTCAACTTCAAGACGAGTCATTAGTTTGGACCTCATGGGGTGACTTTCTAAACTATCTAAATTCGGCACAGTTATTTTAAGCAAGTTCCTTTTTTCTGGGCACATTGTTGTTTCTTTTAATTGAGACGCGGGCATTTCCCCCAATCCCTTGAAGCGACTTATTTCAATTTTTGTTTTTGATGATAATTGTTCATTAATTATTTCGTCCTTATGCAACTCGTCTTTGGCATAATATGTCTGGCCTCCTTGCGTTATTCTAAAAAGTGGCGGCATCGCTAAGAAAAGATGACCATTCTCAATTAGCTTAGGTGTCTGTCTGTAAAAGAACGTCATAAGTAATGAGGCGATATGTGCGCCGTCTACATCAGCGTCAGTCATGATTATTACTTTTTCGTATCTTAATGAATGTTCGCTGTAATTTTCACCAGCGCCGCAACCGATTGCTTGCATCAAATCATTTAGTTCTTGGTTTGCACGAAGCTTTTCGGCCGATGCACTTGCGACATTAAGTATTTTTCCTCTGAGTGGGAGTATGGCTTGGGTTTTTCGATCACGAGCTTGTTTAGCCGACCCGCCAGCAGAGTCACCCTCTACGATAAAAAGTTCTGTGCCACTGGCATCCCCAAGACTGCAGTCAGTTAGTTTTCCTGGAAGACGTAGCTTGCGAGTTGCCGACTTTCGACTGACCTCCTTTTGTTGGCGTCTAAGCAGTCTTTCCTCTGCCTTAACGATAAAGTGCTCAATAAGCTGTTTGCCTAGTTCCGGAGAGCCCGACAACCAATGATCAAAGTGGTCTTTAATGGCCTGCTCTACCAATCTATTCGCATGTGCACTTACCAACTTTTCTTTTGTTTGGCCCTGAAATTGTGGGTCACGTATAAAAGTCGACAAAGCGATGCAACAGCCTATTGTTATATCTTCCGTAGTTATTTGTGATATCCGCTTGGTCATACCGGATAGGTCTGAATATGTTCTTATTCCTTTGAGAAGGGCGGCTTTTAGACCAACTTCATGCGTTCCACCCTGTGGTGTAGGAATAGTATTGCAATAGGAGTTTAAAAAGCCGTCGTCATTGTCATCTGGCCAAGCAATAGCCCATTCAATTCTTTCATTCGTTTCAGTGTCTTTTTCGCTTGAAAATATTGCATTTCCAATGATTTTTCTTTCTCGTAACTCGCTTTTTAGATAATCGATTAACCCATTTGGATAATGAATTGTTTCAGCATTAGGCGTTTTGGGATCACTTGCAGTTAATTCCGTATCACATGACCATCTTATTTCTACACCTCTAAATAAATATGCTTTGGATTTTGCCATTTGATACAAAGTTGAGGGCTTAAAATTCGGATTTTTGCCAAAGATCTCTGGATCTGGATGAAAACAGATTTTAGTGCCGCGTCTATTTCTGACAGGGCCTTCATCTATCAGACTACTAAAAGCCGCACCTTGTTTGAACTGTTGGGAGAATAATCTTTGATCCCTAGCGATCTCCACATTTAAGCTATCTGATAACGCATTAACCACGGAGATTCCTACTCCATGCAACCCTCCCGAAGTACTGTAGACTTTATCTGAAAATTTACCTCCTGCGTGCAGCGTTGTTAAGATTACCTCTAGGGCAGATTTATTTTTAAACTTTGGATGTGGATCAACAGGAATACCCCGTCCATTATCCGTGATTATTACTGATTGGTCCTTCGTTAAATGTAATTCAATTCTGTTTGCATGTCCGGCTACCGCCTCATCCATCGAGTTGTCCAACACTTCAGCAACTAAATGATGCATTGCCTGCTGGTCGGTACCTCCAATATACATTCCTGGACGCCGCCTTACCGGTTCTAAACCCTCTAAAACTTCGATATCTTTAGCAGAGTAATCCATCTCTTTTGTCTTAGATGAGGATTGAAATAAGTCGTTCATAAATTACCTGTCCAACATGATATTTTCAGAGCGAGACACACCTAATAAAGTATATATGTTGCTTGTAAAATACAACATATTGTTATTATATGTTAATCTTGGTTTATCCTTTAGCAGTTTGGTTGGCCTCAGCGAACAGGGACTTTGGGAGTATGAAAGAAGCTGTCCTAGTGGATGAAAATAACGGGAAGACGTATGACTTATGGGAGCCTCGCTGGTGTTCAGAAAAAAAAACGCCATTGAGTTTTTCTAAAACCGGAGGAATAACTCCACAATCGATTAAGAACAGTGCCAGATCAATCTGGCGTTATGAGAAAGTGTTCCCTTGCAAAATACCGAATCCAGTAAGTTTAGGAGAGGGATGTACACCATTAGTGCCGTATCGCTATAGAGGAACTAAAGCCTTATTTAAATTGGAGTGGTTCTCGCCAACCGGTTCCTTTAAGGACCGTGGAGCTTCGGCAATGATGTCATTTTTAAAGCAGCAAGATATCCAAGAAGTGGTGGAAGATAGCTCAGGAAATGGAGGGGCTGCACTAGCAGCCTACGGTGCAGCTGCGGGTATCTCTGTTAATATAGTAGCTCCCTCAAATGCCTCGCCTTCGAAGATCGCACAAATAAGATCTTACGGAGCAAAAATTCATTTAATCCCCGGCGCTAGAGCGAAAGCGGAACAAGCAGCCTTAGAGATGGCAAAAAATATTTTCTATGCGAGCCACAACTGGCACCCCTTTTTTTTACAAGGGACAAAAACATTAGGTTATGAATTATGGGAGGACCTTGGCTTCAAAACGCCTGATAATATAATAATTCCCACAGGCGCCGGCAGCAACGTTTTGGGATGTTACATGGCGTTTATGGAGTTGTTAGAAGCAAAACAAATTTTGAAGTTGCCTAAAATATTCGTTGTCCAGCCAAAAAACTGCTGTCCAATAGTCGCGTGCTGGCAAGACGGAATGCAGGCTCTAGACAGCTTGATCGTTAAAAAAACAATTGCTGAAGGAACTGCGATTAATAAACCCATTAGACTCACTAAAGTCTTGGATATTCTGAAAAAAACGAATGGTGGTGCCTTGGCCGTTACCGAAGAAGAGATTTTGGAAGCGACCTTTGAGTTATCACGAAGTGGGTTTTTTGTTGAACCAACATGCGCTAGTGCTGCTGTTGGATTGGAGAAGTTGCGGGCGAAGAATTTGATTGGTTCCGATGAAACTACTGTTGTGGTGTTAACTGGCAGTGGACTAAAGTCTAGCGGATTTTTTATCGAAAATGGTGAGTTACGGCAATAGATGTCTCGCTTGTTAGGGAAGCCCAGTGCAGGACAGGGCCTCCCTGTTAATACAAGCTTTTAAGCATATTAGACTGAATAGTACATTTGAAACTCTATCGGATGTGGAGTTTGTTCAAAGGCTAGAACTTCTTCCATTTTCAACTCGATGTAAGCGTCGATTTGATCGTCATCAAAAACACCACCTTCCGTTAAAAAGGACCTATCCGCGTCGAGTGCAGCAAGAGCTTCCCTAAGTGAACCACAAACAGTAGGAATATCTTTCAACTCTTCCGGAGGCAGTTCATAAAGGTCTTTATCCATTGGTTCACCGGGGTGTATCTTATTTTTTATCCCGTCTAGTCCTGCCATAAGCATCGCCGAAAAAGCCAAATATGGATTGCTCGCAGCGTCAGGAAAGCGGACTTCAACCCGTTTT
>Ga0160422_10002887_pt1 | contig 10683 bp, 9 predicted proteins | sample Fk160mmetaG_FD_108192 | JGI IMG/M metagenome (GOLD analysis project Ga0160422, IMG submission 108192) | Marine microbial communities from the Central Pacific Ocean - Fk160115 60m metaG | ecosystem: Environmental > Aquatic > Marine > Oceanic > Photic zone | place: The Central Pacific Ocean... | reverse complement strand
ATTTGAATATTTTATGTCAAATACCTTTTCAGCGTTTGCAGTAATTTTGGGTTGAAATAACAATATATCTATCTGTCCGTCTAAATCGTTATCTACAAGTTGAGATGTAATTTGTTCACTTTTCTCGGCATCAAATACCAATAACTCTTTTTCGCTGAGGTTTAAATGTGATACATCAACTTCAACTGTTTCGTAAATACGATCAAAAGACAAATCATTTTTAATATTGATGATTATTACACTATCATTTTGATTTGAACAGCTAAACAATATTATTGATATGTAAAGAATATATAATAGTTTCATTATAGATATTTAAAAAAAAAGCATTGATTATTATTTTTAGTTCCTTATAAATCACGAGCTATAAAATTACAGTTCCAATGATTGTCTAATACCTAACTCCAAACCTCTTAACTCAGCTAAACCTCGCAAACGTCCTATGCCAGAGTAACCTGGATTTGTTTTTTTACTTAAGTCATCAAGCATTTTGTGCCCATGATCAGGTCTAAAAGGCATACGTATATCTTTTCTGTCATTTTTATGCCTTAGTATTTGTTCTGCAATTAAGGCTTTCATGACTCCAAACATATCTACATCGCCTTCTAAATGGTTGGCCTCATGAAAGTTACCGTTTTTATCTCTTTTTGTTGAACGTAAATGGATAAAATGAATACGGCTACCCAATCGCCTTACCATACCCACTAAGTCATTATCCGCTCGAACACCAAAAGAACCTGTGCAAAAGGTCAGACCATTATTGGGACTTTTAACTGCACCAAATAAGTCAATGACATCCTGTTCTGTACTTAACACTCTGGGTAATCCAAGAATAGGATAAGGCGGATCATCGGGATGAATACACATAAGAACTCCTGCTTGTTCAGCAGCAGGAATTATCTCTGATACAAATGAAAACAGATTTGCTTTAAGTTCTTTTGTTCCTATTTGATTATAAGTTTCTAATATTTGGCTAAATTCTTCTAAGGTATAACCTTCCTCTGCACCTGGTAGTCCAGCAATTATATTTTTAATCAATTTTTGTTGCTGTTCTAAAGAACTATTTTCAATGTAATTTTTTGCAGCTTTAATCTCGAATTGAGAATAAGCTTTTTCCGCATTTGGTCTTTTTAGTAAAAACAATTCGAAAGCAGCAAATGCAGCAGCTTCAAAACGCAATGCTGTTGATGAATCTGAAACTTTATAATCTAGTTTGTACGAGTCCAGTCCAGAACAGGCATAAAATTGTAACATACTATATCGATACCACACGCTCCTAAATTTAAAAGAGTTTGCTTATAATTGTTGATGTAAGTTTGGTAGTTACCAGATTTGGTTTTGATATTTTCATGTACGGGAACACTCTCAACAACCGACCAATTAAGTCCCATTTTTGCAATTTCCTCTTGCCGTTTTTTTATTTCATTAATGGGCCAAATAGCTCCATTTGGAATTTGATGAAGTGCAGATACAATGCCTGTCGCACCTGCTTGTTTTATATCCAACAATGAAACTGGGTCATCAGGACCGTACCAGCGCCAAGTTTGTTCTAGTGAAAGATCCATGTCATTAAATATTAAACGCCACTATATGCGGCAAACCCACCATCAATTGGAATAACTACTCCAGTCACAAACTTTGATTCCTCACCACAAAGCCAAAGGGTGGTTCCAACCAAATCGTCAGGAGTACCATATCGCCCCATTGGAGTTTGGTCAATAATTTGTTGTCCTCTTTGTGTTAAACTTCCGTCAGTATTTGTTAAAAGTGCTCTATTTTGCTCTGTAAGAAAAAAACCAGGCGCAAGGGCATTAACGCGGATACCGACTTTAGAAAAATGAACCGCTAACCATTGTGTGAAATTTGATACAGCTGCTTTAGCTCCACTGTATGCAGGAATTTTTGTTAAGGGAGTGAATGCATTCATAGATGAAATATTCAGTATACTACAATTTTCCCGACCTACCATATCCTGAGCAAAAACTTGTGTAGGAAGTAAGGTGCCAAGAAAGTTTAGATTAAATGTAAACTCAATGCCTTTGGGGTCAAGGTCAAAAAAAGATTTAAATCCTTTCTTTTTATTCTCTAGATCCTCTAGTTTAAAGAATGGATTTGAAGTTGTTCCCATGGGATGATTTCCTCCAGCACCATTTATCAAAATATCTATTTTACCAAAGGCATTATTAACCTTTTTTTTAGCGCGAATCAGAAAGTCTTTTTCCAGAACATTTGCTTCCACGCCAATGGCAGTACCCCCATTTGCTTTTATACGAGCTACAACAGAATCTGCTGCCTCCATTCGCAAATCTAATACAGCAATTTTATGTCCATTTTCCGCAAGTGCCTCAGCTAACCTGCTGCACAAAACTCCACCAGCTCCCGTTAATACAATTGTTTTACTCATTCAAATTTTTAAAAATCTAAAGTAAATTTAATAGAAACATATTTATTGTGCACGACTTCTTTACAATTAGCATTATTTCACAACTAATTTTGTACAATAATTTACTGGGAATTTGACCTCACAAGTTTCATTAATATTGCGTACATAAATTGTTTAAAATTGTTCATATTTATAATTCAACATTTTAGAATCATCTAAATTCAACCACTTTTAATTAAATTGATGAATTAATTGAAAAAGTAAAATATAAATGAAACTTTTCTCCCTCAAAATAACTGTTTTAATCTTTTTTTCAAGCTTTTTTGTTATTGCTCAATCCATTATGGTGTCAACAATAGATGAGTTTAATTTGGCTATGAAAAAAGTAAGTAGTGGAGGCACTGTAATTTTAAAAAATGGTGAGTGGAGAGATGTTATGATTAATGCACATGGTAATGGGACCAAACAAAGCCCAGTTATTGTAAAAGCCGAAACACCTGGGAAAGTGTTGATTACGGGTGATTCAAGTTTGAATATTTATGGAACTTATGTAATTGTTAGTGGCTTGTGGTTTAAAGACGGCAAAACCACTAAAAAACACGTGGTACAGTTTCGAAAAAACTCAACCGTTTTTGCATACAACTGTCGTTTTACCAACTCTACCATTTCATACTTCGATACTGTTAATGATATCAGTAATCATTGGGTTGATTTATATGGAAAAAACAATCGGGTAGATCACAATAATTTCACTGGAAAAGAGTCAACAGGGACTACTTTAGTTGTTGTTCTAAGAGAAAAAGAGCATCAAGAAAATAACCACAGAATTGACCATAATTATTTTGGTTTTAGACCTGAGTTAGGTGAAAACGGCGGTGAAACCATTCGAATAGGAACTAGTACATTTTCGCGCAGCTCTTCTAAAACACTCGTAGAAAATAATATTTTTAGAGGCTGTAATGGTGAATCTGAAATCATTTCAAATAAATCTGGAGATAATATCTACCGGAACAACTTGTTTATTGAAAGTGAGGGAACATTGACCCTCAGGCACGGAAATAATGCAATTGTAGAAAACAATGTATTTGTTGGAAATGGTAAGCCAAAAACCGGAGGTGTTCGTGTTATTAATGCTGGGCATGTGGTTCAAAATAACTTGATGATTGGTCTAAAAGGGACTGGTTACAGAGCACCAATTGTCGTTATGAATGGTGTTCCAAATTCTCCATTAAACCGTTACGATCAGGTTAAAGATGTTATTATTCAAAACAATACAATCATTGATTGCAGTCCAATAGTTTTTGGCGCAGGTAAGAGTGCTGAATTGTCATTACCTGCAATTAGTTCTGTATTTACCAACAACTTATTTTTAAATAATAAGGGAGATGAAATAGCGGAGTACTTAGATACTGTAGATGGTATTGAATTTAGCGGAAATATTGTTGATACTAATGCAACAGTAGATAATCGATTTTTTACTAAATCCTCAGTTGACTGGTCATATGACACTTCAGTTCCTATTCCAACAGAAAATAACGAGGTATTATATGTTGAAAAGAATATTAAAAGCCCTAGTCGAGACATACTTAATATGGAAAGGTCGAATCATGCGGTAGGTGCCTTTAATTTAGGGTCTTCTAAAATTCCAAAAGCATTAAAACTTAGAGCTGGCCCTGGTTGGAAACCCAATATCAAAATTCGTGTTAAAAAACCAGATATTATTGATGTATATCCTGGCCCTGGAAATTTAAGGATTGCCATTGGCAAAGCAACTTCAGGCTCCACCATCCGTTTGGCAGGGGCAACATATGAAATTGAAAAAAGTATAAAGGTCGAAAAAGAAATTACGATTGAAGGTGCTGCAGATGGATCAACCATGCTTAAGTCAATGGAAGATTTAGAAAATCCATTTATGTATTTTTTTAAAGTAAGCCCTGGTGGGAAGTTAATAATGAATAATCTAACCCTTGACGCCTTGGATCAGAATTCAATTAAGTATGCATTAGTTTCACCTTCTGAAAATGAATCTGGATTATATAGTATATACGCTGACAATTGTATTTTTCAAAATTTCAAAACCAAAAATGGTGGAAGTATTTTCAAGGCATATATTGGTACAAAAGCAGATACGCTTAGTTTTTCCAATACGCGTTTTGAAAACAGTTATCGTGGGCTAAATCTATCGTATGATAAATATAATATTGGCAAATACAACGCAAATGTTATTATGCTAAAGAATACGGTATTTAAAAATATTGAGGAGCACGCAGTAAACTATTACAGAGAAACTTTAGATGCAAATATATTAGGAGGTGAACTTATTATTGATCAATGTGTATTTGATAATGTGTATAATAATGAGAAAGGTAAAATTTTAATTGCTACTGGAATACATAAGGTAAATATTACTAATTCGGTATTTGTGAATAGCTATAAAATTCAAATTCCAGTGCAACTCTCTGGTGCCGCAAACGCTATGGATAATTGCCTTTTTTATGATGTAGGGTTTCCTAAATTCACAAAGGGTGCAATCGATACTAATGTGCTGTACAAAAAACCAAAGTGGTTAGATGAGAATTTATACATCCCCGATCAAAAGTCCCCCTTGTTAAAATCTAGAAATGGCGTAGGCGACATAGGTCTTGTAGATTAATTAATTTTTTAAAATAAAAAAAGCACTCTAAAAGAGTGCTTTTAAAAATTTATAAATAATACTTAGCGTTTGATTAATTTATCTAATAATGTCTTATCGTCAACAATTACTTCAACCAGATAAACACCGCTTTTATGATTGCTTAAGTTTATTGAATTAGTATTATTTAATTGCTTAACAAGTCGCCCATTTATTGAATATAGGCGTATGGTATCAACTGTATCAACACCACCTACATGAACAATATCTTTTGTAGGGTTAGGATATAAGTTTATACTAATTGAAGACAGATTCTCCGTTGAGGCTGTAGTAGCTTCAACAAGTGACAAATTATCATAAAATGTTTCATGACTAGAATCTACAGCTTGCAAAGACCTTATGTAAACAACAACCTGATTGGCAGAAGCAGTGAAATCAAATGTACTTGTGGTAAAAGTATTTTCTGTTGCACTACCCTTACTTGAATTGAAATCATTAGTAATTAGAAAATAAGCATCTACATCATTCTGAGATGCTGGTTCGGCAGCGTCTACGCTAGTTTCATCAGTAATCTCTGTATTTAAAATAAAAACTTCAGTATTAACTCCTTGGGTTTCAGATCGTGAATCTATTGAGAAAGTATATTCCGTACCAGATGTTACTGCAATTTTTTGGTACATTCGTCTGCTATCTTGAGAGAATTTAAATCCCCTTGTCTTTGAACCATTTATATAAGTTCCATCTGAAGTGGAATTCGGTTGTTCATTAGTGCCATATGCACCATCAATATAACCATTTAAATCAGTGTTGTTCCATAATGCTCTGAATGGACTATCTACAGTTTCACCATCAAGGTTTTTAATTGTGAGGGGTGGTGTCATGTCGAACGCATCGGCATTATCAGTCCCATCCCACTCATCAGCACTACCATTTAATATCAAATTTTGGCTCCATCCATAATCTGAAGAAATGAAGAAAATTGAAAGTAAAAATGTGAAAGTAAATAAATTTGTATTGAGTAAAATTTTTTTCATAAATAATGATTTTAATGAATAAAAATAGTTTATTAAGTAGAATATATAATGTTAAAATAGGAAAAAATAGTACATATTTTAAATTTAATCATATACTTATCGATATTAAAATTCATTTAATAGTTAAATAAGTACCTTTAAAATCTTGACTCAGCACCATCATTTTTAAAGGGATGTTTTTAGAAGTTCTCACCACTTCAATGGATGCTTTCCCGTTAGCCATTTCTATAACTTCACTTCCTGTTGGAGTTCCCATTGCTTTTTGTGTTTCTCCACCTGATAAGCATTGAAAATAAACTCGTTCTTCAAAATCTAATGCACGAAGACCATTTTTATCTAGCGCTGTTGCAGTAACTAGATATTTTCCATTTTTCAATTGATTATACTCGAGTGTAAGACTTTTAGCTTTTCCGTTTTTTACGAATCTATAGTTCACATTTAATTCGTCTTTTACAATATCACCAGTTTTTGTTTTTCCCAGAGCTAAAAGTGTATTTTTACCATCCTTAAAATCAACATCCCAGTTTAATCCTGCTGCTGGGAACTCCTTAGTATTTCGTTTTTTTACACCCACACTTTTTCCATTTAGAAACAATTCAACTTCTGGGCAGTTGCTGTATACACTAACTGAACGTTTTAAACCTTTAGGGCCTTGACGTTCATCCCATGTGTGTGATTCAATATATGCAAAAGGATTAGTGTCATTCCAGTAGCTCTTAAATACATAGAAAGCATCTTTGGGATTGTTATTCCTGTCAACTAAGCCCTTTTGATTCATGTAAGGAATCGGATTTTCTGGGCGCAGAGGTGTACCGAAATCTTTGAATGCCCACTGAGCATTTCCAACAAAAGCAGTGTCATTTTCACTGATACGTAAATGCCAGTCAAATAGATCAACAATATAGTTTTCACTCCAATCACCAACCTTTGCTACACTAGGAACGTCAGATTGCACAATTGCTTCTTCCCAACCATCGGCTTGGATTTTACCCTCTCCTGTAATGGGGTTTTCTGTGTGCCTTCCCACATGGCTAGAACCTCCATACTCGGTGTGTAAAAAATGTTTATACTCTTTCTTGTAAATGTCAACTGCTTTTTGGTAACTCTTGTAACTTCCTGAATACCACCCAGACCAAATTGAAGGGGAAAAAACATCCACAATGTCTGAACCCTCATAAAACTTTCTGATGGCTGTTTTCCGAGTTGGATCAAGCTTATGTGCATAATCGTTTAGTTCTGATAGATATTCTTTAAGTCCATCAATATTATCACCCCCTTCAAAATCGGGTAACCAATAAATTTCATTGCCTAATGACCAAATAATTATACTGGGATGATTGTAATTTTGATAAATCATCTCTTTAAGCATATTTTTCGTATTTTTTTTCCAAGCGTCATTACCCAAACCACCACGACACCACGGCAATTCGTCCCATACAAGTATACCCAATTCATCACATGCCCTATAGATTTCAGGGTCTTGAGGATAATGAGCTAAGCGAATGAAATTAGCACCCATCTCCTTGATAAGTTCTATATCTGCCCTGTGTTGTGAATTACTCATTGCTGAGCCAACCCCTGCGTGTTCCTCATGCCTGTGGGTACCTCTAAGCTTTAAACGTTTTCCGTTAAGGTAAAATGCACCATAATCTTTAAACTCAAACCAACGGAAACCAACGTTTTCATTTACCTGATCAATTACTTTCTCATTTTCAATAAGCTTGACAGTTAGTCTATATAGATACGGGTTTTTTGTATCCCAAAGATTGGGATTTGCAATGGAGTTAAAGTTTATATCGGCAGTATTATCAACAACATCAAATATTTCTGTTTTAACAACATTGTTGTCACTATCAGAGAGCACTGCCTGAATCGAAATATTACCCTCAATGGGCTTAGCTATTGATACTTTTGCATTTAACTTTGCATTACTATTTGTCACTTCTGGGGTGGTAATTTTTATATCCTCTATGTGATGAGCGGGAAGTTTTTTTAACCAAACATCCCTTGTAATGCCGCCATAAATAAAAAAATCACTCTTTTGAGAAGGGATTACCTCAGGATTATATCCATTATTGACATAAACTAAAATTTCATTTTTACCTTCACGAAGAGCCTTTGAAATATCAACATTAAATCCAATATATCCTCCGATGTGTTCACCAACATTTTTTCCATTTACATAAACTTTAGAAGAAATATTTACACCTTCAAAATGAAGTTGATAAACCTCATCAGCACTAATTTTAGAGATTTTAATTTCTTTACGATACCAACTTCCATCTCTTCTGTAACCGGGAGTTAAGTCTGTAGCATCCTTAGCGTTCCATGTATGGGGGAGATCAATCTCTTGCCATGCTGAATGAGTTAGTGCTTCATCAACTGTTCTTGCATTATGCTCGAGGTACTGCCATCCATTGTTAATATTAACTTTTTGTCGCAATCCTATTTCAGAAACCGGATTACATGAAACAGTAATAATTGCAAGTAACAGACCAAATACAAAAGTTAAATTGCAAAAACTATAATTCATAATTTTAGATTTTTTAGTCTAATTAGGGTTTCAAGGAAATAATAGTCCCCATATACAATGGGCTCGTCTATCTCATCGTTTTTGGGCCAGTTCCCAGTACTGTGGTCTAGGATAAAAGGAGCCTCAAAATCAGAAGCTAAAATATAGTCTTTTGATTTTAAGCTAGCAATTACTTTTTTACTGTAATCTAAATACTTTTTATCTTGTGTATGTTCATAAATTTCAATCATTGCAGAGGCAACTATTGTTCCAGCGGAAACATCTCTCGGCGCATTTGGTATGGCCGGGTCATCAAAATCCCAATAAGGTATTCCGTCATTTGGTAAATTCTTATGATTTAAAAAATATTCAGCAGTGGAAATGGCACGATCTAAGTATCTAGAATTTTTGGTATATCGATATGCAAGTGTATATCCATAAATCGCCCAAGATTGACCGCGTGCCCATGAAGATTCATCATTAATCCCTTGATGGGTGACTTTCATTCTAGGTTGGTATTTCAGGGTGTCATAATCTACCACGTGATAGCAACTGTTGTCCGGTCTAAAATGGTGTGTAAGTGTAGTGTTTGCATGAGTTACTGCAAGCTTATGAAAGCTACTGTCGCCTGAAATTTTAGTTGCTTCAAAGAGCAATTCTAAATTCATCATATTGTCAATGATTACAGGAAATTGCCACACCTTCTTGTTAAAATCCCAAGAACGAATACTTTTGATATTTTCATTAAATCGAGTACTCAATGTTTTGGCACTTTCAACAATTATATCCTCATATTTTTTATTTTCTTTTATTTTGATTCCATTGCCAAAACTGTTGTACACCTTAAATCCCATGTCATGGGTGCGATCATTTAACTTTTCCTTTTCAATAAAAGCAGTCCATACCTCAGCTTTTTTAATGTAAGCTTGTTTTCCTGTTAAATTATATAATTGCCAAAGATTACCTGCAAAAAAACCACTTGTCCAATCTTTCGAAGGAACTTTTTTAACTAACTTATCTTTGTAAGAATAGCTTCTTGGGAAAGCCAGCGAATCAATCTCATAATTAAGTAACTTCTCATACCTTTTTTGCAAAAGTGTACTAATATTTAGTTCTGAGTCCTCGTTCTTTGTGGAGCATCCCGAAAACATGACGACCACGAGAATCAAGAATAAATAATAATTTTTACTAGAGCAAAAGAACATTATGGTCGTGATTGGATTAGTTTGAGTACATATTTAATGAAACCAAATTAATACTTTAGATAGTATATTTTTTTTGAAATTGACTAGGGGTTAAGCCAAATTTTTGACTAAAACACTTGCTGAAGTATTTGGGGTTTTTATAGCCAACATGATAACTTACTTCTGAAACAATCATCTTACCTTTTTCAAGTAATTGTAAAGCGCGTCTCATACGATAATGTTTTATTAGCTCGTTTGGAGTAAAGTTTGACCATAATTTAATTTTCAAGAATAACAATGTACGACTAACTCCAAGTTCGGAACAAAATGTAGAAATGTTAAAACGTTCGTTACTAATATTATCCTCTACAATTTGAAGTGCTTTTTTAAATAGTTTTTCATCAAATGAGGGGATAGATACTTCATTTGGCTGAAAAACATCTCGTTTGTTATTTTCCTTTGTTAATCGCTTCTTGTTTTCCCTTTCTAGAAATTCAATTCTTGATCTTAGTATAACTACTTCTTTGAATAACTTTCGCACTTGCTCTTTAAGTGATTCATTTCTGTGTCCAGATTGAGCTATTAAGTACTCTAAGTTTTGTCCTCTAATTTTTAGTTCTTCTCCAGTGTACATATTATTATTAACTTATTCATTTATGTTTTTATTAAATCTTACCCTATTAATTGTCTAAATCAACTACCTCGGATTTAATTTTTTTACGTTTTGTTATTTGATAATTATAAAGTGATGGGAATTTTTTAAAAACTTTGTTAACGTCTTTTATCATTGCCATGGGTTGGTATTCAACTTTAAAATTTCGATCCCCATTGATTCCTATAATACGACTAAAAGGACCATCTTTCATTCCAAATAACTTTATTTTTTTTGACGAACTGATGTCATTCAATACATTAATTTTAGTGTTCCAAAAAGTGCT
>Ga0160422_10002886_pt1 | contig 10683 bp, 9 predicted proteins | sample Fk160mmetaG_FD_108192 | JGI IMG/M metagenome (GOLD analysis project Ga0160422, IMG submission 108192) | Marine microbial communities from the Central Pacific Ocean - Fk160115 60m metaG | ecosystem: Environmental > Aquatic > Marine > Oceanic > Photic zone | place: The Central Pacific Ocean... | reverse complement strand
TCTATGTGGCCAGTATCTACAACGATCAAGGTCGGGCTGATGGCGGCTTCCAGCCGATGCTAGGTTTATTTCCGGACAGAGTGGTACATGACCGCTTGCAGGTAGTGGGAACTGCCTTCAGCGCCGTCGAGGGTAGTTGGATCATGCGAGGGGAAATTGCGGATGTCCAAGGATTGCGGTTTACCAACTTTTCGAAAAATTTCTCACGACAGGATCATGTGCTTGGAGTGGAATACTCCAGTATTCCAGATGCAGCCCTCAGTGCGGAGGTGTCATGGGAGTGGATTCGTGAGTTCGAGCATGCATTAGAGGAAGTTCCTAATGAGCAGGAGCAGAGCACAGTCACGACCGCCATCCGCTTTCAGCAGGATTTCCTCAACCAGACTCTCTCCTTCAACGTGATCGCCTTCCAGTTTGGGGAGTTTGGTTCATCTGGTTCGTCCCAGCGAATTGGACTCGATTATGATTGGGCTGACGGTTTGAATGTTAGCGGAGGAATTTTGCTCTACCACGAAGGGGACACCTCCTACTCAAAACGCATCGCAAGTAACGATCGTCTCTTCGCAGATCTGAAGTACTCATTTTAAACCCCACCCTAGTATCTGTGGATAAATTTTCTACTTTATCGAAGTCGTTTCAACTCTCTCAGAAATCTGTCGGATGGATGAACCAGGCCCCCGATTCTTGGGAATCTTCTTGGAGATTTTTGGATCGCTCCCCAGACAGGGTCCAGGTAATCGAGCCTCTGCTCGGAAAGCACTACGCTATTGTGAAAATCTTCCAAATACACCAGAGATTCTTGATTTGGGTTGTGGGACAGGGGCTCAGACATTTCAACTAGCTGAGCTGACTCAAGGATCTATCGTTGCAGTGGATCAACATTCAGCGAGCATTGAGAAGCTGAACCAGAAACTCGCACAGCTCAGTCTAACAGATCGAATTCGGGCCCAAGTCGGAGAATAGCAGAGCTCACGATAGCTCCATCAAGTTTTGATCTGATCTGGTCGGAAGGGGCGCTCTACAACATCGGCATTCCGCGAGCACTTTCCATTTGTACAGGCCTGCTCCGCAAGGGTGGCTATTTGGTATTTACAGATGCGGTCTGGTGTAGAGCTAATCTACCAGATACGGTTAAAGCCATTTTTGAGAGTGACTACCCATTAATGAGCACAGTGGCAGATCTGGTTGCATTGATCGAGAGTAGCCCTTTTGAGTTACTGAATCACTTCCCTTTCCCACCAGAAGCCTAGTGGGATGATTTTTACACCCCGATGGAACTGATTATCGAAGAATCCCGTGGAAAATACGCGGATAATCCAGAAGCTTTGGTAATCCTCAAGCAACTTGCATTAGAGCCCGCAGCACATCGAAAAAATTCAGATTATTATAACCATGAATTTTTTATCACGAGGAAAGTAGGGCCTACCAGCAAATAACGACTTGATGGTTTGGGCAAAATCACACTCTTTAAGGGCAAATCCATAGGTGAGTGCCCAAAAGCTTTGCCAACTTTCGAGTGATTCACACTCGCTACATGCCTTGGAGTAAGCTTGGTCCCCGGCAACGAGTCTTTGAAGTTCCGGCTGCCGAAGCAGACAATGAGTATGGCCAAATTGACAGCACGATTGTTCGTGCCCGTCGGCACAAGTCCGGCGCAAAAAAAGTGATCGTAGCCAAAAAATGTCGGTCACTTCAGCGGAGTTCTGACAACGATAGATCCATGCAACTTGTCATACGCTAAGTAATCCAATAGGGTTCCACCTCGAAAAGAACTCTGGGGCTTCGACAGAGACAAGTATCGATGGCGATACCTGATTGAGAATTTCTTTGCCAGACTCAAGCAATACCGGGTAATTGTGATCTGTTAAGCTCAGCGAGCTTGCACCTTTCTCGGTGGAATCTTCTAAGTAGTCACGGTCATTTGACTAAATTGATGACAGGCCCTAATTTTTCAAAAAAATAGTTTCTAAAGGCAATTATGAATGACTCATACTTCACCTCATCAGTCCTAAGTAGTTTTGTAGATTACCTTAAAGAAGGTTCTGCATTTTATATAATTGCCGGAATAATTGCTTGTATTGCATATGGAATACTCTATAACTCTTTGGCTCACGATAAAAAAATAATTAAAGATAAGCATCAATATGCTGAAATCCTTTCAAGGGTTTTATTTGGTTCAATTTTTATGATTGTCGGCGGTCTGAATGGGTTTTTTGACTTTATTCCAGGTGGCCAGAAGTTTGATTGTGAACCGTGTTCATCATTTATGAATGGATTAGATGCAACAGGATATATGTTCCCATTCGTAAAAATTTCAGAGTTCATAATTGGTGGAATGATTTTATTTAATTTGTATACTACGCTTGCTATTGTTTTAGCTTCACCGATAGTCATTAATATATTTTTATATAATTTGTTTTTAGATCAAAGAGGAATTGTAGAAGCAATTGTTTTAGTTGTTTGCTTACTTTATATGACCTGGAGAAAGCAATCAAATTTTGCAAAATTATTTGTAAGATAGTTGCTATTTTTGATTAATATTTTGAGAATAAGCGATTTTTAAATTCATCGAATATACGAGTCAAGGGACAATACTAAAAATAAAAATTAATTAAATTATACATATGTTTAACGTCGCAGAGTCGGAGCGACTAAAAAATTCTGGAGCTAGTGCTTAAGCATTATTGATTTTATGAATCAATAATTTCAAAGAGGCTTCTAAAATTGTTAGGACTCACTGTAGCAAAGCATTTTTCGATATAGCCTTATTAAGTAATGCCACAATCAACGATTGACAACTCAATTTAGGTAATGAAGCTCGTACCTTGGGGTTGCTTTCAGGTAGCTTTTCGGCAGCTTGAACTTAACCAACAGGAAACTTTCCTTTCAGTAGATACAGATTATTCTGTCGATCGTTCGCATCCCAATTCCTTTGAGATAGAATCTTCGAACTCGCTAATTGAGTGGTGAACCTTTTCCACATTGCATGGTTTGAAAGTTTCGTCGAAAAGCCAGGCAACGACAGCGTTCCCCCGATTCTTACTGAAAAGTATCTAGTCTGGATGAGTAAAGTAGGGATATTACACCGTTAAATCTTCAAATTAAAGAGATCACTTCATTTGTTTAAACTAAATAATTTCTCAAATTAATATTAATCAATTCTAAATAAAATTTTCTGAGGTATTCAAACCATTGATGAATCGAAAAAAAATTTATAGATTCTATGAGAAAACCAGCAAGAATTATTCTCAAAATATTTTCTACGAGGCTGACACAAAATATCAAAAAAATATTTTAGATAATATTAAAAAACATTTGAATCTTGGGCCAGAATCCAAATTAGCTTCGATCGGATGTGGAAATGGTAGTACTGAATCTGCTCTAGTTGAACTTTGTAATTTAAAAGAAAAGGTTTTGGTAGTAGATTCAAATGAAAAAATGTTAGCTTACGCCAGAAAACGTAGCTGTTTAAAACCAAATCTAATGGATGGGTTAAAATTTGTTAAAGATTCAAATTTTCATTATGACAAATGTTTACTTAAGGAAGTTGTTCACCATTTCTCTGAGAATGAAATACATGAGATTTATCAGGGAATTTACAGCCAATTAGCGGAAGATGGAACTGTATTAACAATCACAAGAAATCAAGAAACTGAATATCCTTTTTTCTTAGATGCAATCGAAAAATGGCAGCAGATACAACCACCTTTAGAATTATTTTTAAAAGCGCAAGAAATTTCTGGATTTGAAGTTACTTTGGAAGAAGTAAATTATAGAATGTATATTTCAAAGAAAGATTGGGTTGATATGTTAAGGAATAGATTCTGGTCACATTTGTCAGAACTTGAAGATGATCGTTTAGACAAAGGCATTACAGAACTTGAAGAAAAATACAAAGGATTTGAAACTCTTTCTTTCAATGATTGTTTAATCTTTTTGGTAGGCCGCAAATTGCCGCATTCAGTCTGACTCTTTACAGGGCCTATCATCAAATAAACTCTAGATCACTAGAAGACCATCTTTTTTTAAGGAGAATTACCTTTTTATTCACCTATTGAGGAGCAGTCTAAGAACTACCAGACACTAAGCTCTTCATGATGATCAGTGGCAACGCATAGAACACCTGCTCCCCGACAGTGTCGAAAACGTCGGAGTTACTGCCAAGAACAACTCCTACTTTTTGGGAAGTTCCCTACTGTTTTCGAGTCGGTATCCCTTGGCGTGAATTGGCCAAGGGCTCTGGCAACTTTCGGGTGATGCACGCCCATCAAATATAATGGAGTAAGCGTGGCCTCTGGCAACGGATCTTTGAAGTTCACGCTGCCGAGTCAGACACTGAGTATGCCCAGATTGACAGCACTATTGGTCGAGCCCGTCAACACAGTGCAGGCGTAAAAGAAGTGATCGCAGCCAAAAAGGTATCAGTCTCTCCGGTGGGGATCTGACTACCAAACTCCACGCAATCTGCGTTGGGCTATGCCAATCCAAAGGTGGATATCTGAGTCTTGGTCAAGTCCATGATCCGCAGAGTGCTGATGTGCTGCCACCAGCCTTTTTGAATCAGACCAAGGCTTTGATGGCAGAAAAATCCCAGGCTCCCTAAGGCTGGCTCTTGAATCGCTCGGAGCAGCGGCAAATCGATGGCGGCACACTTATTTAAAGCTGCTTTGCTAAACTCAAGCAACACCGGGCAGTTGCTACCCGTTATGATAAGAGATCCTTTGCTGTTCTTGGTGGCCACTGTTATTTGGCTAATTGATCTGAGACTCCAGTTCCATTTGAAATAATTTCTCGCCTAATGAAGTGGAAGTGATCACCAAGTTTCTACTATCCAGGCCTTGCTTGGTTTTCCACTAAGAATTTTTAGTAGGTTATTCAGTCTCTAACTTGCTCTCGTATTCCTCCTGCAACTGTCGCAATTCGAGAATCACTGCCCTAATGTCAGAGGAGTTCAGAACGTTTACTTCGATATTCTGGCCCTTATGAGAGAGGCGCTGGCGACGGTTTCGATGTGCCTCAGAGTGAAAATCTTGGACCTGATAGACTTTGATTGGACGGCTGAAGCCTTTCGGAGTAATTTCATCGAAAGGCAAAAACTCAACATCCCCATCCAACAAACGCATCGTGGGCTCAGAAACCAAGATTTCGTTATTTGGTGCCATACTCTGAAGACGAGCTGCCAAGTTAACAGGGCTCCCCAAGGCTGTGTAATCCAATCGCTGGTCTGACCCAAAGTTTCCAACAGTGCAGTAGCCTGTCGCAATTCCCATCCTCACGTTCAATCCTTCAGGCGCTCCCAGTCGATTCCAATATTTGCTCAATTCGTTCACACGTTGTCGCATTCGCACAGCCATTTCTACACATTTCAGGGCATCTTCGGTTTCTCCGTCAGAATTTGGATCCCCAAAGAAAACCATCACAGCATCTCCAATGAACTTGTCAATGGTACCTCCGCACTCGATAGCGATAGTTGTCATCTCTGAGAGATAGTTGTTGATGATACGCGCTAATTTTTCCGGCTCTAGTGTGTCGGACAAATCTGTAAAGCGAGCAATGTCAGAGAAGAAGACGGTCAGATTTTTCCTTTGGTGTGTACCCAGGTCGCTATGGGTGTTTGAAAAAATACTTTCATAGATCTGTGGAGATAGGTACTTTGCCAGTCGGTTCGCCAGCATCTCGAGTTGTTTGCTCTTCTCCTCGATGATTAATTGATCTTGCATCTTCTGTTCGATCAAATCTTCCTTCTCTTTGCGCAACTGCATCTCAACGGTACGGTCAACAAACTGGCCCTGTACTCCGTTCAAGTAAGAAAAACTCTCATCGTATGTCTGTGCAGAGAGCAATGAATAAATCCGAGTTCTTCCTTCGATTTCAATTTCAATTTGAGGAATCAGGATCGAGCCATTTTCGTTCAATCCCGTCACAAATTCATCAATTTGCTTACCAGGCAAACCCAGTTGCTCCAAAACATCAGGAAAGTAAGCATTCGAAACATTGCCCAAGATGGGAAAGAACTTTTTGAAATTTTTATTGACTCGCCGAATTTCCAAATCTCTGTTGGCAAAATAGGCAGCTGTGATTGCATTTCTGAAGTTGAAGAAACTCAGTTCAATAATATTATTTTGGTTGAATAACTCTTCCAGGTTCATAGTTTCTTACTTTGTGGCGAAATCTTCATCAGGCCGATTGGGTGTAGAATTTTTTCTTCTACTCAATTTGCCTGTGATGGCTCCCCAGGTAGTAACACAGTAAGGGGTGCAGTAGGTTAAAATGATTTTCCAAAATTCCGGCCATTCACCGTGCAAGATAATGTTGTCGCCGTGATTGATGGTTGTCAAAATAGTGCCGATAACGAGCGCGGTCAAAAAGGCTTTCTTTGGGGTTCCATGACCAAACGCCAACTCGAGCAAATCATATTCGGTTCCACGATGTCTGAGCGAGATGTGCATTGGATTTCCCGGTAGCACTTAGTTTCGATTGTTGTGACTGGCCTGCTTCAGTGGGTCGATTCAACCCATTGACTGAATTCCATCAGCGTATCTTGCATCTCTAGGAATCTCCTTTTCACAACGTACCACACAACAGAAGCAGCGTGATAAGTTAGTCAACTTTCCAGTAGTGGGTTCCTCGTGTATTTCCAGCTCCAAAGTCATTGATGATTGCAGTTTTGGGCTCGAATAATTTAAAAAATCACTTATTCAGCATGATTTGGCTCATCTAGCCGTAGTAATCGGGACAATTTTTCAAAATTGGGCCAATCCGCTCATTTTTTTTACACGATCTTCTGGGGATACAATCTCAGAAATCTTAGCCCCGAAATTTTCTTTATAAACGACCAATTCGCCACGGGCGACTAATTTACCGTTCACAAAGATATCCAGATCTTCGCCCACAAAACGGTGCAGTTCAACAACAGATCCTTGCCCGAGTGAAATCAGATCCTTAATATCCATCCTAGTTCTGCCAACTTCGCAAGTCACCTTGAGAGGCATTTCCATCAGAAAGTCCACACTCACCTTAGGTGGTGGAGATTCTTCTTCCTCAGAAGACAGATTTGCATCAAGAATACTGGAAGGATCGATTCTTTCCGGCAGAGATTCCTCCTGGTTATCGCTCTTAGCTAGGGCTTCTTGTGGTAGTTTTTTTTCACTATTAGATTTCTTGTCTTCTACTCTGACATTTTCTATCGAATTATCCGTCAAAGTTGAGCGACTCTCCTTGGTGCAATCTGTATTTTCAAGAGGCTCTTCGAGTTTTTCGTCATGTGATATGCCGTCTTGTATCAACTCGTTTGCGCTATTTGATTTCTCGTCTTCTATCTCAACATCTTCAGCTAGAGGAGAGAGTGGATTCTCAGTATTTTGGCCATCAGCACTTTGATGAGCTTGTGGCCCTAGATTTTCAACTGCTTGAGTATTTCCTGAATCTTGGTGGAGCCCATCGAGAGTATTAGATTCATGGACATTTGGGAAAGCCAGACTGTTTTGAAAATCAGTTTTTTGAAAGTATTCATCAACGTGACGTACAAGCTCGGACCTCAACTTGTTATTGAGTCTTCCAAGAAGATCTGTCGCAATGTTGCTTGCTGTTGATTCCCTCTCACTCATCTTAGGACTTAGATCAGAGTAGGATGCTGAAGGCTGGCTTTATGCAGGGAAAGTTCTCTGAAAGTGTATTGAGCAGCTAAAGAAAAGGCTCTTCTTTGTTAGTTCTTTGAACCCTAGCAACAGTTATGTTGTCTAGGTTTCAATTCTATGCACCAACTGATCAATCCAGCGCATTACCTGAATTCCATCAGTATATCTTGCGCCTCTGGGAATCTTCTCTTCACCACGAACTACACGACAGAAACAACGCAATTCTTCGGTCAACATCCCAGTGAAGGGTTGTGAACGTATTTGCATCTCCAAGTTCATAGGTGGATGGTAGCCCTGGTCCCACAGTTCAAAAGGTCTGGGATTCGGTGTAATCCGGCCCATCCAACCATTGCCATAGATTTCCATTCGATCGAAGCCTTCGTGTGACATAGAATCAGGAGTTAGAAAGCCTGCGGCAAAGGTTGCAATCCGACCGTTACCCCAACTGAGTTGTGCCAGCGCAAGATCCATCACTCCTTCCGCATTACGATGCTGTTGAGCCTGCAGTTGTACAGGATCTTCCCCATCAACTAAAGATTGTACACAGTACAAGTCATGGATCATTGTCAGGAAGAAGGGATTCTCGTCAGCATAGTGGGCTGCTTGGGAGGTGGGCCGCATTCGATAGCAGGAAGCATAGTCAAAGCCACTGCGCTGCTGGCACTGGTAATGAAGTTCCCTGAACTCACTATTGAAAAGCAGGATGTGCCCCAGCATCAACCTCCCAAGTTGTGAATCATTCAAGGCTTGTAAGGTCTCTGCTTCAGCAAGGCTCGGAGCGATAGGTTTTTCTAGTAATACAAAGGCACCGGTCTGCAGAAGCTGCTGGGCAAGATAAACGTGCGAAGCGGTTGAAGATGCAACGATCCAAGCTTCCACATCTGTGTTGCGGATCGCTGTTTTCAGGTCAGAGTAGTGGTGAATTTGCGCAAGAGAGGTTGGCAGCTTGGCAAGAGCAGTGGCTGAGGAGTCAACAACTGCACACAGTTGTGCTTCACTGAGGCTGTTGACGGTCAACGCATGAAGCGTCCCAAAGTAACCAGCACCCAGAACACCGATTCGGACTGGGGACAGCATCATACAGAACCCCTCAAGATTGGATCAGGTCTTCAGGGCACCCTCCATCAGACCTTTAAAGAAGAGCTTCTGAGCCATTGCAAAAGCGATGATGCCTGGAAGGACAACGATGACATAAACGGCAGCAATACGCGGCCAAGCCCACTGCCCCATGCCACCCTGTGCCGAGGCCAGTACGACAGGCATCGTACGAACTTCCTGGTCATTGGTTAGTGTGGCAGCCAGCAGATATTCCCCCCAAGCAGTCACAAAGTTGACAATGATGATCACAACCAACCCGTTCTTGGCCAGTGGAAGTCCAATCAACCAAAGCGTTTTCCAAGGACCGGCACCATCCATCCTTGCTGAATCAATCAATTCTCCAGGAATCAACTGAAAAATACTGCGCATGATCAACACGCTGACCGCGAGGTTCAGAGTGATGTAGGGAAGAATCAGACCATTTGTACTGTTGATCAGGCTTAGGTAATCCTGAATTTCATAGACTGAAATGATGGAAACCACCCGAGTTGGAAAATAAAGTGAGAGTACCAGCACTGTTACCAAAAAAAGGCTACCCTTGGGACGCAGGTGAACAATCGCATAGCCGGCGAGTACAGCGCAGATAGAAGTCAGCAGAACGGTTGCTGAGGTAATGTAGATACTGTTGAACAGGTTCTGTGGGAGGGTGTCGATCTTTTCAAAAACGTAGGCGTAGTGATTAAAATCAAACTTGCGAGGCCAGAGATTTCCTCGCATCGAATCAGGCATTGACTTGATCGAGAGCAGCAGCACCCAGGCCAGTGGTAGCAGGATCGTCAGCATAAAAAAGACGATCAATGTGTGCCGAATAATATTGGTGAGTGGAAGTGCCTTTTTCATCAGTTGCCTAGAGCTTCGGTTGCTATTGCCAGCATCAATCACGTGAACGGAAGATGTAGATCAGCCAAGTGACGAAAACCATCATCACCAGCGAACCAACCATCCCGATAGCCGCAGCAAGTCCCTGGCGCCAGAGTCCAGTTTTGAAGGCCTGATCGTACATGAAGATCGTCCAGGTATATGTAGGTGATTCTCGGTTGAAGCCTCCAAAGATGAGGTATTCGTCAATCACTCCCATCGAAGTACCAAAGCGTAGAATGACCAGGATCAGCATGATCGGCTGCAAACGCGGTAGGATGATGTGTCGGAAAACCTGCCACTCATTGGCACCATCGATTCGAGCCGCTTCTGGAAGATCTTTGGGGATGGCTGCGAGTCCAGCGAGAAAAAAGACGCTGTGGTAGCCCAATCCCCACCAGACCTCCATGATAGCGACAGAGGGTAGTGTTAGGTCGGTTCCGCCAAGCCACTGTGGGGCGTTGCGGTAGGTGAACCAGCCGGTCACTTCGACCAAAAAGTGGTTGATTGGTCCAATCTGGTAGTTGTACATCCACTTCCAGAGTACAAATACAAGCGTACTTGGAATCACCGCTGGAATCAGCAGAATCACTCGATAGACTGTGGCAAGGCGCTGGTTCTGAACTCCATTAATTAGAACTGCAAGTAGCAGGGGGATAATGATAGTACCTGGAAGGAACATTGCTGTGAAGTAGGCGGCTCTTCCCAAGCTGTCCCACATCAGTGGGTCATTCAAGGCCTCGATGTAGTTGTCGAAGCCAACCCAATTGGCTGGATCATTTGTCAGATACTTGTAGTCAGTAAAGCTGATCCAAACGACCCTGACAATGGGGTAGACCTGGTACCAGACGAAGAAGAGAACAGTCGGCAGCAGAAAGATCCAGTTGTTGTGCTCAACAAGCCAGGATTTTTTCATGGGGCCATGGATGGCAGGATTCCCAGTAGTCACTTTCGCTATTTCCCCTCGTTTTGGCGACTAGAGCAGTGTTACCCGAAGAAGGTCTCTCAACCTTCCCCAGGTAAGTAGTTTGACGCAGGTTTAACCGCGCTTCATCTCAGCTTGAACGGCATCAACCACGTTCTGCATGGC
>Ga0160422_10002884_pt1 | contig 10686 bp, 13 predicted proteins | sample Fk160mmetaG_FD_108192 | JGI IMG/M metagenome (GOLD analysis project Ga0160422, IMG submission 108192) | Marine microbial communities from the Central Pacific Ocean - Fk160115 60m metaG | ecosystem: Environmental > Aquatic > Marine > Oceanic > Photic zone | place: The Central Pacific Ocean... | reverse complement strand
TAAAAAAAAACTTACTAAATTCTTCTAAAATCGTGGCTTCAGCTTCATAGTTCATTGTAAGATATGGATTTTTCCAGTCTGCTAGTACAAAAAGTCTTATAAAAGATTTTTTTTGCTTTTCTATCCATTCTGATGCAAAATCTCTACATTCTTGTCTAAAATCTTTTATATTAATATCGTCTTTATTTAATCCTTTTTTTCTATACAGCTTTTCAATTTGCCATTCAATTGGTAATCCATGACAGTCCCACCCTGCCACAAATTCAGCATCAAATCCTTCCATTTGCATGATTCTATTTATAATATCTTTTAGGATCTTATTAGCGGCTGTACCCATGTGTATGGGTCCATTAGCATAAGGAGGTCCATCATGTAAAATAAACTTTTCTTTTCCTTTACTAGCCTCTCTAAGCTCTTTCCATAAGTTAATATTTTCCCAAAATTTAAGTGTTTCTAGCTCTTTTTCTGGTAATTTTGCTCTCATTTCGAAACTTGTTTTAGGCAGTATTAAACTTTCGTTATATTTTTTAGAGTCTTCCATTATGTCCTACATTATCATTTTCAATATATTTTTTTTTTAAAATATTTTTTATATATTCACAATCTTTTTTCATTTCTCTTACTAAATCCTTTTCATTTTCAAATTTTTTTTCGTCTCTAATTTTTTCTATAAACGCAACTCTTAATCTTTTTTCATATAAGTTGCCAGAAAAAAAAAGTAAATGAACTTCCAATATTTTTTTAACGCCATTGTAGTGTGGCCTTACACCGGAGGATATAGCGGCCTCCCTCCATTTACTTTCTCCCTCAATTTTTACCCAGCCTGCATAGATTCCGTTTGCAGGCGGAATTTGATAAAGATAGTTTATATTAGCTGTAGGATATCCTAACTCTCTACCTTTGGCCCTTCCAGATATTACTTTTCCTTCAACTTCCCAATAGTATCCTAAACTTTTTTTTGCCTTGATTAAATCACCAGATATAATATGGTTTCTGATGGAGCTAGAGGAATAATAACTTTCCTTTGTACCTTTTTTTTTAAAATATCTTAACTTGAATTTGTTCTTATCGGAATACTCTTGTAACAATTTAACATTGCCTGCTCTTTTATTGCCAAACCTAAAGTCTTCGCCCACAAGAATATTTTCAGCTTTAATATCTTCTATTAGTACTTTTTCAATAAAAAAACGTGCGGATTTTTGACTGAAAGAGAGACTGAAGGGAATTTGATAAAGTAGGTCAACTCCTAGATTTTTTAAAATTCTAAACTTGGTTCTAAATTTTATTAAATTTTTCTTCCATATTTCTGGTTTCAAAAGTTTTACTGGATGAGGGGTAAAAGTTAATATAGCTATATTATCATTTTTATTAATTTTTAGCTTTTTTAACTCATCTATAATAAATCTATGACCCAGGTGTATACCATCAAAGTTACCTATTGCCATACTAACAATTCTAATATTATGGTTCTTTATATGAGTTCTTTTAAGAAGCATTTTTGATTTAATTGCTTAGCGTTATGTATTTCCATACTGTTTCATTTTCTTGCAAATGATTCTTTTTAATTATAATTTTTTTCTTTTTTTCTAAACTCTTCAATGTAGCTAACATAGACATGGAAGCAGCAGGCCATAATTTCTTATCAGTAGTAGAGTAAAATTTTGGTATCATTTGATTTATACTTGAATCGTTTTTTTTTAATTCTTCTAAAATTTGATTTTCCCTCATTTTTCTGTGTGTTATTAAACCTCTTACATATTTATGAGGATTACTTATTGATTCTCCATGTGTAGGGAGGAAAGTATTATAATTTATTTTCAAAAGTTTTTTTAAACTAACAATATAATCATCCATATTACCATCAGGTGGAACTATTACTGTGGTAGCCCAGCCCATTACATGGTCACCTGTAAATAAAAGATTTTCCTCTTCTAAGGAATAACATAAATGATTAGATGTATGCCCAGGTGTATGAACTGCTTTAATTGTCCAATCTTTTCCTTTAATTATTTGATTATCTGTCAATCTGTAATCAGGCTTAAATTCTTTATCATGCGCCTCCTCAAAATTACTTCCGATAATGCCCTTTGGATAGGAGTCAAATGCATACGTTTTTGCTCCTGTTTTCTCTTTGAGAGTTTTTGCCGCTGGTGAATGATCAGCATGAGTATGAGTTACCAGAATATGAGAAATTGGTTTTTCCCCGGCAGCTCTTATAATATTATTTACATGACTTTCCAATAAAGGACCAGGATCTATAACACAAAGGTTCTTTTTCCCTATTATAAATGTTCCAGTACCGTGCAAAGTATAGGGACTAGGATTAGGTGCCGTTATTTTCCTAACCAAAAAACTAATTTCTTCAATGTTATCATAGTTTTTGGATAGGTTATTTTTAGAAATTATTTGCATATTAATATATTTAATATAACAAAAATAATAAAGGAGTTTACAAATAATTAGTATAATTATTTAATTAAACTTATGGTTAAAGAAATTAAAAAGAAGCCTAGTTACCCAAGAGATGCCTCTAGTGTAATTATTATTAAAAGAAAAAAAAATGAATTATATGTTTTGATGGGGAAAAGACCTGCCAAATCAAAATTCATGCCTAGCATTTATGTATTTCCTGGTGGAGCAGTAGAGAAAGACGATTACAAAGTTAACAAAATATTTAATCTTTCTACTAATATTAAAAAAGGCTTTTTAAAGACTAGATCAAATAAGCATTCTGTTGCAATAATGCTAGGAGCAATTAGAGAAACAGCAGAAGAGTCTGGGCTATTTTTAGCGAGTGATAAAATGAAAACTAAATATAAAAAAATAGTTTTAAATAAAACATGGAATAATTTTATAAAGAAATCATTATTACCTTCCACTCATAAATTATATTATTTTGGAAGAGCTATAACACCCTCTTACTTAAAAACCAGGTATCATGCTAGATTTTTCCTTGCTCAATTTAATGATTTTTGCGGTAAAATAAAAACTAATGGCGAATTAGAAAATATTGATTGGATAGAACTAAAAAAAGCTAAACTTTTACCTATAGCTGACGTTACAGAATTTTTGTTAGATAGAATAATTTATTTACACAACTTTAAAGCTTTACTAACAGAACAAAATAAATATCCCATGTTTACTCAAAGAAACCAAAAAGAATGGATAAAATGGGATAAATAGGTTTAGAAGGAGAAAGTATGAATACTATATTTAAGGAAATACTTCATAAAGGCTTGAAACAAGAAATATTAATAAAAAAAGTCTTAATTGATAAAAAGTCTAAATTTCAAAAAATACAAGTACTTGATACATTGATTTATGGCAAAATATTAGTTTTAGATGGTATAATACAAATAACAGAAAAAGATGAAGCAGCGTATTCTGAAATGCTAGTTCACCCTGCTATTCAAATTCTAAAAAACCCTAAAGACATTCTTATTATCGGTGGCGGAGATGGAGCAGTAGCTGAAGAAATTTTGAAATATAATTTCATTAATAAAATAGATTTAGTTGATATAGATGAAGAAGTAATCAAAATTAGTAAAAAGTATCTAAAGAAGATAAATAAAAGTTCCTTAACTAATAAAAAAGTTAACTTGTTTTACGAAGATGCTCTTAATTTTGTTTCTAACACAAAAAATAAATACGACCTGATTATTGCTGATAGACCTGACCCTGTGGGCGCAGGGAAGAGTTTGTTTAAAAAAGAATTTTATAATGGTGTAAATAATAGTCTAAAAAGTAATGGTATTGCCATTTTTCAAAGTGGAGTAACTTTTTTACAAAAAAAAGAAACAAGAGAAGTTATTCAACACGTAAAGGGAATTTTCAAGAAAAGTGGAGTAATGCTTACTGTTGTTCCCTCATATATAGGAGGTTTTATGGCATTAGTTTGGAGTTCAAATCAAATTGATATGCTAAATAGTAAAATCGTAAAAGGTAGAAAAAAAATCAAGACCTTATATTATAATGATGAAATTAGAAAAGCTTCGTTGTGTTCTCCTAATTTTATAAAACTTATTCTATGAAATATTCAGTAATTTTTTTCATGCCATTAAAGTTCGAGCTATATACAGTAGTGTAAGCTCCGGTCGATAATATTCTCAATTTATCTCCACCTCTAAGTTTACTAGGTAAAGTACAATTTTTTCTTTTATATATAATATCATGGCTATCACAAGAAGGGCCAGCTAAAATAAAGTTTTCTTTTTTGAATTTTTTATATCCTTTAGCTGTGATTTGATAATGAATTGCTTCGTCTTCTGTTTCCGCTAGACCGTTATACCTTCCTACATCTATATAAACCCACCTTTTGCTTTTTTTTTTGCCTCTGTCAGTCACTAAAATAACCTCAGTTTCTATGACTCCTGCATCTGCTACTAAATACCTACCAGGTTCCATTATTATTCTACTGGGCTTATAATTACCAAAATTTTGATTAATAGACTTTATAATATTTGACGCATAGCACCTTTTATTTACTAACTTATTTGTATAAGTTACAGGTAAACCACCACCTAAATTTAAAAAATTTAACATTATATTTTTTAATGCTAGCTTTTTAAAAACTTTTGAGGCAATTACAATTGATTTATTCCACGTTCTTAAAGATAATTGCTGTGATCCTACGTGAAAAGAAACCCCTATGGGGTTTAAGCCTATCTTTTTTGCTCTTAATATAAGATTTTCTGCAACTTTATAATTACATCCAAACTTTTTTGATAGTGGCCACTCGGCGCCACCATTTGGTACCATTAATCTGCAAAAGACACTAGATCCTGGAGCGTTTTTTGCCAGTTTTTCAAGTTCCTCTTTAGAGTCGAAAGCATAAAGTTTTATTCCTAAATTAAAAGCTTTTTTTATGTCGGTTTCTTTCTTCAATGTACTTCCATAAGAAATTCTGTGTGCCGGAACTTTTATATTTAAACAATTATTTATCTCCTCAAAACTTGCACAGTCAAATGAACTTCCTAATCTATTTAGAAGACGTATTATTTTTTTGTGCGGATTAGCTTTAACTGCATAAAAAATCTCACTATTTGCAAATAGTAATTGCATTCTGGAATAATTTTTCTCAATTATAGATAAATCGTATACAACTGATGGAGAGTTAGGTTCATTTTTATCCAACCAATGTAAACAATTATTTGACATACTTTTTTACCCCTCTTTTTATAAGTTTGATTACTTTCCTATTAGGATTTAAAGCTTTTATGAGGTGTTTTGCTGCTAAATCAGGTCTAGTGTCACCACACATAAATATATCGAAAGCTAAAAAATTTCTTTCAGGCCAAGTATGAACGCTAATATGAGACTCAGCTAATATGGCAACACCAGAAATTCCTTGTTCTTTTCCAAATCTATGAAAATGTATATGCAAAAGAGTTGCTCCAGAGAGTTTTATTGACTCAAGAATGATTTTTTTAAGAGATTTTATAGAGTTATTAAATTCAACATTCCAGAGATCTAACAATATATGACTGCCCGCATATTCTTCATTTTTGTTAATAATAAAATGATCCTTTGATATTTTTTCTTTTAAGAAATTATTTTTTTTATATACAACTTTCTCTTTTACTAGGTATTCCATAACACAATCTCCTAATCATGGTAGGGCTGGAGAGAATCGAACTCTCAAGGATATTACTCCGGGGGATTTTGAGTCCCCTGCGTCTACCAGTTCCGCCACAGCCCCATTCATTAAAAAAATATTAAAATAAACTTTTTTTAAAAATTTACAATTATTTTCTTATTATTGAAGTATGTCAATTTTTCTCTTTAATCCTTCCTTCAAAGTAGATCTTTTAAGCTTCAAGTGGTCTAAGGTCTCTGGGATTTCATATTCAAGTATTTCACTTATCATGTCGCCATTTTTTTTTGCTTTACTAATAGTCTTTTGTAAAAATATTAACCAATCAGAAGTATCAATTAGTTGTTCTTTACTAGTTATTATTTCACCATGTCCTGGCACTACATATCGCCAAGAGTCCTTTAAAAGAAAATTTAGTTTTTCGCGCCACTTTAAAATATTTGCATCAGTGAAAGCAGCAGCTCGATTTCTAAATATCAAGTCACCAACAAAATATGTCTTACTTTTGTAATCATATACTATTATATCTCCTTCAGTATGGGCAGCGCCAACGTTTTTTATAAGAACCTTTCTATTTCCTAAATCTAATGTCTTCTCTCCTTCAAGAAAAGAAATATCATCAGATGTTATATTACTAAAGTTAATACCTTCTTCATCAAAACCTCTATTTACTACTAGATTGTTGAAAATAGTAGGACCATGTTTTTTAAAATAATAGAATTCTTTTTTACTCATATATATCATTGTATTAATTTCCTTAAAAGCTTCAATACCGAAAGAATGATCAAAGTGTCTATGGGTTATTACCAAGTGCTTAATGGGTTTATCTGATATTTTTTTGATAATTTTTATAAATTTGTTTGCTAAAGACTTTGAAGGTCCTGCATCTACTACCAAAATACTTTCATCGCCAATTATAATACCTAAGTTTGCAATCAAACCTTGATTTCTTTTATTAGCTTCACTTAAAATACCTTTATGATAGTAAATTCCATCTGAAGGAGTCTTTAACCTAAAAAAAGTTTCTTCTGATAAAGAAATTTCATGAAAGAAATAAACTATTGAGAAAATAAAAAAAATATTAAAAAAAACTTTTTTCATATGAATAAATTAAAAAAAATATTATTTAACTTTATCAATTATACGATTAGAATTACAGATAATAAAAAGACATTAAGGTTACTTGCAGTTTTTACCTTTCTAGAGTCAATTATCATACCAATTCCCCCAGATATTTTTTTAATTCCTATTACACTTAACAAAAGGTATAGTTGGATTTTTCTAGGAATTTACACAGCATTTTTTTCTATATTAGGAGGAATTTTAGGCTACTTAATAGGTATGTTTTTTTGGGATATAATTGGAGAAAATATTGTGGAGCTTTACAATGGTTATAATTATATCGATTATATAAAAAAGCTATTTACTAAATATGGTTGGGCTGTAATTCTTGTAGCAGGATTCTCTCCTATACCCTACAAAATATTTACTATAGGAAGTGGGCTTCTAGGATATAATTTTATTATTTTTATTTTATGCTCTATGATTTCTAGAAGTTTAAGATTTTTAACTTTAACCTATTTAGTTTATAAATATGGAAATAAAAGTCTTAATTTCATCGAAAAGTACTTTGTGCAGTTTACCCTAATAAGTAGTATTATATTTATTTTAATAGTATTGTTTTTTATATATTAGATGTATTTAAATTCTTCAAAATATTTCAAAATAGCTTCAATTTTTGCTAGCGTTACAATTTTTTTTTCTTTTTTCTCTGAATTTTTTTATGAGTTAAAGCCTTGTCGACTCTGTCTTGTACAAAGATATTTTTGGATATTATTTGCTATAACATGTTACAGTGCAGTTTTTTTAAGATCTTTTAGAAGATTTAAAATATTGTTATCTTTAATATTTCTTTTTATGTTATCATTGATTAGTATTTATCATAGTGGTGTTGAGGCAGGTATTATAGAAAATATTTTTACCTGTACTGCAACCTTAGGTTTAGAGGCAACTAGTATAGAAGAATTAAGTGAAATTATTTTAAAGACAACAAATAATGATTGTGCTTTTCCTAAGTTTAGTATCTTTGGATTTACACTTGCAAATCTTGGGGCTATATCGAGTCTTTTGCTTCTAATTTGTAACTTGTTTTTAATTAAAAAAGGATTATCTGATAAATATGAACGTTAAAAAGAAAATTAATCAAATTATTAGAGTTGATCTTGCTGGAGAAAAAGGTGCGATAGAGATTTATAAGGGACAACTAGCTATTATAAAAGACAAAACTTTATCAAAAGAAATAAAAGCTATGATGGTAAAAGAAGAAGAACATTACAAAAAATTTAAAGAGCTTTTAGTTAGTTATAGAGTAAGACCTACTGTTTTGGACCCTTTATGGAAAGTAGGAGCATATGGATTAGGAGTTGTATCGGCAACTTTGGGTAAAAAAGCTACTATGGCTTGCACGGAGGCTGTTGAAGAAGTAATTATAGATCATTACCAAAATCAGTCTAAATATTTAAAGGAAAAAGACAAATCACTAAGTAAAATTACAGAAAAGTTTGCACTTGAGGAAAAAGATCATATGCATATAGCTAAAAATTATGACACAGGCAATGACCCTTTTCATAAGACATTTAAAATTGCTGTTAAAGCTCTTTCAAAAATTGCTATAAAAATTTCAGAAAAAATTTAACTAGTAGAAAAAGACTCTCCACAACCACATCTAGCTGTTTCGTTGGGATTTACAAAAGTAAAACCTTGTTTAAATTTTTCTTCTTTCCAATCTATTGTAGATCCTAGTAGAAACATAATTGCACCCGGATCTATTATGAAGCTAACTCCATCTTTTTCTATTACTTCATCACCTTGGTTAATTTTTTCGGATAAATTTACTTCATAAGTCATGCCAGAACAACCTCCTTGGCTAACACTTATTCGAAGCCCAGCAATATTGGAGTTTTTCTTTATTAACAGTTTAGCTCTGCTAACAGCATTATCAGTAATTTGTACAACTGGATTCTTGTTCATATTAAGCCCAACTCTAACTTAGCAGCCTCTGTCATTTTTTCTTGACTCCATGGCGGCTCCCAAGTTATTTGAACTTTAACATCTTTTACACCATTTACAAGCAAAACTGTATCTGCTACTTTTTCAGGTATACTTTGAGCTTCTGGACAATTAGGTGTTGTTAAAGTCATTGTAATATTGACATCGAAATTATCTTTTATTTCTATATTATAAATTAAGCCTAACTCGTATATTGAAACTGGAATCTCAGGATCGTATACAGTCTGTAATGCGTCAACTATCTTTGTTTTCAAACTTTCCTTATCAGTACTCATGTTATTCTTTTTAAAAATATTTTTTTATGTCTCTTAAATTTTCTAAAAAACTATCTATATCTCCTTGACTGTTATAAACTCCTATTGAGGCTCTGAGCGACGTTTCAACCTTAAAGTGCCTCATAGCTGGCTGAGCACAATGGTGACCAGCCCTTAACGCTATTCCTCTTTTATCTAAAAGCAATGCTATGTCATGTGGATGTGCATTTTTACATGTGAACGAAACTAGACCTATTCTCTCTTCAGGATCTCCTAATAATATTACATCATTATCTAATCTTATCTTTTCTAGCAAATATCTTGTTAAAGTTTTACTGTGGTGTTCAATGTTCTTCATACCTATTTTATTAACAAAATCTAATGCATACCCTAACGAAATAGCTCCAACAATATTAGGTGTACCCGCTTCAAATTTGTGAGGTAGTGTTGTATAGGTTGAATTCTCAATGGAAACGTAATCAATCATTTCTCCACCTGTTTGGTAGGGTTCCAGTTCATTCAGGATGATAGATTTTCCGTATAGTACTCCTATTCCTGAAGGACCATAAATCTTATGACCAGAAAAGACGTAAAAATCACAATCTAAATCTTGCATATCTACGCCAATATGAGGAACTGCTTGACACCCATCAATCACAGTAATAATGTCATATTTTTTAGCCTCACTACAAATTTTCTTTATTGGTAGATTAGACCCCAAAGAATTTGTGATATGAGGAAGAGCAATTATTTTTGTTTTTTTATTAATGCACTTTAATATATTTTCTATGGTAATATCTCCGTTATTGTCAGGTTTTATTTCACGAAGAACAGCCTTTGTATTTCTACAAGCTATCTGCCATGGTATTATATTAGAATGATGCTCTAATGTGCTTATTAAGACTTCGTCTCCTTCAGATAGTAATTTGTTACCTAAACAACTAGCAATCAAGTTAAGACCCTCAGTTGCACCTCTGGTAAATATTATTTCCTTAATATCTTTTGCGTTGATAAAAGATTTAACCTTAGATCTAGCATTTTCATAGGCGTCTGTAGCAATTTGACTAAGATGATAAATTCCTCTATGAACATTAGCATAATGTTTTTCATAAGTGTCCTTTATACTTTGAATAACCATCTCAGGCTTTTGTGCACTTGCTGCTGAATCTAGATAAATTAAATCTTTACCATTAATTTTATTTCTAAAAATTGGAAATTGATTTTTAATATTTTCTATATTATTAAGATTTCTCTCCACTATTTTTCCAGTCGCTACTTAATTAAAAGTATGCTTTCAATTTCTAAAAACATATTTTTCTCTAAAGTTTTATCATTTAAATTTAACTCATTTATAAATGCTATAACTAATAGCTTAATTGCCTGATCTTTTGAAAGACCTCTACTTTGCAAATAAAAAATTTTTTCTTTTTCTATTTCTCCAAAGGAAGCTCCATGTGAACATGACACTTCATCCTCAAAAATTTCTAATTCAGGTTTTGAAAAAGCTTTGGCTTTATCATCTAACAAAAGAGATTTAGAATAAAAACTTCCAGAGCTTTTTTTTGAATTTTTTAGTATTTTAATTTTTCCATTTAACGAGGTCTGGGAATTACCTGAAGATATCATTCTCCAGTCTTGATTGCTTTCAGTATTTCTTGCATTGTGAGTAATTTTACAAAAAACATCATTGGTCTCTTTGTCATCAGACAACAACATTCCTTTTATTATTGATTTGGAATGTACTCCATTTAAAAAGACTCTAATATCTTT
>Ga0160422_10002883_pt1 | contig 10687 bp, 8 predicted proteins | sample Fk160mmetaG_FD_108192 | JGI IMG/M metagenome (GOLD analysis project Ga0160422, IMG submission 108192) | Marine microbial communities from the Central Pacific Ocean - Fk160115 60m metaG | ecosystem: Environmental > Aquatic > Marine > Oceanic > Photic zone | place: The Central Pacific Ocean... | reverse complement strand
CCTGGTCGACTTTATCAAGAAGCAGAAAGAGAGCTGGGACCTAAAGGGTCAGAAGGCCAGGCTCCACCTCCGCGCTGATGGAAAGGTGCACTTCACCTATGTCCGCCGCGTGATTCGCGCTGCTGCGGCGGCAGGAGTCAACGAGGTCATCTTTGTGAGCCTCTGGTCCCGTAGTAGCTAGCCCGGAAAAGGAGAACTGATCAATGGCCAGACATCGTCGAGTCACCAATCTTGAGGAGGATAAGCCTGAGCTTAGCATCTCGCCCCTCATTGATATCTGTTTTCTTCTTCTCATCTACTTTCTGGTGACGACCACCATTAAGCAGAAGGAGAGGGACAACAGTCTGGCGCTTCCATCGGCTGCCCCTTCCGAGGCGCAGCCAGACATTCAGCCCTTTTTTATCAAGGTAAGTAACGATGGGCATATATTTGCCAACGTCGGGGCGGCCCAAGAGCTTCTTGATACCGAGGCACAGGGGGCAGAGCGTGTTCTTCCCGTTCTGGACCAACGGCTGGAAATTTATGCAGCCGCGGCAAAAGCGGGCAGCAACAAGCCTCTCGTGCAAGTGTATGTTGAGGGAGAGGCAGAGCAACAAGTGGTCTCGGACGTCCTCAACCATCTTGCCAAGCACGATATTGATACAGTCACCTTTACGGATTTGGTGGCGCAGGACGAGCAGCTCAAATAGGGTATGCTTCTGCCTGTTGGCGGCCTGCACCCGTGATTTTGTGCTGGAGGCCCCAAGGATGATCTAAGAAAATTCGCGGTCGTGCGTTGCTATTCTTGCCGGGCGTCCCGGTTTCTGAGAATAATTCAACCCAGATTACAAACCCCATTCTGACATGATTAAATTCACAAAGAACAGGATCCTTTGTGGCCTTCTGGCCCTCTGTGCCACCCTCTGCCTTCCCGAAAAAGCGCTCGCCCAGGGGGGCGTTGAAGCCGCATGGGCCAATTCGCTGACTGCTATGAAGGCGAAGGAATGGGCAAAAGCTCATGCAATTCTCGCAAAGGCGGTGGCCCAGTATGACGGGAGAGCGAAGACGCTCTTCGGTCCGAGATTTGGATGGTTCTGGTATCACAAGGGCTATTGCGAGCTCAAACTCAGGCAATGGGAGGCGGCCATGGAGTCGTTTAAGGCCTGCTATACCAAATACCCCAACAAGAATGCGGGAGGCGCGGGCTTGGATCCAGCTGCTCAGGGGAGCTTCAATTTCTACCATAAGAAGGCTCTCCTCAAATGGGGAGATGCGGCGATCGGCGCCCAGGATTGGGAGGTGGCTATCAAGATGTACAAAAAGTTCCTTCAGGAGCGTGATCCTAAGAAGGACGGCTACCAGCGTGGGGCGTTCTACGTCAATATGTCGAAGGCTCACTTTAAGCTCTCGCAGGTTCCGGGTGGGATAGAAAATCTCGAAATTGCGATCGATAACAAGGAGACCTTTCCCACTCCGGATGAGGGTATCATGGTAGGGTTTCAGGACCTCGTGGAGGCGGTGATTGAAAAGCAGGACGAGCAGTCCCTCATGGACTTCCTCGGGAAGCACCGGTCGGATATCCGGCTCGAGCCATTCAAGATGCATCGGTTCGCGCCGGTGTTGATGAAGCTGGCGGCAGATGCCCTCGCAGCAGAAATGGAGAGGTCTGCCTTTGAGCTGTATGCTCTGGTCCCTAGTACGAAGGCCTCGATCGATGACATCAAGGCTCGCCTCGCTCAGGTTGGGACATTTGAAAATCCATTTCAGGATCCACCGCGCAGTAACCGGCAGATCGAGAAGAAAGTGCTTGAGACGGACCTTGAGGAGCTCAAGAAGCAATGGGCCTCAGGGAATCCTTACGAGGTGATTGCGACTGCGGCCACGGCCTATATTCACGAGCAGTATGGGAACGTTCGTGGGGCTTTTGCCGCCTATGAGCAACTCGAGCTGTATCACAGCAGGGCGAAAAAGAGGGAAGAGTATCTTTATAATCTTGTTCGGACGTCAGCAATTATCGGGGAGGTTCTGGTGACGGAGAAGTATGGAAGCCTGTTCCTTAAGACCTTCCCGGATAGCAAGCACGTGGAATCTGTCCGAAGCATGATGCTGACCAGCCTCTTCATGGAGGGAGAGTATGAAAAGTGCATCGAGGTGGCGACGGTGATGCTACCCAAGCTCGCATCGCCGTCCAAGCAGCATGACATCTGTCTCCACGTTCTGGGGGGAAGTTACTATTACACGGCTCAGTATGATATGGCGCGCAAGTTCCTCGACGAACACGTTGAGATGTATGAAAAGAGCCAGTTCCGGATGGCGTCTCTTTACTTTCAGGGGTCCAACCTCTCCCGGTTACAATACTGGGGGAAAGCGGCAGAGCTGCTAGATGTGTTTCTCTCTAAATATCCCGATCCCGGAAAGAACATTTACCTGCCGTTTGCCCTCTACGACCGCGCGAACTGTCACTTTGCGGAAGATGAGCTGGATCCGGCTCTGGTGAAGTTGAACCGCCTTGAAAGCGAGTTCCCCACCAGTGACATCATGGACATGGCCTTCAACCTCAAGGGCAATGTCCTCCAGACTCAGGAGGAGTGGGATCCCTCGGAAGAATACTACAAGAAGGCAATGGAACTCGCCAAGCGCCGGGAAAACAACATCGTTGTGGGAGAATCCCTGTTTTATTTAGTAGGGCTTCTCGGTTCGGAGAAACGGGGAAAGAAAGAGAACCCGCGGGTCAAGGATGCGGTGCCATACTATGACGAATTCTGGAAGGATCATGGATCCGCCTCGCCCTACAAGGCCCAGACGGCCGTCGCCGGGGTTCATCCCCTGACCGTTGTTGGTCGCGAAGAGGAAGCCTTGGAGCGGTTGCAGGGCGTGATCGCAGAACTTGCCTCAGTTGCGGGGGCCTATGGATTGGAAGAGGCGATCAACTCCTACACCCGGGCGTATCTGAAAAATCACTCGGAGGATGATCTCAAGGAGCATTATTACAACTTCCCGGGAATCGATGCGGGTAACAAGGAGGCCCAGGCCCTCCTTCGGATCGCCCTTATCACGGTGTTTGAGGAGAAGGGGAAGAAGGCAGACAAGGAGGAGAATGCGAAAGAGAAGCGAGAGGCAGACTCAATGGTGAAAGTTCTGTTCCAGGACCTGAAAAGCGAGTTCCAACCACCTCAACTGACGAATTATGTGCTTGTGCGCCTTGGTGATTATCTCCGTGAAATGACCAGCACTCCGAGACAGGCTCTCTCTTATTACAACGAGGTGGTCAGGAGGGAAGACCAGTCCTATCGCTTCAATGCGAACTTTGGCCTCGCCGATATCCTGGGGGATTCCCAGAGCCCGGCAGAGAAGCAGAAGGCGATTAACAGTCTGGAGCATATTTTCAAGAATGCGCCTCAGAAGAAACAGAAGGAGAGAGCCCTCTACCGCATTGTCGGTATCCTCGGTGCCAAGAAGGACTGGGATCTGGTCACCACCCGGGCCAAGGAGTATCTGACAACGGAAGGATTTCGCCGATACGCAGCGGAGGTCTCGTTCTTGCTGTCGCAGTCCTACGACAAACGCGGAATGCGCGAGGACGCCATTGTTTCCTACAACAACACGTGGGCCAGCTACACGGGGCTGATCCGCATATCTGCTCCCTCAATGAAAAGGGTCATGGAGCTGGTCTGGGAGCGAAACAACGGGACTGATCACCAGCAGGCCTACGAAATCGGCTACAAATTCCGGAAATCCACGCAGCACCTCCTCAAGCAGATGAAGGATGATGAAAAGGTCAAGTGGGAGGAAGTGCGCGAACTCGTGGAGCGCTATGAGGGCCACAGCTCGGTAACCAAGATTATTGAGGAGAAGCCGAAGTAAGAGGAGAGCCGCCCAAGCACAAACTTAACGAGCATATGAAAAGGTTAATTTTCAGTATCACCCTTCTAATCGCTTCCGCGTCAAGGCTCGTCGCAGCCGATGCCATGGGTGTGATTATATACACCGAGCCGGTGAGTAAGCAGGAGGACGTCCTCAAGGTATGGATGACAGCGGCAAGTACAACCCAGCTCGAGTACAAGACGACTCCGCAAAGCCTCAACAGGACTCGGATCAAGCGTTCGTCGGTAAACTCGGTGTATTTTTTTGAGCCACCAATTTTCAAGGAGGCCATGGACCTCTACGAGAGCCGGGACTACACAGGAGCGCGGGAGAAATTCGCCGAATGTAAGACGGCGTTTGAAGCGCTGGATGAAATCAAGGGAAACTACAGCACGCTCGCCGGATTCTATGAGTTGGAAACCTGCCGCAAGCTGGAGGACCTGGAAGGGCTAAAAGAGCTTCTGGACGTTTACCAGGCCGACACCCTTCAGCGTGAGCATCAGCGTAATCAGCTAGAAGTCTATCCTGTCTGGGACGCGGTCCGGACGAAAAGCTGGGCTCGCCTTGATGCCCTCGCGACGGAGATTCTCGCCGAGAAAAAGTGGATCGGGGAACATCTGGCGCAATTGAAATATTGCCACGGGCTGGCCCTTGAAGGACTGGGACGAGACACGGATGCACTGATTGCCTTTAACGGGGCTTTTACCGCGGACTATACTGCTTCGGAGGACCTGACCCAGAAAGCAGCCCTTGCCTGCCTCAGGGTGATCAAGGGGAATGATGAAGTTCGTCTCGCCATTCAGCTCTGGGGTACTGAGGATGAGGATCCCAACGCTCCAGGGTATTTCCTGCTTCAGGAAGGGGTGGCAATGTGTGACCTCTGGAAGAAGTCGCTTGGAAACGGGAAGCCGCTGCCTGCGGAGTTCTCTTCGCTGCTTCGTTACCGGGAGAGCAATAAGCCCGCGCCCGAAGTGAAGGCCGGGGATGATGAGTCCTAGAGGCCCAGATCAGCGCGTTGAGCCGGCGAGGGAATCCTATTCCACGGAAAGTAAGAGGGTGCTGTTTTCAGCCTGTTGATTCCGCGTTGCGCCCTTCCTCAATTAGGCGCCAGAACTGCTTGGACTGGGCCAGTTCCTCGTCCTCTGCCCCGAAAGAGAGTTTTGAACGGAAGAGGAAGTCCTGAAAGGTATTCTTGTGCAGGACGCGGTGAACCTTGACGTGATCGTCAAGGACCTCGAAGTAGAATCTCCATTCGTTTGCTCGAAAGCGGAAGAGAACTTTTCCGTCCCTGTCAATTCTCCCAAAGCGCTCATCCTCGAGGTCTTCCAGATCCTCCTCCTTGACCTTGAATTCTTCAAGAAGCTCGAGTTGTTCCAGCGTGCCGAGTTGAGAGATCTCAGCAGCGCTAATCTCATTAAAGACGATCTGAAGCACAACCGATCCTACACCCAGGGGGCGCGGAGGTAACGGAAAATAGCAAGTGGTCTTCTGTGGTGACTGGGGCTTTTCTTCTCAATGTCCATGCCCATCGTGAGAATGAGGCAGGTTCAGAGCATGGGCCGCCTCGTGCTCGACGTGGTGGTAGATTTCGCGGATGGGCGTTCCGCTTTCGGCCGCCGCTTCGCGGCAGTCTTCGTATTCCGGAGTCACGCGAGATTTCCCGCCAGGCAGAGAGGCGATCTTGACGCGAATCTTGCCGAACTTGGTGGCCACTACTTCGCTACGACGCGGCAGTGAATTTCGTTGAACCTCCTGCCTGCGCACGCCCAGGGTAGAACTTTCATGGAAGAGAAGGTGCTCAAGGGAGTCGGCATGTTGAGGCCTCGAAAGAACCTGAAGAAGTATGCCGGGGCGCCCTTTCTTCATCTGCGCGGGAATGACTGAGACGTCGAGGGCGCCTGCCGCCATCAGGTTCTGAGACAGATGCCCCACCAGTTCCGGAGACTCATCATCCAGATTCGTTTCCAGCTGCACCAAGGTCTCCGTCAACAGACTGGAACTTCCTGCCGCATCGCCGACGATAAGGCGCAGGACGTTGGGGATTTCCAGATCATTTGAACCCGCTCCGTAGCCAATTGACTTGAGCGCCATGGGTGGGATTGGCCCGAACCCATCTGCGACCTCTGAAAGAACGGCGGCTCCGGTAGGGGTTACCAGCTCCGCATCGATGGGAGTCCCCACGACAGGACACCCTTTCATGAGAGCGAGGGCGGCCGGAGCAGGAAGTGGGATCTGCCCATGTGCCCCGGTGACAAACCCACGACCAAGGGGAAACGGCGAGACCTGAATCTGCTCGACGCCCATGGCCTCAAGGCCGGCAAGGGTACCACAGACGTCTACAATGGCATCGACCCCACCCACCTCGTGGAGGTGGACCTTGTCGACGGAGGAATCGTGAATTGCTGCCTCTGCCTCGCAGATCCGGGTAAATATCCGTGTGGCGGTCTCCTTCACGTGGTCTGACAGGGAGCTGTCATCAACGACCTTGCGAATGTCAGCCAGGTGGCGCTCAGGGGTATCGTCGTGGACGTGGACGTCTACCTTTACCGCGCTGAAGGCATTTTTGGAGACCCTTCCAATATGAAGATGGAAGTCTTTCAGGCGAAGCTTGGAGAGCTCGGCCTCAAGCTGATCACCGGGGAGCCCGGCATCCACGAGAGCTCCAAGCATCATGTCTCCGCTTGCTCCTGCAATACAGTCAAAGTAGGCCGTGCGCATGGGGGGATTGGAAAGGGTATCGGGGCTGAATGAAAGCCTCAACAGGCTCCTTTCTCCCTCGGGAGGAGGATGGAACTGGCTACCATGGCGGCACCAAATCCGTTATCAATGTTGACTACTGAGACCCCGGAAGCACAGGAGGAGAGCATTGCATGAAGGGCGGCTTCGCCACCTCTCGAGACTCCGTAACCCACGCTCGTCGGGACCCCTATGACCGGGCATGCGACCAACCCACCAATCACACTTGTCAGTGCGCCTTCCATCCCCGCAACGCTTACCACCACTCCTGCTCCCCGGAGCGTTTCCAGCTTATCCAAAAGACGATGTAAGCCGGCTACCCCAACGTCCGTAAGGCGCTCTACCCGGTGACCCAGAAACTCAAGAGTCTGGGAAGCTTCCTCTGCCACCGGCAAATCCGAGGTGCCAGCACAAGCAACGACCGCATAGGGCTGAGCCTTTGGTTCTGGGCGCTCCCCGAGGGTAAGGAGGCGTGAAAGGCCGTTATAGCGGGCTTCCGGAAGTGAATGCTCCACGATGCGGGCCTTGCGCCGGGAGACTCTGGTAGCGAGTGCTCGTTGATGATTCTGGAAGATCCTGTCGAGGATTTCAACCAGTTGCTCTCCACCCTTCCCTGCTCCGAAGACGACTTCGGGGGCACCTTGTCGTAGCTCCCGGTGAGTATCGACGATCGTATGTCCCAACTCCTGAAAGGGGAGATCGCGCAACACCTCCAGCGCCTCATCAGTTGTCACTTCACCGGCTGCGACCTTTGTGAGTAGTTGCTGGATCCGTTCGGGGTTCATTTTTTCCTGAGGACATCATTCATGCTCCCCGAGCGAAATCCCGCAAGGTCAAGGGTGGCATATGGGAACCCTGCTTCCTTCATTGCGGTTGTGATCTGGTCACTGTGCTCCACGGCTCTGGCCAGTTCGTTCTGGCTTACCTCGATCCGGGCGATCTGGTCGTGATGCCGCACTCGAAGCTCGCGAAACCCCAGCACCCGAAGCGCGGCTTCAGCCTTTTCCACCTGGGCCAGTTTTTCGGGAGTGACTTCAGAGCCATAAGGAACTCTGGAGGAGAGGCAGGCATTGGCGGGCCGGTTCCAATTTGAAAGCCCAAGCTCTTTTGCCCATTCGCGGATCTCTTTTTTACCTATTCCCGCCTCTTGAAGGGGACTGCGAACCCCGTGCTCTCGTGCGGCCCGTAAGCCGGGCCTGTGATCTCCGATATCGTCCGCATTAGTGCCATCGAGGATCCAGGCGAAGTCTTCGGCCTTCGCATAGTCGATCAGGCACTGATAGACGTTGGTCTTGCAGAAATAGCAGCGCGTGGAATCGTTGCGGCGGTAGCGGGGATCTTCTGTTTCCCGGCTATGAACCAGCTCGTGGGAGACCCCGATCTCGGCCGCAATATTCCGAGCGGCCTCAAGGTCGCTCTGGGCCAGACTCGGGGACACGGCGGTAATGGCCACCGCGTTGGCACCGAGTTGCTCATGGGCGACTCTCAGGACGAGAGTACTATCGATCCCTCCAGAGAAGGCGACGAGGACACGCTCGAAATCTCTGATGATTTTTGAGGCCGTGAGCCGGGAGGAATCTTTCATGTGCAGACCATTGCGGCCTGCCCTTACGCAAAGGCATGCAGAGCCATTCGGCAAGGCGGCAAGCGGCCAAAGAGGGGTTTTTCCAATCGAGTAGCGGAAATATGCGGAAAGGAGAGAGTCTTGGGCGGGGTCCCTCGACCCTTTTGCCTCGACAGGCGGAGTACGGCGTGCGAACCCTGCCGGCCGTGAACACGTGGACACCAGCACCTCTTCTTCTTGTGCGACTCGGACGCTAGTCCGTTCCTCTTTGTATTGGTCCAGCAATTGTATCCCGGTTCCCGGGACGAACTGCGTCCGATGCGTTTACCAAGACCGCACTAAAAGATAATTATCAGCCAATTCATTCTGATCATGAACACAGACAAGATCCGGAAGTATCAGCCCTTCCCCGAAGTAGGGCTGGCGGACCGCCAATGGCCCGACCGGACAATTACCTCGGCGCCGGTCTGGTGTTCCGTGGATCTGAGGGATGGGAATCAGGCTCTTCCGGTGCCAATGAGTGTGGATGAGAAACTCGAGATGTTTGAGCTGCTGGTGGAAATCGGGTTCACCCAGATTGAGGTGGGATTCCCCTCGGCTTCAGAAACGGAATTCAATTTCCTTCGACGCCTTATTGAGGAGGGCCTGATTCCGGATGGCGTCAAGGTGCAGGTTCTTGTGCAGGCCCGCGAACATCTGATCCGGAGGACATTTGAAGCGATCGAGGGCGCCAAGAATGTGATTGTCCATATGTATAATTCGACCTCTCCACTGCAGAGGCGGGTTACATTTGGAGATGCCAGCAGGGAGGAGATCAGGCAAATGGCGGTGGATGGCGCCCTGATGGTCAGGGAATTGATTCCAACGGTGCCGGGTACGACCGTAGACCTCGAGTATTCTCCGGAGTCGTTTTCAGACACGGAACTCGATTTTGCTCTCGAGGTGTGCGAGGCGGTCATGGATGTATGGGGGCCGACCCCCGAGAAACCGGTCATCCTGAATCTCCCTGCCACCGTTGAGTGGGCGACCCCAAACGTCCATGCGGACCAGATCGAGTGGTTCTGTCGAAATGTGAGCGAGCGAGAGCGGGTCCAGATTTCGCTTCATACTCACAACGACAGGGGAACCGGGATTGCGGCGACAGAGCTCGGCCTGCTGGCCGGGGCCGACCGGGTGGAGGGGACGCTGTTCGGCAATGGGGAACGGACCGGCAACTTGGATATCGTGGTTGCGGCCCTGAACATGAACAGCCATGGGATCGCAACGGGCCTCGATTTCACGGATCTGCCCAGAATCCGGGAAGTATATGAGCGCACCACGCGGATGGAGGTGCCCGATCGCCAGCCTTACGCAGGGGAGCTTGTCTTCACCGCGTTCTCCGGCAGTCATCAGGATGCTATTAAGAAGGGGTTTGACCGGCGCCGGAGTGATATCGCCGCGGGCAATGGGTCTCCTGTGAAGTGGGGCGTTCCCTACCTTACAATTGATCCTGAGGATATTGGGCGGAGTTATGAGGCCATCATTCGGATTAACTCTCAGTCCGGTAAGGGAGGGGTGGCATATATTCTGGATAGGGAGTACGGTTTCGACCTGCCCAAGACCATGCATCCCCAGGTTGGCAAGCAGGTGTATGATCTTGCCGATCAGCTTGGCAGGGAACTGAATCCTGCTGAAGTGAAGGATGCGTTCTTCGAGTATTTTGCAAACGTGGTGCAGCCCCTCGAGGTTGTCAGCTACGAGCTTGAGCAGGAGGCTGGGCAACGAGGGACAGTCCGTTGCCGTGCTGAAGTTCTCTTTGAAGAGGAACGGCGGGCCATTGCCGGGATCGGGAACGGCCCGATCAATGCTTTCGTCCATGCGCTTGAGGAAGACGGGCGGAAGGACTTTGCCCTCACGGACTACCGGTCCCATGCTCTTCGGGACGGTTCGAGCTCGGATGCCGCAGCCTACGTGCAGCTTAAGCGTGACGATGGCCTGCTGGTCTGGGGTGCGGGCATCGATCCCTCAATCGAAATGGCGGGTCTCAAGGCGCTTGTCAGTGCCTGGAATCTGCTGAGGTGATATCGCCGTGTTCCGGGTTACCAGATCCCGAGTTCCCGGAGCTGCGCTTCGGCAGTTCCGGCCCAATCCCTGTTGGCGGCGGGTGAGGCTGGGCTTGGATGCAGGATTCTTCCCACTACGGGCCCGGGGTCCAGCCTCTCTGCGATGCCTGCCAGCTGCTTCTCAGCGTAGGCCCCAACGCCGATCAGGTATTTGGGCTTGAGGACTTCAATGATGGTCTCGAGATGGCTCAGGCAGGCATCGTCCACTGGCTTCATGGCATTCGCAGGAATCTTGTCGGGGGTGACGTTTGCTCCGGTTTCCTTCATCCACACCAGAGGGCAGTAATTGGCTACGAAGTGATCTTTGAAAAATGCATCAGGGTCAGGGAACCGTTCCGCAAAAAGCCCCCAGAGACGGCGGCCACTGACTTCCGAGCGCTCACACGCGAATCCGGTTATGGGGCGCTTTGGGTGCTCTGGCTCAGGCTGTCCCACATGTCCT
>Ga0160422_10002881_pt1 | contig 10696 bp, 11 predicted proteins | sample Fk160mmetaG_FD_108192 | JGI IMG/M metagenome (GOLD analysis project Ga0160422, IMG submission 108192) | Marine microbial communities from the Central Pacific Ocean - Fk160115 60m metaG | ecosystem: Environmental > Aquatic > Marine > Oceanic > Photic zone | place: The Central Pacific Ocean... | reverse complement strand
TGTAGGTCCCAAATCTGTGTTAAATGTGGTTTTTATAAAAACTTTAGCTGTATCACCTACCATTGATTTATCGAAAAATATCTGCTGTCTAGGTTCATATGTATATCTACTATAAGTTCCTAGGTTTTCCACCTCCGAATCTGGTTTGTATGAATATCCTGCTATATTTAAAGGAGGAAAGTTTTCAGCCATATTCACTATAGTTATAGTTTGATTTCCTACCGGAATAGGAGTATTAAAATCTCCATTTGTAAAATAGCCAAGTAAGCTATAAAGAGGAACTGTAAAAGTAAAACCATCAATCCATATCCAATAATTGGAATCAAAAGCGGTTGAAACTAAAGGCACTCCATTTATAACATATTCTTCTTTTAATTCACTTAGTTCTCCTTGAAAAGTAAAATAATTATACCCCTGATGTGAAATATGCCAATATCCGTTAGAATCTTCATAAACTCCTGGTGATACTAATGGATCAATTGAAAAATTAGCATAACATGTATTATCTAAACATGGAGATATTTCTATATTTTCATTTATTTCGTCTGAACAAGAAAAAATTCCAAACAAAACAAAAAATATTATTAGCTTTATTTTATTCATTAAATAAACTTTTCTTATAAATTATTTAATTAAAATTATCCTAAAATAATTTATTATAACTTGTTAATTCTTTGTTTATAATACTTAATAAACAATTATTATTTTATTTATTAAGTATTTCAATATTATTTTTCATTTTTAATTTAATACTTATTAAAATAAATTTTTCCTTTTTCAATAATTATTAATTACTTTTTTTTCAAAATTTTATTTTTTTTCTGAATTTTTAATATTGTTAATATATTATTCAAGTTATTGAATTATAGTTATTTATGTATAAATATTATGTTTATTTAATATTAATATTTTATTAATATTTACAAAAACAAATTAAAATAATAAAGTTATTGTATAAACTAACAAGCTATTATATATAAAAAATTTATTTTAAAATTTATTTATATTATTATTTGTTGTTTATAAGTAAAAAACTATTTGAGATTAAATAATACTAATAGCCTTACTTTTGTACACATGAGAAAAAAATATAAAAAAGGAAATAGTAAATATTATCATGGTTATATAGATTTCTCAAATAAAAAAGATCCTGTTATTATATGTGAAAAAATAAAACAAACTATAAAACTTAAATCACCAATAATTAATTATTTACACGGTGATATAGTTGAATTTGAAATATTAAGTAGGAAAAGAAAAGGCTTTTATTTAGCTAATATTATTGATTTAATTAAGCGAGATAAAAAAGAATATGTGGGAATTATTCAAATAAATAAAAATTTTGCTTTTGCATTATTAGATGAAAGAAAAGTACATACTGATATTTTTATTCCAAGCACCAATATAAATAATGCAGAAAATGGAGACAAAGTACTTGTTAAAATATTAGATTGGAAAAAACAAGATATTTCTCCAATAGGAAATATTGAAAAAGTTTTGGGTAAACCAGGAGATCATGAAACAGAAATTGATTCTATATTAACACAAAATAATGTTAAAATAACTTTTCCTAATGAAGTTTTAGAGTTTACAAAAAATATTAGTGAAATAATATCGGAAGAGGAAATAAAGAAAAGAAGAGACTTTAGAAATACTTTGACTTTTACAATAGATCCAGTAGACGCCAAAGATTTTGATGATGCGTTATCATTTAAAAAAATAGATAGAGAAATATTTGAAATAGGAATTCATATAGCAGATGTTTCTCATTATGTTAATCCTGATACTTTACTTGACAAAGAGGCTTATAAACGAGCAACTTCAATCTATTTAGTAGACAGAGTAATTCCCATGTTACCTGAAAAATTATCAAACAAAGTTTGCTCACTAAGACCAAACGAAGAGAAGTTAACTTTTACGGTTTCTATTAAAATAGATAAAAAAGGAAACATTAAAGAACATTGGTTTGGAAGAACAATAATTAATAGCAATTATAGATTTTCATACAACGAAGCTCAAGAAATTATAGATAATAAAATTAATATAATAAGTAAAGAAAATTCATTAACTGGAAAAGAGTATAAAGTTAAAGATGAAGTAGTAGATGCTATTTTAGTAATGGACAACATAGCAAAAGAGATAAGAAAAAAAAGAGAGTCAAAAGGATCTATAAACTTTAATAAAAAAGAGGTTTATTTTAAGCTAGATGAACATAAAAATCCAACAGGTGTTTTATTGAAAGAATCTAAAGACGCCAATAAACTAATTGAGGAGTTTATGTTAATAGCAAATAAAAAAGTTGCTGAACTTTTTACAGAAATAAAAAAACAAAAGTATATATATAGAGTTCATGACTTACCTGATAATGAAAAGTTAAAATCACTAAAGCATATTGTTAAAAGCTTTGGATATACTCTAGATTTAACAAGTTCAAAAGGAATATCAAAATCTTTAAATCAGCTACTTAACAATATTCGTGGAAAAGAAGAACAAAACCTAATTGAGTCTTTAGCTTTAAGAAGTATGAGCAAGGCAGAATACTCAACAAATAATATTGGACATTACGGACTAGCCTTTGTTAACTACACACATTTTACGTCACCAATTAGAAGATATCCAGACGTACTTGTTCACAGACTACTACAAGATGTTCTAGAAAAAAAATATGGAAGATTAGACAAAGACTTACAAAAAAAAGCAGTCCATTGCTCTGAACAAGAAAATATTGCTGTTAAAGCAGAGAGAGAGTCAATAAAGTTTATGCAGATAAAATATATGCAAAACAAAATTGGAGAAACATTTAAAGGAATAATTTCGGGAGTTTCCGATTGGGGAATATATGTTGAACTAGAAGAAAGTAAATGTGAAGGAATGGTTTATGTCAAAGACATAAAAGATGATAAATATTATTATAATAGCGAAGAAGCATCATTAATAGGAAAGAAAAATAAAAATAAATATCAGCTTGGAGACACTATTGCTGTTGAAGTTAAAAAAGCAGATTTAGTTAAAAAACATTTAGATTTTACAATTATTTAATAATTTTAAGATATGAAACATATAGTTATAATTTTTTTACTCGGAACATTTACATTTTTTGGACAATCTAAGATTGATAGAGATTTAGGAGATTTCTCAAAAGTTGCAGTCTATGACGGAATAAATCTAGAGCTTATTAAATCTGAAGAAAATAAAGTTGAAATTAAAGGAAAAAACACAAGCTTTGTTGTAGTAAAAAACAAAAATGGAGACTTAAAAATAAGACTAAACCTGGAAAGAAGGTTTTCTGGAGAAAAAACAAAAGTAACCTTATTTTATAAAACTCTCTATAATATAATATCCCATGAGGGATCTAATGTCTTTTCAAAAGATACAATTAAGCAAGCAGACTTAAATATAAAAGCAAACACAGGTTCAACTGTGAATGTTATTGTTAATTTAAATACTCTTAATACGACATCTGCAACAGGCTCAACAATTAATATTTCTGGGAAAGCTGAATACCATGACTGCTCAACATCAACTGGAGCAGAGATAAGTGCAGAAAATCTATACACAACTGAAACATATGCAAGCTCAACCACAGGAGGATTGATTGAAGTTTCTGCTGCAAAAGAACTTGAGGCAAACAGTAAGCTTGGAGGTATTATTAATGTTCATGAAAAAACAGACAAAATAGTTGAAAGTATTTCTCTAGGAGGAGTTGTAAATTATATTTATAACGAATAGTGGATTTCAATATATTAACACCAATAACAGTAGGGTTTTTTTCTGCATTTATAATGGGTCCTGTTTTTTGGGTTTTGCTTGAAACCAGCATAACAAAAGGATTTAAAGCAGCTATTGCATTTGACATTGGAGTTATATTAGCAGACGTGCTTTTTATAGGGATTTGTTATTTGGGAAGTTTTCAGCTCTTAGAGGATAATCAAAACAAACAAGGGTTATTTGTTCTAGGCGGAACAATACTTCTTTTATATGGTCTTTTTTCATGGATTAACAGAAACAAGAAAAACAAAAATCAACCTGAAATACAGGAATTCAAAGAAAATTATTTCGGTTTAGCAGCGAAAGGGTTTGCTCTCAATATTTTAAATGTTGGGGTTTTTATCTTTTGGGGCGGGGTTACCATCGTTTCATCCCCAGCAAGTGGTAAATCATTCACAAGCTTTGTCTTGTTTTTTTCTATTGTTTTATTGTCGTATTTTATTACTGACCTGTTCAAAATATCTGTTGCAAATAGATTTAAATCTCTATTAACAGGAAAAGGAATAGTTATAGTTAATACTATAGTGTCTTTAATACTTATAGTCTCTGGAGTAGTTTTAATACTAAAAGGAGCATAATCATAAAGCAGCAACCTTACTATATTATATAATTTGTTATATTTACTTCACTAACTAATACATTAATTATTATGTCTGAAAAAAACACAGAAAAGTTACTGATTTACAACTCAAGGAAACAAAGCAGCGGAACTATTTGGTTGCTCTTTCTTTTTCTTGGCTGGAGCTATGGTTCACTAGGAAGTATTGCTAAGCAAATATTTTATTACTTAACATTTGGAGGCTTTGGACTATGGGCAATCTACCGACTAATAACATTAAACAGCGCCATCAAAAAGTATAATAAAAAAATAGCAATAGAAATTGGTCTTAGTGCCGATGAGATTTTAAAACTTGGACTGTAAAAACTAAATACTATGAAAAAAACAATCCTACTACTGGCCGTTATTTTATTTACTTTTTCTTGTGAATCCAACGAGTGGAACGCTGAAAACAAAAAAGCTTTTATGGATGCATGTAATTCTGATGGTACAATCGGAGCTTATTGTGAGTGTTACTTGGACAACTTGATAGAGAATGATATTAACGTCCTTGAATCGTCTATGCTTACAAGCGATGAAGCAAACAGAATTGGAGAATCATGTTTTGACAAACTTTAAAAACCAATAGGTGAGCCAAGCAGCTATACATTATATTTTTTAAATACAAAAACCCCCTCCAAACTGTTGGGGGTTTATTGAGGCGCCTGGCGGATTCGAACCGCCGTACAAGGTTTTGCAGACCTCTGCCTAGCCACTCGGCCAAGGCGCCACTTTATATGCAGAGCGCAAATGTAGGATAATTTTTTTATTTATCTCCCTTTATCTTTGTTCTTCCATTGTTACTGAAACAGCTCCAACATCTGCGTTTATTGGAGGATTAAGCTTAGAGATTGTTACAGAAATACTATTTAATAAACTAATTTCCTCAAACGAGCTGTCAATAATTCTTTTAGCCACAGCTTCAAGCAGCTTAGATCTTGTTAGCATTTCCCTCTTTGTTATTCGGGCTAAATCAACATAGTCTACAGTTTTAGAAATGTCATCATTAAAAGCACCTTTACCTACAAGACAGTTTGCCTCAATATTTACAACATATTCACTTCCAATCACCTTTTCTTCTTCCATGCACCCATGAAAAGCATATATTTTAAGATTTTCAACTTTAACAGTAGCTCTCATTAATTATTCTTTTGATAACTTTGTAAACTTATTAAAAACAAACTATTGTGGAAAATAAACCAGAAAATTTTATAGAACAAATTATCCAAGAAGACTTAGCTTCTGGTTTTGATCCAAAAAATTTGAGGTTTAGATTTCCACCTGAGCCAAACGGATATCTACATATTGGACATGCTAAAGCAATTGGCTTAAATTTTGGATTAGGACAAAAATATAATGCTCCAGTTAATCTTAGGTTTGATGACACAAATCCCGAAAAAGAAGAAGTCGAATATGTAAAAGCCATCAAGCATGATGTTTCATGGTTAGGCTTTAGCTGGGACAAAGTCACCTACTCATCGGACAATTTCCAACAGCTTTACGAATGGGCAATTCTACTTATAAAAAAGGGCAAAGCATATGTTGACTCTCAAACATCTGAGGAAATGGCACAGCAAAAAGGCACCCCTACAATGTCTGGTAAAAACAGCCCTTTTAGAAATAGAGGTGTTGAGGAAAATTTAAAAATTTTCACAGAAATGAAAAACGGTGAACATAAAGAAGGTGTTCATGTGCTAAGAGCAAAGATTGACATGTGTCACCCAAACATGCTTATGAGAGATCCTATTATTTATAGAGTTTTAAATAAACCACACCACAGAACCTCTACAGACTGGAAAATATATCCAATGTATGATTGGGCTCATGGACAATGTGATTACATTGAACAAATCTCACATTCATTATGTTCTTTAGAATTTAAACCACACAGAGATTTATACGAGTGGTTTATAGAATCAATAAAGCCCGAAACACAAAACCTCTCGGTTCTACCAAAACAAAGAGAGTTTGCAAGATTAAACCTTAGTTATACAATAATGAGTAAAAGAAAACTTGCGGTTTTGGTTGAAAAAAAGTTAGTTGATGGCTGGGATGACCCGAGAATGCCCACAATTTCAGGGCTAAGAAGAAGAGGCTACACGCCGAAATCAATCAGAGAATTTATAAACAGGGTTGGTGTAGCCAAAAGAGATAACGTTATTGATGTTTCATTACTTGAGTTTTGTGTTAGAGAGGACCTAAACAAAGAAGCAGATAGAAAAATGGTAGTATTAGACCCTATTAAACTCACCATAACAAATTACCCAGACAACAAAACTGAAGAACTTGAGTCAGAGGATAATGCTGAAAAAGACATAAATAAAAAAAGAAAATTACCTTTTAATAAACATCTTTTTATTGAAAGAGAAGACTTCCAAGAAGAGCCTAATAGAAAGTTTTTTAGATTAACTACAGGCAAAGAGGTAAGGCTCAAAAGCGCCTATATAATTAAAGGAATAGGCGTTGTTAAAGATACGTTAGGAAATATAATTGAAATATTATGTGAATATGATCCAAAAAGCAAAAGTGGCTCTGGATCAGAAGAGAGTCTAAGAAAAGTTAAAGGCACTCTTCATTGGGTCACACAAAAAGACAGTTTAAACATTACAGTAAACAGCTATGACAGATTATTTAAAGAAGAAGCGCCTGGTTTAAATGAAAAAGAAGACTTTCTTAAAGACATCAACCCCAACTCATTAAAGGTTATTCATGCAAAAGCAGAACCCTCATTAAAACATGTTTTACCTGGAAATACCTTTCAGTTTCAAAGAAAAGGATATTTTACGGTTGACAAAAAACCCAAAACCGGCAACATTGTTTTTAATAAAACTGTAGGCCTGAGAGATTCATGGTCTAAAAAGAATGACAGCTAGTCATTTATATGTCTCTAGAAAAAGTGATCACCATTGCTTCCCTATTCCAAAAAAGAAGCATTCTTCTTTTTTCGATAACTTCAAAAACAACATCCCAGCCCTGACGACCGTATCTGTTCATCACCTCTTCAATTTTCTTAATAGGCATTTTTGCTGATCCAAGAAAAAATGTGCTCAAAGCGCTTTCTGTAACAACCTCAAGCTTGTATTCTTTTTTTTTCATGATTCATTTTTTTCTTTTGTTTTCTTTTTCATCCTAGCTTTTTTCATTTCTTCACCGATTTGATTACTAGCGGTAAACGAGGCGACCATATTGTTTAGCATTTCAGAGCCCGCTTGAGGCGAGTTTGGAAGTAAAATTAAATTACTGTTTGCCTCAGCTCCGACAGACTGAAGTGTGTCATAATGCTGAGTAACAACAATCAACGCAGAAGCTTCTTGGGAGTTAATATCAACCCCGTTAAGAACCTTGACGGAATCCTCCAACCCTCTGGCAATTTCACGTCTTTGATCTGCAATACCCTGCCCTTGAAGCCTTTTGCTTTCTGCTTCGGCTTTTGCTTTTTCAACGATTAAAATCTTTTGTGCCTCACCTTCAAATTGAGCAGCGACCTTTTCTCTCTCAGAAGCATTAATTCTATTCATTGCCTCTTTTACTTGTGCATCAGGATCAATATCAGTAACCAGTGTTTTAATAATTTGGTAGCCATATTCAGTCATAGCATCTTGTAGCTCACTCTTAACAGCGATTGCAATGTCATCTTTCTTAAGAAACACATCGTCAAGAATTAATTTTGGAACTTCGGCACGCACCACATCAAAAATGAAGCTTGTGATTTGATCGCCAGGACTGTCTAGTTTATAAAAAGCATCATAAACCTTTTCCTTAATTACTTTAAACTGGACAGAGACTTTTAGTTTTACAAATACATCATCCTTTGTTTTTGTTTCAACCACCACGTCGAGCTGTTGAATTCTTAAACTTAGCCTTCCAGCAACATTATCAATTATAGGAATTTTTAGTTGTAGACCAGATTGTCGTACACTTACAAATTTTCCAAACCTCTCAACTATTGCAGCGGACTGTTGTTTGACAATGAAAAAAGTAAAAAAAAGAAGTAAAAGCCCAACAGGAAGTAAAATAGTAGTTAATAACATTTTAATTATTTTTGATTAGTATTAATACAATATAAAGAAAAGACAACCTATTGTAAAAAAAATTACTTTAAAATAATGTTAAATTGAACTTCTAAATATTTCTGCTCGTCGAGCAACACTCTCAAGCCCAACGAATGACACTATTTGCTGAAGATCAATTCCAACCAAACTTCCAGCTAAAATTATACGAGTGGTCATCATTATTTGACCTGCCCCTATTCCAATCTCTTCACCCCAAGACTTAAGACCTTCAACGAAGCCCGAAGCACTCTCTCTTTTCTTACACTGACTAATTATTTCAGAAACTATTTTTTCGAGACCGTCTCTGGAAATCCTTTTTAAACTTTTTTCATCATAGCTTGTCGGGTCAAAAAAGAGATAATTTATTAATCCCCATAGATCAGAAACAGTATTAGCTCTTTCTTTTACAAGATCTATTGCTTCAATCAATTTTTCCTTCACAATTTCACTTGCTTCCTTGTTTAGACTCTCAAGTAGGTCAGCCAGCTTGAGACTTTCTGTTGTTTGGATATGCTTGTGGTTATACCATTTTAGTTTCTCAAAATCAAAGTTTGCTGCTGATGAAACAACATTTTCCAATAAAAACAGTTCCGTTAATTTATCCAGCGTCAACACATCTAGGCCTTCCTCAGGCGACCAGCCAAGGGTTGCTAAATAGTTAACTAATCCTTCTGGAAGGACACCGAGCTCTCTAAAACCTTTTAGCTTTGTTTCTCCACTCCACTCGATTGGAAACACTGGAAACCCTCTTTTTTCACCACTTCTCTTGCTGAGCTTTCCTTTTCCGTTGGGGTTAAGGATTAATGGAAGGTGAGCAAAAATCGGCTTTTCCCAACCAAACGCTTCATACAAGAGAACGTGTAACGCTAGAGAAGGCAACCACTCTTCTCCTCTAATTACGTGGGTAATTTTCATCAAGTGATCATCAACAACATTGGCAAAATGATACGTAGGAGTTCCGTTAGCCTTAATTAAGATTTTATCATCTAACAAATTAGAGTCAATAATAGACTCGCCTCTTATTAAATCAACAGTTTTAACCTTCTGGTTCTTAGGAGATAAAAATCTTATTACATGCTTTTCTCCTTTTTCAAGCAGCTTTTCTACAGATTCTTTATCAAGCGAAAGAGAGTTTTTGAGAGACTTTCGGCTTTTCCAATTATACATAAAGGTCTCTCCTCTTTTTTCAGAATCTTCTCTATACAAACTAAGCTCTTCTTCTGAATCAAAAGCATAATAGGCGCGCCCAGAATCAACCAAGATCTTGATTTTTTCTTCATACAAATTATTTCTCTCGCTCTGCCTGTAAGGGCCAAGCTTACCACCTGTTTTTGGGCCTTCGTCGGGAATGATTCCACACCAATCTAGTGCGTCAATAATATATTGTTCAGCCCCCAGCACCTCTCTTTTTTTGTCAGTGTCTTCAATTCTAAGAACAAAATTACCTCCTGAAGTTTTAGCAAACAGGTAGTTAAACAGAGCTGTTCGCAGACCACCTACATGCAGCGGTCCTGTTGGGCTTGGTGCAAATCTTACTCGTCTCACAATAGTTTAATGATTACTTTTGTCAAATATAAAACATTAATTCTTCAATTGATTGTGTAGTTTTGTTTCTATGATTGAGTTTACTTTTAACACAGATTTTATACTTGACAATAAAAAACAGATATCAGAGTGGCTTTTCAATCTAGCCAACTCTGAAGGTTTCACCATCAAAGATCTTCATTATAGCTTTGTCTCGGCAGAGAAAATACAATCTATAAACAACCAGTTTCTCAATCACGATTACCCTACGGATGTTATCGCTTTTGATTATTGTGAAGATAAAGAGCTTTCAGGAGAAGTGTTTGTTTGTCAGAAAATAGTTGAGCAAAACGCTGTTTATTATTCACAAACCATTGAAAATGAAACACTTAGGGTTTTGTGTCACGCGCTTCTTCATCTCTGTGGCTACAAAGACAAGAATAGTAAAGACCTGGCTGTTATGAGGTCGGTTGAAGACAAAGCTATAGCTGTTTTTCATTCCACTTATAAATAAATTATATTTGCACAAATGTTCCACGTGAAACAAGCATATGTTTAATCAAGAATATGATGTAATAGTAGTTGGTGGTGGGCACGCCGGCAGTGAGGCCGCAGCGGCCGCAGCTAATCTTGGTGCAAAAACACTATTGGTTACAATGAACCTCCAAACCATTGGTCAGATGTCTTGCAACCCTGCAATGGGGGGAATTGCGAAAGGTCAAATTGTTAGAGAGATTGATGCTATTGGTGGTTA
>Ga0160422_10002880_pt1 | contig 10696 bp, 6 predicted proteins | sample Fk160mmetaG_FD_108192 | JGI IMG/M metagenome (GOLD analysis project Ga0160422, IMG submission 108192) | Marine microbial communities from the Central Pacific Ocean - Fk160115 60m metaG | ecosystem: Environmental > Aquatic > Marine > Oceanic > Photic zone | place: The Central Pacific Ocean... | reverse complement strand
CAGAGCCTCCTCTGGAGTCAACACAGAAACGCTGCTAGTGAAGTTGGAACCCCCTGTCATTGCCTTGGTCTGATCGGCAATTGAGCAGAGCTCGTCGACCCAGTCGGATCCTAGGGTGTGCGTGGGGTGTCCTGATCTTCTCTGCATCTCCCTCAGGGTTGCTCGCTCTTCGATGAGTGCACGTACTGCTGCTGCCGGGGAGAGTCCTCTACCCGGGAAGCGGGCCATCTGAGATGGAATGTCGATCAGGGAGAGCGTGTTATGCAGCCATTCGTCGCCATCTTTCGGGGAATCCGGCACAGGAAGTCGCTGGCCAGAATGGCATCCTACGGCTTCGTTTAGATTGCCAATCATTTCTCTGTCATGCCCGCGGAGCAACGGTCGAATAGATGCTGCCAGGCAAATTAGCCACCATTGTGTTGATTCCTTTATTGGGCCGTCTCTCTCATCAGTTGGTTTCCTGGAAAGTGTCTCAAGCCACTTTGACAGTGCGTCCGGTCCGCCAAGGACATGCTCGTTCCTAGCTAGCCTAGTTAGTAATTCAGAGTCGGCTAAAGGGGAGATCTCTGGATGTGATGGATGTTCTCCTGGTTCCTCGAATGGAACTATCGAGGTTTGGAGAGATAGGGCTCTGAGGCTCTCGAGCGAGAAGGCGTCGGCCCCGTGCCCCAATCTTGCTAGGAATAGTATCCAGTGACCGATCGGGTGGGATGAAGGAGGTGCCCTCCTCCTTTCCATACAGACACCTATTTCCCCAAGCAGTTGCTCCCATTTGTGCCTGTTTTTCTCCAGGGCCGGGTCTACGATAATTACCTCAGAGTCCTCGCGGCCTAGCCTTTCAGCAACGATTCGAATCGCTACTTCGAAGGAGTGGGACTCTCTGTTCAGGAGTATCCGCTTCACATTATTGGTTTGTTCTTGCAGAGGGGCTCTTTGGCATGGGATCCAGTCGGGAAGTTCACTTGGATCTGCGATCGGGTGTTGGTCTACTAGCATGTGTCCATGGTGACCAAGTCGGAAGTTTCCCGGGAATGTTAGTTGGTGTATCGGTCTAATCTTCGAAAGGGACAGGAGAATCTGAGTGTGAGATTTGCTCATCACCGGTGAGTGGTCGAGCATGATTATCCCATCTATGTCCGAAATGGTGAATGGTGTTCTCCCCTCTTCCAGAGCATCGATGATCCGTTCGCATGCCATGTCCGGGTGTGTGAATCGAAGTTTCTCCTCGAGTCTGTTGATTACCCTCCTGAATGTGGGTATTCCGGGTCCTTCCCACCTCTCAGCGACCAACTCCCTGGAAAGGTGGTGATGGAGGTTTGATAGTGCCTCTGTCTTGCCCTTTCCCCACTTCATCTCTGGTAGCGGGTTGATCATCGGGAATCCCAGCCTCGAGGACTCCTTCTGACACTCGGCGTGAATGATTGCACTGAGTGGGCCTTGATTGGAGATCACTCTAGGTAGCCTCAGGTCTGCGACCAGTGAAGAAATCAGTGAATCCATGGTATGGTGGAGGGTGCGATCTATGGCTCCTCTGAGGTCTATTGATGACAGTGCTTGTCCCTTGGATTTCTCTGTTGGGTAGATGATGAGAATTCTCCCATGGCGGTTTGAATCATTGCCGGGTTTTCCCAGGGACTGTAGTCGGATGTGTTGTTTCAACCAGTCCGGTATCCTCCCAGCTGGGACCTCCTCGATAGTCACAGAGTGTTCCGTTGGTGGCAAATCATCATCTCCGAGCGTTGGGTATGCTCGACGGTGGTTATTCAACCCACTGATTTAGCGAGGGTTTCTGACCTGGATTTCCTTGGCGTCTAGGGACCAAGGCAGCAAGCATACACAGAAGAGTAGTCACTCCCGGCGCTGGGACAGAGTTCGAACTACTGGCGGCATCTCGAGATTCCCAGTCTACAATCAGGACAACGGACATATCGTCCCCATCCCAGGGTTGGGGGGGCTCGAATGCGAAGAACCCTGAATGGCTTATGCCCACGTTGACAGCCTCGTGAAGGACATTAGTGTAGTTCGCCTTTCCGTTGCTCCCCTCTGGGTGGTACGCAACATCCTCAACGAACATCAGCCATGTGTTCAGCTCCCATGGGGAGTCTTCCTCCGACCAGAGGCTTATGTCCCACTGGAAGTTGTAGTCCAGAATCTCTCCAGAATGGTTCCCACCCTGGTCGTTTGCCGGCATGGACATGGAAGCAGACACTATTAGGGAAATTGAGCCATTTGATGAGAAGGGGTGGCTCGATCCCAATGCCAGTGCGGTAGAGTAGTCGGTCAGCAAACTGTTGGATTTTGTACTGATTCCTGTGTACATCCTCTCTCCGTCGAAGACCTTGCTTGGAGCGGATCTTTCTGTCCCGGGAATCGTAATTACCCCACCATCGGATGCGGACATTGACCTCTCGGTGGAAAGAAGGGATCCAGCCCCGTAGTTTTCCACCCATCTAGAGTCGGTGGAGTTGCTCCCGAAAGGGTCCAGAGTCTCGTAGAGATGTCTGTGATAGTGTATCCTGGTGACGTCGAGGTTTCTGATGGCATCATCAAGGGCCTGTTCGGTCTTGATGCAGTTGGAACACCATGTGGCTGTATAGACCTCCACTATGCTCGGCAGATCGGTTATTCCAGATGTGGATTCCTCATAGGTCGTATTGGACAGTTCGATCGAGATCCCTCCAATGGTGCCGTATTTGGTCCCTATCTCGTCAGTTACTCTTGCATCGTCCCAGAGGCTTTCCGTTGCAGCTGAGGATTGCATCGGGATTACAATAAGTGCAACCAGGACCAGTGCCACCAGGCGTCTCATGGCTATTCGACTAGGAGGGGTTATTGAACGGTTACGGGTTATTGTGATTTCTCGAAGGCCCCTATGGCCGTGCTTATGTCCTCGTCAGTGACGTGGAGATGAACTACGGCCCTCACTATGGAGTCTGTCTCCACGCTCACATCTACTCCTAGTTCGGCGAGCCTCCTAGCCACTTCCCTAGCACTTTCTTCCATGCACTGCACGTAGACCATATTCGATTGGACTCCCTCAAGTTCTACGGAGAAGGAATCCATAGCATTGATCGTTTCAGCAAGCCTAGAGGCTCGTTTATGATCCTCAGAGAGTCGTTCGATGTTGTTTTCCAAGGCATAGATGCCAGCAGCGGCCAGTATTCCGGATTGTCGCATCCCGCCTCCGAAGGTCTTCCTCCACCTACGAGATCGGGAGATTGTATCTTCGTCACCAACAAGAACAGAGCCCACTGGGGCCCCTAGTCCCTTTGACAGACAAACCGAGATGGTATCGAAGTCCCTGACCATGCGAGCTGGGTCCGTCCCACTGCCTATCGCGGCATTGAAAAGCCTGGCACCATCTAGGTGGGCCCTACAGTCGTTTTCGTGAGCGACTTGACAAATCCCGTCCAGAGTATCCTGATCGTAGATTGATCCCCCTCCTACGTTAGCAGTGTTTTCGACACAAACTAATTTGCAGTCAGGGAAGTGATAGTTGCTTCCGGCCGTCTTCCTGATTGCACTTTCGACTCCTTCCGGACTCATCTGGCCCAATCGTCCATCGACAAACGCGATAGAGCACCCTGCTACGGATGCGTATGCTCCGGATTCCCAAAGATAGATGTGGCTATGGCGATGTGTAACTATCTCGTCACCGTGGTTTGTCTGGGTTTTTATCGCAATCGTATTGGACATTGTGCCGGAGGGTACGAACAAGGATTCCTCCTTTCCGAGCATTCCGGCCACCATCTCTTGAAGTTGAATCACTGTGGGGTCGTCCCCCCATACGTCGTCCCCAACTCTGGCTCCTGCCATCGCCTCCCTCATCGGAGGGGTTGGCTGGGTCACCGTGTCGCTTCGGAGGTCGACTCTGTCGCCCGGGTAGTCCCTCATGTCCATATCTGATGGATGTCCTCACATAATTGGTGCGATAGCTAGGGCTGCTTCTTCCTGATGTCCTCTGAGTACATGTATGACTTTCCTTTACCACTTGAACCGGTACTCTTCTTGTTGGAGACGTAGAGGATTGCCATGGTCCCTGCCAGTATGGCTGGAACTCCGAACATCAATATCGACATCCACAAAGGCCTCTCCACATCGATGCACGAGACCTGTCCGCTCAGCTCCTGCTCCTGTCCAGAAGGGCACTTGCTCTGTTCAGTTGATGCAGCTTCGGAGACGTAGTTCCCGGGATCGGCAGGCAGACACCCCGCCTTTCCGCCCTCTGGCTGGAAGTTACCGGGTTGGCAGGGGCTCTGGGAAATCGCGCCCGATGAAGGAACGAAATATCCAGGTTCCGAGGGCATGCAGCTGTCCATGCCCTCATCTGGTTGGTAATTACCTGCCTTGCACGAGGTCTGGGACATCGCGCCCTCTTCGGGGACATGATGGCCTGCCATAGCAGGGGTGCATGATTGCTGTCCACCGAAGGACTGGAACTGACCAGTCGGGCATGGTGTCTGGGTTGATGATCCTGGAGAGTCGACGAAGTTTCCGGGATTTGCAGGTAAACAGGATGTCTGTCCAGGATCTGGTTGGTATGTGCCAGATGGACATTCGCTCTGGGATGAAGAACCAGATTCGTTGACGAAATATCCTGGAGATGTGTCCAAGCAAATCGACTGGTCACCGGGCTGGTACTTACCAGGTGGGCATGAAGTCGTCGTCGACCCGTCCGGACTGGCTATCTGGCCGGGGGGAGGCGCCTCGCATCCGGATGACCCTGATTCTGACTGGAACTGTCCAGGAGGGCATGGGGTCGGCTCCGTGGCTCCATCCAAGTCGACGAAGAACCCCGGCTCTGAAGGGGTGCAGGAGCCCTGTCCTGGCTCAGATGAGTATGTTCCGCTCTGGCATTGGTTCTGAGATATAGAGCCTAGTTCGGAGTAAAATCCAGGTTCTGCTTCTATGCACGATGTCTGTCCTGGGTCGGGTTGGTAAGTTCCAGCGGCGCACTGGATCTGCTCTGCCGAGCCTTCCGAATCTGTGTAGTGCCCAGGGGTGGTCGACAAGCAGGAGGTCTGTCCGGAAGAACCCTGGAACTCGCCTGGCTGGCAGGGGGATTGCGATGATTGCTGTGCCCCACCCACAAAATACCCTGGTGAGGCATAGGTGCAGTTCGCTTGGCCCTGCTGGGACGAGAACGTTCCCGGTTGGCATTGCTGCTGGGAGTCCGATCCCTCTGATGGGACGTGGAATCCCTGTCCGGCTTGGAAACACGAGGTTGCTCCTGACAGGATCTGATATGTTCCCGCTGCGCAAGGTGTCTGCTCTTCCGATGCGAAACCAGGAACGTAGTATCCGGGACTTGCGTCTATGCAATCTGCTGCCCCAGAAGATGGCTGATAAGTACCTGTAGGGCACTGATTCTGGCGTATCGATCCTTCATCTGAGACGTAGTTTCCTGGATCGGATTGGATGCATGATAACTTACCGGAGTCCGGTTGGTAGTTTCCTAGTGGACACGGGGTTTGAGATGCGGAGCCGGAGTCCGTAACGTAGTGACCGGGACTTGCGTCTATGCAATCCAGTTGGCCGTAGCTCGGTTGGTAAGTACCCGGTTGACAGGGAAATTTCTCGTATGGCGGTAGGTCGTTTGTGTAGTAACCCGGCTCGACCAATTCACAAGTGCCGTTCGCTGCGTACTGTCCTGAAGGGCATCCGTCGGGGAACGGGTCAAGGATATTGACAATCCCATCATCGTCGTTGTCCCTCTCGCTCATCAGGGCGTGTCCTCCTGCACCCAGGTCGACGTAGGCTGGGACATCGCTATCCACATCCTCCCCTAGTCCCAGGGCCCCGTCCTCGTGATCCCCCCAGCAGTAAACGGATCCATTTGTTGCAACTGCACATGTGTGAGAAAGTCCTGCAGAGATCTCTCCAAAGGTCAGGCCGAGCGGAACGGATACATTAACCGGTGTCGTACTGTTGGAAGTGCTACCGTCGCCAAGCTGCCCCTCTTCGTTCAGGCCCCAGCAGACTGCGCTGCTGTCATCCAGTATTACGCATGTGTGGTCAACGCCCACGTCTATCGAAATAGCGTTCCTTCCAGACGGAAGTGAGACACTTCGAGGGAACCTGGAGCTCTCGTTGGAGCCGTCGCCCAACCGACCTCCGGACTCTCCAGAGGAGAAGGTGCCGTTGCCCCAACAGTGAGCCGTGCCGTCGTCCAGGATTCCGCATGCGTGGCCAGCACCCAAATCCATTGCGACCAGTGACCTGTTTGAAGGGAGTATTGAGATCGGTGTCGGCTCATCCCTATTGTTGTAAGTTCCGTCTCCGAGATGTCCGTAATCGCTCTTGCCCCAGCAAAGGCCAGTTCCGTTGTCCAAGATGACGCATGTGGTATGCCCACCGGCGTTAATCGAGATTGGTGTCGTTCCGGCGGGCAACAAGACCTGGGTTGGAGCGTTCCTATCGTCATTGTCGCCGACTCCGAGTTGTCCAAAGTCGTTCTCTCCCCAGCACCATGCGGTCGAGTCGTCTGCTATCGCGCATGTGTGACGAAGGCCGGTTGTGAAGGTCACGATGTTTCTATTCAAAACCGATGGACCGTGTGGGTTAACGCAGTATCCATTACCAATACAACTCAGATGCCCATGCCCTATTTGTCCGGCCGTGTCTAGGCCCCAACAGTAGACTGATCCATCGGAGAGCGCGCATGAGTGGTCCCCATCGGGGCTTGTCTCCTCGATATCGGAAAAACAGCAAGTATCCGAGTCCAGTTCATTCACCCCTACCGGAGTAAACTGATTTTGACCATCATCGCCATTGCCTAGCGACCCATTTTCTGCCTTCCCCCAGCACTTCATCGTGTTGTTGGCGAGTACGGCGCAGGTATAGCCGTGGGATGCCCCGAGTGCAGTGAGGGAATGGATGGATCCTACGGTAGAGCCTGGCATATTCAGGCCAGAATGGGTTTCCATTGAGGTTGGTTCTGCTTCAAGGATTTCCCTACCTTGTTGGTGTAGACCCACGGAAAGTGTCATGCCCAGAAATAGGATGGTAATGGTCAGTGCTAGAGTCCTGGTAACTTCGATACGTCCGCTCATGGCTGTCGAAGTAGAATGGGTGTATTAACCGTTTTTTCGTCAATTGGAGATATCCCTGCTTGATGGTCAAACTAATTTGTGACATACTCCACGGGCGGCCATGCCGAATAGTGGGGCACCTGTTGAGTCGTTCCTATCTGACAACTGTCCGCCTATGGGAATCTACGAAACCCTATACGCCTTCAGGGATTCTTTCGGGAGTTTCATGGGAGAAAAGGGCACTCATCCATGGTCTCAGGGATTCCCACTCACCACCCCTCTGGAGAAATTCGGAGGTCCCCCTCTTCCGAGCAGTGTGGAGGTCACTTGGGAGGATCGCTTCTATCCGAAGGCATGGGGCCATCCGGACCTGCGAGAAGCGATTTCAGGGTACTACAACGACCAATATGGGTCGGAAGTAGAGCCCGAGAATGTGATGGTGTTCGCTGGAGGTAGGCCAGGAATATTCACTGTTCTGGCATTCCTCAAAGAACACGTGCAGGTACGGATTGGCAACATCGAGTGGCCGGCCTATCTGGATATCTTGGAGCAGACCGATACGGACTTCCAAATTGTCCCGTTCACCAAGGAGAACGGCTTCCACCCAAGCAACGAGGAGTACTTCGATAGATCTGGCCTGAATGCAAAGACAAGCCTGATGCCGATTATCTCGAACCCCCAGAACCCTTCCGGTCAGACAAGATGGGGTGATGAGTTGCGGGACTTAATCAGATTGGCAGAGGGTCCCAAAAACGGCATCCTTCTAGATGAGGCATACGAGATGTTTCACTCGCCTTCGGTGAGTGGAATTCAGTACATAGAGGACCTGGACAACAGTAACGTATTCATCGCAGGGGCCTGTACAAAGGGATTGCAGTCTCCAGGAATCAGAATTGGATGGATCGTCTCTAGTAAGAAGAATATCGAAACGCTGTCAAACTTCTCCAGCTTCGGCATGGGTGGAGTCAGTCATCCTTCCCAGCACTATGCGGTCAAACTCCTAGAGCCCAGTAGAGTCGAGAAGGCTAGGAAGGCAGTGGAGGAGCATTACAACTGGCAAAGAGGCAGGTACGGTCAGGCATTCGAGGAAATGGGGCTTGGAGTGTACACTGGCGATGGTGGCTTCTACCACTGGCTAGAGTTGCCTGAAGGTATGACAAGTTCCGAGTTAAACAAACGATTGTTCAAGCACGGCGCTGCAATACTATGCGCTACTGATTGCGACATGGCACGTCCACATTCTAAAGACCCGAGTTATGAGTCGCCTTACTCCCGATTCTTCCGATTTTCCTTTGGTCCACTGCTTCCTGAAACCTTTGATTCAGACATCGAATTATTCCGAGGAGTTTTCGATGATTACAGGAAAGAGATCGAACTCTGAATTTGGTCAAATCCTTAAGTGATGGATTTCCTCCACCCGCTGTGGCGACAGGACCAACCGCGCAACAAGCAGCCAAGTTGGCTAAGGCGACGTATACTCAATTCTTGGAAGAGCCTGAACGTTCCAAGCAAATTGCGAATATCCCAAAGCTACTGAAGAAGTTCGAAGGTAACTATGGAACTATGGTCAAGGGACTTCAGAAGAAGTACGGAAAGGTGAGCAAAAAATCATCGGAACCAGAGCCCGAACCAGAGCCTGAGCCCGAACCAGAGCCTGAGCCCGAACCAGAGCCTGAGCCCGAACCAGAGACTAAGAAGAAGGCCAAGAAGGCATCAGATCCAGCAGAGGCGAAAGCCAAGGAGGCCGAGGCAAAGGCCGAGGCTGCTGCAGCCAAGAAGGAGTTGGAGGCTGCTAAGAAGGCACAAATGGGAGATGCGAAGAAGGCTGCGAAGGAGGCAAAGGCAGTTGCTAAGGCAGAGGTCGAGGCGAAGAAGGCCGAGGCTGGAAGAAAGGCAGCAGAGAAGCAGGCAGAGGCTGCAAGGAAGGCCCTAGATGATCTGAAGAGTTCTGCCAAGCTTTCCCCAGATGAGCTCAAGGCCAGAGAGGCTGAACTAAAGGAGAAAATAAAGACAGAAACCTCTGCAGCGAAAGAGTTCGGGAGGGAAGCCAAGGAGTCTATGGCCGAGGCTAAGAAGCTGGGAGCAGAGGTTGCTAAGGAAGGAAAGGCGGCAGCAAAGGCTGAGGCGGAGCTGAAGAAGGCCGAGATGGAGAGAAAATTGGCAGAGAAGCAAATCAAGGCCTCTGGCAAGGCGAAGTCGAAGGCGGAACAGCAGCTCGAGGAGTTCCGTGCAAAGCGTGAGCTAGCAGAGTCAAAGATGGAGAGTACCATGGCCAAGAAACAGGAGGCCCTGGAGGCTTCGAAGGCAGAGGCCGAGGAAGCGAAAGATGCTCTGAAGGACGTCAAGGACCAGATGAAGACCGAGATGGCAGCTGCTAAGTCCTTGGAGAAGGAAGTCAAGGCCAAGCAGAAGGAAATAGCGAGAGTGGAGGAAGAGGCGAAGAAGGCCGAAGAACAGAAGATCAAGGTCCAACAGGAGATAGAGGACAGTCACAAATTCAAGTCGGAGACAGCGAAGAAGGCTGAGGAGGTCGAGCAGGAGATAGAGAAAATCCAGAGCGAGATGAAAGGGAAGGAAGAGGCCCTTGTCGGAGTCGAGACAGCTGCAATGAAGGCCGAGAGGGAAGCAGCTCATGAAGAGTTGAAACTCAAGGCTAACCTGATGGAAAGAGAGGAGTTAATCCTAGAGAGGGTCAGCCTAAAGGCTGTTCAGATCAACTGGGCTCAGATCGGGGAAGCAGAGGGTCAGAGGCCAGACGATTTGACCCGAATACAGGGCCTGGATGAGTTCTCACAAAAGAAGCTCAACGTTCTTGGAATCCACACCTACGACCAGATTTCCAAGATGGACCCAGTCACAGCCGAGGTCGTCAATGATGCAATGGAATTCACGCCTGGAAGAGTTACAAAGATGATGTGGGTTCAGCAATCAGTCCAACTGATGGCGGAGAGAGGGCGCTAGTCACTCGGCTGGAGCATATATCTTGAACTCGCTGAGAGGAGGGGTATAGACATGCAAATTAATCAGGTTAGTTTTTTCATCGTTTGAAACTCGATGAATATCTGGCTCCTCTGCGGCGCAAACCTCTCCTGGGACGTATCTCCTGTCTGATACTGGGTAGGCCAAACCTCCCTCGTTAGTCTCGTACACTGTCTCCGTGGACACCCCAGAAACGATCAAGAATGCGCAGTCGCTACCAGTATGATCGTGTATGGGTGTATTCTGACCTGGTGTCCAGCATATGGCCACAAGTTCGTAATGCTCATTCTTCTTGATTACATTCCTCTGATACCCGTCCTCGGAATAACCTATACAATCCTCCAGAGCATCGACGTTCACTTCCAATGAAGAGAGTCGAGCGTCTAGCTCATCTAGACCGGGTCGCCTGTCGATTCCATCTAGCCATTCTATGAGGTCCCTAAGGGACGCACACTGGGACAGAAGTGTGGATCTCGCCTGTTCTGTTAAGAGGGCATGGGTAACCACACTCTTCGCAGAGGGACTAGATTCAAGACTCTTCTTATCAGGCCCCAGACAGGGACATCAAAACTCGAGTCAACCAACTAAGGATAGTTGTCCGGTAATCTTGTCTATCTCGCCCCTCGGTCCTGGACCTATTCCAACCACCGTCTCAGTTCCAGGAGGGATTTCCGTATGTCCCGCAT